>SXGU01361692.1_pt1 | contig 16322 bp, 12 predicted proteins | sample 3174531 | NCBI WGS metagenome assembly SXGU01 (sample SAMN11356863, study PRJNA531348) | freshwater metagenome | isolation source: freshwater sample F1-140 | place: China: Fuxian Lake, Yuxi | collected 2017-12-25 | reverse complement strand
GATGCAGATGTCGGCCGCGATATTCAGCGATTTTTCCACAATGTCACGGGCCGAGAGTTCGGTATTTTCCAGTAGTGCGCGGGCTGCCGACTGGGCGAAGGGGCCGCCGGAGCCTATGGCAATCAAACCGTTTTCCGGTTCCAGTACGTCACCGTTACCGGAAATGATGAGGGAGGCCTGGGCGTCAGCGATGGCCAGCATGGCTTCCAGTCTGCGCAGCATGCGATCCGTGCGCCAGTCCTTGACCAGTTCTACGGCAGCACGGGTCAGGTTGCCGCGCTGTTTTTCCAGTTGGCCTTCGAAACGCTCAAACAGGGTGAAGGCATCAGCGGTGGCACCGGCAAATCCGGCCAGCACCTTGCCGTGATAGAGTCGTCGTACCTTGCGTGCATTGCCTTTCATGACCGTATTACCCAGTGTGACTTGACCATCACCGCCAATGACGACCTGATTGCCTCGTCTGACGGAGATGATAGTGGTGCCGTGAAATGTTTCCACAGATCTGCCCTTCTCAATGAAAAGGGCGGATTGTACATCATGGAGGCCGGGACTGCTTGCCCTTTCCCGTTATCCCGGTTTGCCGAAACGCGAGGAGCGGGCCATAATCCGGTTCTTCAGAGACGTTGACAAGACTTTGCCATGACCGACATAACCCTGATCGAGGATGAACCCGCCCTGAGGGAAGAACTGGCAGCCTTTTTGACCGGACGCGGACATCACGTCATGCAGGCCTCTTGCCTGAATGACTTCTGGCCCTTGTTGCCACAGACCGCCATAGCCGTCATCGATGTCATGCTGCCGGATGGCAACGGTTTTGAAGCCGCCACCAAACTCAGACGGCAAAATAGCCGGTCGGGCATCATCATGCTGACGGCGAGGGGGACCATGAACGACAAACTGCAGGGTTATGACAGTGGAGCTGATCATTATCTGGTCAAGCCGGTGCGCCTGCTGGAACTGGGTGCCGTCATCGACGCCCTGAGGCGACGGGTCTGTTCGGGGTGGCGACTCGATACCCGGGAGTGGCGGCTCGTCAGTCCGGCCGGCCATGAAATCACTCTGGGTGAAATGGAGATGAAGCTGTTTGAGTTGCTGGCCGTTTCATCCGGCAATGTGGTGACCCGTCAGGAATTGATCGAGGCTTTGGGCATGAAATGGGCCGATTATGACCTGCGTCGACTGGACACCCATATCTGTCGTTTTCGTCAACGCTGGCAGGCGATATCGGGGGAAGTCCTGCCGCTGAAAACCGTACACCGCAAGGGATACGGTTTTGGCGACATCATCCACCCGATTTGAACAACCGGCGGTCCGCATCCTTAGTAGCGGGGCATGAGTGGATCTACCGTCCGCGCCCAGGCTTCCACTCCACCGGACAGGTTGATGATCTGACGATAACCCTGCGACACCAGGTAATCGGCGACCATCCTGCTACGCACTCCGTGATGACAGATCACGACAGTTTCCCGCTCGCCATCCAGTTCGGCCAGGCGTGCGGGGATCTGGTTCATGGGAATGTGGAGGCTACCCTGGATATGACAGTATTCAAACTCGTGTGATTCCCTGACATCGAGCAGCAAGGGGGCAGGCACTGATTCTGCGAGCATCTGCCGCAATTCGTTGGGTGTAATTTCACGTAAACTCATAGGGGGGCTCCCGCTAGTTATTTGATAACCCAGGCTCATCGTTTATCATCCCTGCTCCTGTTTTTCCACGTATCCCATGTTATCAGTTTCCATCCCTGATTGCCGACTTCAGCGATTCGTTTCCCGCATCGAATTTCCCGCATCCGCCCGCAGGGGTATGCGGTGGGGTATTGTGATGGGGCTGCTGTTCGTGGGCGGAGTGACCGTATCACTCCGACTGGAAGCGGCTGACTCCGCCGTGCCGGTTCAGGTTGGCGTAACGGAAGCTACCGATGGCAGCGGCTATTTTCCTTCCCGTGACGAATTCAACCGCCATCCCGGGTTCTTTCTGACGCTGCTCACCGGTAGCGGGCTGACGCTGATTGCATTGGTCAGGCTGACCCTGACCCTGCGGACATTACGCCAGGAGAAGCAACACGCCCGACAGGGTGAGGCTCGCCTCGCCACCTTGCTGGACAATGTGGGGAGTTACGTCTACATCAAGGATGACCACTACCGTTATCAGTTTGGCAACCAGCGGGTACTGGAACTTTTCGGCATTTCGCGGGAGGCCCTGGTGGGTCGGGACGATACCGATTTCTTCAGCGGCGAAACCCTGGCGGAGACCCGTGCAGTCGACCGTCGTGTCATCGAAGAGGGCATCACCGCGGAAAGGGTCGAAACCCATGTCATCAAATCCGATGGTTCCCGCCGCTACTACCTGAGCGTAAAAACCCCCATTCGTGATGAAAAAGGCCGGATTACCGGGCTTTGTGGTACTTCGACCGATATCACTGAAAGTACAACCACCCGATTGTTGTTGCAACAGTGGGAAAACCGCTTCAGCAAAATTGCCTCGCGTTTGCCGGGGGTCGTATTCCAGGTGGAGTTTCAGCCGGACGGCCGTTCCGTGCGGGTATCCTACGTCAGCGAGAATGCCGCATTGCTTTTTGGCTTGTCCCCCGAAGCCTTCACTACCGGTCTCGACAGGGTGATGGCTTTGACCCATCCGGATGATGTGGAAAAACTCATTGAATCATTACGGGCCTCCGTTGCTTCCCTGGAGCCCTGGGTGCATGAATACAGGATTTGCCGGTCGGATGGCCAAATCCGCTGGTTGCGGGGCAGTTCCCTGCTGGAAAGGGCGGATGAGGGATTACTGACCGCCTATGGCTTCATCAATGACATTACCGCCGAGCGAATCAGGCAGGATGCGGCCCGGGAGCTGGAACATCGGCTCAACAAAGTGGCATTGCGGGTGCCGGGAGCCATTTTTCAACTGGAACGGGCTCACGAGGGACAGTTTTCCATGCCCTATGTCAGCGACGGATTGACAACGATGCTCGGGATGGCTCCGCATCAACTCAAGGACGATGCGTCGGCGTTTCTGGCTTTGTGTCACCCGGAGGATCGAAAAGGTTTCAGGTTGTCGCTGGATTATGCCCTTGATCACCTGCAACCGTGGTTTCATGAGTTCCGTATCATCTATCCCGATGGCGATTTTCGCTGGTTGAGGGGCAGTGCCTCACCGGAAGCACTGGATGACGGCGGCGTAACGGCCTATGGTTTTTTGACCGATATCACTGAGCGGCAACTGGCGCAAAGTGCCATCGATGAATTACAGGATCGGCTCAGCAGGATTGCTGCCCGGCTACCGGGCGTTATCTTTGAACTGGAACTGTATCCCGATGGCCATACGCTCATGCCTTACGCCAGTCAGGGGGCTGAAGGTTTGTTTGCCGTCACCGAGACAGCGTTGCGTTGTGTGAACGATGTCGCCTTTGCCCGGGTACATCCCGAGGACAGGGACGCCTTGTTGGCTTCGTTGCAGCGTTCCGCGACAGGCCTGCAACCGTGGGTTACGCAATTCAGGCTATTGCTGCCCGGGGACCATATCCGCTGGCTGCGTATCAATGCCAGCCCGAGTTTGGCCGAGGCTTCGGTCATCGTCTGGCACGGCTATGCCAGTGACATCACGGAGGAGTATCTGATCGAGGCCCGTTTGCGACAGAGCGAGGAAAAGCTCAGAAACCTCTACCGGCTATCCCCGCTGGGCATCGCCCTGACCGACATGGCCGGGAATTTTCTGGAGTTCAATCCGGCCTTCCTCAACCTGTTTGGTTATACGGAAGACGAACTCAAGCACCTGGATTATTGGGATGTCACTCCGCGCGAGTACGAGCAGCAGGAAGCCTATCAACTGGAATCAATCGCCCGGTCGGGGGCTTATGGCCCTTATGAAAAGGAATACCTCCGCAAGGATGGCGGGCGTGTTCCGGTTCGGCTCAACGGTGTCATCATTCGGGGACAGGCGGGCGAAGCCTACCTCTGGTCCATCATCGAAAACATGACCGAATCCCGGGCGATACTGGATGAACTCAAGCGTTCGAATGCAGAACTCGAGCAATTCGCTTATGCGGTGTCGCATGACATGCGCCAACCGCTCAGGATGGTCAGCAGTTATCTGCAAATCATCGAGCGTGTACTGGGGGAGACGCTGGATCAGGAAATCCGCTCCCATATCGGTTACGCCATGGAAGGCGCGAAACGCATGGAGCAGATGATCATGTCCCTGCTCGAATACTCCCGGGTCGGGCGATTATCGAATGCCCCCGACATCATGGAAAGCCGCAAGGCCCTGGATGAAGCCCTGGTTTATCTCGGGCCCGACATCAAGGCTTGTGGGGGGCTGGTGCAAATCGAGGGCAACTGGCCGCCGATCCAGGCCAGCCATGACGAAATGACCCGGTTATTTCACAACCTGATCGGGAATGCCCTGAAATATCATCCGGAAAACGTTACGCCCTGCATAACGGTGCAGGCCCGGGTGACGGCATCGAACCGGTTCCGGGTCGAGATTCTTGACAACGGTATCGGTATCGATCCGGATCAGGTGAATCGCCTGTTTCAGGTTTTTTCGCGTTTGCAGTCCCGGGTACGCTATGAGGGCATTGGCGTTGGGCTGGCACTGTGCCGAAAGATCGTCGAGCACCACAAGGGCAGCATTGGTGTGATATCGGAAGGTGAAGGCAAGGGCAGTCTTTTCTGGTTCGAAATTCCTGTCGTTCGGGATTGAAGTCATACGCCATTGAACAAACCGTCTCAATTGAAAGCCATCGATGCCGCCTGTTTCAAAATAGGCCAGCCGGTTCCGTGGAATATTTACGATGCCCGGGGCGGACTGCTTTTGCGCAAGGGCTTCATTATTGCGAATGAACGCCAACTGAATGTTTTCAGCGACCGGGCGTTATTCGTGGAAAAAGCCGACATGGAGCCTCAAACGCAGCGTCTGGCCATGGCCAATGTTTCGGTAGTGCGTCTGCTGGATGATGCGGCCCTGGCCCTCAGGGATTGTTTCCGGCAGATCGGACAGGGCAAATCCCCGGGAGACAGTGGCGGGAAGCTGTACGACATCGTGGATACCCTGGCCCTGGCCCTCGATCTGAACACCGATATCTGTCTGGCGCGTATTTTCTTCAACAAGTTCACCCACGATGACTACCCTCTCCAGCATAGTCTGGATACCGCCCTGCTGGCTTTCCTGCTGGCTCAGAGCCTGGAAAAACCGGAAGACTGCATCAAGCGTATTACCGCAGCCGCCCTGACCATGAATGTCGGGATGCTGACGCTGCAGGAGCAATTGCTCAAACGTTCGGAGAAACTGACTGCAACCGAGAAAACCAGGATCCGGCAACACCCTGAAGCCAGCGTGGAATTGCTGCGCAAGGCCGGGATAGCGGATGAGGCATGGTTGAACTGTGTTCTGTGCCATCATGAAAAAATCGATGGGTCCGGCTATCCGGCTGAACTGACCGGAACAGACGTTCCGGAGGAAGCCCGGATCGTCTCACTGGCCGATCGTTACACGGCCTGTCTCTCGCCCCGGCGTTTTCGGCCTGGCATGCTCGCTACCGAGGTCATGCGGGATTTATTCATCAACCAGGCCGCCAGCCTCGATGTGGTATTGGCCGGGATGCTGGTCAAGATTTTGGGGGTTTACCCCCCGGGTACCTTCGTGCGCTTGCAGAATGGGGAGGTGGCGGTAGTCGTGAGGCGGGGCAAGACCGGGACGACGCCGCTGGCGATTTCCTTCATTGCCCCGCGAGGGGGATACTTGCCTTACCTGATCAAGCGGGATACCCGGGAAAAACTTTTTGCCGTGCGGGGCAGTGTTCGTCTCAATGCGAAGGACATGCCCTATACCATGCCGCAGTTATGGGGCCGACAGGCTGAACCGGAGTAGGCAGTGAATCGCAAACGGGTTTTATATCTTCTGGGCTTTGTCCTGTTGCTGATGGTTGCTCCGGCGGGGTTCCAGATCAGCCGTCTGGCGGAGGCTTTACCGACCCTGCAGGGGGATTTTGACTTGCCGGGCCTTTCGGCACCCGCACAAGTCACTTTCGATCATCTGGCCCTGCCGACGGTGACCGCCGCAACACAGGTCGATGCGTATCGTGTGCTGGGTTACCTTCATGCCCGCGAACGCTTGTTCCAGATGGATTTGATGCGGCGCAAGACTGCCGGTCGCCTGGCTGAAGTACTGGGAGTAAAGGCACTCGGCTTCGACAAGGGGCAGCGTTTGTACCCCTTTGAGTCGGTTTCCCGCACGGTAGTGGCCCGCCTGCCGACGGCTCACCGCAACGTACTGGCAGCCTATGCCGCCGGAGTCAATGCCGTACTTCAGTCATCGGCGGAACTGGGGCTGGAATTCAGGGCACTTCATTACCGGCCCGAGCCCTGGCGACCGGAAGACAGCATCCTGGTGGCACTGGGCATGTTTCAGACCCTCAATGGCTTTGAAAGCGATGAGCGCATGTTGACGATCATGACGGATACCCTGCCGCCGGACGTCACGGCCTTCCTGACACCCGATACCGACGCCGATGCTGCCACCCTGATTGGCGGGCCGGAATCCCGTCATCCTCCGCGACCGGTACCCCGTCAGTACCTGACGCAGCACTATTCTCCTGTTTTGCTGGCGGGGGCGGTTCAATCCGAACCTCCCGCCACCGGCTCCAACAACTGGGCCGTGGCCGGCAGCAGAACCCGGGATGGGCGGGCTTTGGTGGCCAATGATATGCACCTGCCCCTCAATGTCCCCAATATCTGGTATCGGGCCGTATTGCAGTATCAAAACCGGATGCTGACCGGCGTGACCCTGCCGGGCCTGCCGCTGGTCATCGTCGGCAGTAATGGACACCTGGCCTGGGGCTTTACCAATGTGGATGCCGATCTGCTGGATCTGGTTCAGCTCGAAACCGATCCGGCCCGTCCTGATCAATACCGCACGCCGGAAGGATTCGAGCCCTACACCGTCCGGGAAGACTGGATACGGGTGAAAGATCAGCCGCCGGAACGATTGCTGATCCGTGATTCACGCTGGGGGCCGGTTTCCCCTTCACCCCTGCGGGAGCGGCCGGTAGCCATACACTGGACGGCCCTGCAAGCGGAAACCATCAACCTCGACATGCTGGATCTGGATGAGACCACCACGCTGGAAACGGCCGTCCCCCTGTTCAACCGGGCCGGTGCGCCACCGCAAAACGTGGTGCTGGCCGATGATCAGGGCCGCATTGCCTGGACATACACGGGCTACATTCCGGTTCGCCGTGGTTTTGATGGCCGCGTGAGCGTATCCTGGCGTGATGGTAGCACCGGATGGCGGGGTTATATTCCACCGGCCGAGTTGCCCCGTCTGTTCGACCCGCCCGAGGGGTATCTGGTCACGGCCAACAATCGTACCCTGGGTAAGGATTACCCTTATGTGGTGTCCCATGCCTTTTCCCACAGTTACCGGGCCCGTCGTATCCGTTCGGTGCTGGACAGTCATCCCGTGGTCTCCGAGACCGATCTCCTGACGCTGCAACTGGATACGGTCAGCGGGTTTTATGAATACTATCGGGCTCTGGCCCGACAGGGGGGCAAGCTCGACACGCCTGCCCTGGCCGAGGTGATGCGGGCCATCGAGGCCTGGAATGGACGTATGGATGCCGATAGTGTCGGGATCGGCCTGCTGGTCACCTGGCGACAGATACTGGCCGAAAAACTGTTTGGGCCGTTGATCGCCCCGGCCCGGGCTGCTGCCAGCGGATTTGTCTATGCCTGGCGTGAACAGGAAACCCCGCTGCGGGCCTTGATCGACGCACACGTCATTCCGCCCGGTTACCACGATGACCGGGTGCGTTTCCTGCAGGAAACCCTGCTCGAAGCGGTGGACCGGCTGGCAGAATCAACCGCCACTACCGCACCGGCTCAACTGACCTGGGCGGCTGTCAACCGGGTTCAGGTCAGTCATCCCTTTTCCATTTCCATGCCGGTGCTGGCACCCTGGCTGGATCTGGATACCCGTTCAGCCGGTGGTTGCAATACCTTTTGTGTCAAGGTGTTGAATGACCGTCACGGGGCCAGTGAGCGGATGGTCATTTCGCCGAATCACCTGGACGAGGGCCTGTTCCAGATGCCGGGCGGACAGTCCGGGCATCCTCTCTCGCCGCATTATCGTGACCAGCAGGCCGCCTGGCTGCAGGGTACGCCGACACCCTTCCTGCCGGGCCATCCCGAACATCACCTTCATTTGCGACCCCATGAACACGAATGACATATTGAAGCGGTTGGCCCGGTATCTTCCTGCCGGTGCCCTGTTGTCGAGTGTGGAGGAAATGACCCCTTATGAGTGCGACGGTTTTTCCCCCTACCGGCAGTTACCCCTGGCAGTGGCTCTGCCTGAAAACGAACAGCAGGTGCAAGCCGTCATCATGGTCTGCCATGAGGCCCGCATTCCGGTTGTTGCCCGCGGTGCCGGCACCGGACTTTCCGGCGGTGCCTTGCCGGTAGCGGGCGGTATCGTCCTTAGCCTGGCCCGGTTGAATCGTATCATTGCGATCGATCCACTCAATCGCTGTGCCCGGGTGCAGCCGGGTGTTCGTAATTTGGCCATTTCCGAAGCGGCGGCTCCACACGGCCTCTATTACGCACCGGATCCTTCCTCCCAGTTGGCGTGTACCATCGGAGGCAATGTGGCCGAAAATTCCGGTGGGGTACATTGCCTCAAATACGGTTTGACGACCCATAACCTGCTGGAACTGCGCTGGATCAGCATGCGCGGAGAAAGGATGACGGTGGGGGGCTCCGGGCTGGATGGGCCGGGTTATGACCTGCTGGCCTTATTGACGGGTTCAGAAGGCTTGTTGGGCATCATCGTCGAGGTTGTCGTCCGCTTGTTGCCTGTTCCTCCCTGTGCCCGCACACTGCTGGCCAGTTTTGACCGGATCGAAACCGCCGGGGCAGCGGTGGCCGGGATCATTGCGGCAGGCATCGTACCGGCCGGTCTGGAATTGATGGACAACGCCAGTATCCGGGCGACCGAGGATTTCGTCGGGGCCGGATACCCGGTAGACGCAGCGGCCATCATCCTCTGTGAACTCGATGGTTTGGCCGAGCAGGTGGATACCGACGGTGAACGGGTATGTCGCGTCCTCGAAGCCAATGGTGCCCTGGAGGTCAGGGCATCCCGCAACGAAGCCGAGCGAAAACGATTCTGGGCCGGTCGCAAGGCGGCCTTTCCGGCAGTGGGGCGAATCACCCCGGATTATTACTGCATGGACGGTACGATCCCGCGTCATCGACTGGCCGCAGTATTGAGCCGTATTGCCAGCCTGGCTGCCGAATACGGTCTGGCCGTCGCCAATGTCTTTCATGCCGGGGACGGCAACCTGCATCCCCTGATCCTGTTCGATGCCAACCAGCCCGGCCAACTGGAACAGGCCGAGGCACTGGGCGGTCGCATACTTGAAACCTGCATCGCCGCCGGTGGAACCATTACCGGAGAACATGGAGTCGGGGTGGAAAAAATCGATCAGATGTGTCTACAGTTTGGTCATGATGAGTTACTGCAGTTTCATGCCGTCAAACAGGCCTTCGACCCGGAGGGTCTGCTCAATCCGGGCAAGGCCATCCCGACCCTCAACCGTTGTGCCGAATTTGGGGCCATGCACGTTCACGGCGGCAATGCACGCCACCCGGACCTGGAGCACTTTTGATGACACACGAGGATTGTAGCCAGTCCCTCCAGGAGCAAGTGCGGGAAGCCGTGTCCCGGTCCGAGCGGCTCCACATCATGGGTTCCGGCAGTAAAAGTTTTTTGCAGGACACACCCGCAGCAACCGCAAAAAAATTGATGGTGCGAGGACATTGCGGTCTGGTCGATTACGAGCCCAGTGAACTGGTCATCACCGTGCGGGCCGGTACGCCCTTGGCGCAGGTCGAAACCTTGCTGGCGGCGCATGGCCAAATGTTGGCCTTCGAGCCACCGGCCTTTGGTGCGAGTGCCACACTGGGAGGGACACTGGCCTGTGGTTTATCCGGTCCCCGTCGCCCTTACACGGGTTCTGCCCGGGATTTCATGCTGGGATGCCGGATGCTGAATGGTCAGGGGCAACTGCTGTCTTTCGGTGGTCGCGTCATCAAGAACGTGGCCGGTTTTGATGTTTCCCGCCTGATGGTGGGCTCTGCCGGTACGCTGGGTGTGCTGCTCGAAATATCCCTCAAGGTGCTTCCCTTGCCGGAGTCTGAATTGACCCTGGTTTTCGACCGGTCGGCGGATCAGGCACTGGTGCAGATGAGTCAATGGAGCCGGACGGCCTGGCCCCTGTCGGCACTGGTGCATGATGGAGAGCGGATTTTGATGCGATTGTCAGGCGCTGAACGTGCCTTGCAGGCGGCTCACCGTCAACTCGGTGGTGAACCACTGCCAATGGCTACGACCTTCTGGCAAGACTGGCGGGAGCATCGGTTGTCCTGGTTTCAGGATACGACACCGCTGTGGCGCTTGTCGCTGGCCCCGACCTGCCCGACTCCGGCTTTGCCGGGATCGTGGCGGGTGGACTGGGGCGGCAGCCTGCGCTGGCTCAAGACCCCGGCATCGCCAGATGAGATTTTCCCCGCCATGGCTCGCGTCGGCGGACATGCCCGGCACTTCCGGGGCGGGGTGGTGGCTTGTCGTTACCAACCCTTGGCGGCCCCCCTGCAAGCCTTGCAACAACGCCTGCGGGCGGCGTTTGACCCCGGCAGGGTTTTTGCCGACCGTACATGATGCCGGGTAATGGATAACATTTCCTTCTGGATACCAAGATGAAAATACTGAGATATACCCTCCTGATTTTACTGGCCGTATTATCTTCGGCCTGCACGCCTTTTCAGGCCATCGCCCAAAACCAGCTGGAGGCACTCAAGGAGCCACGGGTTGCCGTCAAGCGGGTAAAACTGGGCCCTTCCCGTTTGACCGAACAAAAATTTCTGGTTGACCTGTCCATAGAAAATCCCAATCATCAAGGCATCAGTGCCAACGAGATTGCACTGGCTTTGGCACTCAACGGAAAAGACGTTGCCCGGGGGATCAATACCCGACCGGTGAATATCGCGGCCAACGGCACCAGTCAGGTACAGGTGGCCGTCGTAGCCAATACGCTTGAATTGCTACAACAGGGCTTGTCGATCAGCGGTACGCAGCAGAAAACCGTCCCCTATCAGATCACCGGGCACATTGGTTTGCTGGGCGGGTTATTGCAAGGGTTGAAGTTTCCGATCCGCTACAGTGGCCAGATCGATGCGAATGAACTACTGAAACGGTTTTAAGGCGTGGGTCGTCGTTTGTCGCATCGGGATTATCCGTTTTAACTCAATCATTCATCCATGAACATCGAAACACTGGCACGCCCCGGCATCCGGGGACTCACTCCCTATCAACCCGGCAAGCCGGTCAGTGAACTGGCACGCGAACTGGGTTTACCCGACATCATCAAGCTGGCCTCCAACGAAAATCCGCTAGGTCCCAGTCCATTGGCTGTGGCGGCTGCCCGGGCCACATTGAGTGACTGCCATTTTTATCCGGATGGCAGCGGATTTGAACTGAAAGCGGCCCTGGCACGGCACCTGGCGGTGGAACCGGCCCGGATTACCCTGGGCAATGGTTCAAACGATGTATTGGAACTCATCGCCCGGGTGTTTCTGGGGCCGGGGGTGGAGGCCGTGTTTTCAGAACATGCCTTTGCCGTCTACCCCCTGGCTACACAAGCTGCCGGAGCCACCGCCCGGGTGGCTCCGGCCCATGATGGTCAACGCGGTCTGCGGTATGGTCACGATCTTGCGGCCCTGCGCGAGCAGGTCACTCCCCTGACCCGGGTGGTGTTCATTGCCAATCCGAATAACCCCACCGGAACCGGCCTGCACGCGGTCGAACTGCGTCAATTCGTGGCAAGCCTGCCTGAAACCACCGTGGTCGTGGTGGACGAGGCCTATTTTGAATATGTCGATGCCGGTGATTACCCGGACACCGTGCAATGGCTGGCTGATTTTCCCAACCTGATCGTCACCCGCACCTTTTCCAAAGCCTATGGCCTGGCCGGTTTGCGTATCGGTTACGCCGTATCCAGTACAGAGATGGCCGACTGGCTCAATCGGGTTCGTTTACCTTTCAATGTCAGCATTCCGGCCCTGGAGGCGGCGCGGGCTGCGCTGGAGGACACCGACCACCTGCACCGCTCGGTGGCACTGAACCGGGAAGGCTTGGCGTACCTGTCGCGGGGATTTGCAGCCCGCGGGCTGGATTACATTCCTTCGGTGGGTAATTTCGTGGCCGTGGATACCGGTAGACTGGCCGCTCCGGTGTATGAAGCCTTGTTGCGGGAAGGGGTTATCGTGCGTCCGGTGGCCAATTACGGATTGCCCCGCCACCTCCGGGTAACAGTGGGCTTGCCCGAACAGAACCGCTTGTTCCTGCAAGCCCTCGACAAGGTGCTGTCGGCATGAGTCGGCTGTGTATCATCGGGGTGGGGCTGCTGGGCAGTTCCGTGGCCCGGGCGGCCCGACAGCAGGGTCTGGCGAAGACGATTACCGGCTATGATCGTGACAGTGCCAACCTGGCCAGGGCACTGGAACTCGGGGTGCTGGATACCGCCTGCCAAACCCTGGCCGAAGCGGTTTCGGTCGCCGACCGGGTGGTACTGGCCATTCCGGTCGGGGGCGTGGCCGGGGTGTTGGCCGCACTCAAGCCGGACTGGAACCCGGCCACTCACTATACCGATGTCGGCAGTACCAAGCAGGATTTGATCGCCGCACTGCATGCCGTGTTTGGTGGTATGCCACCCAATTTCGTACCCGCGCATCCGATTGCCGGGGCCGAGCAAAGTGGTGTGGAGGCCGGGAAAGCTGATTTATTTATCGGCAAGCGGGTCATCTTGACCCCTTGTCCGGAAACCTCTGCCGAGGCATTGGCGGATATCATGGCCTTCTGGCAGGGCATGGGGGCCATCGTCGCCTGCATGGAGCCACTCCGGCATGATGAGATACTGGCCGCGACCAGTCATTTGCCGCATGTGCTGGCCTTCGTCCTCACGGACCTGCTGGGCCGCATGGACGAGCAGGAGGCCATATTCCAGTATGCCGCCGGCGGGTTTCGGGATTTTTCCCGGATTGCTTCCAGTGATCCGGTCATGTGGCGGGATATCTGTGTGTCGAATCAGGCCCGGATCGTGCCTTTGCTCGACGAGTACTGTAACGCCCTCATGGCGGTCAGGAACCTCATCGCCAACGGTTCGACTGATGAACTCCATTGCGTTTTCGACCGTGCCCGCTCGGCCCGGCAACGCTTTCTGAATCTGTTTCAACAATGAATGACATCATGCAACAAAATAGCATCACCTTTCTGGCACAACCGGGTGGCACCTTACAGGGTGAGGCTCGTGTGCCGGGCGATAAATCCATTTCGCACCGCTCGATCATGCTGGGTTCCCTGGCTCAAGGTGTAACCCGGATCAGTGGATTTCTGGAAGCCGAAGACTGTCTGGCCACCCTCAAGGCCTTCCGGGCCATGGGGGTTCGGATCGAAGGCCCCGCTGACGGTAACGTGGTGATACACGGGGTAGGGCTGCATGGCCTCCAGCCGCCGCCACAGCCACTCGATCTGGGTAATTCCGGTACCTCCATGCGCCTGTTGAGCGGGTTGTTGTCAGGGCAGGCTTTCGATACCGTACTCACCGGGGATGCTTCGCTGTCACGCCGTCCCATGAAGCGGGTTACCGTACCGCTGGCCAGCATGGGGGCCCGTATCGAGGCCACCGAGGCCGGTACGGCTCCCCTGCACATCAAGGGGGGTTCAGTCCTGCAGGGTATCCGCTATGACATGCCCATGGCCAGTGCCCAGGTTAAATCCTGTTTGCTGCTGGCTGGATTGTATGCGCGTGGCGAAACCCGGGTCAGGGAACCGGCAGCCACCCGGGATCATACCGAGCGGATGCTGCGGGGATTCGGTTATCCGGTACAGGTCGAGGGCGATAGCGTCAGTCTGGCAGGCGGTGGAACCCTGACGGCTACCCCGATCGATGTCCCCAGTGATATCTCCTCGGCGGCGTTCTTCATGGTCGGTGCGGCCATTACCGAAAACGGTGATGTCACCTTGCGGCATGTCGGTATCAATCCCACCCGTACCGGGGTCATTGACATCCTGCGCCTGATGGGGGCTGACATTGAAGTGAGCCATGAACGGGTGATCGGCGGTGAACCGGTGGCGGACATCCGGGTGCGGGGCAGTCGTCTTCAGGGAATCGACATTCCGGAAGCCCTGGTTCCCCTGGCCATCGACGAATTTCCGGCCCTGTTCATTGCCGCCGCCTGCGCACAGGGCACTACCCGACTGACCGGAGCGGAGGAACTGAGGGTCAAGGAAAGTGACCGCATCCAGGTCATGGCGGATGGACTCCAGTTGCTGGGCATCCGGGCGGTTCCCACACCCGACGGCATCGTGATCGAGGGCGGTACGCTGACGGAGGGATGTATCGATTCCCACGGGGATCACCGCATTGCCATGTCGTTTGCCATGGCCTCGCTGCGAGCCCGTGGTCCGGTCGAAATCCGTGATTGTGCCAATGTCAACACGTCCTTTCCTGGTTTTGTGTCACTGGCATGCCAGCTCGGACTGAAGCTCGAGGTACAGACCGGTGGCTGACATGCATACCGATATACCCGTACTGGCTATCGATGGCCCCGGCGGAGCAGGCAAGGGTACGGTGAGTCGTGCCGTGGCCCGTCACCTCGGCTGGCATTTTCTTGACAGTGGAGCCATTTACCGGGCTTTGGCCATTGCCGTCATTGACCGGGGGATCGCGCTGAATGATGCAGTGGCCATGGCCACTGTGGCCGGTGACATGGTGCTGTGCTTCGAAGCCGGTGAACCGCCTGTCGTCCGGTTGGATGAGGTGGATATCAGCCCTCGCCTGACTACCGAAGAAACCGGGGTGGTGGCTTCGCAGATTGCGGCTTGTGCACCGGTACGGCAAGCCCTGCTGCAAAAGCAGCGTGACTTCAGGCAATGGCCCGGGTTGGTCGCTGATGGGCGTGACATGGGGAGCGTGGTCTTTACCGATGCCCGCTGGAAAATATTCCTCACAGCCAGCGTAGAAATCAGGGCGGAGAGACGCTACAGGCAGTTGAAACAAAAGGGGCTGAATGTTAACCTTGATCGCTTGAAAATGGAGCTGGAAGAGCGTGACCGGCGAGATCGGGAGCGGGCTGAAGCCCCGTTGATACAGGTTCCGGAGGCGGTATTGATCGATACCTCGGAACTGGACATTGCGGAGGCGATTGCCCGATGTCTCCAGGTGGTTGGGCCGACAGCCTGATCCAGCGCACAGGTCGTCGATGTTTCGCATCGGCGTTTTTTTATCATTCAACCCACAGACAACTGGCACGGAATACTTCGTCCGGTTCTGAATCAACCTTTTTTATGACCGATAGCTTTGCACAATTATTTGAAGAGAGCCTCGCCAAGGCCGAAATGCGTCCTGGCAGCATCATTACCGGAACGGTCGTCGACATAGGAAACGATATCGTCCTGGTCAATGCAGGCCTCAAATCCGAGGGAGTCATCCCCAAGTGGCAGTTCCTGAATGCCGACGGGGAGATTGAAGTGGCCATTGGTGACACGGTAGATGTCGCACTGGATATGCTCGAAGACGGCCTGGGGGCGACCCTGCTGTCCCGTGACAAGGCCAAGCGGCTGCGGGCATGGCTGGATCTCGAACAGGCTCACGACAAGAACGAAACCGTGGCAGGCCGTATTACCGGCAAGGTACGGGGTGGTTTCACCGTGGCCATCGGGGCCCTGCGGGCATTTCTACCCGGTTCGCTCGTCGATGTGCGGCCCGTACGGGATACAGCCTACCTCGAAGGACGTGATCTGGAATTCAAGGTCATCAAGATTGATCAAAAGCGGAATAACGTCGTGTTGTCGCGCCGTGCCGTGGTTGAATCCGAGTACAGTGCCGAGAAGGAAGCCCTGCTGGAAAATCTCAGGGAAGGGGCGATCGTCACCGGTGTGGTCAAAAATCTTACCGACTACGGTGCCTTTATCGATCTGGGTGGAATCGATGGTCTCCTGCATATTACCGATATGGCCTGGAAGCGGGTCAGACACCCATCCGAAGCGGTCGAAATCGGTCAGGAATTGCAGGTCAAGGTACTCAAGTTCGATCAGGAAAAGAATCGGGTTTCCCTGGGTCTCAAGCAGTTGGGTGAGGATCCGTGGCTCAATATCGCCCGCCGTTACCCGTCGGGTACCCGCTTGTTCGGCAAAGTCAGCAACCTGACGGACTATGGTTGTTTCGTGGAGCTGGAGGAAGGCGTTGAAGGTCTGGTTCATGTCTC
>SXGU01496458.1_pt1 | contig 16325 bp, 17 predicted proteins | sample 3174531 | NCBI WGS metagenome assembly SXGU01 (sample SAMN11356863, study PRJNA531348) | freshwater metagenome | isolation source: freshwater sample F1-140 | place: China: Fuxian Lake, Yuxi | collected 2017-12-25 | reverse complement strand
GGGAGATGAGCTGCAGTTGATAGACCGGTTCCCGTTCAAAGATGAAGGGTGTCGCCGCTTCCGGCCAGATCACCAAGTCTGAGACATGGCCAAGCTGCCCTGTCAGCCGGTCAAACCGCGCAAGGGTCTCTTCGCGATAGGAGGTGTCCCATTTCACGGCCTGATCGATGTTCGGCTGGATCACTCCGACGTTGATGGACGAACGGGGAATGTGAGCAAGGGGTGCCCCTGATAAGGTTCCAAAACCGTATTGCCAGGACAGGCCCACCAGCAAGACCGCGACCGCGACGAGCTCCCAGGGGAGTCTGGCTGGCCGGAACCTCCGGAGCAGAGGCATCAGCCAGGAGAGGAGTTCGGCCACTGCGACATTGACGAGCACAATGAGAAACGAGACCCCATAAACTCCCAGATGATCCGCAATCTGAATCACTTCGATCTGGCGATATTGCGAATAGCCGAGGAGCCCCCAGGGCATTCCGCTCAAGATATAGGTCCGGATCAGTTCCAGACTCACCCATAAGCAGGGAACCGCAAAGAGCCCGTAGCGGGGAATCAAGCTCCGAAACCAGACGGCTCCGGCTGAATAGATGGCGACATAGAGCCCCAGGTAGACGGTGAGTATCAGCATGATGCCGTAGCTGATAACCAGCGGAACCTTGCCGTAGATGCTCATGGCGGTGACCACCCAGGCCATCATGCCGGTAAAGGCAATCGTGCCGGTCAACCAACCGATCCAGAACGCCTGAGTTTTGCTCTTGCCGTCCAACGCCCAATGCAACGGTACAAGGGCGATCCAAGCTAATAGACCGAGGTCGTAGTTGGGGAAGCTCAGCGGGAGGAACAGCCCGCTCGCGGCGGCGAGGACGAGCGAACGCGCGAGGGAATGGGTCATGCCCTGCACCTTATCGAAAGCCGTAGAGGGATGCAACTTCCGGATCGACCAGGCTAGCCTCGAGTAGGGGGGCGCATCCCGTTAATGCGCCGATGCGGAACTCATCGATATCTGAGGAATACCGAAGCCTTGTGGGGGGAGCGTAACGCCTCGAGGGAATATGGTTCATTCGGGATCAAACTGAACGAGAAGGACATCGCCCGTACGAAAGAGCGGCTGAACCATGAATGGTTTCAGGAGACGGTCTGGCAGGCGGAAATCACGAGAATGCTGCACGCGAACTGAACTATGAATTGGATCTCCTCGCCAATAAGGACTTCCAATACATCGCGAAGAAATATCTACCCAGGAAGCTTAAAAAGAAAGACTGGCTGGACTAGGCCAGCCAGTCTCAGTCTGACGCAGGAATTTAGCTCGGGGGCAGCATCATATAGAGCCCGCCGATAATGATCGGGGCGGCCACATACATGGCCTTCTTGCCGAAGCTGTCATAGACGCCGTAGATCAAAATCGCGGCCATGAAGGTGAAATAGAGCTGTCCGATTCCCCGGTACCCAGCGCTATGCTCCACTGCCAGGGCGAGCGAAGGCGCTCCCATGGTCACTGCGGCCGAAAGGGCTGCGAGTCGTTTCATCTCAATCTCCTTCTTACTCAGGGTTAGGGCCCGTGGAATCACGTCGATGGTTAAGCGGCGAACAGTAGCCCTATAATTTTATAATTGAGGTGCCATGTTGCGCTTTCCACTGAAAAAAGTCAAACAACCGGAGCGCCCTTGCTTGCTCCCCTGTCAGACCCGATGGTAAGATCGCCCACCTGCTGGAGGGAACCGATGCCAAACGTTATACTATTAATTTCGCCGAGTTGCGGGGCCTGCCCTTCGGCAAAGAGTCTCTGGAAACAGTTACGCGTCAAATATAGCTTCGGCTATCGCGAAGTGGATATCACCACCGAGGATGGCCGGCTCCTCGCAGACCGGCATTCCGTCAGGGCTGTGCCTGCCAGCATAATCGATGGGCGATTGACGTTCGTCGGTGTTCCGAGTCGCGAGAGCGCCGAGAAAGCGCTGTTGCTCAAAATGAAACCGCCCGAGTAAGGGAAGAAGATTTTCATGGTCGATGACGACGACGATTTTGAATTGCCCGAGCTCCCTCGTGTCGACAAGGGACCGCCGCCGGAATGTCCGATGTGCGGCGATCCCATGAAGTTCATCGATGGCGACTGGTCCTGTGTCGATTGCAACGGCGAGCTGTTGGGGCCGGAAACCGGCTAGTCAGTGAGCCGTCATCTGTGATGAGTGCTGCGTCCTGGCTACAATCAAGAACATCATGGCGCTTTGTCTTGTTTTTGCTCATCACCCGTTACCGATCACTCGTCGCGGTTCCTGATGCTTCGCATCGTCACAGGACCTTTCCACCCGTTCCTTGAGCATGAGCTAGCCGAAGATATTCGGCGCTGTAAGAGCCGCGATCTTTTTGCGCCTCTCGCTGTCATTGTGCCATCGGCTGCTCTGGTCGAGCAGCTCAAACAATCTCTCTGTCGTCACGCGCCCCGATCCTTCCTCAACATTCATTTCCTGACATTCCACCAGCTAGCCTTGCGGCTGCGCGACGATTGCGCAGCCGTGGTGGGGACCGGGACCAGTCAGGACCCTCCACTCCAGTTGGTCGATGATTTCTTCTTCGAACAATTGGTGCGCCAGGTAGTCACACGCAACCTCCCAGGGCTCGAGCCTCTGGGACGCTTGTCTGCCTCACCGGGAACCTGGAAAGGTCTCTGGGCCACAGTGCGTGACTTGAAAGACGCAGTGGTGGCCCCGAGGATAGCCTTGAAGGCTCTCACGGAAGAGGTCTTCGAAGAGGAGGACCGAGACTGGCTCCGCTCCCTGTTCACTCTTCATGCCGCGGTGATGGAGGCCAGCCGATCGCTCAGGGTTGGTTCTCCTGATGATCTGGCTGCATCACTCGGACGTGATCTCTCAGTCGCTCCATTTCTCAAGGGGCTGCATCGCCTGTTCTATTATGGCTTCTACGACCTCTCCCAGGTCCAACTCTCGTTCTTCGAATCGGTGGTTCGTGCTGTTCCTGCCACCTTATACTTCCCCTTACAGGACCGTCCGGCTTTTTTCTTCGCTCGCCAATTTTTCGAGCGGCATCTTCTCCCCCTAGCAGAGACCCATGAAGATCGAATTCGGGAGGAGGCGCAAACTGCTACAGCGAAATTGGTCGAACTGTCCGTCATAAATGTGATTGGGGCCGAGGAGGAGCTGGCGCGGGCCTGCCGTGAAATTCTGACTCTGGTCGAGGTCAACCACTATCGCTTCGATGAGATCGGCGTCGTAGCCCGCACCCTGGAACCCTACCAGGCCAGGCTGCAATCGGCATTCGATCGTCATCTGGTGCCCTTCACGACCACGGCTGGCAAGCCCTTGTCGCGCGAACCATTGGTTAAGACCCTCCTGCGTCTCGCCTCTCTCCCGCTGAACGATTTCGACCGTGAAGCGCTGTTGGATGTGGTCACGTCGCCTTTCTATCAAGCCGGTGGGGATGGCAATGCTAGTGAGAATTTTCGACCGGACGCCTGGCGTTCGCTCGTTTACGCTCTGGGGATTACGAAGGGGGAGGATGAATGGAAACGTTTGGGAGAGCCAGTCAGTTCGTCCATCCTGCGCGATGCAGAGGCTGAGCCGGACGAAGACGATCAGCCAGCAGCCAGAACCGGCGAGATCGCCCAACTGGCTTATTTATGGAAACTGGTAACGAGGCTGATTCAGGATTGCCAAGCCCTTCCTGCCCATGGATCGGTCGGCACCCTGACCGACGCATTTCAGTCATTGATGCAATCCCATATTCATGTGCCGGACCTGTTCGAATCATCGTTGAGCGAGCCGGCTGAGCAGACGGATCTTGCCAAGGTTTCTGTGCTGATTCTATCGTCTCTGGCTCGGTTACAGCAATTGGACTCGCTGGGGGAGGACCTCTCATGGGAGAAATGGGTTGATTTGTTTCAGCGGATATTGGATGAGGCCAGTGTCCCTGTCGAGGAGGAGCGCCACCAAGGTGTGGCAGTGCTGGATGCCATGACCGCCCGTGGCAGGACGGTTCGGGCGCTCTTCATTCTTGGCATGAACGAAAAACTGTTTCCTCGGTATGTGCGGGAGGATCCTTTTCTCCTTGATAGGCAACGAGTCGTGCTGGAGTCGACCCTGGGCTACAAGATCGATGAGAAGCTGGCAGGGCATGAAGAAGAGCTGCTGTTATTTGAGCTTCTCAGTCGCTCGGCAACCAACCGGCTCTATCTGTCGTATCAGCGAGCCGATGAGGCAGGGCGAGTCATGGCTCCCTCTAGCTTTATCGCCATGGCGGTGCGGGACTCACGATTCATCGCACACGAAGAAGAGCGAGTCCCTCGCAGGCTGACTCAGAGAATCAGTGAGCAGCCGTCGATCCAAGATCTCTTGCCGGCAGCGGAGCTAGCCTTGGGTTGCCTCATGCAAGGCCACGATGCGCTGCCAGTCCTCGATGCAATGGGACGGGATCTGCCTCTTGCCGAGCAGGGTCTCGCCACCTTGAAAATTATTGAACGGGAATCTCCCGAACTTGGTCCGTTCGACGGGATGGTTGGAGCGGAGGCGCCGGTCGTATCGTCTGGTAAGGAGCGAAGCTTTTCCCCGACCTCATTGGAACGGTATGCGACCTGCCCTTTTCAGTATTTTGCGGACAAGGTGCTCAGGCTGGAGCCCGTAAGGCGGATTCAGGAGGACCACCTGCCTCCCTTGACGCTTGGGATTCTGGTGCATGAATCGCTGCGGGTGAGCTACGAACAATTGCTGGCGCTCCAATGGCCCGACGTTGTGCTGCCAAATTCCAAGGTGCACGTAACCGTGCATGAATCAGTGGCCGCGACCTTTGCGTCCTATGCCGCGGCTCAAGGGACCGGGCATGTGCTCCTCTGGACCTTGGCTCGTGAACAGGTCACAGAGCTGGTGACTGCCGCTGTGTGGGCCGATCAAAAGGAATATCTGGCAACCGGATTCCGTCCTCTAGCATTCGAGGCAGCAGCTCAAGGAGTCGTCTCGCTGGAGTCCGATACGGCGCCGGTGTCCTTGAAGATCCATGGCACCTTGGACCGGGTCGATTATCGAGCGGAGCCGCCGGCGCTCCGGATTGTGGACTATAAATTTAAGCAGGGGAGTGAGATCAGTGCCGTCGATCGCAACCTGGCCTTGTCCGCCGTGCGGGGCATTCGCCTGCAACCGCCGCTCTATGCCAGCATGAATCTGCCGTCGTTGCCTCCTGCGAGCGATGCTCAGTTGCTCTTCCTGGCGCCTGCGTGGAAGCAGCAGATCTCCCGCTCTACCTTCGACGCGGGCCTCTGGACCGGCCATACAGGCGACATGATCCGACAGACTCTCGCCACCTTGATTCAGGGGATTACGGATCGAGCATTCTTCATCCTGCCAGACGGCTATTGCGAGTATTGCGAATTTTCAGGAGCCTGCCGCCGCCACGATGCGATGGCCTGGTGGCGTTCCTACCGGTCGCCTCAGGCCAAGGTTTTACGCAAATTGAGAAAGCTGAAGATCAACGATGAGTGAGGCATTAATACTCACAGACTCCCAGGACCGGTTCCTGGCCGAGACCACTTGGGATCGCAATGTCGTCGTGGTGGCAGGAGCCGGAACCGGCAAGACCACGATCCTGGTCAATCGCATTCTCAATCTCCTCCTGAGGGAGCCGAGTCCCCTGGCGATCACGGAGATCGTGGCCCTCACCTTTACTAACAAAGCTGCCACTGAGATGAAGCAGAGGCTGCGGGCGCAGCTCCTTCGCCTGACCAATCAGGATGATGAATTGAGCGAGATTTTCCGGACCCGCTACCACCTTTCCGCTGAGCAAGTGAGCGAACGAGTGACAGCAGCGCTGGCGCAGATGGAGAAAGCCCAGATCGGCACCCTCCATAGTTTTGCCGCGCACCTCTTGCGTCTTCATCCAATTGAGTCAGGAATCGATCCATCATTTCAAGAGGATGATGGCTCACGGTTCAAAGAACTATTTCATTCCTGTTGGGATCGCTGGCTGGACGATGAGCTGGGATCTTCCGGACCACAGCATGACCGATGGCGATTCGTGTTGGGCGGGATAGGCCTCGAAGATCTCCGTCATTTTACTGCTGCCCTGGCAGGGGACTTTGTGGACCTGGATGAACTGGAACGGCAATGTCGCGCCAGCTCGCTGGAGGGGGCCCTGCGTGGCTGGGTCCTGGCCATTCAGGGTCGAGCTTCTACCATTCTGGGAAAACAGGATCGACCGAAGAGACGAAAAGCAGAGCAGATGCTCGCAGCAGCAGTACGGTCGTTGGAGCTGTTACTGGGAAAGGGGCCGTCAGCGCTCGAGGACCTCGCGCCGGATGAACGGGCGGTGCTTGAAAAGGATCTGGGCAAGGCGCCTGCCGGATGGGATGAGGGTACGTTTCAGGAAGCGGAGTCGATCATCAGGCTGGCGCAACAACTTCTTGTGGTCGACCAATCCTACTTTCAAGAGGTCGTGACGCTGGTACGGCCCTTCCTGGCTTTGGTGAAACGCCGGTTTCTCACCTCCGGATGGATTGCCTTCGACGGCCTGCTGGCACGGGCCAAAACCCTCTTGCGCGACCATCGATCCGTGCGGGCCAGAGTCAAACAGGCCTATCGGGCGATTCTGGTTGATGAGTTTCAAGATACGGATCCGGTCCAGTACGAGATCATCCTTTATCTCGGTGAGCGGGCTGGCAGCCATCAGACCACCTGGCATGAAGTGGATCTGGAGCCGGGCAAATTGTTTATCGTGGGGGATCCCAAGCAATCGATCTATGCCTTCCGTCGAGCCGACATTGAAGCCTTTGAGCGGGTGGTAGAGAAAATTCGAGTGGGCGGGGGAGGAATCTATTCCCTGGTGACGAACTTTCGCAGCGACGGAGCCGTGCTCGACGTGGTCAACAATGTCTTCGACCGGCTCTTCCATCCGACCGAACATGTACAGCCGGCCAATGAACGGCTGGCAGTCAAGCCGCACCGGAAACCGGAGGTCTCAGTTTCAGGAGCGCAACTTCGTCTCGTGACTCCGGGAGAGGAGGATGAGGAGTTCGATGTTCAGGCTGCGACCAGGGCTGAGGCGGAAGCCCTGGCTTGCTGGCTCAAGGAGGAACTCCTCGCAAGCACGACCGTCACGGATCGTGACCGGCGGGAAAAGCCGCTGCAACCGGGCCACATCGCCTTGATCTTCAGAAAGTTGACTCAGGCCCAGGTCTATCTCGATGCCTTGCGTCGGTACGATATTGCCTATATCACCGACGGGGAAAAGCATTTTTATCGGCGGCAGGAAATTATCGACTTGATCAATCTGCTCCGGGCCGTCGACAACCCTCACGATACGATTGCGCTGGTCGGCATCTTGCGCTCACCGTTGGGAGGCCTGGCGGATAAGGATCTCCTGACCCTCCAGCAGATCGAGGGCTTTAACTATCAGCAACGGGAACGGTTGTCTGCTTGGACCCATCCTCAAGCGGAACTGGTTGGGCGGCTGTATGCGCGGTTGGCAGAACTCCATCAGCTCGCTCCCTTGCAGCCTGTGCCTGATGCGATCGATCTGATCTTCGATCGATTGCCAGTCCTGGAATTGGCAGCAGCTTCGCGCCATGCTGAGCAAGCAGTAGCCAATTTGCGGAAGACCAGGGACATGGCAGAAGCCCTGGCTGATCGCCCCCATCTGACTTTGTCCGGGTTCGTGGATCTCATGACGACCAGAGTCTCGGAACAGCCGGACGAGGCGGAAAGCGCTTTGGCTGAAGAATCGCTAGACGCAGTCCGCGTGTTGACCATCCATAAGGCGAAGGGGCTGGAGTTCCCTGTCGTCATTCTGCCTGGTTTGCACCAGGGCTCCAAAAATCTCGGCAAAGGCCCCGCCATCCATCATGATTGGTCGAGCCGGTGCTATAGCCTCCAGATGGGAGGCCGTTCGAATCTCGGTGCCTTGCTCGTGGACATGAAGATAGCGGCGAGGGAAGAGGCGGAGCAGAGGCGGCTTCTTTATGTCGGCATGACCCGGGCGCGCGATCTCCTAATCCTATCCGGCGGCCAGACCAGCAAGCCAGGCCATGACACAGTCCTCTCACTACTCGAAGAGGCGATGGCCGACGAGGCCTTTCCATCGAAGGACAACCAGATTTGTATCGGCACGAGCCGACTGACTCGTGTGATCACGCAAGCCTCTGTGGCAGTGAGACGGCGCAGACAGGAGCCCCTGTCTGCGATGGCCCAAAAGCTGGCTCTCGGTCCGATTCTCATTCGTCGCCAGGCTAGGAAAATCGAGTGGGAAACTCGTCGCACGACGCTGCGACGACTGACCCCTTCGAGCCTATCAAGCCGCAGGCCTGAGGCCCATGTTTCTCGCATTGGAACAGAGCGCGAGGCAGACCTGTCCCGACTGATCGGAGTTTCCGCTCATGCGGTGCTCGAACAGTGGGACTTCACCGGGCCGCTCACTGCCATCAGCAGGGCCATCGAGCAGGCCATTCATCGCACTGTGGCGCAGGCATATCCGGCGTTGCTGGCAGCAGTCAGAGAGGATCTCACCCTGGTATTTAAGGGCTTCTTTTCCTCCGAGCCGTACCGAATTCTGCAACTGGCGACAGTGCTTGGGCGGGAAGTGCCCTTCGTCATGCCTGTCGGGGAGGACCAGACGATGGAGGGAGTGATCGATCTGATTTATCAGCTTGACGGCAGGATCTGGATTGCCGACTATAAGACCGACGATGTGGCAGCAGAAGATGTGCGCGGGCGCGTCGACCGCTACAGACCCCAAGCGGAGAGTTATGCGAGAGCCGTCGCGAGCTCCTTAGGAGTACCGTCTATCGCGTCTCAATTGATATTTTTAAGGCCTGGCGTTGCTGTCGAGGTCTAACAGGAGGCTGCCAATGAATGTTCGATCCCTGAGTCTGTTCATGCTGTTGAGTCTCACCGCTTGCACCAGTCTGCTCACAAAGCCGCCCACCGTGTTACAAGCTCCCGCGGGCATGCCTTCTGCCATCGTGACGCAATTGGAACGAGGCAACGCCCTATTTGACGCTCAGAAGTGGGCGGAGGCGGAAGAGGTTTATCGTCAAACTATTGTGGCCGCGCCAGCCCTTGCCGAAGCGCATTATAATTTGGCCATGGTCCTCTATCGGGCAGGCAACAAAAGCGAAGCGAAGAAACATTATATGGAGGCGGCGAACCTGGCGCCAGGGAACAAGGTCATTTGGGATGCGCCGCCATTTCGCGTGAGCAACTGGAGTGACACTCTGGGCAAGAAGTCTTATTTGGATGTCAAGCCTCAGTAGCCATCACGACGCGCCAGCATGGCAGGATTTCGCCAGCCTTTGACTGTTTCGCCGGAAGAATTCGCTCAATGGATTCAGGAGGCGTTGGCAGGATTGCCAGCTCCATTTGCATCGCTCGCTGACGAGGTTTCGATCGTGGTCGAAGAAGAGCCTGCTGCCGAAGTTCTTCCAGAATTTGAGTTGGAATCGGAAGACGATCTGCTGGGTCTCTATCAAGGAGTCTCGATCGACGAGACGTCCTTCTTTCAACCTGCTGGTGAACTGCCTGCCCGTGTCGCTATCTATCGAGACGCTATCCTGCGTCTCTGCCGGACAAAAGACGAAGTCATTCATGAGGTCCGCGACACGGTCGTCCATGAGCTGGGGCACCATATCGGGCTGGGTGACGAGGACATGCCGTACTAACAGGCTGCGGAAAAGGCCTCCAGCTGGGTTCTCGCCTTGAAAGCATCCTCAACGTAGCCAGTCGCTACGCCTCCCGCCCTTTCATCAGCTAGGGCCTTAGTGTCGGCCTTTTTGCGCAGCCTGCATTAGACCTGTTGGGATGCTCGGTGTTGATACCCGAGGGCAAGCATAAAGACCCCCACGCCGATCATGGGCAGGGACAGAAGTTGTCCCATGGAGAATGAACCCAGGATAAAACCAAGATGGGCATCCGGTTCGCGAAAGAGTTCCACGACTATCCGGCAGAGTCCGTAGCCTGCGATAAAACTCCAGAAGATCGTTCCCGGCGGTGGCAGAGTCTTCGCGACGATCCATAGCAGGGTGAAGAGGAGCAGCCCTTCAAGACCCGCTTCATAGAGCTGCGAGGGATGGCGGCAGACAGGTCCCCCGTGCGGAAACACCATGCACCACTCGACATCGGTCGCTCGACCGTACAATTCCCCATTGATAAAATTGCCGAGCCGCCCGAACCCTAGCCCGATCGGTGTGGCGGCAGCAGCCAGGTCTGCGATGGTGTAGGAGGGAATATGCTGTCTGCGGCTGAACCAAAAGAGCGCGGCGATGACGCCAAGCAGGCCTCCGTGGAAGGACATGCCCCCTTCCCAAACTGCAAGAATCTTGACCGGATGTTGCACGTAGTACGCAAAATTATAGAAAAGCGTATAGCCAACCCGTCCCCCGATGAATACCCCTAACGCCGCCCAGACGACCATATCGTAGATCTGGTCCCTCGTAAGAGGCAGACCCTTCGACTCGACTTTCCACGCAATCAAGAAGTAGGCGCTGGCCAAGCCGATCAGATACATTAACCCGTACCACCGAAACTGCAGCGGGCCTAGCTCGAAAAATATCGGGCTGATGTTGGGATAGGGGATCGCGTGGAACCAGTTCATTGATGCCTCATGTGAGAAGTTGGCAGATCATAGGTGAGGCTCCAGTCTATTGCAAGCGAGGGAAGGATTCACGGAAGCTGCTCATCCTGGCCATTGCCAGGAGCCAGTTTGAGCCTGGCCAATCCCTGAATAGTGGTTTTCGATCACGTTGTATCCTGACCTGTTGGGAGGGCGGTATCGTGCAACAGAAAAACGCCACACTCTCGTGACAGGGCGGCACATCCCACGTAAAGGTGGACAGACGAACCGGTTGTTGGCTATGCTGGGGAACCAAGTTATTGGTAAGTGAGAATTGTTACCGGAGAGGCTAGATTAGGAGCGCGAGGGTGGCGAAACTGGCAAACGCAAGGGCCTTAAAAGCCCTCGTCTACAACGACTTGCGGGTTCAAGCCCCGCCCCTCGCACCACCGGTAATGGGCTTAAAATCCTGAGTCGAGCAATCGACGTGAGGGTTCAAGCCCCTCCACCTCCACCGCCGTAGCGAGTCCCTCTACGTTTTCCGGAATGTCCACCACCGGAGGGTCCATGACCGACCGATCTTCTTCTCAACAATTTCTCGTGCTGGGAGCGATCTTTGCTGGGCTGGCGGTTGCGGCTGGCGCGTTCGGCGCCCATGCGTTGAAAGAAATCCTGGATGAGCACAGGCTGCAAGTCTTCGACACAGCCACCCGCTACCAGATGTATCATGCTTTCGGACTCTGTATCGTGGCGTGGGCGCTCGATCGTTATCCGAGACAACAGCTTGAGCAAATCGGTTGGCTCTTCGTCATCGGCATTCTTCTTTTTTCAGGCAGTCTCTACGTAGTCTCTCTGGCAGGAGTTCGCTGGATGGGGGCCGTGACACCGATGGGAGGGGCGGCATTCTTGGCAGGCTGGCTGTTGTTGGGCTGGCGAATCTGGAATCAAACGCCGAGCGCGACGGACTAAGGCGTGCAGCTTGCCGAGCGCCTTCCGCTGATCGAGCCCCAACCGCCCTGGGAGTTCATGAAAGTTCCTTCGAGCCTCTGACCGTCTTTGCTGAACTGCAGACTATCTTCCTGGATCTGCCCGTCGATCTCCCATCGCAAGTACACATTGTCGCCCAGCACGATCGTTTCCATAAGACCAGCGGTTGACTGCGCCGCGCCGACCGGGGGAAAGAGGAGTGAGAGCTTCTGCTCTTGATGCTGATGCTGATGATTGTGGATGATCCACTGCCAGGTTCCGCAGAGCCTGGTCTGCCCGCGAATCCCGCGCACCCGGTCCTTCCAATTCCTGATCCGATCCCATTCCTGATAGGCGGACTGGAGCGCGTCCGTTTGCAGGCGAACGGCTCGCTCCACCAGCTCTCCCTGATTTCCATTGGCCCATTCAGGGGAGGCCACTGCACCGGATAGTTGGGTCAGCGAATTGTGCCAGGAGGCGTTCTCCTGTTGCACGAGCCATGCTAGAGGCTTCGCGGCTTTGGTGAGCGGCTCTGTGACTGAGGTGAACTGGCGATCTTTTACGCCTTGTCTGATCGTAGAGGCAAGATGCCAGGCTGCCAAACTAGCGATCAATCGATGGGTTGCAGCAGTCAGGTCCGGCACTAGCAGCTCTTTGGCAGTCTTGACCGAGAAGGCACTGGCGCCCAGGGTCTTGGCCGCATCGCTTAGCTGGAGCGCAGGACCGATCGTGGTCACGAATAACGCGAGGGCTTCCTTGTCCGACTCCAGTTTCGCAAGCCGACCGGCATGGGGCGGTATGATCGAGGGGAAATCAGGTATCGCGCTGGGAAGGGATTCGTAGGCCATGGCATCGAGCCATGGTCCAAAGACGAAGAGTGCCGCGAAGGCCAGGGCCAACAAGATTCGAACAGGGGGCAGCTGAAACGATCGCACCTGCTGGCGCATCGCACGACTCTGTCGTTGAGCCAATGTCATGGGAGGCCAGTTAGGTGCCTTGGAAGCAGGTCTTGAGAAAAACAGCGGTAGCCTCCCAGGCTTCTGCCGTCGCGTCAGCCCGATAGCTCTCCACCCGTTGCTCGTTGCCAAAGGCATGGGGGGCATTGGGGTAGGTCTTGATCTCGACGCGTTTCTTGTGCTCGGAGGCAGCGGCGCGAAGCCGGTCCACATCGCTACTCGGCACCCATTGATCCTGCCCTGCCTGGTGATAGAGCAGGGCAGGGTACAAATCCTTGATCTCGGTCGCAGGCTGCGCCACCCGTCCGTAATAGGAGACCGCCGCCCTGAGCCGTTTCCGCTGACAGGCGAACCGAATCGCGTAAAATCCGCCCATGCCGTAGCCGATGACTCCGTGGATGTTTTGCTTGATATGATCGCGCGTATTCAGAAATTCGCAGCAGGAATTGATGTCTTGCAAGACGAACGTTTCGTTCAGTTTGGCCATGAGCGCATCCGCGACCTCTGCATTCGCTGTCACCATGCCGCCCAATCGCCCGTATAAATTCGGAATGATAACGCCGTAGCCTTCGCAGGCCAGTCTGGCTCCGAGATCCTTGATCTGCGCGGTCAGTCCCCACTCTTCATGGAGGAGAACAAGCCCTGGATAGAGCCCTTTAGGCTGGGGCCAGAACTGCACACATTCGACATGCACATGTTTTGACACGCGAGTCTGGATATAGGGATCGACGGCGGAGTCTGTCAGAGTCGGAATGGCGATGCCGCTCGGAAAACGTGCGGTGCCTGTCCCAATTTGATCGAGGGTAAATGGAGCGATGGCGGATATCATTGCGGCAATCCCTTTTCCATCAAGGCTTTGCGGGTGTGCCCCGTTGAGATAGGGCCAATCCAACACACGGTACTATAGGGATTGCGCCGTCTGGTTGTCAATCTGGCAGCCAAAGACTGGTTAGAGTAAAAATATTTATAAGTGCGCTAAAGATTGAGACAAAGGATTTCGTTATACAGGTGTACGGCTATATTAGGGTGAGCACCCTTCCGGCTGGTGGCCGGCGGTAGTGGGGAGGTTGCTCCTCAGGGATGGGCCTCCGGCCGCAGCCGACGATTCTTGTTACGCTCCGTGCCTTCGTCCATGCCATTCGGATGAAGATGCCCCCCCAATTATCGGGCGCGGTAGCTGCCGCACTGTTGAGGTGGCCAACGCCTGCTACCAGTTGGCAGAACAGCGCGGGGCCATCGTCAACGTGCTTCAGTACGCGGGGAGACCTGCTAGGCGTCGGCTACGATGTGCGTGTCTGTTTCTTCGACTCCCTCGATCTGATGAATCTTCGTGATCACCGTATCAGAGAGGGCCCGTTCGTCCACCACGCTCATAAAAACAATGATGTCAGGCCGCCCGAAACAGGAATGGGCCTGCTCGACGCCTGGGAGGCGCTTAAGAGATTGCAGCACGTCTTTCGTCCGTCCGGCTTTGACCTTGATCAGGATATACGCTTTCGTGGCCATGGCATCCTCCCTGTTACGGTTACGGTGCGCCGCCCGGCATTTCTCGCCGTCGCTGCGCAAACACCTGATGAAACGTTTGACCCCGTTGCATGAAAGCAGTCTGCGCCTTCGCCACAAGTCCCATCAACCGATCGAAATCATCCCGACTGACGTTGAACTGGCGAAAGCCAGGACCGAGTGACGCTTGCTGATCGGAAGCTGTCGCCATCCACTGTTTATTGAGCGCTTCTAGTACCTCAGAAGTCCAGCCCCATACGCGAAATCTGGAGAGGCTGTCACTGGCAGACTCTTCCTCCTGCGTTGCCAAGGCCTGACTCAGAAATCTCTGGAGGACAGGATCGTGACTTTTCATAAAAGCGGATTGAAATTGGATGACTAGCTTGATGATGCGATTCGCCTCAGGGGTCTCTTCCTGTGGCAGCACATCCGCATCCTGCAGCGTCGCCAGGACTGCCATGGATGCGCCGATGGGTCCGGATGGGGTAACGCCACGGCCAGGAACTTGAGCTGAGACAGAATTGTCAAATCCTAGGATCAAGCTGTCGAGGAGACAACAGAAAAGCAACGAGCCTAAAAGAATACCCATTGGGTAATTATACAGATGAAATAAAACCATATCACGCGGTTTTCGTCTGTTCAGTCGAAACAGAAGGTTACGGCGTTTATAATTCAGCAGCCTTTCACCTTGCTGCCAGGGCCCGGCAGCGCCATTGGTAGCGCCAGGATGAGATCCCTACGAATGCTAGTTGAAGCCGCGCCTCCTGAAGCGGTATTGTGTCCTGGGCATTTTAGCCAGGGAGCTCCTGGAGCAGGCGCTGACAAAGCTCGGATTGCCTGCGCGAGCCGGTGGGCGGACTGTGCGGGTCGCGAGGGCTATTGCAACCTTGCAGACTCTGATACGATTGAGCCGGCGCATCTGGCAGAAGCGATTCATTATCGAGTCTCGACCGACGAATGGAGGGTTCAGGAATGTTGGTGCCAACGATGAAAGTCTTTATCTGGTGGTTTGTGGTCGGCTCGCTCATGGCACTCGCCGTGATCATGCTGCAGGGCGGCATCAGGGAAGTCCTGCAAGCGCAGGGGTCCGTGTGGGAGCTCAAACTGGTCGAGCTGTTCACGACCATCATGGGCGGGGGGCTGCTCGGAGGCTGTCTCGCTTTAATCCTGGATCGGATCAGAAAAATCTGATTCGCGTTCACTTCGTAGGGAAATGAGGATCGACATGGATGTGGAAGTAGGGTCAAACCTGTATCGGAACACCGACGGCACGATCGAGGTCGAGGGCATTCCGCAGATTCAGCTCGCCTTGAAACAGACGACCGGTGCCTTGCTCGTCAATTTCGCCCTGTTCGATGCGGCAGGGAAGGTAACCGCTAAGCTAAACGATAGCACCCTGATGATTAACGAGAAACGTGCCTACGCAGTCACCAAGACGTCGAAGATCCTGGAGCTCACCCATCTGACATCGGGAAACGTGATCTTGAAGATGGAGCTAAAAACACCGGGCCTGGTGGCCTTCACGAAGGGGGCCTTCCACACGATCAAGGGGCACCTGTTCGAAGTCTCTCCCACCGAGTGGAAAATCGACAAGCTCCGTGCCAGCGGCACGACGCAAGATGTGAAGGGCGGGTCCGTCGTCCTGGGTTAAAAACCAGAAAGACGGACTCGGTCTTAGGCTGTAACTGACGAAGTAATCACGATCAGTTGATCTTGCAGATCCACGGTCGCCGTATCCCCCTCGCGCAACTCGCCCTTGATTAATTGCCGCGCCATCGGTGTTTCCAGTTCCTGCTGAATCAACCGCTTCAAGGGTCTCGCGCCATAGACCGGATCGTACCCGCGCTCACCCAGGTGCCGTAAGGCAGCCGGTGTGACGGTGAGGGTGATCCTTCGTTCTGCCAACCGGGCCCGTAACCGCTCCAGCTGAATTTCTGCGATTTTTGCCAGCTGCCCTGCTTCCAGCGGATGGAAAACCACTGTCTCATCCACACGATTCAAGAACTCAGGCCGGACATGTTCGCGCAGTTCCACCATCACCAGGGCACAGACTTCGTCATACGACGCGCGCCGCTGCTGGGCCTCCAGGATCTGCGGGCTGCCGATGTTCGAGGTCATGATCAAGACCGTATTTTTAAAATCGACGGTCCGCCCCTGCGAGTCTGTCAGCCGTCCGTCGTCCAGCACTTGGAGCAGAAGATTGAAGACATCGTGATGGGCTTTTTCGATTTCGTCGAACAGGATGACGGAGAAGGGCCGCCGCCGGACCGCTTCCGTCAATTGCCCGCCTTCTTCATAGCCGATATAGCCGGGAGGAGCGCCGATCAAACGGGCCACCGTATGCTTCTCCATATATTC
>SXGU01481891.1_pt1 | contig 16327 bp, 16 predicted proteins | sample 3174531 | NCBI WGS metagenome assembly SXGU01 (sample SAMN11356863, study PRJNA531348) | freshwater metagenome | isolation source: freshwater sample F1-140 | place: China: Fuxian Lake, Yuxi | collected 2017-12-25 | reverse complement strand
TAAGCGATTTGGTGGCGAGGCCGTCAAGCCAGGAACAATCATTGTTCGCCAGCGTGGCACTAAATTCTATCTTGGTAACAATGTTCGCATGGGTCGCGATTTCACCATTTATGCGATGATCGATGGACAAGTGAAGTTCGAGCGAGTGAGTAAGCTGCGCTCCAAGGTTAGTGTTTATCCGGCAAAATCTGCCTGATAAAACGCTTATCCGCGAAATTAAACGGTTTTAGGATTGGGGCCGGCACACGCTGGCCCTTTTGTTTGTGTCGCTGCCGCCAAAAGTAGGCAGCGCCCCCAATGTCGCATTTGTTTGGGGTTAAAAAATTTGGATTGCGACGTAGTGAGTTTATTATGAAGTTTGTAGATGAAGTCAGTATATCGGTTCGCTCAGGCAAGGGTGGACCCGGAGCCGTGAGCTTTCGCAAAGAATCCATGTCACCGCGAGGCGGACCGGATGGCGGTGATGGTGGTCGTGGCGGCAACGTTGTTTTCTATGTCAGCCCACAGATCAGTTCGTTGCTCGACTATCGATTCAAGTCGAAATATGCAGCCGAAGATGGCCACGCAGGTGGCGGAGCTAATAGGTCAGGGGCTGCCGGTCAGGACCTGATCTTGAAGGTTCCACCTGGTACGGTCGTGCGTGATGCCGACACACGCGAGGTTCTCTTGGATCTCAGTGTTCCAGGAGACCACGTTTTCCTTGAGGGTGGTCGCGGTGGAAAGGGAAACTGGTTTTTCCGAACCAGCGTCAATCAAGCGCCGGAGCATGCTCAACCTGGAGAGTTAGGTGTATCGCGTAGTCTCCACATGGAGCTCAAGCTGATCGCTGATGTAGGTGTGATCGGCTATCCAAATGCGGGAAAGTCGACGTTGATCTCGGCAATTTCCGCGGCTAGGCCCAAGATTGCAGATTATCCGTTTACGACTCTGACCCCAAATTTGGGTGTGGTGCGTGTCGACAATGATCATACGATCGTCGTTGCAGATATACCCGGGTTGGTGCCCGGTGCACATAAAGGGGTGGGCCTTGGTACCCAGTTCTTGCGCCACATTGAACGCACCAACCTCTTTGTTCATCTCGTAGATGCGAGTGAGACAGAGGGTAGAAGCGCTCTGCAGGACTACCGCGACATCATGCACGAGTTGGTCGAGTATGATCGTGAAAAAATCGAGCGAGAAAAAACCGAACATGAAGGTTTCCGACCGTTGAGTGATCGCCCTCAGCTAGTGGTACTGAATAAGATTGATGCCACTCCACGGGAGCGGCTTGAAGAGATCATTCGTGATTTTGAGCGAGAGGGTATCAAGCCGCGAACGATTTCTGCGGCGACTGGGCAGGGAATCAGAGACCTGATTTTTGAAATAGGAAAGCGTGTACAAGAATATCGCAACGCGGGAAAAGAGTGATTATGGCAAAGACCACACCCCTAGATCCTAGAATTAAATCGTCATCACGTGTGGGTATATTCGGCGGCACTTTCAATCCGCTTCATATGGGTCATAATAATGTGATTTCAAGCGTTCATACACGCCTCAACCTTGACCTGGTTGCGGTTGTTCCCGCTACCCAAAATCCCCTAAAGCCACCAGTCGAGGGACCCACTGGTGAGCAGCGAGTGGAAATGCTGAAGATTGGTTTGGCAGGTCTACCGTTTGTGGCGATCGATGATCGTGAGGTTGCCAAGGGTGGCGTAAGCTACACAATCGATACGGTTCGTGAATATGCGAAAACGGTAGCTCCCGAAAACCTCTATCTGATTGTCGGCCTCGATCAGTTTGATGACTTCGATAAGTGGAAGTGCTTTGAGGAGATTTTGACACTTGCAAATCTCGTGGTGGTAACTAGACCCAAACACAATTTGCCTTTTTCTGAAGAGGATCTCGCTCCCGGTTTACGCAAACTGGTGGCGGTGTTTGATCGACAGTTCATTGCGCTGAATACCGGTCGATCGATAGAGATTCTACGTTTGCAGGATGTCGATGTTTCTTCAACTGAGGTGCGTAAGCGTCTGCGCACAGGGCGGAATGTTGATCGCCATTTGAGTATTGAGGTCGAGGAGTATATCCGGGCTAATAGCCTTTATGGTCCCCTTGGTCCTAAGATTGGTGACTATGAAGTGTTCAGCCGCTTTTGCGCACAGGCATTGTTTGCCAAAAAGGGTATCAATGTTAAGGCGTTTGATTTGCGTGGTACGGAAGCGCCAACTGAATTTACGTTGATAGCCTCTGGAACTAGCACGCGACACGCGAGTGCGTTGGCTGAAAGCGTGGCTCGTGCCGTAAAAGATGAGTTCAATGTGTTTCCGCAAAGTATGGAAGGCAGCGCGGAAGGTCGATGGGTAGTTCTTGATTACGGTTCGCTGATCGTTCACGTTTTCTACGATTTTGTTCGTCAAGAATATCGTCTAGAGGATCTTTGGTCTAAGGGCCGCCTGCTAGAGGTTCGCGACGAGACAGTGCCGGTCAAATCTGTATGAAGTTAGCGTTCGCCTTCGTTGGCGGGCATAAAGAAGCGTGGCTCGTGGAGCGCGCTGACGAGTACTGCAAAAAGCTGGGCTTCTTTTGCCAGGCCGAAGTTATTCGCATCCGGCCTTCTCGGCAGGCGCGGGCCTCAGCTGAGCAAAAGCTGGCTGAAGAAACGCAGGATCTACTCAAGATCATTAAAAAAGAAGACATTTTGGTGGTTTGTGACGAGAAGGGTGAGTCTGTATCGTCACGCAAGCTAAGTGAAAAAATGGTGAAGCTTTTCGAGCGCGGCCGGCCACGAGTGGTAATTTTAGTGGGAGGAGCCTTCGGGTTCGGACCTGAAATCAGGGCGCGGGCGGATTGGACTTGGTCGCTTTCACCACTCACGCTCAATCATCATATCGCCCAGGTCGTGGTTCTCGAACAAACCTATCGTGCTTTTGCGATATGGAAGAATCTGCCTTACCACAACGAATAAACCAAGATCCTTAATAAGCATCGAGATTGCATGTCGCAGTGGTATGTCAATTTTTGATGAGTTCAGCGAGCTGCGTTTTGATCTCGGGTCCGATTTCAGTACGGACTTTGCTTTTAAGCGGATGTTAAAGCGCCGGCGCCAGCTCGATCGGGTACTTTCATGGTTTCGTAGCTGTGCTCGGTGTGGCTCCGTCATGCCGCCAGTAGATCTCTTTTGCCCTTCCTGCCTCGCGGCGCTTTTTGAGCAAAGGAATATTGGCGACGCGCTTTTGCAGCCTGGGTATGATTTTCCGGTTTATTCCCTCTTTACTTGGACACCAAGAAATGATGCGGTAATCAGGCCGTTCATTTATGCTTTTAAAAAAGGGTATTTCGCACACTTAGCGACCCGGCTCGGTGTCTGTTTGGCTTCGGAAATAGGGGCGAGGGCCCCGTTGGATCCCTGGGCGGTCTTTCCCGGAAAACCCAAGGTGTTCGGTAGCGGTGTTCGGCCTGACCATGCCTGGCTTCTGACCGCGACACTGGCGGAGACCCTTAGTATTCAATCAAACAAAATCGTCGGCCTCTATCTGATTGGGGCGCGTTCTGAACGATCACAAAAGACTAAATCGGCGGCAGAGAGGCGACACCGGCGATTCAAGGGAGTGGAAAAGTTTTCAGGCAGGGATGCGGCCTGTGTGTTTATCGACGATGTGATAACCACGGGGGCCACCGCGCACGCCGCGAGAGAGGCTCTGGGCGACCATGAAAGATTTGAAGCCTGGACCCTAGTTTGCCGTCCTAAACTTGCGGGAATTCAAAGTTTTTGGTAATTTACTACCTCCTTTAAGGAAAATAAATGAGAACAATCATCCTCGGTCTTGCGGTTTTGAGCTCGGATTTTTCAGCTTCGTCGGGAGCGCACTTGCGCCTTGGTCACGTCGCGTATGCCAAGGAGCTTGCAAAGAGCAAAGTCAAAGTTGGCGAGATAAAAAAAATCACGGACTCTGAACTTAAACTTTTAAAAACTCTCGATTCTGTTTATCAATCGAAAAGTGCTGAGATGAAAGTTGAGAAGACCACTAAAATCCCGCTTCTCGAGCAGGAACGCAAGGCCACGGGAACGCTGTGGATATCCGCTGGGCGCCTTCGCATGGAACTTGAAGGTGCTGAAAAATCACTTCTTGTTGTAAACAAAAATAACCTATGGGCAGTGACCTTCCCGCCTGCCGAATTCAAAGAGGCTGCGGTTTCGGTTATCAAGGCGAATACGTCGACCAAGAAAGGACGTTCGCACAACTTCGTCAGCTTATTCAGTATGGGCGGCATTATGAAGTTTTTCGATGCCACAGCTTCGCAACATGAGGGCAACGGGGATGTCTTGTTTTTTCTTTCTCCTAAGCAAGAACAAACTGATTTCCGCCGCGCGCAGGTGCGCGTTTCGTCCGACGGGAAGAAGCTTCTTGCGCTCAATTACTGGGACGATCGCGACAACGAAACTCGAATGGAGTTCAGTAATCTGAAATTTGAAAACAAAATGGACGAGAAGTTATTCAACTATATTCCGCCAGCGAATGCGGAAATTGTAAACATGTAGTGAATTTGCAATTTAGTAGGGATCTAAGCGGGAGATATTGCGATGCCATCGTTTGATATTGTGTCAGAGATCAACATGCAAGAGGTTGATAATGCTGTAAACCAGGCTAAAAAAGAGCTTGGTAACCGCTACGATTTGCGGGGCGGTAACTGCGAGATTATTCATGAAAAAGAAGTGATCACGCTGAAAGCGAATGACGAGATGAAGATCAATGCTGTTCGCGATATTCTACAAAGCAAAATGCATAAACGCGGTGTAGAGATTTCGTCGCTGAAGTTTGAGAAACCTGAGCCCATCGGCGGCATGATGCTCAAACAAGTCGGCAAGTTGATTCAAGGAATAGACAAAGAAAAAGCAAAAGAAATTGTTAAGACCATCAAAGACACAAAGATGAAGGTACAGGCGCAAATCATGGATGAGCAGATTCGCGTAACCTCCAAGAGCATTGACGAGCTCCAAGAGACTATTTCCTTTTGCCGCGGACAGAAGTTTGGCCTGCCGCTTCAGTACACGAATATGAGATCCTAGACGGATCAGAGAGTGATGATATGAGCCAGCGGTTACCCGAGACACCGAAAAAGCCGTGTTCAGGAAAAAAGGTACATTTTGTGAGCTTGGGTTGCCCGAAGAACCTCGTCGATAGCGAGATTATGCTCGGCCATCTAATGAAGGCTGGATACAGCGTTACCGATGATTCCGAAGATGCCGACACTGTCGTGGTGAACACATGTGGTTTTATCGGCGACGCTAAAGAGGAGTCGATTTCAAAGATCCTGGAGATGTCCGAGCTCAAGAAGTCCGGAACCCTTAAGAATCTTGTCGTCGCCGGATGTCTTACTCAGCGCTATAAGGATGACTTAGTAGAGGGGCTTCCTGAGGCTGATCTATTCATTGGCTCGGGTGAGTTTCAAAACATTGCCACGATCCTCAATAAACATGAGCAAGGATCGGAGGAGAAGCGTTTCTTCAATCTCCCCACTTACCTTCAGGAAGAGGACACTCCACGGGTAAATTCCCAGCCCGGCTACCGTGCCTACATCAAGATATCAGAGGGTTGCCTTAAGCGCTGTGCCTTTTGTGCGATTCCTAAGATTCGCGGTAATCTTCAGTCCCGCAAACTGGCTGCGATCGTCTCTGAGGCTAAATTGTTGGCCGCAGGTGGGGTACGAGAGCTCAATATTATTTCACATGATTTCACAGACTATGGTTGGGACTTGCGACGCAAGGATCCACAGGCGGTGGAAAATCCCGCCTCGCTTCTCGCGGCCTTGTCAGACGTAAAGGGATTGGATTGGATTAGGGTCCTGTATCTTTATCCAGACGGTATTTCTGATGAGGTCGTTGAGCTTATGAAAACCCGGCCGAATCTTGTGAAGTACTTCGACATGCCGTTGCAACATATCAGCAATCCGGTTCTGAAAAATATGAACAGGCACATGACTCGGGAGGAGATCGTGGAGCGGCTGGTGAAGATTCGCAGCGAAATTCCCGAGGCTGTTATACGTACCCAGTTCATTGTCGGTTTCCCTGGTGAGACCGAGGAGGACTTCCAGGAGTTACTGACCTTCGTCAAAGAACAACGTTTTGACCGAGTCGGCTGCTTTAAGTATTCGCCGGAAGAGGGTACTCCGGGCGGAACGATGCCGAATCAGGTCGACGATGCAACCAAGGATCGTAGGCATGATGAACTTATGGAAGCACAGATGGAAATCAGCCGCGAAAAACATCGTGCCTTTGTCGGACGCGAGATCGATGTGTTGGTTGAGGGATTGAGCGAAGAAACCGAGCTTCTTCTGCAGGGGCGCATGTCTCAGCAAGCGCCGGAGATAGACGGTGTTGTCTTGATCAACGATGGTCAGGCACAAATCGGTGAGATGGTTCGGGTGCGAATTACCGACAGCATGGACTATGACTTGATCGGCGAGATAGTGAAGTGATCGCGTGTTGAAACCTTGACATGAATCAAGGTTTCTCGCTATTTCCTGATATAGCGGAATCATTCGCTCCAAAGGTGAATGATTCTAGCTTCTGGCCCAATACTTAAGTTACAATTTTTAGTAAGGTTTAGATTAGGTTTTAGGCTAAGCTTTAGGTTCTGGTTTTTTGGCTTATTTGGTTTTCATCTTTTGAAATACAACTTTTAGACTGCAACTTTGAGGATCACCGTGTTTTCCAGTCCTTTGATCTTTCTCTTTTTGGGTTCAGCTGTTTTCCTATTTATCTATAACGTTCTGGCTCATTGATTCTGATCCACTCACTCTGCCTGAGTTGGCTTCTTGGCGTACGAGATGTCGTCGTTTTTTTTGGGGTCGGTTTGTCCCCGAAACAGCACACATTTTCGAGCTAGGTGGATTGAACTTTCAACCTGGTAGAAGTTATCAACCTAATTTATTTGCCCCGGTTATTTTTCTTAGACCGCGACGCGGCGCCGCAACTAAATGTTTACAATGAGTTACGTCTCTAAACGCTGGCATTGTCAGCCCTTAATAGAGGCCTCCACGGGGTATTCAGTTGCCACCAGTTCTCCATGGAGTCTGAGGCGTAATACCTCAAACTCATGGGGGTTTGCTTTTGTTTTTCAATTTATGTACAAGCAACTCCGGCCAATAGAAACATTTGAGAAAGGAAATTTGGAATGAGAGCATTCTTTTTTACCGCAGCATTGGCTGCATCGTTAATTTCTGTTCAGGCGTTCGCAGACGACGCAGGTGATGCGGCAGCTATCGCAAAAAGCGCGAAAGAGGCTTTTGCCAAGCGCGACTTCTCGAACCCCGGGATAAACAGCGCCCAAGAATCGGCAGACCTCTATGTAAAGGCTTCTGCTGCTGCGGCTGATAAAGTTGAAAAAGCTAAGTACATGATCCTTGCTTCGGCTTCGATCTACTTCGTTGGTGATGCATCCACTAATAATCCAGTCAAAATCGAGAAGTTCCTGAAGGGTATTCAGCTTGCAGACGAAGGTCTTAAGCTTCTTGGCGTTGAGAATGTTCCTGGTCTGAGCGATCAGCAAGTAGAGCAACTCAAGGCAACTCTCAAAGGTGAGCACCTCACTTGGGTTGGCGAAGGCCTCTATTTCCGTGGTACCAACCTCGGACAGTGGGGACAAGCGAACGGTATCGTTCAATCTTTGAGCAAGTGGCCCGAGCTCCGTCGCAATATGGAGATCATTAAGCTTCTTGGTTTGAAGTCGATCCACGAGTTCGGTGCTAACCGTGTTCTCGGGCGTGGTTACTTCAAGATTCCTGGCCTTCTCGGCGGCAGCGTGAAGTTGGCGACTGAGCTCCTTACTGAGGCAGTGAAGAAGAGCCTCGTTACTGGACAGATCTACAGCAAGAATGGCTACAACAATAATTATTACGCTGAAGTTCTGAACGAAAATGGTGAGGCTGATAAGGCTAAAGCCCTTCTTCAGGCTTTCATCGCGGCTGATCCGGCTAAGATCGATGCAGCTTCGATTCCTGAGTTGAAAGAAGCTCAGCGCCTCGCGAAAGAGCTGTTGAAATCGTTCTAATCGGCTGAATCGAGTTGCGCTTGACGCATCTCGTCCAGTAAACATTGATGGCTGCGGTTCGATCGGGAACGCAGCCATTTTTGTTTTTTTCCGCTTATTAGCTTTAGGAATTTGTTAACGGAGGAAATTACATGAAATTCGGAAAGCTCCTGCTGGGATTCGCAAGTGCGGTGACTGCGACGGCGACAGCATTCGCTGGTGGTGGTCTGTTTGCTCCCATCTCAATAGATTCGGCAGCGGTGATGCCGAAAGGCATTCGCAACCTTCGCGTCGGCGGGTTTACCACAGAGGTTGGCCAGAAATATGATGGTACAGGAACAGTGGTGCCAACTGCGAACGCCTTTAACCGTGCGGTGACTTGGAATGAACTGATTAGTTCGCGCTCCGATGCCAGTGAGCGTGGCTTATTGAAGGGCGGCCTTGAGGCAGAAGGCGTCGATCTCGGTAGTTCCGTTGGCGATGCTCAAGGATTGGTCAACGCGCGAGTCACTTCAACGATTCCGGTTTTAGCTTACGGTATTTCGGAAAAAGTAACTTTCGGCGCGGGCCTTCCGATCATTTACTCGCGAACTCATGTCGACACGGGTTGGGTAGCAAACGCGGCGTTTCAAAAGCGTATTGAACAGCTGCAAAATTCCGGCTATGAGCCGAAAATTTTAAGCTTCAAACAAGCCTTGCAAAACGTCATTGCCACTAAGATCTCTTCGTATGGCTATCAGCCGCTTCAAGATGAGACCCATACCGATGTCGGTGATCTGAATTTGGGTTTGAAAGAACAGCTCTACAAAGATGAGCGCGTAGCCTTTGCATTGGCACAAAAGATCGTTGTTCCGACTGGTCGCACAGCTGATCTTGATAAGGTTGTTGATCTCGCACCAGGCGATGGTCACTTCAACTTTGGCGTGTCGGCGGTTGCTGACATTTATGCCGCAAAAAAATGGACGGTAACGCCGTCGGCGAGCTACCTCTACCAGCTGGAGACTTCCCAAGCGGTACGGGTTCCGCGAATTGGTACTGAGTCGATTTCACCTGATATTGATCGCGATGTTCGCGTAAAGCGCGGAGATATCATGGCGACAGCTCTTGCGGTTAAATTTCAAGCGACTGAGTTGTTGACGGCCTCTACCGCCTATTCGCTTCAGTATAAGAATCCCGATAGTTATATGGGCGGCAGATATCAACCGGCGCGCTACGGTTTTTTAGAAAGAGACACCTGGCAGAATATGCAGACGGTGCAATTGGCATTTACGGGCTCGACCATTCCGCTGTTTAAGAAACAGCAGTTTCCGGTTCCGCTCGACGCCACAATCGCCCTGGCACGCGTGTTCGACGGGCGCAATGTCAGTCTTCTTAACGTCGCAGTCTTTGAATTAGCTGCTTACTTCTGAGGAATAAAATGAAGACGAATAAAATTATCTCAATCGTAGCTTTGATGATTTCTGGCGCCGCTGCAGTTGTTGGCTGCTCGGTCAAAGGTGGTAATGTTGTCAGCAAACCACCCACCGTTGAGCCGCAGATCGCGACCTATGGCGTTCAATATGGGAAGATGAACCGCCTTCAGTCGGTTTCCGTTTTGCTTTGGCCCAAGGACTTCTCCGAAGAGGAAATGAAGGCTAAGGTAAAAATTGTCAATATCGCCTCTAAGCAGATCACTGAAAATGCGGGTGAAATTTACGCCACAGAAACGGCAATTGAGGAACTTTGGGAAGAGTTTATCGAAAACGAATGTATCGTTCGTTTCCGCAAGCAAATCGGCTGTATCGCGCCGACCCCAGTTTCGCATCCTCCACAGTTTCCCGAGCCGACACCGGCTCCGACACCAGATCCCTCGGCAACGCCCGATCCTTCGGCGACTCCGACTCCACCTCCGGTGCCAACTCCTGAGGCGCCGCCCGTGCCACCGATGGACGAGCGTGATGATTGTGGTGAAAAGACACCGATCACTTGGAAGGACATTTCGGTAGTTGAAAAGGATCAACCTGGCTATGAGGAATATGCTGCTTTCCTTGCTTGTGCGGTCAATCAGAAAACGCGCAAAGAATTCCACGAGCGAGTTGATTACTTGGCTTACCCGAGAGAAGAGGTCCCTGATCTGCCGAAAAACAGTTCCTTTGTTTTAAAGCAGATCATAGATCGCACCGTTGGCGAGAAGGCGAGCTTGAAGATTGATGATCGTCGTCTTTCTTCGATTACTTTTAATGATCCGAGAAAAAATCCTGCGGCGCCGCCAGTAAGAATCGAGATTGTGGATTTTAATGAATCACACATTCATAAGAACCCCGATATTCCTCTTTCTGATGAGTGTAAGCTGCGAGGTGGACATTGCTATCAGACGTCGGATGATCCGGCGGATCCGATGAGCATCCATAGTTTTTCGCTCACTCAGGGCGGGCGCCGGTTGAAGTTTACCATTCCTGATATTAGATCGAGATGGTGCCCGATTACCGGTAAGTATTTGGTTGAGTACGAGTTCGATCTTTCGCGGACTTCAAACATTGTTCAGCACCAGCAGAAAACGAAGCCGACTGGCTTAGTTGTGCCCGCTAACGATTTTGCAGTCTTTAAAGGTGACGCCGTTCAGAAGACCCATGGTGTGGTGACACATAAGGGTTCTGGGCAGATTTTTGGCGTGATGCAGGGAGAGATTGCTCAATAACTGAGTATCAAATCTAGCTGTTGAGTCTTAGATCCGGATCCCCCAAGCTTCGCTAAAGGGTTCCGGATTTTTTTTGGCAGTAGGCTTGCGTGTCGGTGATATTCGTGGAGAGGCGCTCTTAGCGCGAGTCCTGCCAGTCTCACTGAGTGAAGTAGAATATGTCTTTGTAGTTTCGGCCGAGCTCTTCGGAATCCATGCCGTAACCGACCATATAGCGGTCCTCAATTGTCATCCCTACGTAATCAGGCTTGATGGGCAGTTCGCGGCGAGCGGGCTTATCAAGTAGCGTGACGATCTTGAGAGACGCAGGATTTGCTGCCAGAAGACGCTGTTTTAAGAAACTAAGGGTGCGCGCTGTGTCGATGATCTCTTCAACTATGAGCACGTGCTTTCCAGTGATGTTCACGCTGATATCTTTCAGCAATCGAATAGCGCCTTTCTTTTCAATAGCACTTGCCTGAACAAAGTCGATTTGCTGGGTTAAGCCAATGTTCCGGCAAAGATCCGCCAGGAAAAGGCAAGAGCCTTTCAGTGGGCAGATATGAACGATCTCTTTCCCGTAATAGTCCATTTCGATTTCCTTGGCGAGACGGGTGACCATCTCCTGGATTTCTTCGTGGGTCAGAAAGGCCATCATATTGTCTTTTAAGCGGGCCATCTTTCGTCCTTATGCCAAGAGGGTTGAGCCTGATTCCTGGGCCATTTGCAAATAACGGAGCGCCACGGGGTGTTCGGGATCTCGCATGAGCACCGACTCCCATTGCTCCACGGCTTCCATCGTTTTCTTTGCATTGAAAAACAATAAGCCAAGTTTGAGACGCGCTGGTATGAACTGCGGAAACTCTGTAACGACTGAACGTAGCTCCTTGATAGCGCGACCATCTTCGCCTTTTTTCACTAAGCATTCGATGATCTTCATTTTGAGCTCAGCTTTGCGCGACGAAAGACTTATGGCGCGATTGTATTGCTCAAGGGCCTCGTCAAAACGTTTGTACTGAAAATAGAGCTCGCCAAGTTCATCGTGTTTCGTTGCGAGCTTTTCCTGCGAGTAGGCATCCGGTTCGTTTGATTTCTTTGCGAGAGCTTGTTGGGCGTCGACAAAGACTTTTTTACCTTCGTCGTAACGGCCAAGGTCATTCAAAATAATGGATAAACCCACGCTGGCATCGGTAAACCCAGGGTCGATCTCAAGTGCGCGTCGAAATGTCTTAATGGCCTTGTTGAACTTACCCTGATCATAATAGATCGTCGCCATCATGTGATAGACTTCAGGATTCTTGGTGTTCGCGACGAGGAGCTGCTGCAAAAGACTTTCGGCGACCCGGTAGTTCCCCTCGCGAAAATGCTCGCGCGCGGTTTCAAGAAGTTCCTTGATATCGGAGCGAGCCAACTTACTAGAGCTCATCTTTTGCACGCCTCGCTTGGTCTGAGTTGGGATACTGAGAGTGAAGTGTCTTAAGATATTGAGCGGCGCGATCTTTCTCACCCGCCTTTTGCGCGCTCCGTGCGGCTCCGAATAGGGCCTCTGGCTCGAGCCCGAGATTAGGGTAAAGCTTCAACACTGTTTCGTAGCGCTTAATGGCGCTGTCAAACTTTTCGCGTTTAGTATAGAAATCGGCGACGTAGAGCTCTTTTTTGGCCAGCATGGTAAGAGTTTCGCCTTTGTGTTTTTTAGACTCTTCGACGTGGGCGGATGCACTGAAAGAATTGATGACCTCGTCGAAGTACAAGATCGCCTTGTCGGCGACCGAGAGATCACGATCAATGGTGCTTGGAAGCTGGTTGAAATAGCTCATCGCCAGGCGAAAGGTGACGTAGTCAGATTGAGCATGTTTGGGGTGAAACTCTTTAAAAAGTTGATAAGCCGCCTGCGCCTCAATATACGCCTCGCGCTTAAATTGAACATCCGCAATTCTAAGTTCAGCCTGAGGCGCCAGTTTGCTGTAGGGGAATTTATTTTTAACATCGGTGAATTTGGCTACGGCCTCCTCGTAGCGCTCATCTTTTTCAAGCTCCTCAGCTTGTTTGAATGCGCCCTCTGGGGTCGAGGAGTCGTATTTGTCCGCCGATGAACAGCCGACACCAATCTGGAAAATCATCGATAAGATAGCGAGGAAACGAAGGAATTTCATAACCCGCAGTCTACTGATGCGGGCTCTAAACTGTCAACTATGCCCGGAAATCCATTAAATGTTCGTAAAAGGAGTGAAAAATCAGCTTGATGGCGCTAGCGACCGGAATCGAAATGACCATTCCAAGAACCCCCATGAGCTGCGAACCAACGATGATCACAACGATGACGGTTACCGGGTGCAGGTTCACGATTCTTGCGACTACCATCGGAATGATGAACAACATGTCGACGAGTTGTGCGAAGAAATAAACCGAGATGACCACGACGAGTGTCCAACTCATGGAATCATTCATCAGTGCGTCGGGCGAGAAAAGCGCGATCAGAATGGCGGGAACAGCGCCGATGATAGGGCCGATGTAGGGTATAAGATTGGTTACGCCCGCAATGACCCCCATAAGCATGGCATAGGGAAAGCTTGAAATTTGCAAGCCAAGCCAAACCACGATCCCGACGATCGCGGCCTCGAGAAAACGCGCGCGAATGAATCCGCCCATTTGTTCGTTCAACTGGTGATTGAGATTCAGGGCAAGTTCAAAAAGGTTGTTGGGAACCAGCGACAAAAGCTTGCGTGACATCACACGTCCGTCTTGCAACATGAAATAGGCAAAAATCGGAGTCAACGCCAATACGGTGATCGACCCCGAAAGGGCTGAGGGAAGAGCACTCGATAGCTCGCCGGTTTTATCGACGATCCAGTCATTCACCGTGCCACTGAAACTGGCGTTGTAGAACCGGAAGTAGGATTTGAAGTCATTTTCCGTGGAAACAATCAACTTAGTTAGGTCGGCCTGATATTTAGGCCATTGGCCCGCGAGCGTGCTTGCCTGACTTGAAACAAGTGGTACGACCGCATAGATAGCGAATCCCAGAAGTAGGCCTGTTCCCAGGAAGGGAATGAGAATTGAAGCGTGTCGGGGAACACCCCTGCGTTCAAGTACGTCAACGATTGGCGTGAGGAGGTAGTTAACCACAAACGCCAGAACGAAAGACAGCAGCATATTATCGACAGCTAACAGAACCACCAGACTGCAGATTAGGATCAATAGAACGCCGGCAATTCTTAACCGTCGCTCACGAACCAAAACTTTTTGTAGCTTTGGCGTCATCTCACACTTCCGTAGGCGGTGGGGCGCTGACGTCCTTGAGAGCGCGCCGGAGTTCGGAAACCTTGCCAGTCGTCTCTTTCAATCGCCGCCCGAGGACTTCAGCGAGACGAAAGAGAATTTTGATGCCTGAATTGGGGCTTCGCTTGAGAATCTCGAGGAGGTCGGGCTTGAAAAAACCAATTACCGTGGTTTCGTCGCGGGCGATTGCTGAGCCTGTTCTGCGACCGTTGTCTTCAACAAGCGAAATTTCACCGAAAAAATCGCCGTTCAGTAACTGAGTGATAAAAATGTCATGCCCGTCCTCGAGAGAGGCACCCTCATCAGTGACGTAAATTTCCACGCGGCCTGATACGATAATGTACATGCCGACGCCAATCTCACCTTGTCGAAAAATGGGCTCACCAGAATGGTATTGGCGAATATGCACAACACCTTGAACGAGATTTAGCTCGCGCTCGGAGAGATCTTTGAACAAAAAGTTCTCTTTGAGGGCGAAGCGAACTTCGTCCTCCTTCTTGGGGCGCTTGAAAATATTGTCCCAAAAATAGTTCATCGCACCACCTTATCGTAAGTCGACAAAATTGCAGAGCTTGGTATCCATCCGGTGGAGCCCCCGGGATAGGTAATTTGCGCCCAAGTCTCGCTTCGCCCGCGAACTATCACCTCTAGACCTTCGTAGAGATCAAACAACGGGGTGGCATCGTTGGCAGGAGAAGAGAGAACGGCCACCTTCTTTTCAACAACCGTCGCGCGCTCGGTATCCTCGTCGATGAACTTCGCACCGCTTAAAAAAGTAAGCAGACAAAAGGTGATGGTTGTTAGTGCGGCCCCTGTCGGAAAGGTCGGCATGGGTTTTTCATCTAGCGTTGATTGCCTTCGCAAGCCTAAGTGCCGCAGAATCAGCCAACCGCTGAGAAGAAGGGAGATGGCACAACCTGCTAGATAACTCGTGAGCGAAACCGTGGTAAGAGCATGCGTCCGCAGACTTTCCCACATCTCTACTTCATGCGCGATCTCGGGGCGTTCCAACTTGGACCGCGTCCACTCCAGCGCGCGGCGAGCTGGCGAAAAACTAGCGTTGCTTGCTAATGCCTTGCGCCACAGCGCTATGGCCATGCCCTGATTGCCAAGGCGCTGTTCTGCGAGGCCAAGATTAAAGAGTACTGTAGGATTGTCATCGACCTGCAAGGCATCGAGAAACAAGCTTCGTGCCTGATTGAAGTCGTTCTTTTGAAAGGCAGCAAGGCCCTGCTGGAAAACGGCTTCGGACTGACTCTGGGAGCCAGCAGCAACGCCGCTCAGCGAGCAAAACAAGCTGATCAAAAAAACCAAAGGAAAAACTGCCCTAAAGTGCATAGAATCAAATTCTAGAGGAAGTCGATTAAAGTGCAAGCCTTAGCAGTGGGTACTGAACTTTGGTTCTTTGCGCCCCTAGCGGGCGGTGCTAAGAATATTAGATAGAAAAGCAAGGTAGGAAACTCATGTCATCGAATTCGACGCCAAAGTTAGCGGGGCGTGTGATTGCGGAATCAACAAAGATCCAATCTCTTATCAGTGAATTAGTGAATGAAGTAGCTCGAGCTTCGCGGGATTTGACTACTGTTCGCGAAACAATTCCGGAGTTTGCTGATCAAGGCAAACATGCCTTTGAAGATGCGGGAAAGTATCGAGGTAGGCCGCTGTTCTACCCCTACTTGGGAACTGGTGCCGGGCAGGGGCCCTACGTCGAACTTGAGGACGGCAGTGTCAAACTCGATTTTATCAATGGCATCGGCGTGCACATCTTTGGGCATAGTCACCCGAGAATCTTGGCGGCCTCGATTCGCGGGGCTCTGTCGGATGTTGTCAATCAGGGGAACCTTGAACCCAACCATGAGTATGCGCAGCTTGGTAGGCGCATGGTTGAATTGGCTTCCAAAAGAAGTCGCTTGAAGTACTGTTGGCTGACGACCTGTGGCACCATGGCGAATGAAAATGCGCTGAAAATTACGCGACAAAAGCACTCACCATCGCGTCTGATCATGGCGATGGAAAATGCGTTTGCCGGGCGTTCAACAATTATGGCGGAACTCACTGATAATCCCGCCTATCGGCAGGGCTTACCCTGCTACAATGAGGTTTTGCGCATTCCTTGGTACAACAGTAGAGACCCGAAATCGAGTGAAGCGGCGTTGCGGAAAATGAAGGAATACGTTGCCGCAAACCCAAAAAACATCAGCGCTTTTGTCTTCGAGCCGATGTTGGGTGAAGGCGGGTACCGAAGTGCGCCTCGCGAATATTTTCTTCCGATGCTTGAATTTTGTCGCGAACACAAGATTGCCGTTTGGCTCGACGAAGTACAAACCTTCATGCGAACCGGGGAGCTTTTCGCATTCGAAACCCTTGATATTGGCCAATATGT
>SXGU01382781.1_pt1 | contig 16329 bp, 23 predicted proteins | sample 3174531 | NCBI WGS metagenome assembly SXGU01 (sample SAMN11356863, study PRJNA531348) | freshwater metagenome | isolation source: freshwater sample F1-140 | place: China: Fuxian Lake, Yuxi | collected 2017-12-25 | reverse complement strand
CTTTTGCAATACGGCGTTGGTTGTATAGCTCTACGATTTCTTCGGTAGTTCGCATGTGCTACGGCTTTGGATTAAATTTATTCCAGAAGTACAATTGCTTAGTGTATTCTTCCATTGCGTCACTATATTCCCAAAGTTTTTTATCTTCCGGTGAAAGCCGACTTGGCATTGTAGGTGGAGTAGGCATCGGATCTCCGCGTTTAATTGGGTTGAATTTTCCGCGTAGCCGATTGCCTAATGCATCGAAGTCACTTCCTTTCATTCCAGCAACAACAGTTGTTGGCGTAATTGACTCAGGAGTTTTAGTTGTAGTTGTTTTAGGCTCAGGAGTTTTAGTTGTAGTTGTTTCAGGCTCAGGGGTTTTAGTTGTAGTTGTTTTAGACTCAGAGGTTTTGGTTTTAGTTGTTTTACCAGCTGGGTTGCCTTTTGGTGCCGAACGAGTTGATTTTGGTGTTGGAGAAACGGTTGGTCCATATTTTGGTCGAAGATCAAACCCCGTAGATGAACTAGGATACCGGGCACTAGGATACGGGTTAGAATTCGTTGATGTTTTTGCAAATGGATTTTTTATATTTATTTTGCTAAATGGATTTTTTATATCTATTTTTATATTTGATTTTTTTAATTGATTTAAAGTTGCGACACCAAATTTCGTTGCTTTAGCCGCTGTAATTAGTGTCGGAGATAACCTAGCTAACGCTCCGACTGTTGCAGTTTCAGCCATCGCTCTTGTTGCTAATCCGCTGGATGCTAAATACCCTTTTCTGTCAACTGAATCTGCCCATGCTGCATATTGTCCAAATCCAGGAACTTTGCTTAGTTTTTGAAACGCTCTTTCTTCCCAGACATCGCCGTAAACATTTTTGTTATCTCTAGGTTTTTTTATTGTAGTATTTGTTGACGTAACGGCAGCAGGTTGCACGGCCATGTATGGAACTGCATCATTTATCGGCGTTATTGGAGCACCACCTACAACGGCAGAAGACGCAGACGAGGCAGAAGAGCTGGTTACTCCACCAATTACAGAAGGTCTAATTAATTTCTTAAACGCTGCTCGTTCTGATGCCGTACCGATTGGCAAAACGACTTGAGCAATTTTTGTCCTGCCTTGTTTGGTTTGTGATAAATTTTTGAACTGTTGACGAAACTTACCTAATTGTTCAGGCGTGGCTTCTAAGCCGGTTGATTTTAGTTTTGCTTGAACGTATTGTTTTCGATAGTTTGGTTTTGCCATACGCGATATAGTATCACACGATATTACTATTAAACCAGCTAGGTCTCCATCTGCGTGGGGGGGCCATAAGCGGACTAAGTTTTGGTAAATGTAGTTCTGCAAACCAGTGTGCCATCACAAGGTCAGTCCCGTTTTTTTTGTTACGGGTCCACGAACTCATTTCGTCAATAAAAGCAAGGGTCTTCCAGTTTTCCGTCATTGTTGGTAGCCGAACTTGTCCGGTGCGCCACAAGGGTGGTAGCAATGCTTCTACACCTAAGTTTTCATCTAATTTGTTTCTGTGTGTCGTATGGGGGACAACGTTCACCCCATGAAACGCTTGCCATTTGCGCACGAAATCGTGCGCCAACAAGAATCGTTGCGCAGCGTTCACTTCAACCACCCAATGGGTTATTGGATACCCCGCGCTGTGTGAACGGTTTTGCCACTCATCCATGATGCCCGAATACACGCTCGTTCCTGTGTCGTAGCCAAGTAGCTCTTCGGCACTTAACTTACAACGTTCAACGTCTATAAGATACCTGAGGTTGGTTGATGGTTGATAAACCCACCATTCAATTGCCCAAAATTGAGTGGGGGATGGATCTACGGAGGCAACTGAAATCAACGGTCCTTCGAGTCCCCACGGGACAAATCCTGGCTGTCTGTGTTTGTCAACGCACCCTGGATACATGATTCCGTCAAGCCCCATGCCACCCGTAGCCCACACTCGCTCTATCAGGTAATTGCCGGCGTCAAGGTCTTCTTGTTGATATACGACCCTAAACTTGTTTGGGTTCGAGTGTCGGACATAAGAGAGATCTTTCCATGTGAGCCGATAAGGTTCGAGTAGTGGGCCTTTTGGCCATGATGGAGCGTCTTGCCTTCGTGATGCTAAACCCGTATCGAGTTCTTCGTAATACGCTTTGTAAACCATGTGGTCGTACTTTGCGGACTTGATTGGTTCTTCTGCGCTTTTGTCGCGGGTATCCGTTCCGTCATACTCTTCAATATCTTCGTAGGTTATTTTGGAAAGACAATGTGCATACAGATCGCCAGGTCCGAGCCTTTGCCCGATGACCGCAAGGACACCACCTGGATCAACGCGAGCTTCAGCCATAGAATCCCAACGCTCCAAAAGTTTATCTCTGGCTATGGATTCTTTGGCGTTCTCTGGACTGGCCACGTCATCAAACAAACATAGATCGGCGCGATGACCAATGAACTCTGATTCGATACCGTAAGCCGAAACCGTGGGTTCTTTGTTGTCCAAGCCAGCACCACCGAACTGCTCTACCACGAATTCTTCTGCCCGCCACAAAGCACCAACATTGTTCGGTTTGAATCTTCCAAAATCCATAGATAGGCAAGCTTCGGCGTTTACTGCCAGACCACGCTTAATTAATTCTGAATCGGGCTGCAGAGGCACGGTACGTTCCAATGTCTCACGAATTCGTCTGCTGTACATCTTGGCCAAAGTTTGAGAGATAGATCCAATCATGACTCGAACCGACCTGTTGCGGACAATACACCACACAGCAACATCGTGGAACAATGTGGACTTGCCGGCTCCTGGTGGACAATTTAGAACCAAGAATTCTTTATCTTGTGATTCCAACTTTGTCACAATTTTGTACGCTGCATCTACCTGCCACGGCGAGGGAACACGACCAAGATACACTCGTCGGAAATAGTCAAAATCTTGCACCGCTTTCTTGGCTCGATCATTGACCCTTGAAATAGGCACGACTGGTGGGATGTCTTTCATCACGTTCAAGTCGCGTTTGATGGTGTTCCCGCCAGAACCTTTGCCGGTCTCAAGTTTTATCTGATCCAGTTCTATCTGGGTTTGTTTGGTTTTGGCAATCCATTTGGTAGCCGAAGCATAAGAAATCCCAGCCATACGAGCAGCCTCTTTATAATTGATTCCGGAATGAACTGCTTGCCAGAAAATAGCGCGATCTTCTGGCTGTATTACTCTTCGCCCTTTGGTCATTTACCTACGCTTAGCAGAAGGCCCACCAGGGGGCCTTTTGCGGTCTTCCATTCTTCCTCTTGTGTTTACATACGCTCGTTCAATTTTGTCTGCGGGCGTTAATTTTGGATTGTATAGCGGATCCAGTGATCTGTAGTCGACTTCGTATGTTGCCGGCATTTTTGGGTTAATTTTGTTTGCGGAAATAATGCGATGATGACCGTCGCTTAAAAGCGCCCTTCCATCTTGAAACCGTAGATAGGCCGGAGGTAAATTATCTAATCCTTCTTCTCTAATTTTTTCATATAGTGGGATGGGATGTTGCACCAAGCTTCTCTCGTCTTGAGATTCAAGTAATTTCCGCTCAATCAAATTTGGCGAGTTTTTAATTCTGCTAACCCGACCATAACGTTCAAACGCATCCCCAAAATCTTTTGCTTCTGGCGAATGCAAATCATAAATATTGCGTACTTGGGTAGAACCCACGTAGGCTGGGTCGGGGGCTGTATAATTTCTTGATTTGGCTGCTAAATTTTTTACTTCACTTTTAAGAATTGCGGTTCGTATTGGTTGACCAACAACGTCCATTTGACCCACGGAATGTCGAGTGTTGTAGGCAAGATTTCTGCCTACTGGGGAAGTGGCTGCCTTAAATGCACCAAGAACCACAGTAAGGTTGCTTAAGTCTTCCAAACCCTTACCTTGAATTTGGGTATAAGCATTAAGTCTGCGAGCATCGTATTTGCCGCCTTGGTTGTTTTTAATTAATGCCCCGTAGTCATCCAAACGAGTAACCGTCCCATAAAGAGATTTAGTCATCGCCGGTAAAAATTTTACGGTATTAATTGTTGTCCCAAGAGGATCACCCGCGGCTTTTGCAACATTGATTCCAATTTTGGCACCATACTTAATTACATCTGATGCGGATATGTCCCCTATGCCAAGCCAGCCACCTACGGACGGTTTTGGGTTCGCATACCTGTCTGCTGGTTTGAATCTGTCTTTGGCCATACGATTATTTTTTTCCTCTTCCTTTTCTGGCAAGACCGTCAGGATCCATATAGTTTGCTCTGTCTCTGGCGCGGCCAGCCAATCTCGTAAGTCTAATTTTTGCAATTTGACTAGCCAGTGGATCTTCTTCGTTCATTTTGGCAATCATTCTTTGAGAAGAAGGGTGGTTCATTTTTCTAATCTGATTTTCTAGGTCTATTGCTTCCAAAGCATGTTTTGTCATCGAGTCCCATTGGCTATGTGGGTTTTTGGGAGCTTTTATGATTGGGAAAGGTGGACGAGTTTTTGCGTACGTGTAAGCAAATGCGGCAGCGCCGGCAGTTGTGGTCCACCCCATAAGCGGATCAAACCCGCCGCGAGATTCACCAACATAACCGCCGCCACCCGCATCCGGAGTTTGTTCGTTGCTTGCAGGATCTTGAATTTTAGGTTTGCGTTGATTTTTAGATTTGCGTTTAGTCATCAGCGTTTCTTAGGTGCGTTATAGCCAGCTTTGCGTAAAGCTTTTTTAATAGCAGGTGTTAAAGCGTCAATGTTCGAACCTATATTTGTTAATTTAATTTCAGAAACAACTTTTTGTGGTTGTTTTGAAATAACCATAGCACGAACTTCTGTATCTTGCTTAAAAGAATTTTTGGGTCCTTTAACAACATAGATACTTCCTTTTTCTTGCGCATAACGAGAAGACAAACTACCAAGATCACCAAAACTGCGATCTTTTGGATTCTCAAAAAAAGCCAAACGTGAACCTGAGGCATTACCCATTGGGCGAATTTCCTTTATACCCGTAGTTGGCGAACCATGCAAATAAACTTCTTGTCCGCGAATCTTGTTCACAACTCGCGCACCAACACCACTCTGTTTCCCAGCAATATAAGCACCAGTTAAAGCGGCACCACCAACACCTGTCCACCCCAACAACGGATCAAACCCGCCACTACGACGACTATCATCAGACCCACTATCCACCGTATATTTATCGCCACCAATATCTTGAATTTTAGGTTTGCGTGAAGTCATGACACATGATACACTACACGGCGTTGGTAGGTGCCCGTTGAGCATATGTTGGGTTTGTTCCGGGGTTCTCTCGCCTACCAACATTTTTATGTTTGAATTTGTAAAACCTTCTGCTACTATGTAACCGAACCCATGGCCGTACACCCCTTGCAAGGTGCGGGGCATTGAACACCAGGAAACTGGGGTAGACCTCTATTCATCGAATTAGAGGAGCAGCGAACTAACGGCAAATAGTAAACACGGTGTCGGCTAAAAATCCTAGCTACGGCGACCAGTTCTTAGGAACGAACAGTGGGGGGAGTGTAACCGTAAGCCCAGAAAGAAAACGGTTGAAGGCTTCTGCTTCTACCTGCCGGCTAAAATACGCAAATGGAGAGACGAGACTATTGATATATACACCCCCTACCGCCTCGGCAGACCCCCAGTTTCGGTATATAAAGAAAGCCCCCCTCGCGGGGGGCTTTCTCTTTAGGGCTTTCAGCTGAGCACTATCGGGTGACTAGTTCCCCTGCCCAAGTTGTAATTCCTACACCCTGCGGGGTGCTCTTGTAGGCACTCTCAAGTTGCTCAACGAGTCTGAATAATTCGACCCCGCCTTTGGACTTGGCAACCAAGACAACCGCCCCGACCTCTGGCAACCCGTTCATCTGACCGTTCTGGATGACGATGTCAAACTTTGGCAGAATCTTCGTCTCGCCCTTCTTGTTTACCGTCGTAACGGTCTCGCCGCGCTTGGCTGACCAAGTCGCTTTGATGAATGAGTCCTGCGCATTAAAGAATGCTTGGACTAACTCGGTTTGTGATACTGGCATAATTACCCCTTTCATAAGTGTCAGCCGAATTGCCGACACTCATCACATTACAGACCTCACCGAAGATTGCGAACAGCCCCCGTGCCCGTACATGCAACGCGTTATTCCGCGCTGGTATTGGTAGCGATAGCGTTAGGTGCTAGGTGTGTAGGTGTATGCGCGTGTATCTCAATGCAATCGGGGACAAAGAAATAACCCCATAGCCACTATGGGCTATGGGGTTATCCAACTAGCGATTACTGATTACTTATTGGACTGCAGGGATACCTGCCCATAGAGTGTACGCTATCCCCTGTGCCGTATGTCCTTCGCCTACCTGCTCAGTCAGTACAAAGAGTGCGACTTCGCCTTTAGCCTTAGCGATGAGCGCAACCGTACCCACTTGTGCATTACCGTTAATCTGCCCTTGCGGTATCATGATGTCAAAGACAGGGTTTACTTTAGTGGTCTTGTCCTTCAGTATCTTTGTTACTGTAGCACCACGCTTAGCCGTCCATGAACCACGAATAAACGCACTGCAAGCGCTATAGAACGCTTGCACATTAGCCTTAGTTTCGTTATCTAACATAGTTACCCCTTTGCTTAGTGTTGCCCGAATTGGCAACATGGCAAGCGTGCCCGAATTGCCCAGAAATTGCAAACAGCGACCCTGAACACATGCACACATGCGTTATTACGCCTTGTAATTGGTAGCGATAGCAATACTCCCCACTATCAGAGAGTATTGCTTCACTATTCGTGGGTTTAAGGGGTTATTGCAGCCTATGTACTATCGTCGTGTCTTCCATAACGCCAGAAGCATAAGCCCTAACACGGTACATGCGCCTATTTCCTCTAGCGTGGTGTAGTTATCTGGTCTAATTGCGTAATCAGATAAGATAATTGAAGTGATAAATACTCCTGCTGGTTTAAGTAAATGCATTATTCTAATCCTTCCTCTCGTTTGAACTTCTCTATCTTTTCTTTGACCTTCTCGACCATAACGGCATATACATTTGGCATGTTTGCTTGAAGGACTGCTGGTGAGTGATGAAACTCAATCAGAGCCCGTATAGTATCCTCCTGTCGTTCATTGAGAGCACATCGGTCAAAGAACTCTTGTGCTTTGTCATTGACCTGCAAGTTGGTGTGTTCTGATGATAACTGCTGATTTGCTGTGCCACCATTGACAACACGAGATACGGTCAAACAGTCGTCTGCAACAAGTGAAGCGATGTCATAACCTTTCTCGTGTATCACCATAAACATTGCGGTGTCTTGCTTTCCTTGCAAGTGATGTGCCATAACTGCTGTTTCTTTGTCGGAGAAACACTCTATGGCTTCGTCTTTGTCCTCAAAGCCAAAGAACAACGAAACTGTTGCTTCGTCACTAATGAAATTGTGTTTGTCGTCAGGGTAAATGAACCCTACAAACACTTCGCCTGTGTGGTTATGTGACTCTGCTATCTGCTTCGTAATTTCTTTAGTCAGAAACTCCATATATTTAACATGGTCGTCTTTGCGCTCTGTGTCAAGAACGCTCGCAGCATTGTTGATAATGCTCTCTGCTTCCTTGAGTATTTCGTCATTGTTATCCATCATGGTAACTCCCCCTCAAATATAGATGTGTATGATTTTCGTATAACTCTTTGACCTCGTTGTAGTTTGCTGAGCAACTCTGTTGCTGAAACGCAATCGGGGACAATATGTATGTTGTGTTTGTCGCAGTATTTCAAGCACCAATCGCGTAGAACCTTGTTGCTACCACCACTAACACCAGTAACTTGCGTGTCTGTAATCCATACGATTGGTGCATTACATGTACGCAAACTGACCGCATACTGTATTGCTGGACCATCTACGCCATTACCACCGGGATATTCAGGCTGTTGCCTTACTTGTCTGCCCCTGTGCGCTACGACCCACATGTTTGGTTCTCCGTTATCTCTGCCGTGGTCGGAGTATGCAATAACGGTACAGCCTGCTGACGATTTCATAATTGCACGCATTTCCTCGTCGGTCAGACTCATAGAGCCAGAGCAATCAACGACCACTATGCCACCAAGCGACCTAGTCTTTCGACTAAAGATACGCTGGTTTGTGTCAGTAACTACACGCTCTAGGTATTTGACATACTTGCCTTGATTTGCTGCAACAATACGCCTACCCATCTTGCCTGTGTGCGATATTGACAACTCTGGCTTAGCCAAGACAGCCATAGACCACCCACCGCCTTCTGATATGACTCGTGGCTTGCACCTATCTGGCACAAAGGTATCTGGTTGTTCATCAGTAGGTCTGGAGTTATTGGGTTTCCTTAAGTTGTTCTGCGCTTCACGCAAAGGGTACATAAGTACATTGCACAAACTGACATATTGTTGGCGAAACTCTCTCTTCCCCCTAACATCGTCAGTATCTGCGTATCTCATGAATTGCCTAAGCCGTCTGCTTCGTCGGCTATGACTAGCCAATACCTCAGGAGCCAAATCGCTGTTGATATCCTCCGCTGCGTAATGCATAGACTCAAACATGCGTTCGGGTACTGCTCCCAACAGACCACTCATCTCCTGCGTACCAACATAAGCCAATGCTGCCATTATCGCTTTCTCTGACGGCTCTGGCGTATTAAGAGCCTGCTTTAAGGGCTCTAAGTGTGTTGTGCCGATACTTGGGTCATCACCATAGATATCCTGATATGCATAGTTGGCTACTATGCGACAAGCAGTATCTACAATAGAAAGCGGAAACTTGTATCGCTTGGCAAACTTCTGCTTGTTGATGATGCTGTAGCGTGATAGGACGAGTCCATATCTGCGTATAGTCCGATAGATGTCGCCATGTAGGTCTGGCAACGAATACTGATGAGCAGAAAGACTAGAACTAAGTTGCACGCTCGCACTATCTAGCGTTGCTGAGAAGTTGTCAATGTTCTCATAGTTGTTGTGCTTCTGCAAAGCCCTCTTGGGCAGTACGGCAGGGGTATTCTCTACCCCTGCCTGCTTGCGCTCTGGTACTGCCATTGTCAAATTGCCTTCTCTGTCATCAGTATTTGCAATGCATCTACGATTTGGTCAGCAGACTCTGGGAATACTGATTGAATAGACTCGTGCAGTAGTCCTGACCTGCTGTACATTTGCTCAAACACAACAAAGTTGCGTATTGAATATCTGTGCTGTGCTGCATTTGGGTCTGTGAGCGTAGTAGCAAGAGCCTTGAGATAATCAGGCAGAGCCCCTATTGCGTCTGGGTGTGGGGTATTGACCTCACAACGAACTACGAAACGGTCAAGGATTGCTGGTGCTAAGTCCTCAGGTAATCCGTTCATAGTTGCCACAACTGAGAAGTTTGGATGGGGCTTTACAATCTCGCCCGTTTCCTCGTTCTGCCATGACGCACTTACCTCTGTGTCCGTAAGAGCCATAAGCCTGCTCTCAACATCAGCGTTCATGCGGTTGATTTCATCAACTACAAGCCTTGCGCCTTCACGCCATGCTCTGATGCCTACGCCTTCACGGAACTTCCATACTCCGTTGCTACCCTGTCTGTAGCCACCGACTAGTTCTGTGTCAGTCATTTCCTCTGTGCAAATCAAACGATAAGCATTTGCATTTGGTGCTAGTCCTTTGGTCAAACCAAAGTATGTCTTGCCTGTACCGGGTAGTCCATATAGCAATACCCGTGCAGAGTGCTTGATAGCAAACTCCGCCTTATCCCAAGCCCCTAGAGGCTTAGTGTTGTGTTTAGTCGTCATTATTGCTGTTCTCCTTCGTTGTTGGGTTTATGTTTATTATCATTTAACGCTTTGTAGTCCGCAAGGACTGCGTTAAACATCTTGTTGTCTGTGTGCTTTAGCATGTTTGGAAAGTGGTAATACCGCTTGATGCCATCAAGCAACTTCTGCTCACCATCTGTGTAATCAGACCACTTATGCTCTACTGTCGCTGGATTATCAGGGTCGTTCTCTGTTCTCATGCATGACCAATACTTGTCCTGCGTAGCAAGAATAGTCATAACACATGATTGTTTATCTGTTGCTTCACTAGGTTTGACGCCATCCATCTTGGTCGCAAACGCACCGAACCTAACAACAATGCCAACATTGTTATCGTCGTTGGCAAATGACAATGCGGAATATTTGTCGGCAAGCATGTCTAACATGTCACCCTCACCGACTTCGTGTATACGCATTGCTCTGTTTGTTTCGTCTGTGTCCTCCGCAAACCTAATCATTTGTGCCTCTGGATTATGTTCTTTGTAATCTTGAACTTCTTGCACATTGTTGGCGACCATAACCATTTGGAACAAATGACCGTTATCGTGAAATCCAAACGAGTCATGCATAGCCTGCTCTATGCGTATGAAGTGTTTGAGTTTGTCTGATGGTAATTCGTCTAACGATTCTGCTGAATCGTTGATAATGTTCGCTACTTCTGCAAGTAACGCTTTCTCGTTGTCGCTATCCATATTGTCTCCTTTGTTGGTTGTCATGAGTGGATATTTCCGCACTCACACATTTGATGTCTTGGTACATACACAAGTAGTATTGGGCATATCACCTCGTAACACTTGCGCTTTATTAACTTTGCTGTCTTCTCTCGCCTAACTGTGATTTCGCTAAGTAATTGCACTTGGTCTCCTTTGCGTTGTTGGGAATTCTTGGCGCGCCCAGTTTGCCCGAACCCGCCGAGAAATGCAAACAGCCCCCCCAGAACGCGTGATGTGCGTGTGGGGGGGCTGTTAGCGGTAGCGGTAGCGGTAGCGGTAGCGGTGCTACATAGTTTTAGCGTATTCGTTTTTGCGGTATCGAGCGTAATCTTTGCAGCGTTCAATCACCGGAAGATCGAGGTTTTCACAAATACCTTCGCAAAGATCAACTAACGCTGGTCGGATGGTTGGGTTCCCTGTTAACGCAAGAAACAAAAGTTCTGAAAGCAAATCAGCTAGAACTTCTTTTTCGTGCGCGTTGAGATCGAAATGTTTTATTTCCATTTGAATTAAAAAGCCTCCTCTTGTGTTGGAGCTTCTAACACTACCGACCATAACTGTGCATCGTCAAACTTCGCAACTTTTTGAGAAAGAAAGACCGTCTTCGTTTCACCTTTTGCATTGACCACTTCTATTGCTTCGTTTGGTTGACCGTCGTGTTTGATTTTTACACCCCAGTCACCAGATTTTAATTTGTACCAACTTGCACTCATAATTCCCTTCCTTCGCTCATGGCGATTCTTAGTCGTTCAACCATACTGGAGTACAGCTTTAACTGTTCTTTCAGTTTGGTATTCTCCTCTTGGAGAGCATCTCGACGATCCGTAAGTGTATTAATAGCCACTTGCATGTCGTCGCATCTTGTAGACCAAAATTCTATGGCTACAAGGTGGTTAGTTAAATCATTCATTCAAATCACCAACGCGGTATTTCTTGCGTTCTTCCGTAGACAAACCGCCCCAAATCCCGTGCATGACCCCGTTTTCTTTTGCCCAATTTAAACATGTTATCCGAACAGAGCATTTTCTGCAAATTGCTTTTGCTCCTTTGGCTGAGTCATGTCGACCTGGATCGGGGAAAAATAATTTAAAATCCGCGCCAAGACAAGAAGCATCGGCCATCCACCGATCATCTTTGTTCTTGAGTCTAAAAGCATCGTTTAGTTCCATCTGTGCTTTACTTTCCCCACGGCTGAAATCCGTTGCCTGATTTGCTTTCGGAGTAATCATACAAGGTTCGTGCTGCTCGGAGGTTGGTGTAAGGGTCAAATAGGTCTTCGCATAAGTCTATAACTTTTTGTGCCTGTAGCCAGCCTTTCGGCTGCCAGCGGGTAGGTTTGCACCACGACCAGTCGTTGATCTGTGTCAACCCTAAATCTGTTGACCCGTCACGGTTCAGGGTGGTGTTGTGCGCTTTGGGCCGGCACCTGGATTCGCGCCACATGATGTAGTCCAGGGTAGGTAAATCTTTGACGAGCCAGCCTGCCGCAACCGCTAAATCCCACCATTGGGGGCATAAAGCATCAGGTTTGGCAAGCGGTGTGGTGTCCCGCCAGACGCGCTGTATGGGCTTCTGAGCCACGCTTACGGCAGGTTGGGGGTCTGTGGCGGGTGCGTTTACTGCTATTGCTTTAGCCCCACTGACAGTAAACATGACAGTAAACATGACGCACAGTTTTATTATGGTATCCATTTGTCTCCCTTTATTGTAGTTGATTCGATCAAACCCTTATCCGATAAGGGCTACTAGTTCTGCGAACTCATCTAACGTCATTAACACTATCCCGTCAGAGTTACCTTCAGGCATCGCTACCATCGCAAATGGTCTGATATCTCCCAACGCTTTCGAAGCTTCCGATTGCTGTTTCGCCGCCCGAAACCTGGTTTCGATAGGGCCAACTTGCGCACCGGCTTTAACTTCAACGCGAAAAAAACCCGACCAATGTTCTTCATGTCGAGAGCCTGCGTTGCCTGTCGCAGATAAACCCAGTTTGCGTCGGGCATGGCGGGCTTTAGTATCACCTTTAGTTCGATTCCTTTTCCCCCTAGCCGCAGGATCGTTACAGCCACGTACCCGTCGCTTACCGTCACGCGATGCACGCCCCAACAACCCGAACTTCGGACATTCAGGTAGGTTGCATTTGTCTCGGTTGCCCTGACATTCGCCTTTGCGATCATCGGTCATCTCCCTTGACGACCAAGCAATACCTTGATTACTGCATCCGCCTCACCTTTTTTTAAGCCATCAAGTTTTTCAATACGGCGATGAATAATATCGGAAGCGAGATCTGCTTGATCACCACGCGAGGAGATATTTGCTCCTTGCATAAGACCTCTGACCTTGCCGATCTGTGCGCTTGAAGCCGGCGCTATTTTGTTCTTGACTTCAGGCTCATTTACTTTGACACCAAAAGACTCAGCAACTTCCTCAATAGAAAGCGTGATGGGTTTATCGTCAGGTACGGCAACCTTTGCTTGTTCTTGCATTGACCGGAAAGCATCACGCAACTTCGGCATGTCTGTTTCTGTTAACTTCGTAAGATCAATTCCTGCCTTTGTAGCAACATCTTTTGCCGACAAGTTCGAACGAGTGCAAGCATCCTCAAACTTTTTGAGCAAGTCGACTGTCTTTGCCGGCTGTACTTTGATTGACTCTGATCCTCGCGCTACTTTTTCCATCTCTTCTCGGCTCGGCCTTGAGCCCTTCGCTGCATAACCACAGTTTGCAAGACCTCTTCCGATTGCGCTGGTTTCGGCGTTTTCGGCGTGACTTGTTCGATTGACTGGCGAAGCCCCTCGAATTTCCTCTGCGTACCCCGAAGCTACGGGGCGTTGGTCGTTCTGATCAAAATAAATTTCGGCTCGAACAAGAATTCGGGACTCGTCATAATAATGTATTGAGGTCAAAATCCGACCCTGCTCGTGATCTTTCCAAAACCTTGCAAGCCTGTCTTCTACTGTCTCGTAATTATCTAAATTGAAATGTGCCATTACTTTTCTCCTTTTGTAACCGTACGAAATGTACGGAATTTTGATTGTTTTTGGAACTTTTTTACTAGCGCTGGATGGGCTTCTTCAAGTTTCTTCTGGTCTAATGTACTTCTTGATGAAGTTTTCCAGGTACACACAAGTTTACCATCAACCGTGGCATATTCTGCATCACCCATCAAAGCGCATATCTCGGTCTTGATACGGTCTTCGTCTTTGTCTAATTGTTTCTGAGCTTCTTTTATTGCAGCCAATGCAAACAACTGAGACAAAGCCGTGTTTGGTATCTCAACCGTAAGGCCAGAGTTACCTTCAGGGTACATTGATGCTATGTGCCGGAACTCGTAGCTCGCACCGGAAGGCAACATACCCATATCGATCTCAGCCAAAAATTTGCGACAAGCTTCTATGTGTATTTGTTTTTCGTCTGATGTAACTTGTTGCACGTATTCGTGAAGCTGTAAATCAGAGTCAAAAATTGCCCAATCAATACTGAGAACGCCCGTGCAGATAGCTTGATGCACGCCTTGCCAATACCAATATTCGGGGAGGATATTTTGCCACCTTTTGTTAGAAGTTTTTACTTCTATTATTCGTTCATACCCAAGCTCTGCAAGACTGCGAGCATCTATGGTTGCAAGCAAACGAACACCATCTTCTTCATAACAAAACATTTGATCAGGCGTGTAAAGATCAAGCCCAGTTCGATCAGCCATCCACTTTATAAGAGTGGGCTCCAACCTGTTGCCACGCTCCATAGCTTCAGTTGTTTTAGACGGCTGTGGTGGATTGCTGCTCAGCAAATCGGTTGCTAGGTCAGCAGCCGTGATGAACGGATGAACCCCATGAACCACTCCAGCAACCGAAGCGGTAATGCGAGCGTTTCCGTTACTGTCTTTCCAACGCGCTGTTAACCATTCTTGTGACCCATGTACGGGTTTAGGTATTGTGTACCTTCTCATAATTTCCCCTTTTGTTTGTTTCTTAAATCATAACAGGTGGGTGTAGCAAAGTCAACGTTAGTTTTGGTTGCTCTAAAACCGTTATTTTCTTTACCATCGGTGTCGGAATGTGTGTCACCATCCCTATTGTTTTAAGGTTTGGTGCCTCGTCAGGCATGTATGATCCGGTGATTGTTACGTAGCCGGCAAGACAGTCAGGCCACAAGAAACCTACCGACACCACTTGGCAGGCTTCAGGTTTGTAGGAATCTATTTCAATCCACCCGTTCTCGGAATCGTATGCGTCAATCCAATGAACTGACACAAGCGACCACGGGCAAGACATCAGTTTTTTTTTGATAGATATTCGTATTTGCCGTGAGACATCGACATAATCTTGCCTTCTTTGGTTATCGCCACCCATGTCGGGGCATCAGGGTCGCACAGACAAGACGACATTTTTGTTTCATCATGCACGATGATCGCGTCACAATACTGGCAGCGAAGTCTCATAGCCAGCACACATATTCTGAAGTGACACGCCCTTTGATCGGGTCAACGAAATGTAGGCGTTGCGAAGGTTTGCCGACAGCCGCAATGAACGTGCGGGCATACTCGTTGTGCGACTCCGGTGAACCTGTCACGAACACACGGCCACCGTTCGCCATAGTGAGCGCGGTAGGTGTATGGAAATGCCCCATGTAGCAGTCATGGAACGATTCTACGACACCAGTGGACCAGGCTGATACTTTGCGTAGGATGCTGCCGAACGCACCTATTTCGTCGCCGTGAACCAACAAAACGTTGTAGTTGCCGATAGCGAAAATCTGGTACCAGTCGTCAGACATTTGCCATTCGACGTGCTTGATGTCGGCACAGTTGTTTGCCGCGATCTGGTAGGCGATACGGTCAATGTTGTCGCCGGCAGGCATGTCGCCTTTATGTCCGAGCCGACCATGATTACCGAACTCGCACACCACTTTGACCGCCTCAAAGTTGCTGGCTAGGGTGCGGATAGATGACTCGATGATACGCACGACAGCGAACATTTGTTCGTACAGGTGCGCACCGATCTCAAACTGTTGGCCCGGGAAAATACCTACGCCTTCCACCATGTCGCCACCTAACATGACGACACATTCTTTGACGGGATGATGGGCGCGTTGTATGTCGGTGAGTTGTATCACTTTGCGGATCATGTCTTCGATGCGGGCTGTCAACACGGAGATGTCGTAAGAGACTGTCTGTTTGCCTGCCTGCCAGTCGGTGAGATGCACGAGGGCTACTTCGGCTTTTGTTTTGCGTTTATCTTTCACCGGCGGAATGATTGCCGCCCTAGATGTTGATAGCAGGGATGCTCGTGCTGCTTCGTACACGGCTTCCACATAGTCTGCGGTTTTAAGTTTCGCCCGTGATTCGTTGAGTTGTGCTGTCCGTAACGCTTTACGCAAGTCAGCGATCTGCTGTTCATAAGACGCTTCGACGGAAAGTTTCATTCGCGTTCTTTGAACGTGTAGAAATAAAGTTCTTCGTCGGATTCGCTGACCCAACGCGACCCCGTGTGTTCGCAAGAAAACTCTTGACTAAAAATCTTCCAATCAGGTTTACCTATCGGCTTGGTAATCCACGACCCGCCATCCATCCACAGCACACGATTGTTCGGCTGAATAAAATACTGGCCACCATCACCTTCGAACACGTGACCGCATTTGTGGCCTGCCGCATACTCGCCGTAACCCGCCTGATATTGAGGACCCATACACCAATCAAGTGTAAACAAATACTTGACCCGATGCTGGCTATGGTCTTTCAACCAAACCATCGCGGCACGATTCTTGCAATACTCGATGATTGTAGATGACGCATAATATGACACCGAATCCCACAGCTGTATCCAATCCAAAGG
>SXGU01127323.1_pt1 | contig 16335 bp, 14 predicted proteins | sample 3174531 | NCBI WGS metagenome assembly SXGU01 (sample SAMN11356863, study PRJNA531348) | freshwater metagenome | isolation source: freshwater sample F1-140 | place: China: Fuxian Lake, Yuxi | collected 2017-12-25 | reverse complement strand
GCCAATGACAACAGTGCCGCCATTTTCGACCAGCACCTGGGTTTTGATATGTTTGGTATTGATGGCAAAGCCTGCGGCGGTCGCTTGGCCCACGCTGTCTTTGGTGACGTCTAAATCAAGGCTCACGCTCCCTTCGGGGGTTATTTGTGGTGTGACTTCCAACTTGAGATTGGCCTTGCGAAAAGCAATCGAGGTCGCGCCGCTGCTCGAGGCCACTTGGTAGGGGAGCTCCGTTCCTTGCTCAATTAGTGCTTTGACTTGGTCTGCGGTAATTACCCGGGGGCTTGAAACCACTTTTCCTTTGCCATCGGCCTCGAGTGCCGATATCTCTAAGGCCATCAGGTGATTGGAAGCGGCACTAAACAAGGTCAAAGCAAAGGTTGCAGCGCCGTAGCCGTTTTGACCCACTGCAGGTAAGTTGACGAAATTGGAAGATAAATTTTGGGTTCCACCTAAACCCGTAGCCGCGACCGCGTTGCCATAGGAACTTCCAAAAGTAAGGCGCTTATCACCCCCGAGCGCCACACCACCTTCTCCTCCTTTGGACGTACTCAAATCATTTCCACCGAGTTTGACCCCCAAAGATTTACCAAACGTATCGGACGCCTCAACGATGCGCGCCTCAATCAATATTTGACGAACCGGGATATCGAGCTGGGCAATCAACTTTTGAATTTGGTCTAGCTTTGCAGGGGTGTCGGTTACAAACAACTGATTGGTTCGGGGCTCAGCAAAAACACTGCCCCGCGCACTGAGAATCCTAGCGCCCGAGCTCGGGGTGCCGCCGCCAGCGCTGAGTTGCGGGGCGATATCCATTGCTTTTGCATAGTTCATTTGAAAGGACTGGGTTCGCAAAGACTCCACGCCCTCCACCGATGCCAGACTTTCAAAATCTAATTTATCTTTCGCAGCTATTTCTTCCTTTGGCGCAACCCAAAGCACATTTCCATTTTTACGAACCCCTAGTCCTTTGGCTTGCAAAATAATATCCAAGGCCTGGTCCCAAGGCACATCTTGCAAGCGCAGGGTCAATGATCCAGTCACCGAGTCGGATGTGATGACATTGAATTGGGTGAAGTCTGCGATCACTTGCAATATCGAGCGAACCTCAATATTTTGAAAATGCAAAGATAACTTTTCCCCTTGGTAGCCTGAACCCAGTAGCAATTTTTTTGTATCTGGTTTCGCTTCTTTGATTTCAATGACCCATTGCTTGTCTGCTTGGTAGGAAACGTGCTCCCAATTTCCTTGGGATGCAATGACCATCCGAACGCGGTCACCGGCTTGCGTTGTCGTAATGGATTGGATTGGGGTTGCAAAGTCTGAGACATCCATTCGCCGATGCAAGTGATTCGGTAAACCGGCTTGTGAGAATTCAGCAATTAAATTTTCACCTTGTCGCCTTACATTCATTCCCACCTTAGCGTCTGGTAAGGTCACCTTCACGCGTCCCACACCGAGAGAAGCTTTTTGAAATTCCACATTGGACAATGGAGTCAATACTTTGCCACTGGCAAGACTAAAAGCAGGTAAGGGAGGCCCAGAGGGCAAGGGACTTTCGGCATGCGCCGATATGCAAACACACACCAAAAATACAAACCAGTGCATTTGCCGGGTTGGATGCATCAGTTTCAAGGCGTACTCCCGTTCATGGGTATAAAAGTGCTTCGTTGAGACTGGCGTCCATAAGCGTCTGTTGATTTTTCAAGCACTACCAGGCCCGAACTATCCACTGAACTCACCTGCCCCTGATTGGTCCCAAGTACCGTTCCCACCCTCACGGGATACACCGCACTTTTAAGACGGATCAAACCGACACTGCGCTCGCCTTGCAACAACTGTCCGACGAGGCGCATGGCGTCCAAGGGGGCCACTTCCAAAGGATGCTTGGTACGGGATGAGACTTGTGTAGAAGGCTGGGGGGCTAAATTGCTGATTGGCGAATTGGCTTGGATGGCATGGGGGCCAAAGGGATTTGGTCTGCCCGAGCCTTCGTAATCCGTTGGGGCTAGAGTTAGAGCCGCCAATACTGCCACCACCGATTTTTCTTCTTTAAACGCCGCTGCCTCGGCAGGGGTACGCTGGCGAAAAGTTTTGAGCTTCGCTTGAAAGGTGACTGTGTCGTTGGCGCTTGCCTCAAAACTAAGTTGACCTAGCGCCACCAAACGCTCGAGATGAGCCAGTTCTGAAACAAAACGACCCATAGAGTGGAATGACCCTTTGACCCTGATAGACGCAGGTAACTCGACCCATTGCGAAGTCACGCGTGGTGGGTCGGGTTTAACCCACTCCAGTTCCAACTTATGTCGACGCCCTACTTGGTTCAAGTCCGAAAGCAATGCGTCCCAATGCGCATGAGCGGGAAATAGACCGCTCACCATTTTCATCTGAGTCTGGAGCGCTTCTGCCTCAGCAGACAAAGGTTTTAACCAAGCTGCTTTTTCACGCTTCGATTGAATTTGCTTTTCCAGTAGCTGCTTTTCAGTTTGTAAATTTTGAAGCTCAATCTTGAGATTGCCAATGAAAATTAACTCTATCGCTAGCCACAATAAGAAACCAACGAAGATAAATAAACATCGCTGCAAAACAACAGGCCACATTTCAGGCTGGCGTAAATCCAAGCCATTCAGCTTATTCACCAAACCCGCGCTTGTAATGTGAAACTGACGGTAGGCCAAAGTGCGCAGTCCCATCGGCATCACTCCTTCACAGGCGCCAAAGGCGCTATCGATAGCGTTGCTGAAGTTGTTATTGAAGTTGCTGTTGCTGTGGTTTGTAATTTCACGCGCAGGCTAAATCGAAAAACAGGGGTTTTTAATGACGACCCGGCATCTGAATTTCCTAAACGCATTTCCATTAGCTCCGGATGAGAGAAAAAATCGCTTTTTTGGTTCAGGTGAGTCATCCATTCAAAAACCGAATCACTGGATAGGGCCTCTCCTGAAATGAGAATGCCCTCAGTCGATTGCAGCACCTTGGTCAAAAGAATTTCATCGGGCAAATGGGCAATGAGGGCATTCATCAAATGAACTGGCAGGAACCTCTCAAACTGCAAATCATCTAGCGCCTGTTTGCGCTTTTTAAGCTCGGCTAGTTCTGTCTGAAGAGTCGCCGCCTGTTTAATTTTTACATCCAGTATCTTTATCTCTGCTCTTGAAAGGTCGTTGCTCTCTCGCTGGCCCACGAGCTGAGAATCAAAAACCACCGCCACACCAAACGCCCCGAGCAAACCTGCGGCACATGACAAAACCACAAACCGAAAAAACCGGGTTCGCTGACGCATCCGGCGTGCTTCGCGGTAGGGAAGCAAATTAAATTCCATCACCATGGCGACGCTCTCAGTGCCAAGCCACATGCTCTCGCGTAATGCACGGCGTCCTTTCGAACGGCTTGGCGGTCAAGCCCCTGATGCAGCGCCAGCCCTTCAAAGGGGTCAAGCAGACCGCAGGGAATTTGGGTTGCTTGCGTGGCCTGTTCGGAAATACCGTCGGTTAGCGCCATTCCACCGGCTAAATACAAGCCTTCAACGCGACCTGATTGGGCACTCTCCAAAAACTGTTTTAAGCCGATTTCAATGTCTTGTAATAGCGCATCTGTGTTTTGAGGGTGTTGCGACTGGGTACACAACTGGGAATGCAAGTAGATGGTTTCACAATTTTGGAATGCTTGGGTGCTTACCGAAGATGCACCCCATTTCAATAAAAGATGAATTGCACCCGCTGACGAGGGCGGGGCCCATCTCAAAACCCGCGCCATCGCTCGACAGAGAGATGCAGTTTGAATTTCTACTACGACAGGCTTCAACCCGGAAAGATCACACAGCGCTTGTAAATCTTCGATGCGTTCACGCCGCGTTCCGACGATCTGAATCGCTACTTTGTCTGGCCGGTCGCTAAGAACACCTTCTACGCAAAAATCGACATACAGCTCTTCTAACGGGAATCCAATCGATTGGCACGCTTCCATTTCAACCTGCTGCTCCGTTTCCAGCTCCGTTAAACCCGTGGGGATAAAAACTTGGCGGGTGATGACAGCGGACGAAGGCAAGGCCAAAGCCACCTGACGTGTTTTTGTTCCTGTTTTATCGATTAAGCCGCGAATCGCTAAAGAGACTTCATGGGGGTTTTCTATCCTTCCATCAACCACCCAACCGCGGCCCAAGGGCGTACGTTCGCAATGCTTTATAAGCTTCGTGCGGCCTCGACTTTCAATTTCAACCAGCTTTAAGCTGCTTGTACCGATGTCAAGTCCCAATGTGAAAGCAGGGCGTCGCCCCAATAAGGAACTGATGTGCATTGAGCCTCCCGCTCAAAAAATTGCTGGTGACTTCGCACTCTTGAATTTCATCAGATACTAGCAGTACCCACTGCATTGCGACACTAGGGGTCTTCCCCATCATTCACAAAGACCCGCTAATCGACTCGCATAGCGGAACGCCATCCTGCGCTACCATAGTGGCCTTCCCAGAAGCGCGCCCCATTTGCATGTCCAAACCATCTTCCTCTTCCGAAAAAAAATCGGCTCCTAAACAAGCCGCTGAACAAAAATCTTGGTTTTTGCAACTTTTCACATGGGTGGTGGGCATCGGTGCTGCGGGTGTCGCCTCGATATTCATCATTGTGGCCATTACGATGGCTATTGCTTACCCTAATCTCCCTGATATCTCGGATCTCGAAGATTACCGGCCCAAACTCCCTCTGCGAATTTTCTCAGCGGAAGGCGCTTTGCTAGGCGAGTTTGGTGAAGAGCATCGCACTCTCACCCCAATAGCAGAAATACCAGACGTGATGAAAAATGCCATATTGGCCATTGAAGACGCACGATTTTTTCAGCACGGCGGGGTGGACTACGTGGGCATGGTGCGAGCGGCGCTTGCCAACCTAGGGCGTGCTAAAAGCCAAGGGGCCTCTACGATCACCATGCAAGTGGCTCGCAACGTTTACTTGTCTTCGGAGAAAACCTTCACCCGAAAAATCTATGAGATTTTGCTGACTTTTAAACTTGAAAACAACTTCAGCAAAGACCAGATTCTTGAAATCTACATGAATCAGATTTTTCTTGGCAACCGCGCCTACGGTTTCGCTGCGGCCAGCGAAACCTATTTTGGCAAGCCTTTGAAAAATATCACGATTGCAGAAGCAGCCATGCTGGCGGGCCTGCCAAAGGCACCCTCGGCCTACAACCCCATCAGCAACCCCAAACGGGCACGCATCCGACAGCAGTACATTATTGAGCGGATGCTTGAAAACGGCTTTATTACAGCCCAGGAGGCTGAAACAGCTAAGCAGCAAGTTCTTCAAATTAAAACCGCTGCAGCCCGCCACCAAGGCCACGCAGACTATGTGACAGAAATGGTCCGCCAGGCCATGTTTGCCCAATACGGAGAAGAGACTTACACCCGGGGCTTGGATGTAGTCACTACCATCATTCATGCAGACCAAGAAGCGGCTTACAAAGCGCTGCGCCGCGGCATCATGGATTTTGAGCGGCGGCAGGTTTACCGCGGTCCAGAGAAATTTATTTCACTGCCAACCGACCCTCAAGAAATGGAAGATGCGATTGACGAAGCACTCGATGAGCATCCAGACAATGGAGACGTCCAGTCCGCGGTGGTTATCAGTGCGGACCCTAAAAAAATTCGCGCTTTGCGCCATGCGTCCGAGCTTGTCGAAATCACTGGCGAAGGACTCAAGCCCGCCCAATCCGGTCTTTCGGAGAAAGCCGCTCCCAATATTCGTATTCGTCCAGGCGCCCTGATTCGGGTTATTAAAATGGCCAAAGGCGGCTGGGAAATTACCCAACTCCCCGAAGTTGAAGGCGCTTTTGTCGCGCTCGATCCACGTGACGGCTCGATCAAGGCTTTGGTCGGTGGGTTTGATTTTGTGAAAAACAAATTCAACCATGTCACCCAAGCCTGGCGTCAGCCCGGGTCGAGTTTTAAACCTTTTATTTACTCTGCCGCTTTAGAAAAAGGTTTTACACCTTCCACCGTAATCAACGATGCGCCTCTGTTTTTTGACTCCGATGTCACTGGCAGCCAAGCGTGGGAGCCTAAGAATTACGATGGCACGTTTGAAGGCCCCATGTCATTGCGACGCGGCTTGGCCAAATCAAAAAATATGATTTCTATTCAGATTTTGCAAGCGATTGGGCCACGTTACGCCCAAGAATGGATCACAAAATTTGGTTTTGAAACAGATAAACACCCTCCTTACCTCACTATGGCTTTGGGCGCGGGCTCGGTAACACCCATGCAAATGGCGACGGGTTATTCTGTTTTTGCGAATGGGGGCCTGCGGATCAATCCATGGCTAGTCTCTAAAGTCAGCGAGCAGCGCGGAAAGCTGCTGGTTGAAACCGCCGTACCCGCAGTGGACGAAGCCAACCGCGCCATTGAGCCGCGCAACGCCTTTTTGATGACCAGCCTGTTGCAAGAGGTGACCCGCTCAGGGACAGCAGCCAAGGCGCAGGCCACCTTAAAGCGCCCGGATGTGTATGGAAAAACCGGAACTACCAATGACTCTATGGACGCGTGGTTCGCGGGCTACCACCCCACACTGGCAGCAGTGACTTGGATTGGCTACGACACACCACGCAAACTCGGCGACCGCGAAACCGGAGGCGGTTTGAGTCTGCCTGTCTGGATCAGCTTCATGGAAACGGCGCTAAGAAATACACCCATCATGGAGCCTGACGCGCCCGCCGGTGTGGTTTATCTCAACAATGAGTGGTACTTTGAAGAGTTCTCTAAGGGAACGGGAGTGAATTCACTCGGAACGGGCGAAAAAACCACCAATTCTCAGCGGCAAACTCTTCCTGCGGCTGACGAGAAAAAGACCATATTGGATTTATTTAGAAATTAATCAGCGGCTAAAGTTCAAAGGCAATCCCGCTTGGGAGCTCGCATCTTTGGACAAGGTGTCGAAAAATTCGCCTTGTCCTTTGGTGTCTTCCCACACACCGTCTTGCCAGCGAAAGTGGTAACCGCCAGATCGGGCTGCGATCCAAACTTCGTGCAGGGGTTTTTGTAGATTGATAATGATTTGGCTGCGGTTAGGAAACGACAATGTCACCATGGAACCGACACGCTGGTTGTCAACATCGACATCGTTCATCTCATTCATTCTGTCGCAGCAGACCTCTACCGTTTGCAACAATGCTTCGGCAAGGTCCATGAATTCAGGGTCAGTCATTACAATTTCACTATGTTAAAAACAAAACAAATTCTAGTCATCGCGATTGTCCTGGGGTTTTATGGGCTCAATTTAACGGGCTGCGGTCAAACAGGGCCGTTGTACCTTCCAACCAAAACGTCCCAGATTTCAACCGTAAGCAGTATCGCCTTTCTCTGACTTCTTTATTTTTTTCCATGAACACCTCCGACTTACCCGGCTTTCCCCACTTCCATTTCGAAGGAGGACAACTGTTTGCCGAAGGTTGCGCTTTGACTGATTTGGCCAAAGCCCATGGCACGCCTTTGTTTGTCTATTCCAAAGCATCGATGCTTGCGGCACTGAGCGCTTACCAAAAAGGCTTCGTAGGTCGAAACGCTCGCATCTGCTATGCCATGAAAGCAAACTCATCCCTGGCAGTCTTACAAGTGTTCGCAAATGCCGGTTGTGGTTTTGATATCGTTTCAGGGGGAGAGCTTGATCGGGTCGCGGCTGCGGGAGGTGATCTATCCAAAGTGATATTTTCAGGCGTTGGAAAAACGCGTGCTGAAATGCAAAAAGCCTTGGCTGCGGGAATAGCATGCTTCAATGTGGAAAGCGATTCGGAACTTGAAGTTCTTTCCGAAGTCGCCCAAGGTATGAGCCAACGCGCACCCGTCAGCATTCGCGTGAACCCCAATGTGGATGCTAAAACCCACCCCTATATTTCTACCGGACTCAAAGGCAATAAATTTGGCGTGGCCCATGAGAACGCCCTCCAAACATACCAACGCGCCGCCGAGCTTCCTGGGCTTTGCGTGGTCGGGATTGACTGTCATATTGGTTCTCAAATCACACAAGCTACACCCTATCTTGACGCGATGGACCGTGTTTTGGACTTGGTACAAGACATTGAAGCGGCAGGTATCCCTATTGAACACATTGATTTTGGTGGGGGTTTGGGAATCAATTACCAAGGCGATTCGCCCCCAGCGGCCGATGATCTTTGGGCGCAATTGCTGCTCAAACTCGATGCCAGAGGTTATGGCAAACGGCTATTGATGATTGAGCCCGGGCGCTCCTTGGTTGGCAATGCGGGGGTTTGCTTGACTGAGGTGTTGTACCTCAAGCCTGGCGAACAAAAAAACTTCTGCATCATCGATGCAGCCATGAACGACCTGCCTCGCCCTGCGATGTATGAAGCGTTTCACCACATCACGCCGCTGAGTGAGAAAGTCGGCGCTGGCGTTTCCTACGATGTGGTGGGGCCGGTGTGTGAAAGTGGAGACTGGATCGGCAGAGACCGGGCCCTGAACGTCAAGGCTGGAGATACCCTCGCTGTTCTCTCCGCTGGGGCCTATTGCATGAGCATGTCGAGCAACTACAACTCCCGCGGACGGGCTGCAGAAATTTTGGTTGATGGCAGCGCCGCCCATTTGATTAGACAACGCGAAAACCCAGCGCAGCTCATGGCGGGTGAGGTTTTGGTCGGTTAAGTTTTTGCCAAGAATCGGCGCACACGCCAACCCAGCAATACCGCGATAACCGCCGCATAGACCCAGACTTCGGTGAAATTATTTTTGCCTGCGCGCATCCAAAAAAAATGCAACAAGGACAACACAGCGACGGCATACACCGATTGGTGCAGCCGCTGCCAGCGCTTGCTTCCCAACCAGCGCACTGCCCGGTTCAATGACGTTGCAGCCAGAAGTGTCAGGAGCACAAAAGCCCCAAACCCTAGCCAGATAAAGGGCCGTTTGGTAATGTCACGCACGGTATCAGCCCAATCAAACCCCATGTCAAGCCAGCAGTAACACAGCAGATGAAGCAAGACGTAAAAGTAAGTTAACAAACCCAACATGCGCCTGAACCGGGCCAACTCAGGCCAGCCAAGAAACTGCCTCAACGGTGTGATGGCTAGGGTAAGGCACAGCAAGCGAAGCGTCCAATCGCCCGTTGCGCGGCTCAGATATTCAGCAGGGTTAGCGCCTAAAGCATCTTGTGTTGCAGCCCAAAACAAACAAGCCGCCGGAACCAGTCCAAAGAATAAAACGAGGGGTTTTGCGCTACGAAAGCGCAATAACTTTTGCAATAAATGCACGCTGCACTTTAGGTGTTAGAAGTACCTTTGCAGGTCCATACCAGTGTAGAGTTGACCCACTTGGGCCTCATAGCCATTGAACATCAGAGTTTTGCGCTTCTTGGCGAATAAGCCATCTTCTCCAATCCGGCGCTCCGTCGCTTGGCTCCAGCGCGGGTGGCTCACCATGGGGTTGACGTTGGAGAAAAAACCATACTCGTCTGGGGCCGCCTTACTCCAAGCGGTCATGGGTTGTTTTTCAGTGAAACGTATTTTGACAATGCTTTTGGCGCTCTTAAAACCGTACTTCCAAGGCACGACGAGTCGAACGGGCGCACCGTTTTGTTTCGGCAGTACTTCCCCATACATTCCAAAAGACAACAGCGTGAGTGGATGCATGGCTTCATCCAAACGCAGCGCCTCGGTATACGGCCAATCCAAAATACGGCTGCCCACATACGGCATGGTTTTGGGATCCGCCAAAGTCACAAACTCCACATATTTAGCGCTACCCAAAGGCGCAACCCGTTTAATCAGCTGCGCCAGCGAATAGCCGACCCAAGGGATGACCATGGACCAGCCTTCTACACAGCGCAATCGATAGATTCGTTCTTCCATCGGGCTCAATTTGAGCAAGTCCTCAAGCGCAAATTTTCCCGGATTTTTTACCAAGCCTTCCACCTCGACCGTCCACGGGCTGGTTTTTAAAGTGTGCGCGTTCACAGCAGGATCGGCTTTGTCTGTTCCGAATTCGTAAAAATTGTTGTAACTGCTGGCGTCTTTGTAAAGCGTTGGTTTTTCTATCACCATCGCGCCAGGAACGCCACTCGGCGTAGAGAGCAACGTGGCCAACTTCCCTGGTTTTTCTATCGCCGAAACACCCTGGGCTAAGGCTTGCCGAGAGGCCCAACTGGCCATAGACAGGCATGCGACGCCGGTCGCCATTTGCATCAGCAAGGCTCTGCGATCGGCCACCACCTGTGTCGCTGTGATTTCGCTTGCTAAGGGGTGAATAAACCCATCTTTTTGACTTTGAATCAACATCGTTAATCCCCTTGCGAAAGTTAAAGTGTGCCGTAGCTGTGCAAGCCACTTAAAAACATATTGACGCCGATAAAGGCAAAGGTAGTCACACCCAAGCCCGCCAAGGCCCACCAAGCGGCAACCGTTCCGCGCAAACCTTTCATGAGTCGCATATGCAACCACGCCGCATAGTTGAGCCACACAATCAAAGCCCAGGTTTCTTTGGGGTCCCAACTCCAATACCCACCCCAAGCCTCGGCAGCCCACAAGGCCCCCAAAACAGTTGCGATGGTGAAGAACGCGAAACCGACGGCGATGGATTTGTACATCACGTCATCCAACACTTCAAACGAAGGCAATTTGGCACTCAAGCGCTTGCGGCCTAGCAAAATACCGGCAACGATCAAGGCAGAAATTCCAAAGTAAACCGCCCAGTAATCGCTCATCCCTGCCACGGCTGATTTTCTAAAAATAATCGGCTCAAAACAGAGCACTACACCCAATAACCACAAGGGTGCGAGTTTGTACCAACGGGTTTCTGTGGCCTGCTGTTTAATCAAATAGGCAAAGGCCACCATGGCTGCCAAAGCGAATGTCCCATAACCAATAAAGTTAGCAGGAACGTGCAACTTCATCCACCAACTTTTGAGCGCAGGCACCAAGGGCTGAATTTCATGCGCTTGGCGAACCAAGGTGTACCACAGCAAAAATCCAACTGCAGCACTGACCACCAACATCACAAACGCTCCGAGCGCACGGGTCTGGTATTGCGCCTCAAAATACAGGTAGAAAGCAGCAGTCAACCAACAGAACAATACAAAAACTTCGTACAAATTGCTGACTGGTATGTGGCCAATGTCGGCGCCGAGCAAGTAGCTCTCATACCACCGGACCATGGTTCCAACCAAAGCCAAGGTGACGGCAACCCATAACAAACGAGATGCCACATTTTCAATCCCTTGGGCTTTTTCATGGATGAAAACGCCTAACCAGTAAAAGACAGTGCTGATAAAAAACAGCATGCTCATCCACAAAATGGCAGACTGGCTTGATAGAAAATATTTCAACCAAAAAACAGTTTCCGCGCGCCCTAAATCACCTTGGTACAAAAAAATCGCGCCCAAAGAAAGTGCTGCGACAACAAGCATCAGGTTTTGCAAAGGGCGCCAAAACCAACCCAGCGCAATCGCACTGGGAATGACGCCAAGCAATATGCCCTGTTCATAGACATCCATGGCAGAAAAGTAGCGCCCGAATGTAAAAAGACCTGCGACCAAAACCACAAGGGCAAAAGCCCAATCGCGCAGATTGCGCTTTGCAAAATACCCTAGGTCTAGTCGTTGGGTGTGAAAGCTTGCCTGAGACGGGTCGGAGAGGGTTGACGGTGAAGGGATAGACATGGTTTCAGTCCTTAAGGCCAAGTAATCGCAATTTCAAGTGTTCAAATTCGCGGTCACCGTCCATGGTTTTACGGTTGGTTGAAAGCGCTAGCGTGGCGGAGGTTACTGGAACGTGCGAAGAATTTGGCGAAGGGCTTAACCATACCCACAAGCGACGCTCTCTAACATAGAGCATAGAAAATACCCCGAAAATCAAAAGGGCACAGCCTAAATAAACCACCAGTTTCCCGGGTGCACGTGCCACTTGAAACACGCTGGCTTGTACCTGCGTAAAGTCCGCCAATTGCAAAACCAAGGGCGCTGGGTACAGCGGCACATCACTGAGTGCCAAAACAGCTTGCGTCATAAACGCTTGTGTTAGACCGTCTGCAGCCATCGGTCGAAGGCCCGCTTTTTCGCGAGCGATTTGGGCCAATTCAAAGAGTGTCCCATTCAAAATTCGGATAAAGACCTCGCCCGTTTTAGCTCTTTCCGAGTCCGGAACATTGGCTTCTAAAAAATCAGAGACGGCTTGTAAACCAGCGACTGCGGGTAGGGTATTGGAGCCTTCAGCCGATTTGGGACTCGCCGCATACAGGTTTAATGCGCGGCTTGCAGAAGCTGAAAGCGCAGCCACCAGCTCGGGCCGTTTGGGATCCACTGCTTGGCTGGCATACCGCTCAGCGGCCTGGGCGCGCAAGCGGGGGTTTTGCAGTGCGCGCCACAAGCGCCAAAACTCATCCATGGAATCTTTTGCATCTGCAGGAATGCGAAGGTACTGAAATCGTTGCGCGGGGTTTTCACGCATGCCCAATAAAAATACTGCAGCCCCATCGCCCATGTCGACTGGCAGCATGTAGTTGTTGAATTCTCGGGCTTGTCCTGCCGCATCGCGCAACTTGTAACTTACGCTTGGGCCCACATTACGCAACGCTTTGTTTTCTTGGGTTTTGTTGGCCGCCCCCATGCGCGCTTGTAACGCTTGACGCAAATCCACGGTGCGCGTATCTGCGCCAGACAAACTGTCGCCCGCCATATTTTCTACATTGATGACGCGCAGGCCTGTAAATTCGACGGTCAGTGCTTGCGCCTGTGACTCCGTAGTACGTTGAATTTTGGCGCTTCCACCAATCACGCCTTGCAAATCAAAGCTTGACTCAGTGCCTGCCAAAGGAATCGATTGAAGCTTTACCGTCGAGCCGCCATCATCAAAGCTGGACTGGTAAATTTCGATGCCCCGGTGGCTGGCCGGGTGATTGACTTCTACCCGAGTATTTATTTTTTCACCCGTTTCCTTGTCGTGAATCACAATATCACTGGCAAAAAGCTTGGGCATTCCGGTGGAGTAGTACTCCACAATAAACTTTTTAAGCTCAATTGAAAACGGCAGCTCCTGCAGCAAGATGCCGTCAGGCTGGTTCAAGATGGCGGTCGCCGATTGGGTTCCTTCGGTAACCAGCAAGTTCCCGCGAAACGTCGGGTTGCGATCACTCAATCGGTGTTCTGGGGCAACGTCTGCCATCACTCCGCCGCCCGTAAATGCCGATTTACCGTTGAATAGCATTTGGGCACGGACCATCAAATCCCCATCGAGCAGACCCCCAAGGCATACCAAGACGATGGCGCTGTGGGCTGCGATGTAGCCAATTTTATTCACTGATCCAGCTTTGGCTGCGATCATCCAAGCCGGGCCGTGGCTGGAAGATCGTTCTTGCAGTTTGACCTTCCAACCGCTTGCAGTCAACATGTTTCCTAATCGATTTGCCGCCTGTTCGGCTGGTTCTTGCAACTCGGCTGTGGCCCGGTGACCGAAGGCCTGAAGACTTTGCTCTCGAATGTTTTCTTTGAAGGAACGCAGATCAACCCAAATTTTGGGAGTATTTCTAGCAATGCAGAGCGATGTACTGAGCACCAAGAAACCCAAGATGACCATAAACCACCACGCGCTGTAAACGTTATAAAGGCTGAATGATCCAAACACTTCGGCCCAAAAAGGCCCAAACTGATTGATGTAGTTACCTAGCGGCTCATGTTGTTTGAGCACGGTGCCAATGACGGATGCAATGCAAATCACTGTCAACAGTGAGATAGAAAATCGCATGGAGGACAACATCTCCACGCTGGCTCGCCAAGCACGCGAGCCTGATTTCAGTTCAATTCCTTGGGTGGATACGGTCATAGCGACTCATGGTGTTCAGAAAAAAAGGCAGGCCCGCTACCGTGGGACTGCCTCGCTGGGAAGAATCAACCGGGCGTTATACGCCCACGCCGCAGTTTTTTTAAGCGCTTGGCTTTAACGCAAACCAGCAATATAGTCCGCCACCGCTTTAATTTCACGGTCATTGAGCTTGGCTGCCACTTGGTTCATCTGCAGGCTATTCTTACGAACACCATCACGGAAGGCCGTTAATTGGGCAACGCTATATTCCGCATGCTGTCCGCTCAACCGTGGGTATTGAGAAGGGATCCCAGCGCCATTGGGGCTGTGGCAACCAGCGCAAGCAGGGACTTGACGGTCAGCAATGCCACCGCGGTAGATGCGTTCACCCAAGGCCACGAGTTCTTTGTCTTTAGCAAAACCGGGTTTTGCAGTCTTGCTTGTGACCCAGAAAGAAATATTGCGCATATCGTCTTCCGACAATGCAGATGCAAAACCCTTCATGATCGCGTTAGCACGCTTATCGGATTTAAATTCTTGGAGTTGTTTGACCAAATAACCAGGATGCTGTTGCGCTAACTTAGGGTAGGCGGGCGTCCCAGAATTTCCATCTGCCCCATGGCAGGCTGCACATACGGCAGCGTAGGTGGCTTCACCTTTGACCAAGTCCGGTTTGGCAGCTTTGGCTGGCGCATCAGCCGCGGGCGTATTGGCAGAAACAGAGATTGCGCCAGCAGACAAGGCCGCGACGAGTAACAATTGTGCAATGGACTTCATAAGACTCTAGTGTGGCGATAAAGCAAAACAACGTCATTCTACAATGCAGCCTTGGGTTTACCCGCTACAACAACCATTACAAGCATGACTACCGCACCCAACCCAGCCCCTAAACACCCCAATATGCCACCTGTGGCGGCAACAGAAAAATCTCCTGCTGTGATCTCCATGGGTTGGTTGCACACGGCCAAATTTCTCACCACCGCACCCCAACTGCATTTTTTGCCCGAACTCGACGTACCAGAAATTGCGTTCGTCGGACGCTCCAACGCGGGTAAATCTACCTGCATCAATACCCTCACACAGCAAAAGCAGCTGGCTTTTGCTTCTAAAAGACCCGGGCGAACCCAACACATTAATTTATTTTCCTTGGGCAAACAAGGGGTGATGGACGCCGTGCTGACTGACTTACCCGGTTATGGCTACGCAGCGGTCCCCAAGCAAGACAAGATTCGCTGGCAACAGGTGATGGCTAACTACTTGGTGAGCCGAAAAAACCTCAAAGGTATTGTGCTGATGTGCGACCCACGCCATGGAATCACTGAGCTCGATGAAGTTCTTCTCGAAGTCATTCGTCCGCGGGTCGAGGAAGGCTTGAAATTTCTGATCGTACTGACCAAGGCCGATAAGCTCACGCGCAGCGAAGGCGCCAAAGTCCTTTCAATCACCAAGCTTCAGGCCGGCGGCGGCGAAGTGCGTTTATTTTCAGCCACCAAGAAAACCGGCGTTGAAGACGTAGCGCAACTGCTTTGGAAATGGGCCCACCCTGAAGTAGCCATTGCTGCGTTGTGAAATTTAATACGGCGGCAACTCACCCTCTGGGCGGTCTTTAAATCGTTTATGCACCCAGTAATATTGGGCTGGCATTATCTCGATAAAGCCTTCTAGGCGGTGGTTCATTTCTGCCGTATCCACAACCATATCCTCGCTAGGGATATCTACCCATGCGGGTAATATCTCGACGCTATACCCATCACGGGTCATGCGCGTCACGACGGGTACGACTTTAGCCCGACCTAATCGGGCAAAGCGTGACAAAGAAGGCACAGTAGCCGCCATGACGCCAAAAAACGGAACAAAGACCGAATTCTCTGGGCCAAAATTCATATCGGGAAGCAGATACAGAGGATGGCCTGCTTTCAAACCCGCAACGATGGGCTTGACGCCATCCACGCGCCCAAACAAACGCGCGTTTGCAAAGCGTCCTCGCCCTTTCAAAATCCACGCATCGGAAATGGTATTGGATTGGTTGGTGTAAATCGTTGTGAATTGCCGGTTCATTTGCTGAGTTAGCGCAGTCCAACCCGCATCGAGACCCATAAAATGCGGCGCAAATAAAACGGTGGGGGTGTCGCCATCAAGCTCATGCAAAGCGCCATGAATCGTCAACCGTTTTTTCAGCACATCAGCCGATCCGGTCCAAAGCCAACCCCGATCCAACCAAGCCTGGGCGAAATACACGAACGTTTGAAATGCAGTGTGACGCAATTGGGCCTTCGTCCAATGCGGAAAGCACATCTCTAGATTAATCTGCACCACCTTGCGCCGCGAACCCACCAGCACATACAACGCTGCGCCCAAGACCCAGCCCAGAGCACGTAACCACGCCAGTGGCAAGTGCCCCAACGCTTGAATGCAATACAAAATGAAACGGGTTCCCATCATTTAATCGCGCGGTTGCTTGTATCGGTCATAAGCCCACAAATACTGGGTCGGGCACTGCGCAATCAAAGCCTCCATCGCTTGGTTGATTTGTTCTGTCGCGCG
>SXGU01177202.1_pt1 | contig 16337 bp, 20 predicted proteins | sample 3174531 | NCBI WGS metagenome assembly SXGU01 (sample SAMN11356863, study PRJNA531348) | freshwater metagenome | isolation source: freshwater sample F1-140 | place: China: Fuxian Lake, Yuxi | collected 2017-12-25 | reverse complement strand
GAGGTAGCGGATCTTCTGCATCAGCGGGTCCTCGATCTCCTCGACCCTGATGCCGCAGACGCTGCCGGAGATCGAGGAGGCCAGCGGGTTGAGCCGAGCGGCGGCGAAGAACTCCTCGAAGGTCGTCCCCTCGTCGAGGTGCCGGCGCAGCTCGGCGTCGTCGAAGCCGGTCAGCCACTCGACGACCTCGTCGAGCTCGGCCCGGGTCCGGCCCTTCTTCTCGACCTTCGCGACGTAGTGCGGGTAGACCGAGGCGACGCTGGTGGTGAAGATCCGGTGCACCCGCCGAGGGTATGCCGGGGTGCGTGGACGGATGCACAGCTCGGGCTGGGCACGTCGTGCTCGAGCGTGCGGACCGGTCGCGGAACCGCGAAGTGTCTATCCGTTCACGACGAGTTCGCCACGGCGCGGCGCCCAGCGCTCATCCCGGCACTCCGTGACCCGGTCCCTCGACCGGAGGGTGCACACCAGCTCGCGTGGGGCACCCGGGAGACTCACGCCATGACGACGTCGACAGTGGTCTTCACCGACGGGGCCTGCGAGCGCAACCCCGGGGGCCGAGGTGGCTGGGGCTGGGTGGTGGACGAGCACACCTTCGGCTTCGGAGGAGACCCGTCGACCACCAACCAGCGGATGGAGATCCGGGCCGCGCTGGAGGCGGTCCGGGCCCTGCCCCGTCCGCTGACGGTGTGGTCGGACTCGCGCTACGTCGTCGACTGCTTCCAGAAGTCCTGGTGGCGCAAGTGGCACACGAACGGCTGGGTGAACTCACAGAAGCAACCCGTGAGGAACCGAGACCTCTGGGAGCCGTTCGTCGAGCTCGTCTCCGAGGGCGACGTCTCGTTCGAGTGGGTGAAGGGGCACTCGGGGGTCGACCTCAACGAGGTCGCCGACCGGCTGGCGAACGCCGGCATGCTCGGCACAGCGATGTCGGCGCCGCTCGACCTCGCCGCGACCGTCGTCGCCGCCACCGAGGCAGCGAAAGGCAGCGGGCGCTTCGTGGTCAGCGCCAAGTGGAGCGCGCCGTGCAAGGCGTGCGGCGATCGATACGCGCAGGGCGCGAGCGTCACCAAGAACGAGGTCGGCTGGGTGCATGCCGAGTGTGCGACTACATAGCCGCGGGACGCCCTCGACTCCACCCTGCTCACCGGAGACGCCCGCCTGGCCAAGGCGCCCGGACCACGGTGCCGCATCGAGATCCCCCTCTAGGACCCCTACTGCACCCGGACGACGGCCAGCCGCACGCTGCTCGGGAGCGTTCCTCCGCCGGAACCGGCGAGGCGCAGGAGCTGGGGCTGCGTCTGCGTCCCCGAGATCTGGAACAGCTTCACCCCGCCGCCCCGGAGGGTGGTCACGTCAGGGGTCGTGAAGGTGCCGAAGCCGTAGCTGTCAGGGTTGCTCGGGTACGCCTGTGCCGTCATGCCGTCGGAGAAGAGCCCGGAGTAGATGTTCCGGAAGTTCCAGGTCGGCATCTGGATGTCCGGAGTGGCTCCGGACATGCCGGGGTAGTCGTCGACCGCGAGCGCCAGGGCCCACCTGCCGAGCAGCTGCTCGGTGCTGACCCCGGTGCGTGCGGCCAGGTTGGCCACCCCCGTGCTGCTGGAGTCGGTCAGCGCCGTGAGGAAGGCGGCGTCCGAGGAGCCGTAGCGGTCGATCGCGTAGCGGACGAGCGACCAGCTGGTCGCGTACCAGTAGGACCCGTTGTCGGAGGAAGTCGCGCCGAACGGTGAGAGCAGCGCCGAGTTCGACGCCACCAGGTAGGTGTACATCGAGCTGAAGTGCCGGAACATGTTCAGCGACGGGCGCCGCGGGTTGCTCGCCGTGCAGGCCGGGGTGTCCGGCCGCAGGTCGCAGTAGATGCTGTTCGGCGAGGCGGCGCTCCCGTAGCCGGTGTTGCCCTTCCAGGCCACGTTGTAGATGGACTGCCGGGCCCACAGCTCCTCGGAGTGACGTGCGGTTCCCTCCTCCAGCCAGGCCGACTCGAACGGAGCGCCCTTGGCGGTGCGAGCCGCCTGGGACGCGACGTGCTTGCTCTCGTGGATGAAGGTCGAGCGCACCGTGCGGTACCAGCTGTCCGCAGTTGAGTTGCTGCCGTACCCGGCCGTCGCGCTGGTCGGCTGGTAGAGGTAGAAGTACTCGCCGTGGTTGCTGGACCCGTTGACACCCGTTCCGGTGTAGGGGCCACCCACAGCAGGTGCGGGTGACGTCGTGTCGTCGTGGGGGAACTGGTCGCAGGAGACGACGAACCCGGCGACACCGGGGAAGGAGGTGTTGATGCGAGGCGTCGAGATCGCGATCATCACGCCGTTGTTGTCGGTCACCGCGTCGCGGAGCAGGATGTCGCCGAAGTTGTCGCGGATGATCGGCTCCATGTCGGCGTTGAACTGGTCGCCGATCTTGTCGTAGTAGCCGGCCATCGACGGGTTGTTCGCGGCCTTGAGCGCGTCCGGCGTCGCGTCGTCCTCGTAGATGACGAGCTTGCCCTCGGCGTAGACGCGCGTGGCGCTGCCGACGTAGTAGCTGTTGCAGAAGTTGCCTGCGTTGATGTTCGCCACCCGGAAGGTCCGGGTCGTCGCCAGGTCGGTCGCCAGGGCGTCCGCGGCCACGTCCGGGTGCTCCACGCCCTCGGTGCCGAACTCCTTGCGGAGGATCTCGTACTGCCTCCGGTTCCCCTCCAGCAGCTGCAGGTGCGCGTCGCCGTCCTCGTGCGGCACGACTCCCGGGCCGCCGACGTCGCCGGGCACCACCTCGACGGCCGCCTCGTCCGAACCGGCCCCGTCGGGGGCGGCCGCCCCGCCAGTGGGGTCGGCAGAGAGCTGGATCGGCGTGTTGGACGATGGCGTGGTGTTGGTGTTGTAGGCCGCGACCACGTAGCGCGCGGGGCCGCCGGCGGCGGTGAGCTCGTTGCAGCCCACCTGCGAGAACTGGTCGATGATCACCGCCTCGCCGGGGTCCAGGTCGCGCTGGTTGACCAGCAGCGGGTGGTTCACCACGTTGGTCGGCGTACCGCTCACGGTCGCCTGCACCGGCAGGTTGCCGGACGAGACGCACGGCACCGTCACGGTCAGGGTCGTGGCCGTGGCGGCCGTGACCGTTGCTGTCGTTCCACCGATGGTGACGATGTTGTTGCCCGCAGTCGTGCTGAACTCGCGACCGGTCAGCGTCGCCGACCCGCCCGGCACCAGGGGTGACGGGCTCACCGAGGTGATCGCCGGTCCCGGCTCGACGGTCGAGATCGTGAAGGTCTGTTCGTTCGAGGTGTCGTCGCCACCGTTGGCCGTGCCGCCGTTGTCCGTCAGGCGCACCGTCACGGTGGCGGTGCCGACCTGGTCGGGGTCGGTGGTGAAGGTCAGCGCGCCGGCAGGCGAGACCGCCGGCTGGACGTCGAACAGGACGTTGTTGTCGTTGCTCACCTCGAAGGTCAGCGTCTGCGCTCCCTCACCGGGCCCCGCCGAGATGGACGTCGCCCAGGGGTCGACCGCGTACACCTTCGGCGCGTTGCCCGCGCCGGCGTTGGCGAGGCCGTTCTGGTCGGGTCCCTTGACGAACGTGGGGGCGTCGTTGACCGGTGTCACGTCGACGGTGAGGGTGTCGGCGCTCGGATCCGTGTCGACTCCCCCGTCGGCGGTGCCGGCGTTGTCCCGGACCCGGAATCCGAAGGACGCGTAGGACGCGCCGTTGCCGTTGCTGGCCGGGGTGAACACCAGCGTGGGGATGCCGGCCGCGGGGACCGACTGGCCAGCTGTGACCGGTGCGCCGCCGAGGGTCAGCGAGCCGGCCACGGGCACAGAGGTCACCAGCACCGCGAGCAGCTGGTCGGCGTCGGGGTCGCTGAACCCGAAGTCTGCCGCGGCGAAGGTGCGCGAACCGTCCTCCAGGACCGTCAGGGTCGTGTCGGCACCTGACGGGGCGTCGTTCACCGAGGTCACGTCGATCGTGACGGTGTTGGCGCTCGGGTCGGTGTCGACTCCCCCGTCGGCGGTGCCGCCGTCGTCACGCACCCGGAAGCCGAACGACGCGTACGACGAGCCGTTGCCGTTGCTCGCCGGCGTGAAGACCAGGGTGGGGATGCCGGCCGCGGGGACCGACTGACCGGCCGTGACCGGCACGCCGCCGAGCGTCAACGAACCGGCCACCGGCACGGAGGTCACCAGGACCGCGAGCAGCTGGTCGGCGTCGGGGTCGCTGAACCCGAAGTCGCTCGCGGCGAACGTGTGCGACCCGTCCTCGAGGAGCGTCAGCGTCCGGTCGGTGCCGGACGGGGCCTGGTTGGCTGTGGGTGGGGTCGGCGGGACGGGCGGAGTCGGCGGGACGGGCGGCGTCGGCGGGATCGGCTGGTCGAGCGTCTCGCACCCTGCCTTGACCTGGTCGACGGCGTCGGCCGCGGCCGTGTCCTTGCCCCCGCCGCAGACCAGAACGTCGCGGAAGGTCGGGTCGCCGTTCGCGACCAGGCGGTCGTTGCCGCCACCGCCCTTGAGGACGTCGTCACCCGGGCCGCCGATGAGCACGTCGTCGCCGCCCTTGCCCTTGAGGACGTCGTCGCCACCCTTGCCGCACAGGACGTCCTTGCCCGAGGTGCCCTTGAGGACGTCGTCGCTCCGAGTGCCCTTGACGGTGCACTTGTCCTTCGGTGCGACGGCGACGCGCGCCTCGACCCGTTCGGGCGTCGGCATCGCCACGGCCGGTGAGGCCACGCTCATGACGACCGCGGCGACCAGCACTGCACCGGCGTTGTTGCGCACTAAAGCCCACCCTCTGAGTTGCTCGGTCGAGACGGCCCGGGGGTGGGCTGACCGGACCAGTCTGGGGGCTCGTGTGCCCCAGGGCCATGGCCGGCCCGGGCCATTTCGGCGTGGTCAGGTGTTCACGCCGATCTCGGCGACGTCACCGAGGTGATGAAGTCGTCCTGCTCGCCTTGACGGTCCGCGGCAGGCTGCCGATGGCGGCCTCGGCCGTGCTCTCCAGCCGTTCGGCGTCGATCCCGGCTTTGCCGAGGGCCTCGATGCCCCGAAGGACAGCCAGGACGAGGGTGGCGAGCTGGTCGGCATCGGCCGCCGGGTCGAGGTCACCGTGACGCTGCGCGGCACGGATGTCCTCGGCCAGTGCAGTTGCCAGATGCTCCAGCGTCCGTCGTGATCGGGCGGTGACGTCCGGGTCGTGCTCGGAGAGCTCGGCCGCCCCCTTCGCAAGGAGGCAGCCGCGATGGGCTGTGTCGGCAGCGATCCCGGCCGCCGCCGCGCGGATGTGGGCGCACAGCCGCGCGTAGGCCTCCTCGTCCGGCCCGCCCAGCCCGGTAGCCACCGCGTCAACGGTGCATGCGCAGTAGCTGTCGAAGATCCGCAGGAACAGCTGCCGCTTGCCGCCGAAGGCGCCGTACAGGCTGCCCTTGCCCAGGCCGGTCGCTTCCGCGATCGCGTCCATGCTCGTCCCGGCGTAGCCCTTGCTCCAGAACTGCTCCTGGGCGACGTCGAGCACCGCCTTCTCATCGAACTTCCTCGGCCTGGCCACGCGTCCAGACTAGTCGTTGTTGACGATTCGGTCCATAACTCTCTATGGTTATGGACGGATCAGTCCACAAAGAGAAGGAGCAGCAGTGAAGACGAATGAAGAGGTCGTGCGCGAGGCATACCGGCTGGCCGAAGGAGACGTCCTCGACGGACCTGGCTTCCGCGCCTTGTTCACCGAGGACGGCACGTTCAACGACATGCCGAACTCGCTCACCTTCCACGGCGACCAGATCCCTCCGGCGTTGGCCGGCCTCGCCAGCGCGTTTCCCGACATCCACCGGGAGCTGCTCGCCGTCCATGCGGTCGGTGACGTCGTCGCTGTCGAGCTGAAGATCCAGGGAACCCATCTCGGCGCCTTCCCGACTCCCCTCGGCGAGATCCCTCCCACCGGCAACCGCATCGACGTGCCGACGGCTGACCTGTGGTACCTGCGCGAGGGAAAGATCGAAGCCTTCAAGTGCTACAACGCAGCGAACGTGTGGCTGGCTCAGCTCGGGGCCGAGCCCGACTTCGCGTCGGCGATCGAGGCCGCGGAGACTGCCGCCGCGACGGCGTAGCTCTCGGTCATGTATCAGATCAAGATCTATACCCTGCGAACAGCGGAGTCGCTCCAGAGGTACGCCGCCGTGCACTGGCCCCGGCATCTCGCCAGCATGCCCTGGTTCGGCGTCACCGTGCACGGCTTCTGGACCGACACCCAGGCCGGCGCACACCGCCTGGTCGTCCTGCTCTCGTTCGGGGAGGGCGTCGACCCCGCGGAGTTCCTCACCGCCTACGTGGCGAGCCCCGAGCTGGCCGCGGACATGGAGGGCTTCGACGTCAGCGACATCCTCGGTGTCGAGGACCTGCTGCTCGATCCCGTCACCGGATCTCCCCTGGCCTGAGTGGGTGACGAGGCCGTTGGCACCATCCGGAACGCCGCCAACAACGGGGGTGGTGGTGGGCGGGTCGAGGCCAGGCCGGGCGGTGTGGATGCGCTGCTTGTAGCCCGCCACGCCGGCCCGGGCGCCGGCCTAGGTTCGTCGGTGGAAGGTGATGTCGCCGTCGGGGTGGACCTTGGTCTCGTAGCGGGGGTCGTGGGCGATGTGGTGGTGGTAGCAGCACAAGAGGGTGCCGTCGTCGAGGTCGGTGCTGCCGCCCTGGGACCAGGGTTGTCGTAGGTGGTGGGCTTCGGTCCAGGTGGCTTTGACCAGGCAGCCTTTGGCGCGGCAGCGTTTGTGCTTGAGGCGTAGCGCCTTGCGTTGGGCTCGACTGAACAGCCTGCGGGCGCGGCCGAGGTCGAGGACCTCGCTGGTGCCGCCCAGGACGGCGGGGATGACGTTGGCGGTGCAGGCCAGGCGGCGGACCGCGGCCGCGGACAGGGGCTGGTCGTCGATGGTCGCGACCCCGGTGCTGGCGACCTGGTCGGCAAGGGTGGCGAGGTCGATGGTGACCATCACGGTGGTGGCATCCCCGCCGTGGATCGGGAGGCGTTGGGGGTCGACGTGCTCGAGGAAGGACACGAACGCCGACCCCAGCCGCATCTCGTAGGGCCGCCGGTCGTCGGGGTTCTCCGGGGCACTTCCTGGTTGCCTGGGTGAGGTGTAGGCCTCGAGGTAGGTGACCAGCCGGTCCCAGGTGGCGTCGGGGAGGTCGCCGGTGACGGCGGTCCTGCCGTCGCCGCGGCGTCGGCCGGTCAGGTAGGTCTTCTTGGCCGCCTGGCGTTCCTCGGCCTCCAGGGCTTTGCGTTCCTGCTCCTCGGCGAGCTCGGGGGCGATCACGTCGAGGATCCGGCGGCCCATCACCGTCAGCTCGCGGGGACCGAACTGCTCGGCCTCGGCGACCAGCCGCTCCTCCGCCATGCTGACGATCTGCGGGTCCAGGCCGTCGGGCAGGTGGTCCAGGGCCCGGGTGATCACGTGCGCCTGCTCGGGGTTGACCACACCTTCGCGCATCCCGGCGGCGACCCTGTGCCACCGCCGGTCCAGGCCCTCGGCCAGCCGCTGTTCACGTCGAGCCTGACGTCGGTCCAGACGGTTGTGGTGGTCCACCCACTCCGCGACGTCTCGGGCTCCATCGTCGGCGGCGACGTCCGCGCTGGACGCCTGGACACGCAGCCCCAGCTCCTTGAGCCGGGCCTCGACCCGCGCCTGCCGCACCAACGCGGTCCGCTTGTCGTTGGTCGACATGAACCTCGGGTCCACCAGGGCGACGTCCCCGAGCGCCTCCTCCATGACCTCGAGCGCCGCCAGCACCGGGTGGGCTCCCGGCGGGGTGACGGACTGCTGGCTCATGGCCGGCTCCCCCGATCAGAGGTACCGCCTGAGGTGGCCTTGTCTCAGGACTTCTGCTGGCCCGGTGCGTCCCTGACGTGCCCCGGTCGCATCTCGCCCGGAGATCACCGCGCCTACGACCCGCCAGTTCGGGAAGGAGCGCAATGCAACTATTAGAACAGGCAGACGATAAGGTGTCAACCCTTGGTTCACACCATCGCCGGCCTGGCGTTGGCCTTCGCCGCGTGCTTCGACGGCGGTCGGCGACTAGAACGCCGGGTGCTGCATCCACACGTAGCTGGTGGGCTGACCGGCGTTCCACTCGGCCATCGAGGCCTCGTCGACCTCGACGAACCCGGTGGAGCGGTAGAGCGCGCGGGCGGCGGTGTTGTCAGGTACGACCCGCAGGAAGCAGTCGCTGCGCCCGTGCTGGTGGGCGAGGTCGAGCAGGACCTCGACCAGGCGCCGGCCGACCCCCTCGCGGCGTCGCGCGGGGTCGACGATCAGGCGGGCCAGCTCGACCTCGTCCTCCTCCTCGTCGTCCCAGACCTCGCCGTAGGCGACCGGCACGCCGAGGGGGTCGCGAAGGAGCCGGGCGGTGACGTCGGCCCGGCCCCACCACCCGAGGACGACGTCGGCGGTGACGGGCACCGGGCTCGAGACCCAGGCGGCCGCCTCGGCGGCCGAGGTCGACCACGACGCGACCGTCGCGGCGACGTCCTCGGTGGCGGGGATGGTCGTGGTCCAGGCCGTGGCTGGCGAGGTGTCGGTCATGGCGTCCTCATCGTCGTACTGAACGAGCTGGAGGACCACGGTCGCAGGGCCGTGACCAGCCACGCCGCGGACCGGAAGCGGACGCCCTGGTCGTCGAGATGGTCGGCCAACGTGTGTCGCAACGCGGCTGCGGACGCCGCCCGCTGGTCCGGCTCCTGGTCGCGCAGCATCCAGCCGAGCAGGCCCAGGAGGAAGTCGTGCGCCTCGTCGACGGTCCGCCCGTACATCGTGGGCTCATCGACCGGCGTCAGATCGACCTCGCCGAAGCCGGCGCCCTCGAGCAGCCGCCGGACGTGGCCCTCCTCGGCGAGCGAGAACGGGCCGGGCGCACCCACCGGCGGCGTCGGAGGCACTCGACCGGTGAGGGCCATGACGAAGGCCCGGAACCAGTCCTGGAGCTCGGCGGACCGCCAGGTGAGGAGGGCCATCCGCCCGCCGGGACGCAGGCTGCCGAACAGGTTGGCGAACGCAGCGTCGGGATCGCCGAAGAACATCGCCCCCGTCTGGCTGATCACGACGTCGAAGGCCCGCTCGCCGAAGGGATGCACCTGCGCGTCCGCGTGCAGGAACGACACGTTGGCCAAGCCCGATCGGCTGGCCAGGGTCTCGGCGACGCCGATCATCTCGGCAGACAGGTCGACGCCCAGGACGCTGCCTCTGGAGGCGGCCCGCGCCGCCGTACGGGCCGTGCCCCCGGTCCCGCAGCCCACGTCGAGCACCCGGTCGCCTGCCCGGATCGCGGCCGCGGCGAAGAAGGCCGGCTCGTAGTCCGCCAGACAGCTCTCGAAGATCTCGTGGTTCGCCGCCCAGTAGGACCCTTCGTCACCGTCCCAGGCCAGGGCCTGGTCCCGGTTGGACGGTGCGATGGAGGTGGTCATCGTGGTTGCTCTTCCTGTGCGATACTCTCATTGGGAGTAACCAGGATCGTCCCAAGGAGAGTAAGTGTCAAGTCCGCGGATGACCGGCACCACCTACGCCGTGCTGGGCCTGCTGGCCGTGCAGCCGTGGAGCACCTACGAGCTCACCCAGCAGATGGAGCGCACGTTGGGTCGCATCTGGCCCCGTGCCCAGAGCAAGCTCTACGAGGAGCCCAAGAAGCTCGTGACGCTCGGGCTCGCCACCGCCGAGGTCGAGAGCGTGGGGAAGCGGCCGCGCACGGTCTACTCGATCACCGAGGCCGGCCGTACCGCCCTGGCGGACTGGCTGCACGAGCCCGGCGAGGGACCGGTCATCGAGTTCGAACAGCTCGTCAAGCTCAGCTTCGCCGAGCACGGGACCCGCGACGACGCGCTGCGCACCATCGCCGCCGCCCGGAGCTGGGCGGTGGACCGCAACGAGGAGAACCTCGCCGCGGCACGCGCCTACGCCGCGGGCGAGGGCCCGTTCCAGCACCGGGCGGCGCAGGGCATGCTCGCCGGGGCCTTCTTCACCGAGCTCTACGCCATGGTCGCCCGCTGGGCCGCGTGGGCCGACGACCAGGTCCAGCACTGGCCCGACGACCCCGCGGACGCGGTCGCCGACCCGGCCGAGCTGGCCGAGATCGCGAAGCGAGCCGCATGGTCGACCGAGCAGCCCGAAGGTCGATGACCGGCTAGTCCACCGAGGCGCGGGCCCGGTCGAGCCGCCTCTTCCGGCCGGCCTGTGCGCCCGAGCAGCAGGCGGCCAGGACAAGGGCGTACGGCGAGACGTCGCCGCTCATCAGATAGGGGATCGCGAGGGCGAGGCCGAACAGCAACAGCACCGCCACCACCAGAGGTGGGTCCCACGTCAGGATGCGGCTGACCACCCGCGGATCATCTCAGTCCAGCGGTCGAGGCGCACCCCTCAGCTGCTGCCGAGTGCCTCACGCAGCGAGATGACCTCCGCCAGCGCCTGCTCGGCGGTCTCCGTCGCGACGGTCAACGCCTTGAGCAACGTGGCGACGTCGACCTTCTGACGCAGGGCTGGGCTCCGCGCCGTCTCGTCAAGGTCGAGGGCGAGATCCCCGACGGCGCGGAGCTGGGCCTTGAGCTCGTCGAGACTCCGGAAGCCGGTCCGGTCCCCGATCCTCAGATCCCGTTCTGCCTGAGCCTGCGGAGTTCTGGTGATCTTGAAGAGACCCATGGGATCCCCCGTCCTGGGTTGGTGGTGCCCTGAAGGTACGCAACACGCCGCACGGGAGCACGGGGGCGAGGTCGACAACTCGCTGTCGCTGAGGCACGTCCCGGTGGTGCACTGGGCGCTGTGGTTGATGAAGAGCGCCCGCGACCTCGACGGCCAGGCGAAGGCACTCGTGGACCGGCTGCGGCACGAGCTCGATCCTCGCTACCAGGTGACGTACCGGCCGTGGTGACGCCCGTCGGGCTCGTGCCCACGACGCACCTCGAGCCCGCCCGGTGGCTGGTCGAGGCGATCACGGTCTTCGGCGGACACGTCGAGGAGCTGATGCCGGCCGGCTTCGACGCTTGCTGCCGCGTCTTCCACCGACCCGACCAGGGGCGACCCGACGACGAGTCGGCACCCTCCTGGGCAGAGGTGGCGAAGCGGCACGGGACGACGTTCCACCCGGAGGCGCAGTGGACCGCCCTCACCGGCGGTCGCGACGTCTCGCCGCACCACCCGGGGGAGACGGCGTCCTGGGACCAGCCGATCACCGGCTCGCTCGACCCGATGACGCTGTCGCGGCTGAGCGATCTCCTCGCGACGCACACGGCGACACCGGAGAGGTGTCACTTCGCGCTCTGGGAGGGCACCGGCAAGTCGCCGCGGTCCTGGGACGCCTACCCGCGCTTCAGGCTCCCGGGTCGCACGCACTGGCTGTTCGCACCGGTGCCGGTCCGCGAGGTGTCGGCGTATGCGGTCGAGCTGGAGGTGGGGGGCATGCAGGAGCAGAGCCGCGAGCACGGCGAGGTCCAGGGGTTCCTCACGGCCAGCGGTCGGCCGCCGCGACCGGAGGACCTCATGCGCGTGGCCAGCCGGTGGCGTGAGGAGGGGTTCGTCCAGTCCCCGTCGTGGTGGTGGCCGGAGGACCGCGCCTGGGTCGTGCACTCGGAGGTCGACTACGACAGCACGCTGGTCGCCGGAAGCGCCGACCTGGCCGACGCCCTGCTCGCGGCGCCCGAGATCGAGTGCCTGCGGGTCACCCCGAGGACGCTGCTGACGGCCCACGCCGACCGGATCAACCACAGTCCCTGACCTGCGCCCGGCTGGGGTCCTCAGCCGCGGCGACGCTCGGTGGCGCTGTGGACGTCACCTGGTGGCGGTGCGGCCAGGCGCTCCAGGAGACCGGCGAACTGCTCGAGCTCGTCGTCGGAGAACGGCGAGGCCACCCGGTCCTCGAGGAGGCGCAGCAGGGTCGGGCCGGCCGCCCGCTGGAGGCTGCGGCCCGCCGGGGTCAGCACGACGAAGGACGAGCGTCGGTCGTCGGGGTTGTCCTCGCGGACGACCAGGCCCGCGTCCACCATCTCGTCGACCACCCGGCTGACCCGGCTGCGGCTGAGCATGACGCAGGAGCTGAGGTCGGTCATCGTGAGCCGGCCCTCGGGCGAGCGGCGCAGCACCAGCAGCACGTCGTAGGAGTGCACCGGCAGCCGGTGCTGGGCCCGCAGCTCGGCGTCGAGAACGGGGACGACGTTCGCGTGGGCCCGCAGCAGGCTGCCCCACGCCTTCTCGGCCAGGTCGCGGCGCGTGGTCCCCATGGCTCGAGGCTAGCACTTGCGTGCGCGCGCACGCATCTGTAATGTGCGTGCTCACGCACATATATTCCCTACCGAGGAGTCCCGCCATGACCTTGCTTCACATCTCCGCGTCCCCCCGTGGAGCCCAGTCCGAGTCGCGCGCACTGGCCGAGTCCTTCATCGAGGGGCTGCGGGCGACCCGCCCCGACGTCGTGGTGGAGGAGTGGAACCTGTGGGACGGCAGCCGCCCGGCGTTCGGCCCGGTCCTCGCCGAGGCCAAGATGGCGATCTTCGCCGGGCAGGAGCACACGCCTGCGCAGGCCGCGGCCTGGGCGGCCGTCCGGGACACGTTCGACCGCTTCGACGCAGCAGACGACTACCTCTTCTCCGTCCCGATGTGGAACGCCGGCGTCCCCTACGTCCTCAAGCAGCTCATCGACGTCGTCAGCCAGCCCGGCCTGGTGTTCGCCTTCGACCCCGAGCACGGCTACACCGGCCTGCTGCGCGACAAGCGCGCCGTCGTCGCCGCCACCAGCGCCGTCTACGGCGTGGGCCGACCGGCGTCGTTCGGGTCGGACTTCCAGACCACCTTCTTCGAGGACTGGCTGCGGTGGGCGGGGGTCACCGACGTCACGCACCTGGAGCTCCGCCCGAACATCGCGGTGGCGGACGCCGACCTGCGCCGGGCCGAGGCCCACAGGCGCGCTCACGACGCCGGGCGCTCGTTCGGGCTCGACGCCGGCAGCGATCGGCAGGACGTCGCATGACGTTTCCCCCACCTGGTCACGACCGCGGCCGGTTCGAGGAGGCGACCATGACCTCGTCGGGGCTGGCCGCGGCCGGCCACTCCGATCCCCAGGGCCGGCCGGGCCTCCTCCAGCCCGCGCCGAGCCGGTAGCACGGGAGACGAGAACATGCGCATCCTGTTCACCTCTGCCCCGTTCCACGGGCACCTCAACCCCCTCCTCCCCCAGGCGACCGCGGCACAGCAGGCAGGCCACCAGGTCGTCGTCGCCACCGGGGCCGACCTCGCCGAGCACGCCCTGCGGATCGGGCTCCCGGCCTGGTCGGTCGGGCCCACCAACAGGCGGTCCGGCATGCCGCGGTCACTCGACGAGTTCTGGGAGGCCGCGACCCTTCGCGCCGCGGGCCTGCTCCCCCTCGTCGAGGTCTGGGACCCGGACCTGGTGGTGGCCGAGGAGATGGAGCTCGCCGGACCGATCGTCGCGGCCCGCACCGGCGCGCGGCTCGTCGTGCACGGCCTCGGCATCCAGGCTGCCGGGGATCCCACGGCGTACGCCGACGACCTCGACGCGCTCGGCCGCCGCTGGTCGGTCCCCGACCTCGCCCGGCGTCACCGTGACGCCCTCTACCTGCAGATCTGCCCGCCGTCACTGGCGCCGCCGGAGGGAGCCCGGCCCGCGACGGAGCTGGTGCGCCCGGCGATGGGTCGACCTCTTCCGGGTGAACGGCTCCCCGAGTCGCTGGACGCCCTGCCGTACGCCGTCACGGTCCACCTGACGCTGGGCACGGTCTTCCACCGCCGGCGGCCCGAGGCCATGGCCGACGCGCTGGCCGCCCTGCAGGGGCTGCCGGTCAACGTGGTGGCCGCCGTGGGTCCGGACGTCGCGCCGGACAGCTTCGGCCCCCAGCCCGCGCACGTCCTCCTCGCGCGCTACCTGCCGCACTCGCTGCTCCTGCCGCGCTGCGACCTGGTCGTGTCGCAGGGTGGCGCCGGCATCCTGCTCGGGGCGCTCGCCCACGGTCTGCCACAGCTGGTCCTGCCCCAGGGCGCGGACCAGTTCGGCAACGGGGCCGCCGTCGAGCGAGCGGGCGCGGGACTGACCCTCGACGACCCGGACGTGGCCGTCGGGAAGATCACCGACGCGGTCCGAACGCTTCTCGACACGCCCGGCTACGGCCGGGCCGCCCGCGCCGTCGCCGAGGAGATCGCTGCGATGCCCACCGCGGAGGACGTCATCCGGAGGATCGGTTGACCACAAGGGTCGACCACCCACACAACGCGCCACGCAACAACCGATGGAGGAAAGATGAAGCAGTATCGACCGTCCGTGCTGGCCATGGTGGCCGCGGCGACCGTCCTGGTCGCCGTGAGCGGCGGATCGTACGCCGCCGCCAGGATCACCGGTGCCGACGTGAAGAACGGCTCCCTAAGCGGGGCCGACGTCAAGAACAACTCACTGACCAAGAAGGACTTCAAGGGCTCGGTCGCCGGTCCCCAGGGACCGCCAGGACCCGCTGGCCCCTTCCCCGGCGTGCTGCCGCGCGGCAAGACGCTGACCGGCGTCTACTCGATCACCGGCGTGGCGACCTCGGTCGGCCAGTACTTCGACCTCCCGATCTCCTTCGGGTTTACGTTCGCCTCCGCTCCCGACGTGGTGCTCGTCGGCTCGGACGACACGCCCGATGCGGCGGCCGCCGCGGGCTGCCCAGGCACCTCGGCCGCGCCGGCGGCCGCACCGGGCAAGGTGTGTGTCTACGAGATGAGTTCCGACAACCTGGAGCCGGACGGCACGAAGTTCGAGACCGACGGCGACGAGGCCAACATCACTCCCTACGCGCCGTTCAACACCGGCGGCCCCGAGGCGACGACTTTCGGCACCATCCTCGAGGTCTTCAGCGCAGCGCCGGGAAACCTGTACAGCAACGGCGTCTGGGCCGCGACCTCTCCGTAGCGGTTCGCGCACCATGCTGAAGGCGAGGCGGCCGCAACGACATCCCTTCCAGCCCGCGTTCCCGTCCACCGGCGCACCAAGCACGCAGGGGTCACGGGGTCCGCGCAGGCTCAGTCCTCTGGACGAGAAGTCGGGTCGCCGGCGCGATCGCTGATGTGGGTGAGGAAGTCGTCGAGACCGCCGATCAGTCGGGTGAAGCTGCGCTCGAGGTCGGCGGCGAGCTGGAAGGAGCCGAGGGCCTCCAGCGAGACGAACCCGTGCAGGACCGCCCGGAACGCGCGGATCGCGTCGATCGAGTCGTCGCCCTCGAGCCCGTAGGCACCCAGGACGTCGCCGATCACGTTCATCACCTGCCAGGACGCGGCCCACTGCTCGGCGTCGCCGTCCGTGGGGGGCAGCTGGGCGACCTCGTACTGAGCGGGGTGCTCGATCGCCCAGGCCCGGTAGGCCCTCGACATGGCGTGGACGGCATCCCCCCGCGACTTGCCCACCGACGCCCGGGCCAGCAGCTCGCCGAGGTCGGCCTTGGCTCGGAGGCCGATGCCGCGGTGGAGGTCGGCCATCGAGGTGATGTGCTTGTAGAGCGAGGGCTGTCGCACGCCGAGTCGAGCGGCCAGGGCAACCAGCGTCAGGTTGGACAGTCCCACCTCGTCGGCCATCGCGGCGGCCTCCTCGACGACCCGGTCGCGGATCAGACCCGCCCTAGGCATCGCCGAGCTCCTGGCGCAGGAAGGCGAGAACGGCGTCCGAGGTGATCTGCGGTTGCTGTGACTGCGGGTAGTGACCGGCCTCCGGCACCATGACCACCGTGGCGTCGAGGGCCTCCCCGATCCAGGCCGCCTCCCCTGCGGGGTCCTTGAAGTCGGGGTCCTTCTCGCCCATGAGGACCAGCACCGGCGCGGCGACATCGGAGAGGCGGGCCTCGGCCGGTGCGTGGTCGGCCTTCGTGGCCGTCTGCGAGAACGCCTTGTTGTAGTCGGGTCGCCGGACACTGGCGTGCACCCGGGCCCGGTAGTCCGCGAAGTCGGCCGGCTTCTGGTCGGCGTACAGCGTCGGCAGGTAGGCCTTCCAGGCCGCGGCGACCCAGAGCGGGGCCATCATGACCCGGAACATGGCCAGGGCGATATGCAATAGCCGAAGCCACAGTCGGGTCAGGCAGCGGCCTCCGCCTGCTCCTGGCGCCGCGCCATCTGCTGAAGCCGGGCGCCGGCGGCGCGGCGGACCTTCGGGCCCTTGGTCGTCATCGCCCACAGCAGCTTGAGCTGTTCGGGGGCGTTCTTGACGCTGGTCGTGGCGAGCCAGCCGTTGGGCAGCGAGAGCCGGACGACCTTGTGCCAGGCCGAGTAGACCTGCTGCGGCATCGGCGCGGTGTGGTAGTTGAGGTCGTACTTCTCGAACAGCGCGCGCACCTTGGGCGCCACCTCGGCGTACCGGTTGGACGGGAGGTCCGGG
>SXGU01006301.1_pt1 | contig 16346 bp, 13 predicted proteins | sample 3174531 | NCBI WGS metagenome assembly SXGU01 (sample SAMN11356863, study PRJNA531348) | freshwater metagenome | isolation source: freshwater sample F1-140 | place: China: Fuxian Lake, Yuxi | collected 2017-12-25 | reverse complement strand
GCACGAGCGGTCGGAAAAGAAGACGAACCGATTGTTGATACGAAAATGTATTCAACCGAAGCAAAAGGCGGAATGGCGTCGTTGGGTGAGTTAGCAAACTTAAAATTCGGGCGAGCACCTGCACCTGAAGAAAGCAAAGAGGAAACCGCTGACGAAGCGGTTTCTGAAACCGACGAAAACGCTTCGAGTGAATCAGCCGAAACAAACAATGCAGATTCAACTGAGAATTCGCAGAACGATTCCGCCGCTGTTGCCGAAGATTCAACTGAATCAGACGCAACGGCAGCAAACGAATCGAACAGCGATAGCAACAGCAGCGATGAAACTGCCAATGCTGAATCATCAGCAACTTCAGAAGAATCAAGCGAAACAGTTAGTGCGGAGACGGAAAACGCAACCGAAACGACGGAGAACGATGCGGTTTCAGCGGAAACTGAGGAAAAATCAGCTTAAGCAAGTTTGTGAGGTAAAATATCAAAAATGACAAAAGCAGATTTAGTGGAAAGAGTTGCGAAAGAAGCTGATATGACGAAAAAAGATGCCGAACAGCTGGTTGAAATTATTTTCGACAGTATTATCGGTTCTTTGAACAAAGGCGAAAAAATCGAACTGCGCGGTTTCGGCAGTTTTCGCGTTCGTCAGCGAAACGCCCGCAAAGGTCGCAATCCGAAAACCGGAGCGTCGGTAAGTATTCCTGCTAAACGAGTTGCCTATTTCAAACCGGGTAAAGAGTTAAAGGAAGTTATCAATCAGGATTAGCAAGCGTAAAAGGATTTATCAAAGTGGATGTATTGTGGAGTCCTTGGCGATACGATTACATCAAAAGCGGTGAGCAAAAACCGGCGTCAAATTTGAGCGGCTGCGTATTTTGCGACATATTAAAAGGCTCGGCGTCCGATGAAGAAAAATTTATTCTTCATCGTGCCGAGCATAATTTTGTCATCTTAAATATTTATCCGTATATTTCCGGTCATTTGATGATCGTTCCGTACGCCCATATTGCCGATTTAGATGCCGCGGAAAAACGCGTAACGGACGAAATGATGGATTTAGCCAAACGCTGTCAAACAGCTTTGCGCAACGCGTATCAACCGCACGGTTTCAATCTCGGAATGAATTTCGGCAAAGCCGCCGGAGCCGGAGTCGCCGAACATTTTCATCTGCATTTCCTGCCGCGCTGGGTCGGCGACGCAAATTTTATGACCGCCATCGGCGAAACCAGAACCATCCCCGAATCTCTCAAAACAACATACGAAAAACTGAAAGACCTAATCTGATTTTCTTGTATTGAAAGATCAGCTAAAAAAGGGTTGACGACAACCAACGAAAATTTCGTTGTCGTTATCCTTTTTTGATTTTTTTGATTTTCGCAGGCGGAATCTCAATATTACAGACAAAATCTAAAAAGATGTTTGCGAACGAACGACGGCTTCGTCTTCAACTTCCCCGCCTTTGCTGATTGGAATATCGCTCGGAGATGTGTAGTGAATGCCGATTCCTTCAACGTCCAATAATTCTTTCTCGATTTCAATCGAAGCTGATGACGGCGGAGTGTAGCCCGGATAATCAACGCGCGAATGATAGATTGCCACAAGCGATTTAATCATTGATTCGCGAATTTGCGTTAATTCTCTCAACGTCAAATCGCATTCATCGAGCTGATCGTCAACGACAATCGCGTCAATTATTTTCGTCACAATAAACCGAATGTTTTCCGGATTCGGTTCTTCAAGCGACCGCGCCGCCGCTTCGCAGCTGTCGGCGATCATCATAATCGCCGCTTCCTTAAATTGCGGTTTCGGTCCGGGATAGCGAAAATCATTTTCGTCAATTTCCACTTCCTGCCGGGTGTCCGCCTGCGCTTTCTTGAGAAAATAGTGCAGCGTTCTGGTTCCGTGATGCTGCGAGATAAAGTCAATAATGCGCGGCGGCAAACCCATTTCGCGCCCGAGTTTGACGCCGTAAGTCACGTGACTGATGATGATTTTCGCGCTTTGTGCCGGACGCAGACGGTCGTGCGGATTTTTGCCGTGCTGATTTTCAACGAAATGTTCGGGCGCGGCGGTTTTACCGATGTCGTGATAAAGCGCGCCGATGCGCGCCAATAAACCGTTTCCGTCAATCACGCGGCATGCATCTTCAGCAAGCTGTCCGACAGCGTGCGAATGCTGATTGGTTCCCGGCGCGCGCAGCGCCAGCTGACCGAGAATCGGCAAATCCGCGTTTGATAATTCGAGCAGTTTGACATCAGTCAAAATCCCGAAGAAGTTTTCGCAAATCGGCAGAAAAACCGCCGTTACTGCCGCCGTGACAATTCCGCTGCCGAGTCCGCAGGCGACGGCGAGCATTACGGTATTGAGAATAAACGGCTGCTGCGTGTAAGCGATCAACGCCATCGCCGCCACCGCGCTCGACAAACCGACGAGCACGCCGGCGATTGTTACCGTTTGCCGGTTACGATAACGACCGATTCCGTAAACCGCCACGGCGGAAGCAATCGTCGAATAAATCGTAAATTCCAAACCGCGCGGTGCCAGCAAACCGGCGATCAGCGAAGTAAAAAGACCGGTAAAAATTGCCGTGCGGCGATCTGCCAGCAAAGTCATCAGCAAACTGCCGAAAGCAAACGGAATCGCGAAAGCCCACAAAGTCGGATCATTCAGCGGCGCTCTGACATTTTGCAAAGCCGTAAATTCCGCCAGCCGGAAAAATATCGCCATCAGCATCGTTTGCGCGAGCACGATAAATCCGAACAAAGCGAATGTTTTTTCTTCGGAAAGCGCCAGACGCGGAACGATTCCGCGATGCTGCACAAATTTCCACGCCGCCCAAAAAAGCGCGGTAATCAATACCAAAAGTCCAAAAAAACGATTGACCCGCCGCGTCGAACTGCTGTAACTGCTCACGGCAGAAATTTGCGAAAGAGCTTCGACCGTAATCGTATCGCCTTCGCGCACAATAGTTTGCCCGCGTTTCAGCGAGATAATTTTCGGCTGCACGCTTTCTGCGGCAGTTTGTCGGGAGCTTCCGGTTGCCGCGCTGTCAAAAACGATATTCGGTTGAATCAAGGGCGAGGCTGCCGCGTAAAACGCTTCGATTTCCGCCGGCGACAGACTGCTGATTTGCGATAATCCTTCTTTCAGATTGGCACGCGCTTCCGACAGCGCCGTCATACTGCTTTCCGGCATTTGCATCACCGACTGCTGATTCGGTTTCTGCCGGTCGAGCAGCAGAATTTCCGCTTCAAAAAACTGCCGATCTTGATCGCCGTAAATCGAACCGCTCGCATTCTCGCGCAAAACTCTGGTAACGGCTTCCAATTCGTTCGAGCTGAAACGACGCGAACCGAAGATTCGTCCCAGTTCCGCACCGCCCGCGCCGTTCCAGGACGCGTCGGATTTGATGTTGAGATTAATTTTAGAATTGACGTTGGTGCGCGAATTGGAATTGATGTTGTCGGTTTTTCGCTGCAGACTTTCCCAAGCCGAACGAAAACTTTGCACGGCTTCGTCGGCGCGATTGGCTTCAAACGTGAAAATCGGTCTGACCGATTCTTTAACCGATTGTTTGATTCGCTCGGTTTCGTCGAAATCCGTCGCCGAAATGTCCGCCGGAGAAATAATGCTTTCGCGCGCGATGTCGCCTTCTTTGTAGAGTTGTTCGGTCGAAGTGTGCCAAAAAGGATTGTTAATGAGAAACGTCGTCAAAACGCAGAGAAAGGCAAAGCCGAACCAAAACTTTTGATTTTCGGTGACATTTGCAAACGGACGATTAAAAAATTGCCCGAGCCAATTGCGCCACTTTTTCAGCGGCGATGCCAAATCTTGAATACGCTTGCTCATTTGGATTTTGGATTTTGAATGACGGATGTTAGATCACAAAAAATCTTTGTTCCGACATCAAAAATCACACCGCGTCAACGGCTAAACCGCTCAAATCTCTGGCTAAAACTTCTCCTACTTTTTCGATCAGCGGCTTTAATGTTTTGGGCTGGACAGCTGAAATTGCCACGATTTCATAACCTTTGTCAAGCGAAACCTGTCTTTTCAAAGCTTCAAGCGACAGCTCATCGAGCAAGTCCGCTTTGTTTAAAATGATAATTTGAGGAATTTCGTTTAATTTCAAATCGGTCAAGATTTTATCAACCGATTCGATTTGCTGATCGGCGCGCGGATTGGAAGCATCAACCACGTGAACGAGCAAATTGCTGTCGGAAATTTCTTCGAGCGTCGCGCGAAAAGCCGCAACCAGCGCTTCCGGCAAATCGCGAATAAAACCGACCGTATCGTTGATAATCACTTCCTGCTCAATCGGCAGGCGCAGCCGGCGTGAAGTCGGATCGAGCGTCGCGAACATTTTCTTTTCCGCATAAACGTCGCTTTGCGTCAAACTGTTGAGAAGAGTTGATTTACCGGCGTTCGTGTAACCGACGAGCGAAATAATCGGCAGATTTTTCTGGACGCGGTTTTTGCGGCGTTCCTGACGTTGACGGCTCAAACCGTTGACTTGTTTTTCGAGATGCGTAATTTTGTCGCGCACGCGGCGGCGGTCGGTTTCGAGTTTCGTTTCGCCCGGTCCGCGTCCGCCAATGCCGCCCGCAAGTCTGGAAAACGCCGAGTTTTGTCCCTGCACGAGACGCGGCAAAAGGTATTTCAGCTGCGCGAGTTCGACCTGCATTTTTCCTTCGCTCGATTGCGCGCGCTGGGCGAAAATATCGAGAATAAGCTGCGGTCGGTCAATGACTTTCAATTCGGTTGCTTCCGACAAAGACCGCACCTGCGCCGGAGAAAGTTCGGCGTCGAAAACGATTAAATCCGCGCCGAGACGCATCGAACGCACTAGCAATTCTTCGAGTTTTCCTTTTCCGAGAACGGTTTTCGGATCAATTTTCGGGCGGCGCTGAATGATTTTATCGAGCACGACGACATCCGCCGACAACGCCAATTCTTCTAGTTCGGCGAGCGATTCCTCGGCTTCGGACAAATACCCGGTCGTGACATTTACCAAAATTACGCGGTCGCGGTTGGTGTGGCGGCTGCGCGCAGTTTGACGGCTGCGCGCCATTTCGTTTTCGAGCGAATTTATCAATCCGATAAAATTCGTTTCGAGCTGCGACGGAACGTTCGGTTCGAGAAATTCATACGGCAAACCTTCGCCGTCCGTGTCTAATTTTTCCGCCGTCGTCGGCAGAAGATGCGCCGAGTAGACGAGATTCGGCAAGCCGGTTTTGTCGTCAACCTGAACAATCGCCATCAAATCGAGCCGCAAAAGCGCAAGATCGGTTAAATCGTCCTGCGTCAATTTCTCGCCCAAAAGATGAGTGTGAACGCAACGCAAACCGCGAAAACGATCTTCGGAAACGCGCGCGCGTCCGAAATCCGGCATTTCGATGGTTTTCGCGTTGCCGACCATCACATATTCGACCTGTCCTTTGCGATTGATTAAAACGCCGACTTGTCTGCCGGTTTCAAACGAAATTTCAGACAACTGCCGGGCTAATTCGGGCGAAACGATTTGTTCGGGCGCGACGCGGCGCGATGCCAGTCGCTCGATTCGGCGCAGTTGGTTTTGCTTTAAGCCTTGAGTGAATCCGTGAATGTTACTGATAAAAATTAACCTCCGCTTTCACGTTATTATAGCAAATTAAACCGGTTCGCGCGCGCCGTCAGCGCGGCGGCGGCGCGCGAATCGGGATTGCAAAGTTTTGTCATTTTCCGCCGAATCGCGAATTCTGAATTTTGAAATCCGCATCCGATTCAATACAATCTACGTTTATGCAGCCGCGCACCAGACGACAAAAAGAAGTCCTGGAATATATCACGCATTTTATCGCGGCGCACGGCTACGAACCGTCTTACCAACAAATCGCCGGACATCTCGGCGTCGCATCGAAAGCCGGAGTCGCCAAACACATCACAGCACTGGAAAAACAAGGTCTGCTCGCGCGGCGCAAGGAAAACGGAAGCTTCAATATCGAAGTTCGACCGAGAGAATCAGCCGTCGCTTCGGTCAGTCGTATCGAATGGCTGGTCGCACCGAGCGATTCGATTTACCGCGAACAATGGGAATTGCAGCCGCTGTTCGTGCCGCGCTTTCTACTCGGTTTTCTCGCGCCCGAAAGAGTCTGCGCTTTTCGGGTGCCGAATAATGCAATGATCGGCAAAGGTATTTTTGAAGGCGATATTGTTTTGATCGAAAAAAGAAGTTTCGTGCGTGACGGCGACTGTATTGCGGCGTCGGTCGAAGGCAAACGAACGGTTTTGAAAAATTTTTATCGCGCCGGAGCTTATATCGAGCTGCGTCCGGCAAATGAAAGATACGAGACGATTCGGCTTTCCGCCGACAAAATTGAAATTCAAGGAGTTTTTCGCGGGCTTCTTCGTCCGCTGATTTAAATTGTGGCAAATAATCCGACACCGAACGCAAGTTACAGCTTAACTTTGCGCGTAAAAATTCATAATCGTCCGGGAAAATTGGGCGAAATCACGACTGCTATCGGCAGAGCCGGCGGCGACATTGACGCGATTGACATTGTTTCGGTCGGCAAAGATTTTCTGATTCGCGACATCACGGTCAACGCTTCGAGCGAACAGCACGACAAGGAAATCGTCGAAGCGGTCAGCCAGATTGACGGCGTCGAAGTTGTTCATACGTCCGACCGTACTTTTCTGATGCATCTCGGCGGCAAAATCGAAACCGTCTCGAAAATGCCGCTTAAAACACGCGCCGATCTTTCGATGGCTTATACGCCGGGCGTCGCGCGCGTTTGCGAAGCGATTCATCAAGACCCGGAAAAGGCTTACACTTTGACGATTAAAAAGAATACGGTCGCGGTCGTTTCCGACGGAACGGCGGTGCTCGGTCTCGGCGACATCGGACCGGCGGCGGCGATGCCGGTGATGGAAGGAAAATGCCAGCTTTTCAAAGAATTCGGCGGCGTTGACGCTTTTCCGATTTGTTTGAATACGAAAGACCCGCACGAAATCGTCGAAACGATCAAGCGCATCGCGCCCGCGTTCGGCGGCATCAATCTCGAAGACGTTTCCGCGCCGCGATGTTTTGAAATCGAAGACCGATTGAAAGAAGAACTCGATATTCCCGTTTTTCACGACGACCAGCACGGAACCGCCGTCGTCGTTCTCGCCGCGCTGATTAACGCGCTGAAAATCACCGGCAAAAAAATTGATGAAATTAAAGTCGTCGTTAACGGCGTCGGTGCGGCGGGCGTCGCGTGTTCCAAAATCGTAATGGCGGCGGGCGTCAAAAACATCGTCGGCTGCGATCAAACCGGCGCGCTTTACGCGGGTCGCACGGAAAATATGAACTGGGTCAAAGATTGGTACGCGCGCAACTCGAATCCAAACGGTGAACAAGGCACGATTCACGACGTCATCAAAGGCGCCGACGTTTTTATGGGTTTGAGCGTTCCCGGCGTGATTGACGAAAATGATCTGAAAAATATGGGACGCGACCCGATTATTTTCGCAATGGCAAATCCGGTTCCCGAAATTATGCCGGAAGATGCCGCCGGTCTCGTCGCGGTAATGGCAACGGGCAGAAGCGATTACCCGAATCAGATTAACAACGTGTTGTGTTTTCCCGGCATTTTTCGCGGCGCGCTCAACTGCCGCGCATCGCGCATCAACGAACAGATGAAGCTCGCCGCCGCCAACGCGATTGCCGCAATTATCACCGAAGAAGAACTGCACCCGGATTATATTATTCCGTCGGTTTTTGACCGAAGAGTCGGCGAAGCGGTCGCTAGAGAAGTCGAAGAAGCCGCATACGAAACCGGCGTCGCGCGCCGCGAACGAGCGACGAGCGACAGCGAATTTTAGATTTTCGCCGGATAAAAATTAAGCAAATGTAAAAAGCGTCGTAATAAAATTTGCGGCGCTTTTACGATTACATGCGGATTTATGCGGCTGATTTGAAATCGAATTAAAAATTAACTGATGATTAAGGAAAATTTTAGAAGATGTTGCCCGCGAATAAGCGCGAAAATATAATTATCTTTGGTAAATAATAATCGAAGCAGAAAAAACGTTCGCCGTCAGGAATTCGTTTTTCGGTTTTTTCAGCCGACAAATTTGTAGCCGAAGCCGTGAACGGTTTGAATAAACTGCGGATGTTTCGGATTCGGCTCGAGTTTTTGCCGCAGCCACGCGACGTGAACGTCAACCGTTCTGGTCGAAGGCATCGCGTCGTAACCCCAAACTTCGTCGAGCAGTTTATCGCGCGAATGAACCGCGCCGCGATTTTCGATCAAAAACTGCAAAAGTTTGAATTCCATCGCTGAAAGTTCGATTGACTGCGAGTTTTTCGTTATTTCGGCGCGGCGAAAATCAATCGCGACATCGCCGAAACGAAACGTTTCCGCCAAATTATTTGCGGTTTGATGCGGCGCGCGCCGTAAAAGCGCTTCGATGCGCGCGAGCAATTCCATCATCTCAAACGGCTTTGTCAAATAATCGTCAGCGCCGAGCTTTAAGCCGAGAACTTTGTCAATCGTTTCGCCTTTCGCCGTGAGCATCAAAATCGGCGTGTCAATTCCTTTTTGGCGCAAATCGCGGCACACGTCGCAGCCGTTTTTTTTCGGCAGCATGACATCGAGCACGATCAAATCAAACGTTTCCGTCGAAGCCAGTTGCAAACCGCTTTCGCCGTCGGCAGCGCTTTTGACCGCAAAACCTTCGCTTTGCAAACGGTCGGTCAGCGTTAAAATCAAACCGGCTTCGTCTTCGATGAGTAGAATTTTCATCATTTTTTAACCAGCGCGCGGCGATTTCGGCAGCGTTTCGAGAATAATCGTAAACTTGCTTCCCTTCCCGATTTCGCTTTCGACCGAAACTTTGCCGCCGTGCGCTTCGACAGTTTTTTTCACCAGACTCAAACCCAAGCCGTTGCCGTGAATTTGCTCGTCAACCACGGATTTTGCCCGGTAAAACGGCTCAAAAACGTGTTTCAAATCTTTCGCGGCGATGCCCAGACCTTTGTCTTCAACCGTTATTTTTACAGTTTTGCCGCCGTTTTGCGCCGCGATTTTCAGCCACCGACTGCCGTTTGAATATTTAATCGAATTGGCGATCAGATTTTGCAGAGCCTGACTGAGAGCGTTTTTATCGGCGGCGATTTTCGGCAGATTTTCGCTGATTTCGCGTTCAATCGTAAAATTTTTTTCCTCGATCAGCGGGCGACATTCGCTGATTGCCGTTTCAATGATTTCGCGGGCGTCCGTTTCGCGCAAATCGTATTTCTTTTTGCCCGAATTGGCACCGGCAAATTCGAGAATCTGTTCGACCATCGCCGAAAGTTTTCTGCCTTCGCTTTTGATTAAATCGCCGTAACGCGAAATTTGCGCCGATTCTTTAGCGACACCGTCCGCCAGATTTTCGCTTGCCGAATAAATGACGGCGAGCGGCGTGCGAAATTCGTGCGATACGCTCGACACGAATTCGATTTGCCTTTGCGCCAGCATTTTGGCGCGCTGCGTTGAAACAAAAATCAAAATTACGCTGACGGCGAGCAGCGCCAAAATTCCGAAACTGACCGCCAGATTTTGGCGCAGCGTGTTGCCGATGTGCTGATCGAGCGAACCGGCGGCGTGCTGCACCGTCAGCGTCCAATTATTATTTTCGCTGGAAATGCTGACGGGAATATCCGTCGTGCGCCGGTATTCGGTCGGCGAGACGACGACTCTCACCGCACCGGAATTGGCGTTCGGCATTTCGCCGCGTTTAATCGTTTCGGTTTCCGTGCGCGTAATAATTTTGTTTTCGAGCCGCTGACTGAAAACCATGCTTTTCACTTCGCCTCTCGGCAATTCGCGCGGCGATTGGCGACTTGAGAAAAAAACGAAATTGTCCGGCAAAAATTCAAACAATCGAGCCGAAGCGTCAGCCGAATTAACGCTTCCGGTCTGAAAAACCGTTTTTCCGTCAGCCGCGCTAACGGCGAGATGAAATTCTCCGCCGCTGAAATACTTGCCGGCTAAATCGGGCAACAAGCGATTTTTAATTGCGTTTTCATCGAGCGCAATCACCAGAAATCCGATTTTTTCAAAATTTTTCACCGGCAGCGGATCGTCCGGTCGCCGCCGAATGATAATGCGGTTGAGCGTTTCTTCGATTTCCTGAATCGGCATTATCAACGCGAAATTTTCCGGTTGAAACGACGATGATTTTTTCTCTGCCGCTTGCGCCTGAATTTTCTTTAATTCTTCCGTCCAGGCGACTTCGGCAAATTCGCGCTTTTCCGCGTTATACATCAACAGCGGCGCGTTTTCGCGATTGTCCCAGTAATAAAAGTTTTTTATCAAATCCGGATACGCCGCGCGCTCGCGCCAAAAATCGTAGCGTTCGTTAAACTGCGTCCAGTTTTTTTGTTTCCACGTTTCGGTTTCCGTTTGAAAATTAAAATACGAATTTTGAATTTCGCGGTTGAAATCTTCGGCAAATCTTTCGGTGTCGTTTTTCACGCGAATCTGCGTGCGCTCGCGTTCGTCCTCGCTGATCTTCCCGAGCCAGCGATATTGAAAAAACGCCGACGCAAACAGCAAACCGAGCAATCCGGCGACAAGAAAAATTGGAAACCACGAACGGCGCATAACGAATCAATGGATAATGGATAATGAATAATGGATAATAAAAAAACTAAAAATTAGAAACTAAAAATCATTACACTCGGCGGCAAGAGAAATCTAAATTGAAATTGCTCGCCGGATTTCGATTTTCCATTTTCCACTTTCCATTTTTCGTTGTAAATGCTTTTGCCGAACATTTTACATTCTTAACAAATTCTTTGCGTCATCTTAACCAATCGGCGCAGAATCTCTGCGATACTTCACAACGTCATCATGACAAAGACAAAATATATTCAAAATTTTTCGGAGGCAAAAATGAAAAGATTTATCGTTTCGGTACTTTGTGTCGCAGTATTTTTTATCGGTTTGGGCAGTTTGATTGACGAAGTCGGCGCGACTTTCAAATCGGACGAAAAGGCGCTCGAAATTATCAGACAGGCACGCGTTGCCATCGGCGGCGACGCGAACATCGCAAGCGTGCGCGGTTTGACGATTGTGGGCAAAACAACGAACAATTTCAATTTTGACGGAACGCAGAAAAGCGAACCGGGCGAACTTGAAATCAATTTGCAGCTGCCGAATCAATTCAGCAAAAACCTGAAAATCGGCAGTGAAAACGGTGTTGCCGGCGTCAAGAAAGAAGGCAACGTGTTAATCACGCGCGAAGTGCTGCAAACATCACGCGTTGAAAAACTCGAAAATGGCGACGGGCAGAAACGCGTTTTCGTGATGAAACGCGACGAAGGCGAACCAATCGTTTTGGACGGCGCGCCGCTTCCGGCTGACGGCACGCACAAATTTATTATCAGAAAAGGCGACGGCGGTACGGCGGAAACCGCACCGATTGACGGCAATATAATCGTTGATAAACAACTGCGCGTTTCGACCGGCGCGGCTCGTCAGAACGAGCTTTTCCGCACGACTTTCGCGCTGCTTTTATCCGCGCCCGAAGGCGCTGACGTGAGCTACACTTACGCGGGCGAAGCCGATGTTGACGGCAGTTCGTGCAATGTCGTCGTCGCGCAAACCGGCGGCGAATCCTACAAACTTTACATCGAAAAATCTTCGTCGCTGCCGAAAATGCTGACGTATATGGCAGTCAAACCGCTTGTCATCAGCTTCAAAAAAGAAGAAGGCAAAACCTTGAGCGAAACTGACAGAGTGAAATTCGTGCGTCGCGCGGAAAATCTCGAAAAAGCCGAATATCAACTCAAATTCTCCGATTATCGTTCGGTCGGCGGCGTGCAAATGCCGTATAAATGGACGCAGTCGGTCGGCGGTCAGGTTGAGCAAATCGTTGACATCACCAATTACGAAGTAAATCCGGCAAATATCGCCGATAAATTTTCCGCGCCGCGCGAAAGAGTGATGATTAGAACGCAGAAAGCTCAGTAAGATTTACCAAAATAAAAAAGAGAAAGAGCGGCGATAAATTTACAAATTTATCGCCGCTCTTTCTCTTTTTTATTTGTTTTTACAGCTCGTTCAGATCGTTGCCATCACCGCACGGATTTCGCCGTAAGTGTAATTTTCGCCCAAAACTTCTTTGACCGGCGCGATTGCCATTCCGCTGTTCGTGCGCGCGATGGCTTGTTTGATCGGTTCGACTTTGCTCGCCTGCACCAAATCTTCGAGCCGCACTTCGCCGGTATTGATAAACTTAATCAGGTGAATTTCAATCGTGCCGCGCGCCAGCTCGCGCGCTTCGGCGATTTCGTCAATTGAAAGTCCGGCTTGAAACATATCGAGCGAAATCCGGTTTGTGTCTTTACCGAATTCGTCGCGTTTCGTGCGCACTTTCCGTTCGCGTTTTACTGATTTCAAATTGATGCGCGAATCGAGATTGTTGACTTCGCAATAGCTTCTGATTTCGGTCAGAAAGTCCCAGCCGTATTTGTCGAGTTTCAAATCGCCGACGCCGGAAATTTTGCGCATTTCCTCTTTCGTCAGCGGCAGAAAAGTCGCCATTTCAAGCAGCGTCGCGTCAGAAAAAACAACGTATGGCGGCACGTGTTCCGCTTTGGCAATCGTCGTTCGCGCGCGTTTGAGATCGGCGAACAAATCTTCAAAATACGGATGCGTCGTGTCGGAGACGAGCGAAGATTTTTTGTCTTCTTTTTCGACTACTTTGAACAATTCAACCGTTTCTCTGCCGAGCAAAACGGCTTCGCTTTTTTCGGTCAGCACAATCGTCGGAAATTGTCCGTCTTTTTGCGCGAGATAGCCTTGCTGAATCAAATCCTTAAAATAATCGAACCAACTGTTTTTGGAAACGTCGGAGCCGACGCCGTAAGTTTTCAAATTTTTATGCTCGTCGCGAATCGTTTTCGCCTGCGAGCCGCGCAGAAAATCAACCAGATAACTCAAACCGAAACGCTGTCCGGTGCGCGCCACCGCGCTCAGAGCTTTTTGCGCGATAATCGTTCCGTCGAATTTCTCAAACGTCGTGTTGCAGTTATCGCACTGCCCGCAGTCTTCGGTTAATTCTTCGTCGAAATATTTGAGCAGAAATTTGCGCCGACACGTTTTCAAATCGCCGAATTCGCCCATCAGATTCAGCTTTTTGAGCATTATTTCCGTTTGCGAGCGGTTGCCGTCAACTTCGGCGAAACCTTTTAATTTCTGCACGTCGCCCCAACTGAAAAACAGCAGCGCTTCGCTATTCAAACCGTCGCGACCGGCTCGTCCGGTTTCCTGATAATAACTTTCGATGTTTTTCGGCAAATCGAAATGAACGACGAACCGCACGTTCGATTTATCAATTCCCATTCCGAACGCAATCGTCGCGACCACGATTTTCGCTTCGTCTTTCAAGAATAATTCCTGATTTTTGTCGCGTTCTTCCTTGCTCAAACCGGCGTGATAAGCGAGCGCGTTGTAACCTTCGTCGCGCAAATTTTCCGCAAGATTTTCCGCCGAATTGCGGCTCAAACAATAAATAATTCCGCTTTCGTCGCGCTTTCCCGCCAGATATTGCAGCAATCGCTCGTAAGTATTGCGTTTCGGCTCGACCGTGTAATAAATGTTCGGACGATTAAAACTCGACACGAAAAGATCGTAATCTTTCAGCCGCAGCCGCTCGATAATATCGCGGCGCACGAGTTTATCCGCCGTCGCCGTCAGCGCGATCAGCGGAACTTCGGGGAAATGATGTTTCAGTTTGGCGAGCTGCATATATTCCGGTCGAAAATCGTGTCCCCAACTCGAAATACAATGCGCCTCGTCAATCGCAAATAAAGACACGTTGACGTTTTTCAAAAAATCAATAAACTGATCGCCCGATTGCAAAAGTCGTTCGGGCGCGACGTAAAGAATTTTCAGTTCGCCGCTTTTAACTCTTTGGAAAACCTCGACTTGCTTGCGCGAACTCTGCGTCGAATTCAAAAAAGCCGCTGCCACGCCATTATTGACGAGCGCGTCAACCTGATCTTTCATTAGCGCGATCAGCGGCGAAACAACCAGCGTCAAACCGTCGCCGAGCAGCGCCGGAATCTGGTAACACAAAGATTTTCCGCCGCCGGTCGGCATCAAAACCACGCAGTCTTTTTTATTTAAAATGCACTCAATCGCCTGCTGCTGATTCATCCGAAACGAATCATAGCCGAATTGATGTTTGAGAATTTCCTGTGCTTTAGCAATATTCATTACATTTTTATAACCGCGAAACACGCGGAAAGACGCGAAGTAAAAGTAAGAGAATTATAACAAAAGCGTTTTTTCTTTTTCTTGAATTTAGCGTTTTTCGCGTGTTTCGCGGTTAAATTATTTTTAGACGGCTTTCCCTTTTTCAAGTTTCGCCGCCAATTTCGGAATTATCTTTTTCGGCACTTCAATCGCGCCCGCGATGTGTCGCGCTTCGGTGAAATGTCCGGCGACGTAGACGCCGGAAACGTTAGTTTCAAAAGTTTCTTCGTTGTAAACCGGTACCGCGCCGTATTTCGTGTTGCGCGTTTCGACGCCCAGATTTTCGAGCATCGTCAAATCGGCGTCCGAGCCGATTAAAACGAAAACGACATCGTTCGGCAATGTTTCGATTGCGCCGTTTTCGTCTTCGAGAACAATATCTTTATCGCGGATTTCGATGACGCGACCGAGAAAAAACACGTCGAGACAATTTTTCTCCAATTGTTGTTCAAGCGGCTGTTTGACCCAATGTTTGATGCAGCCTTGTTTCGGGTCGGTTTCTTCCCAATCTTTGCGAAACGTCGCGAGCGTCGAAAACGCGCCTTCTTCGGCTAAAAACAAAGCCGCTTCGCCCGCCGAATTGCCGCCGCCGACGACGAGCGCGTGTTTTTTAACCCACGGATAAGTCTCGCGAAAAAGATGATGAACCTTCGGCAAATCTTCGCCTTTCACGCCCAAACGTCGCGGATACTGCATTGCGCCGAACGCAAACAAAACCGTCGCCGCTTCATATTCGCCTTTTTCGCTCGTTATTTTGAAATGATTTTCACCAATTTGCTCAACTTTCGTTACCGCTTCTTCCCACTGAATATTGAGATTATTTTCGAGAACAAATCTGGTGTAATACGACAACAATTCCTCGCGCGTCGGCTTTTCGCGCGCCGGAAAAAGCGTGTTCGGCAATAATTCCAATTCGTTGACGGTCGAAAAAACAGTCAAGCCGACTGGATAATTATAAATCGTGTTGCCGATCAAGTTTTTCTCCAACACGAGATAATTCAATCCTAATTTTTGCGCTTCATACGCAGCAGAAATTCCCGCCGGACCTGCGCCGATTATTATTAATTGATAATTGATAGTTGATAATTGATAATCCATTTGTAAACTTTTGATTTTGAGGTTTTTATTGAAGCCGTTAGTATTTTTTGTATTTCATTACAATCGGCAATTAAAGATTCTGCCTGTTTTTCGGTTATATATTCTGCGTCGCGCAAGAGGCAAAGCCAATATTCCGTCTCAAACGCTTCTTTCAGTGCGATTGAAAGTTTGTGAATAAAGTCCGCCGCCGACTGTGCCTGATTTCCTTCAGTAATATTTGCGCCAATTGAAGTCCCCGAACGCAGACATTGTTTTGAAAGAACATACTCTTTTTTGTCTTCTGCCAAAAACTTATAAAGTTTCACCACACGCAAAGCGAATTTATAAGATTTATCTTTCAAAACATTTTCTTTATTATCCATTGTCAATTATCCATTATCCATTCTCTTCAACTGCTCGGTGAATTTCTCAATTTGCAAATGAGTGTTTTCAAGCTCGCGTTTCGATTCGAGGTATTTTTCCCATTCGCCGGTGTTTGTCAAAGCCTTTGCCACGTCCTCATCGAGCGCGTGCGCCATTACCGCGAGCAAATCGCTCAACGCTTCGTTTGATTGCAAGAGCGAATTGATAATCGTGAAAGCGAGTTTCGCGTTCGGCAAATCAATATCCAAATCGTGTGAATTTATTTGTGCTGTGTTCATTTTTATTCGGGTTTCGGCGGTTCCGCGCCTTCGGGAACGATCCAAAATATTGTTTTCGGTTTATTTGAATTTCCGCCTTGAACAAAAGTCAGTCTCGGCATATCGTCGTCTCTAAAATTAATTAAATTACGAATTTTATTTTCGCGCTTGGCAATTTCTTTAGCAGTGCCGTAATTGATGATGAATCCTTGCGAAACGGTTTCCTGTTTTAGCGCGTTGTAAAATTGCTCGAATTTTTCTTTTAACAAACTATCGCTTATTTTTTCATACTCGAAAAATTTGTAAGCCTCTTTCTTTTCCTGCGTTTGAGCAAAAGCAATCGAACTCATCACAAAAAGAAT
>SXGU01089589.1_pt1 | contig 16352 bp, 13 predicted proteins | sample 3174531 | NCBI WGS metagenome assembly SXGU01 (sample SAMN11356863, study PRJNA531348) | freshwater metagenome | isolation source: freshwater sample F1-140 | place: China: Fuxian Lake, Yuxi | collected 2017-12-25 | reverse complement strand
CGCGCATCTGTTCGCGCGAGAACTTCACGTCCCGGTAGTTCTCCGTTCCGCCGCGATCCACGGCCTCAGCGAGACCGCAGGTCAGCGTCGCCACGCGCGAGGAGTGACCGCTGGTGGTGGGGTCGCGGGATTCAATCGCGGTGACAGCTGCCGTGACAAATCCTTCAAAGAGGCGTTCGATGTCCTCGTACAGGCGTGCGTTTTCGATGGCCACGGCCGCCTGCGATGCGAGCGCGGTGACCAGGTCAACCGCCCGTGAATCGAACGGGAGTACTTCGCGGTCCACGATGGACGGAAGCGAGAGCACCGACTCGAGGTTGCGTTTGCGATTGATCAGCTGCACGACGCCTGTGATCTCGTCCCGGTGCGAGCGCATCGGCAACACGAGCATCGACTTCGTCCGGTACCCGACCTTTTCGTCAAAGGACCGGTTCATCTTGTAGGTGACGTCGTCCGGCAGGAGATAGACGTCCGGGATAATCAACGGCTCGCCCGTCGCGGCCACATAGCCGGCGATGCTCGAGTGGTTGATTGGAATCACCGACTCCTTGAACGGCAGATTGGGCAGCGTGTGGTTGTGCGCAAGCTTGAATCGCAGCTGCTGCGGGTGCCCCTCCTCGTCGCGCTCCACCAGATAGAGCGAGCCCGCGTCGGCGTTCGACAGCCGCCGCGCCTGCGTCAGGATCTTCTCCAGCAGCGTGAGGAGGTCGCGCTCGGTGGAGAGTGCGACCCCGATACGGGTCAGTTCGTGCAAGTCGTCCGCACTGCGCGTTTCGCGGCGGGCCGAGCGTCGTGCCGCCACGAGCGATGCGGCGTGACGCAGTGCGCCACGGACGGCGACACGCGCCGTTTCCACTGGCGCATCCGCGGCCACGTAGCCGCTGAGTACATCGACTGGGAGCCCAGGGCCGGGCTCCGTTTCACCCGGCTCGCCGAGCCCGAGCAATGAGCCTATCCCCGCAAGCTGCTCCATGACCGCGGGGTCGTCGCCCGCGCTTTCGGCCAGAGCGCGGTCAATCAGGATCACGGTTGGGCGTTCAGGGTCGAGCGTGCCCACCGCCGGCAGCAACGGCACACGCCGCACCTCCACGCCGAGCCCGTCGAGGGCTGCCACAGCGCGACCGACCGAAGTGAGAACGAGGGGATTCACGGGAGCGGGAAGGGGAGTCGCCTAAACGAGAGCCCGCCGGAGTTCACAAGAACCCCGGCGGGCTGAAACTACCACTCGAACTCGCTGTGCCGCCAACCATTAGCGGCCTGAAACCGGTCGCCTACTTTGCGCCCAGCTTCTCCAGCTCCTTCGCTGGCGCTTCGTAGGCCGGGAACGCCGCGATCGACTGCTTGAAGAGCGTCACCGCCTTGTCCTTGTTGCCGTGGTCCTTCTCATCGAGCCCGCGGCTGTACAACATCACGGCCTGGAAGGGCACCTTTTCCTGCTTCTTCGTGGCCGCGGCGTGCTCTTCGCGGGCGCGCGCCGGGATGGCCGGCAGCTTGAGCTCCGAGTTGATTTTCGCTGCGAGCTGCTCGATGAGCGGGAGGATCGACTCGGTGTTGCCGGTCACCTCGATGCCGCCCTTTTCCACTTCGCTGGTCTCGACGTTGAACACGCGCATCGAGAGCTTGAGCACCGGCTTGCCAAGTTCGGTGGCAAAGACGCCGGTGATCATGTGGTGCGCGCCGACAATCTTGCCGATGCGAACCGATGTCTCCGGGTCGAGCTTGCCGTCCTGGGCGAGCTTCTGCTCATCGAGTACGGCCTGAATGCGGTCGCGCTCGACAACGCGGATGTTCGGATTCGACGCCAGGCTGTTGATCAGCAGATCCGCGATCCCCTTGGAGAGGGGCTGCAGCTCCGCGTTCTTCGCGCCAAGCGCCGAGTTGTTGAGGTACAGCACCGCCACCGTCGGCTTCGACTGGGCGATAGCAGTGCCCGCCACGATGGCAAGGCCGGCAACTGCGGTGAACAAGGTCTTGATGCGCATGTACTGCCTCCGGAAAGATTGCACTGCGATGACAAGCAAATTCAGATGGTAAGCGCCAACCCTTCTGCGGCGGCCAGCACCTTCAACGTCCCGCCGCGTTCCTTCACCAGCGCCTGACACTCCGCCACGCGCTGATCCAGCTCCTCATCGGTCCGGCGCGGTTCGTGGTGGAAAAGTACCAGCGTTTCCACCTCGCACTTGAGCGCCATCTCCGTTACTTCGCGAAAGGTGGAATGGCCCCATCCGCGATGAAAGTCGTATTCCTCGGTCGTGTACGTCGTGTCGTGCACCAACACCTTCGCTCCACGGACGAATGCTTCGAACCGTTCCCGCCACCCGGACGGCGTCTGGTACCGCTCCGCCGGGCCCAACTCGTTGTCTGATACGTACACCAACGCCGATGGCTTCGTTCGGGGTTCGGTGAACCGGTATGCCAGCGCGCCCCCCGGGTGCCGCACTTCCATCGCCGTCACTTCGTAACCGTTTCCTGCACAGCGCTCGCCTTCGGCGAGCTCCTTGAAATCAATCGTCGCATCGAGCTGCTCAAATGTTACCGGAAATACGACCGGCGACATCTGGTCCCGCACCACCCGGTCGAGGCTCGTCTCGAGCGACTTCGACCCCCAAATCGTGAAATGATTCCCGCGCTGAAAGATCGGAGCAAAGAACGGGATCCCCTGGATATGATCCCAATGCGCGTGAGTCAGAAAAATGTCACCTGTCACCGGGGCGCCATTGGATCGCTCAATCAACGACCGACCCAACTCACGGATCCCCGTTCCTGCATCCAGCACCACCAACCAGCCCGTGGATGTTCGAACTTCCACGCAGGGCGTGTTGCCACCGTACTTGACCGTACGCGGCCCCGGACTCGGGACCGAGCCTCGCGTCCCCCAAAATTGCACGCGGAGACTCATACCAGTTTCCTCGACACCGTGCACGATAGCACGGACCGGCTCATTCCTGAAAGGCGGGCTGTCACGACCGGGGTGTGATCCACGTCACGCAGCTGTCAAACGCGTTGCTGTGCGCGGCGATCAAGCGCGGCACGGTCGGCAATGCGAATCCGGCGATGCTCGATCACAATCCAGCCTGAATCCTGGAACTCACCCATGGCCCGCGATACTGTCTCGCGACTCGCCCCGATGATGTGGGCGATGGTCTGGTGGGTCAGCGGCTTATCGATCACGTCGCTCCCACCTTCCGCGGCGCTGTCAAGAAGCATGCGAGCGATCCGTCCAGGTACGTCGAGCAAAACGAGAGAGCCGATCTTGTCATCGGCCCGACGCAGCCGGCGCGAAAGCTCGGTCAGCAGCGACCATGCCACCGACGGACTCGCCTCCACCCGCCGACGGAAATCGTCGCGCCGCAGCACCAGCAGTGCGCTCTCTTCCATCGCAATCACGTGCGCGGAACGGGGCTGATCATCAATCAATGACAGCTCCCCAAAATGTTCGCCGACGCCGAGGAGTCCGAGAATCACCTCACGCCCGTCCTCGGCCACCAGTACGACCTTCACGCGGCCTTCGCGAACAATGAAGAGCGAATCGCCGGGATCGTCCTCGAACAGGATGACGTTGCCCTTGGGATAACTCTTTTCGCGCAGTAACTCGGCGAACTTGTCGAGTTCAAGAGCGGCAAGGCCCTTGAAGAGCGGAACAGTTGCGAGGAACTCGACGGTGCTGGACATAGGCGGGGACAGGGCTTCGGGCGACAAGTCGGACGGTGTCGTACCTCATGACATCGGCAAGATTCACGCCGCTACAGCTCAGAGTGCGAAAGTACGGGCCAGACGTCAGGCTGTCAAACACCGCGGAGCGCCCAGCGGAGCGCGCAAGTGCTTGTGTGCCATCCGGTTCTGCGTTCCGCAGTGAACGCTGGGTGGTGGGTGCGCGTACCAGATGTGAGATTCCCTTTTGCGCTGAATCACCGTTTGGGGGAGTCGTGATTCGCGGAGTCCGCTGCGTGTTACCCCCGCCTCATCAAAAGCCACCGTCATGATTCGTTTGCTTATGCGCGCGATACCGTGCGCCGCCATTCTGCTGTTGAGCACGGCCAGTGTGGCTGCTGGGCAACTGTCTTCCAAACGGGCCGCGGCCTCACGCCTCACCGGCCCTGCACCCCGGATCGACGGTCGGCTGGATGATGCCGCCTGGACCGTCGGTGCGCAGCCGATCGAGGATTTCGGGCAACAGCGCCCCATCGAGGACGCGGAGCCGTCCGAACGCACTCGCGTCATAGTCCGGTACGATGCGCAGGCGATATACATCGGTGCGCGGATGTTTCGGCGTGACCCCACTCAGATTCTGCGCAGCATTGCGCGCAGGGACGGGCAAGGCTCTGCGGAGCATCTGCAGGTGACCTTCGACACCCACCGCGACCTCCGCACGGGATACGGTTTCGTGGTTACGGCGGCGGGCGCGCGCTCAGACTACCACCACGCGCGCGACGAGGATCATGGGGCCCGCCAGTACCAATTCGATCCGGTCTGGGAGGCGCGCGCACGAGTGGATTCACTCGGCTGGACGGCCGAGATGCGGATTCCGTTCTCACAAATGCGGTTCCCGAGCGGTGACAAACAGGAGTGGGGATTTCAGCTCAGCCGCTGGATGCCCGACCGCAACGAGCATCTCCAATGGGTGGTGATGCACGCGCAGGAGACTGGCTACATCTCGCGTTTTGGCATACTCGAAGGGATTGCGGGAATTGCGTCGAAACGTCCGGTGGAGTTGATGCCGTACGTGGCCACCGACGCAACACGCGCGGCCAATCCGGACCGCGCGAATCCCTTTTCCAACCCAACCGGCGCCCGTGTTGGCGCGGACGCCAAGTTCGGCGTTGGGCCCAACCTCACAGTCGATGCCACCATCAATCCGGACTTCGGCCAGGTGGAGGCCGATCCGGCAGAAGTGAACCTGTCGGCTTTCGAGACAATCGTTGAGGAGCGACGCCCGTTTTTCACCGAGGGCTCGCAGCTTCTTCGCGTGGAGGGTCCGAACTACTTCTACTCGCGCCGCATCGGAGCACCACCGCGCATCGGTGCGAGCGGCGATTTCGTCGATATGCCCCGTTCGAGCACCATTCTCGGCGCCGCCAAGCTTTCCGGGCGGACCGCGAACCGCTTGTCCGTCGGTGCACTCTTCGCTCTGACCGATGAAGAGCAAGCCAGTGCGTACAACTCAGGAACGGGCCTGACAACGAAGCCGCTGGTTGAACCGCGGACCGTGTATGGTGCGGTCCGGCTCCAGCAGGAACTCGGCCGACAGGCGTCGACCCTGGGCGGAATGTTGACCGCTGTACGGCGCGATCTCGACGCCGATCCTGCATTCGCGCCCGCACTGACACGCGAAGCCGTGGCCGGGGGCCTCGACTGGCGGATTCGGTGGAAGGAGGGACGCTACGCGGTCTCCGGGTGGGCGGGCTTCAGCCACGTGCGTGGCGATTCGCTGGCCATCGCGCGCATCCAGCGGTCGAGCGCGCACTACTTCCAGCGCCCCGATGCGGAGCACCTCGACTACGACCCGTCGCGCACCTCGCTCACCGGATACACGGCCTCCATTCGAGCCGACAAAGATGCCGGTCGCAGAATTCTGTGGGGCGCGCAGGTGACCACCGAGACCAAGGGGTATGAAGTGAACGACGCTGGCCGGGTCCAGTCCGTCGATGACGTCGATTACAACGCGGACATCCAGATTCGCGAAACGGTTCCGGGGCGTTACCTCCGCAACTGGCGTCTCGGCTTCGTGACACGCGGCTCGTACAACTACGGTGGCAATCGAACGAATGAGGAGTGGAACCAGAATACGTCCATCGGATTCCTCAACTTCTGGTCACTCAATGTGAACTCGCGCCTGGACAGGGCCACCTTCGACGACGGGCTCACCCGCGGGGGACCGCTGATGCGCACCGCCACGTCGTGGGGGCAAGAGTATCGGCTGAACAGTCCCGGCGGGGCGCGCACGGGGTGGCGAGGTTCGATCAACTGGGGCCGAAACGAGCAGGGAGGCTGGCGTACGAATTTCAGTGCCGGGCTCACGATTCGGCCGGGCGCGCGGTGGCAGCTTTCGATTGACCCGAACTACACGGTCAACACCGATTCCCGCCAATATGTCTCCACACTCACGGATGCAAACGCCACCGCCACATATGGCGCGCGGTATGTGTTCTCGTATGTGGACCGCGTGACGACATCAGTGCGCGGGCGCCTGAACTACTCGTTCTCGCCGACGCTGACGCTTGAAGGCTATGCCGAGCCGTTTGCTGCGAGCGGGCGGTACCACGCGCTCGGCGAACTGGATGCTGCCGGCAGCGATCGTATCCGCAAATTTGGCACGGATGGCACCACGATCTCTCGGGGCAACGACGGCGCGTGGACAATCGGCGCCGCCGGCAAGACGTTTACGGTCAGCAATCGTGATTTCAACGTCCTGTCGCTGCGGTCAAACGTTGTGCTGCGATGGGAATGGGCCGCTGGGAGCACGTTGTATGCGGTCTGGCAGCAGAATCGCCGAGCGTCAGAGCTGCTCGACGACCGCGCCCGCCTCGGCGACCTCTTCAATACCGCACAGGCGCCGGGCGACAACGTCTTTGCGCTCAAGCTGAGCTATTGGCTTTCCATGGGTGCTGGCCGGTAGGGCCCATCGTAAGTCGTTGCGCTGCAAGTTATTGGCGACTTGAATCGGGCTTGACACTGGGATATATTCCTTGGCTCGCCCCTAGTACCGTCATTTCGAGGCACCGATGAAAGCCGATATCCATCCCGTTTACGCCACTGCAACGGTGGTCTGTGCATGCGGGAACAAGTTCCTGACACGCTCCACGCAGGCCGAGATTCACACCGATATTTGTGCAGCCTGCCATCCGTTCTTCACTGGCAAGCAGAAGCTGATCGACACGGCTGGTCGCGTCGAGCGGTTCCGCCAGAAGTACGCGAAGCCTGCGCAGACGACCGCCTAAGGCGGTCTTTGGTGGGCTAAGGCGGTCACAGCGTGGCGCTCCGCGACCTACTTGCCGAGGCGGTCAACCGCGCGGCAGCCGTCGAACGGGAGCTTCTTGATCCGAAGACGGTTCGCGACGCGCGATTGCTTGCGTCGCTCGGCCGCGAACATCAGCGGTTGGCGCAGGTGGTGGAACGTGCGGCCGCACTGAAGAAACTCGACGACGAGCTCGCGTCTTCACGCGAGCTCGTTGCGTCTGATGACCCCGAAATGGCCGCCGAGGCCCAGGCCGAAGTCGACCGCCTGACGAGCGGCATCGCAGCCGACGAGGAGGCGCTGAAGCCACTCCTCCTGCCGCGCGACCCACTCGACGACCGGAACTGCATCGTCGAACTCCGCGCTGGCACAGGCGGCGACGAAGCGGCGCTTTTCGCGGCCGACCTCTACCGGATGTACACCCGCTACATCGAGCGCCTTGGCTGGAAGATCGAGGTGATGTCGCATTCCGATGGCACGCTCGACGGAATCAAGGAAGTGATCTTCAAGGTCGTCGGCTCCAGCGCCTTTGGCGCGATGCGCTGGGAGAGCGGTGTACATCGCGTACAGCGGGTGCCGGCCACTGAGTCGGCCGGGCGCATCCACACCTCCGCCGCCACGGTCGCCGTGCTTCCGGAAGCCGAAGAAATCGACATCAAGATTGAAGACAAGTAGTTGCGGATCGATGTCTTCCGCTCGAGTGGCCCAGGGGGGCAGAGTGTGAACACGACCGACAGCGCGGTGCGGATCACCCACCTGCCCACGGGGATCGTGGTGTCCCAGCAGGACCAGAAGAGCCAGCTGCAGAACAAGCTCAAGGGTATGGAAGTCCTTCGCGCGCGCCTGCTCGACGCGCGCATCGCCGAGCAGGAGGCCGAGCGCTCGCGGGTGCGGAGGTCGCAGGTGAGCACGGGTGATCGATCGGCCAAGATTCGCACGTACAACTATCCGCATAGCCGCGTGACCGACCACCGGATCAACTTCACAACGCATAACCTGCCGGCGATCATGAACGGCGATATTACCGCACTGATCGAGGCGTTGAAGATGGCCGATGTCGAGGAGAAGCTCAGTGGCGGCAGCTGAACGGATCGCGGCATGAACGCCGCACCTTCTGCGTCCACGATTGGCGGCCTGCTCGATGAGCTGGCCGTGCTGCTATCTGGGCCGACCGTGCCCCCCGATCGCGGCGGCGCGCGGGACCTCATTGCCGCCCTCTTGGGCAAACCGCGGTTTTGGCCCACGGCCAATCGGTCGGTCGCCCTGGACGATGCGATGTCCGCGCGCGCGCGTCGCGCCGCGTCCTCGCTCCGCGAGGGGATGCCTTTTGCCTATGCCGTCGGCTCCGCTGCGTTCCGCCACCTCAACCTGCAGGTCGACCGGCGGGTGCTCATTCCGCGCCCGGAGACGGAACTGCTCGTTGATCTGGCCCTCGCTGCAACCGGCGGTCGCGGCACTATCGCCGACGTCTGCACTGGGTCCGGCGCCGTTGCCCTCGCGCTCGCGACCGAAGGGACATTCGACCAGGTCATTGCCACGGACATTTCTCCGGACGCACTCGCGGTGGCGCAGGCCAATCTCTCGGCGATTCCAGAAGACCGCCGGGCGCTCATCGACTTCCGGCTGGGGGACCTCACCCAGCCGCTCGACGGGCAAAAGGTGACGGCGGTGGTCGCAAATCCCCCCTATATTGCCCCTGCCGAACGAGCGGAGCTCCCCCCCTCCGTCCGCGATTGGGAACCTGAGTTGGCTCTCTTTTCCGGCGATGACGGAATGCAGGCGATTGCCCGAATCATTTCGGGCGCGGCCGACGTTGTGCTGCCGGGAGGGTTCCTCATGATTGAAATCGACTCGCGGCGGGCTGCCCGGGCGCAGACGCTGGCAGCAACCGATGGCCGGTGGAGCGATGTCCAACTACGGCCAGACCTGACAGGGCGCGAACGCTTCCTCGCGGCCCGACGACTCCCCCCACGGTAATAACCCACGTGTCGCTCAACGAACGATCCACGGAACTCGGACGCCTCATCGGACAGACGGCGGAATATCAGGCGGTCAAGCGCGCCAGTGATGCGCTGAATGAGGATAAAGAGGCGGTGTCGCTGCTCGAAAAAATGGAACGACTGCGGCGCGACGCGCAGCAGGCAATCGGCCGTGGCGAACAGCCTACGCAGGAAATGGAGCAGGAACTGGACCGGCTGCTCGGGCTCGTGCAGGTCAATGGGACCTATCAGCGGGTGCTCGTGGCCAACGAGAACTTCGACAAAGTGATGGTTCAGGTGAACCAGTGGATTCTCGAGGGTATCAAGAAGGGCGCCACCAGTTCGATCATCACGCTCGGCTAGGAGTCAGATGACCGGTCGGCTCATCGTTTTTGAGGGAGTGGAGGGGGCGGGCAAGAGCACGCAGCTTGCCCGGCTTCGCGCGCGCCTCGAACGAGCCGGTGTCACCTGCCGCACTTTCCGGGAGCCGGGCGGCACGCCGACCGGCGACCGCATTCGCTCCATTCTTCTCGATCCGGAGGCATCGCTGGATGCCCGGACCGAAGCGCTGCTGTTCATGGCGTCGCGCGCAGAGCTGGTCGCCACCGTGATTCGGCCGCTTTTGGCAGCGGAGACCGTGGTGCTGCTCGATCGGTTCTTCCTCTCGACGTATGCCTACCAGGTGGGCGGACGCGGCCTTCCGGAGCCCGATGTGGTGCGGGCGAATCATGCGGCCACCGGCGGACTCGTCCCGGACCTAACCCTGTTGCTCGGCTACAGCGCCGCGGCGGGGTTGTCGCGCGCGCAGCAACGCGGACCGCAGGACCGCATGGAGCAGTTGGGCGCTGATTTCCACCAGCGAGTGGAGTCGGCATTCGGCCGGTTCAGCAGCAACGTCTGGCAGGATTCGCATCCCGAGGCTGGCCCCATCATCGTGGTTGATGCGTCGGGGACTGCGGATGAAGTGGAACATCGGGTCACTGACGTGGTGGCGGCACGGATCCCGGAACTTGGTAGCCGGATGACCCAGGCGGTCGCGTGACAGCCCGCGTGAAAACGTGGCGCTACCTCATCGCCGGCTTTGCGCTCGGCACGGGATTGGCGGTCGGTGCCTTCTTGATGTGGCGCGGTATTCGCCGCGCGGATGCGCCGGCAGAGCTCAGCGCTGCCGAAGGGCGCCGGCTTCTCGACATGGTGATGCAGCGCATTCAGTACTCGTGGGTTGACTCGATTCCGGCCGACGAGCTCTATCGCCGGGCAGCGATGGGATTGGTGGGCGAACTCGGCGATCCCAACTCCCAGTATCTCGACTCCGCTCGCCTCAAGCGGCTGCGCGATGCAACGGCAGGGACGTACTTCGGCGTGGGTATGTCGCTCGACCTGCGCGACGGCTGGCTCGTGGTGACGCATGTGCGGGTCGGCACGCCGGCAGAGCGCGCGGGTCTGGCCATCGGCGACCGGTTGGTCGAGATCAACGGCCAGTCGATGCGCAATTGGTCGCCGGCCGAAGCGCGCGAGGCCATTCGTGGCTCGGGTGGCGCCCGGCTCGCGGTCTCGATCGTGCGTGGCAGTGCCACCGCGCGCATTCCGCTCAAGCTCGAACGTGAGGAAATCCACGTCAGCGCGGTCACACGTGCATCGCTGCTCGACTCACGGATTGGCTACTTCCTGGTGTCGACATTCAACGACTCCACCGCGCACGACGTTGAGCGCACGGTGGACTCGCTGGTGACTGCTGGTGCCCGAGGTCTGGTGCTTGACCTGCGCGGGAATCCAGGTGGGTTGCTCGCGCAAGGCGTTGAAGTCGCCGACCTGTTCCTCGACAAGGGGAAGCGGATCGCCTCAACGCGCGGGCGCACGGCTGGCGCAAACACCGAGTTCGTTGACAAGTCGGTTCAGCGCTGGCCCGATCACCCGATCATTGTGCTCGTGAATGGCAACACAGCGAGCGCCGCCGAGGTCGTCGCTGGGGCCCTGCAGGACAATGACCGCGCGCTCCTTCTCGGCCGCCAGACCTACGGCAAGGGAAGCGCGCAGGCCGTGCTCCAGCTTGAGGATGGCGGTGCCCTCAAACTGACGTCGGCACGCTGGTACACGCCGCTGGGGCGCAGCATCGAACGCCGCAACGATCTCGCGCTCGCGGATGCGGAGGAGGAGGCGGACACGACGACGCCGACCTTTCGCACGCAGCGCGGGCGCACGATGCTCGGCGGCGGCGGGATTCGCCCCGATATCGTAACGGGCGACAGCGCGCTGTCGCCGGCGGAGCGCGCCTGGGTGCGCGCGATTGGCACGCGGGTCGCCCTGTTCCGTGAAGCGCTGTCCGGCACCGCAGAACAGCTGGTGAAGCGGCGGGTCGTGCGCGACCCGCTGTTCACGGTCGATCCCGCGATGCGCGACGCGCTCTACGCGGCGATGCGGGCCAAGGGCGTGGATGTGTCGCGCACGATATTTGATGATGTGCACGGATCGGTCGATCGGGTGCTCGGCCAGGAAATGGCACGCGTCGCTTTCGGTATTCCCGGCGCGCAGCAGCGCGCGGTGCGCACCGACGCAGTTGTCACGCAGGCGGTCGCGTTGTTGCAGGGAGTGGAAACGGCGGATGCGCTCTTCAAGCGCCTGCCGAAAGTGGCCGTGAGTGCCGAGCGGAATCCCGCCGCACCCGCCCCTGCGATTCCCTAACGCAGCGGCGGTTTCACACCGAACAGCCCTGATGCGTCAATCACCTTGACGCCGGTGGGCACGGTGAACGTCAGCATGCCGGCCGGGAGTTCCCCGTCCGTGCGCATGTTCGTGAACCGGATCTTGCGCACCAGGCCGCTCGGTTCCACGGCTTCGAGCTGGCGGATGAGTGCATCTTCGCGGTCGAGCCAGAGCGTCGCCTGTGTAAACGGCGTGCCGGCGACCTTTGGCACGAGTTGGACCACGGCGACCGGCCGGTCACCGAGCTCGGTGGGCTTCCCGGTGGTGATTTTGTAGCTCGCCCGCGGTGCGGTGAGCAGTTGCGTGATCAGGTCGAGTTGAGCGCCTTGCGCGATGGGAAGCTTGAGGGCCTGGCCGCGTGCCGCGCTGGGCAGATACACCCAGATGGCGTTGCCGTCTGCGACGATCGCGTCGCCCGGCGGATCGCTGAAGCGAAATGCGAATTTTGCCGCGCCCTGTTGGGCAAACTCTCCGCGCGAGGTCTTCGTCTGGCGGACGTCGGGGTTGTAGAGCGTCTGTTCGAACGCGGCTCGCATCGGGCGCGCGCTGGCAACAAAGCGCGCGGCGCGGTCAAGCAGAGAATCGGTTGCCGACTGCGCTCCGGGTTGCGCGCCAGCCTCACCCGCGGCAACGCTTGCTGCCAGTGCTGCGCAGACGACACGCGCGACGAGCGGATGCGGCGTCACGCGACGCCGACGGGCGACCCGGCGAGTGAGCGATCCACCGCCTCGGCCACCCGCCGCAGCTGCCGCATCAGTTCCGTGAACTGGTCCGGCGTGAGCGATTGCGCGCCGTCGGAGAGGGCGCGTTCGGGGTGCGGGTGCATTTCCACAATGATGCCGTCTGCGCCGGCGGCAACGGCGGCGCGCGCCATCGGGGTCACTTTGTCGCGGCGTCCGGTGCCGTGACTTGGGTCGGCGACGATGGGCAGGTGCGAGAGTCCATGGACTACTGGTATCGCCGTGAGGTCGAAGAGGTTCCGTGACGTACTGTCAAAGCTCCGCAAGCCGCGCTCACAGAGAATGACGTTCGGGTTACCCTCACTGAGCACGTACTCAGCCGACAGCAGGAGGTCTTCGATCGTCGCCGCCATGCCGCGCTTGAGCAGCACAGGCTTCTTGATCCGCCCAACGGTCTTGAGCAGCGAGTAGTTCTGCATGTTGCGGGCGCCGATCTGGATGCAATCGGCGACTTCGGCGCACAGATGGGCGCCTTCATCGTCCATCGCCTCGGTCACAATCGCGAGCCCCGTTTCGCGCTTGGCCAGCGCCAACAGTTCGAGCCCCTTCCGGCCGAGTCCCTGGAAGGAGTAGGGCGAGCTGCGCGGTTTGAACGCACCGCCGCGCAGTGCGACGCCGCCGGCCGCCCGCACAAGGCGCGCCGATTCGAGGATCTGCGTCTCGGACTCCACCGAGCAGGGCCCCGCGATCACGGGGACTTCTTCACCGCCAAAGCTCACACCGGGGGCAATCGTGACGATTGTCGTGTCCGGCCGCCATTCCCGCGAAACCTGCTTGTACTGGTTGGAGACATGGATGATTTGCGCCACGCCGGGCAGTTCCGCCACAAGCGAGCCATCCACGCGGCGATCGTTGCCGACCAGCCCGACCGTCGTTCGCTGTGCGCCGGGCATCGGCAACGGGGTGTACCCCATCGCCTTGATGGCCTCGCAAACACCGTCGATCTCCTGCTTCGTGGCCCCGTGGGCCATCACAACCAGCATGCTGCAGTTCCTCCGGAGGAACTCGAAATATACTTATAGGATACGCCGGAACCCACGGAGACCCTTCTGATGCCCCGTACGTCCCATATCGCCGCCGCTATCGGCGCCTTTGCGCTGATTGGTTTGGCCGCTGAACCGCTGGCCGCCCGCTTCCAACAGCGCGCCTCCTACGACAAGTCGCTGTGGTCCGGTATGCGCTACCGGATGGTTGGTCCCATGCGGGGTGGGCGAGTCACCGCCGTCAGCGGAGTGGCTTCGCAACCGCGCACGTTCTACATGGGGTCCACCGGCGGCGGGGTATGGCGCACCAGCGATGCCGGCGCGACCTGGCAGAACATCTCCGACAGGCAGATTCCGCTCGGATCGATGGGAGCGATCGAAGTAGCGCCCTCAAACCCGTCTGTGGTCTACGTCGGCACGGGCTCGTCAAAGATTCGCAGCAACGTTTCCATTGGACGCGGGATGTACAAGTCCACCGACGCCGGACGAACCTGGAGCTTTTCGGGACTTCGCGACGTTGGCCAGGTCTCCACGGTGCGCGTCGATCCGAACGACCCGGATCGCGCCTTTGTCGCGGCGCTGGGCAACCCCTTCGCGAACAACACCGAGCGTGGTGTATTCCGGACCACGGATGGTGGTCGCAACTGGCAGAAAATGCTGTACCTCGGCGACAGCCTGGGCGCTGCGGACCTCGAGATGCATCCCGGCAACCCGAACGTGCTCTTCGCCTCGATGTGGCGCGGACAGCGGAAGCCGTGGACGATCGTGAGCGGGTCGAACGCCGGAGGCATCTACAAGAGCACCGACGGCGGAGCGACGTGGGCCAAGCTCGGCGGGGGTCTGCCGACTGGCCTCTTTGGTCGCAGCAACGTGGCCATCTCCAAGGCCATGCCGAACCGCGTCTACGCGCTCATCGAGGCGAAGCCCGGCGGTGGGCTCTATCGCTCGGAAGATGGCGGCGCGACGTGGAACCTGATCAACGGCGCGCAGAATCTCTGGACGCGCCCATTCTACTACACCACGCTCGGTGTGGACCCGAACGACGCAAATGTTGTGTGGGTCGGCAATGAAGGGTGGTACAAGAGCACCGATGGTGGGCGCACATTCCGCAGCTCACCGGTTCCGCATGGCGACAACCACGATGTCTGGATCAATCCGTACAACTCGGACATCATGGTGCAGGCCAACGATGGCGGTGCCAACGTCTCGCAGGACGGTGGTCGAACCTGGAGTGCGCAAGACAATCAGCCGACGGCTGAGCTCTATCAGGTGTACGTGGACAACCAGTATCCCGCGCGGCTGTATGGCGCGCAGCAGGACAACTCGACGCTGATCCTGCCTACAAATCCGACGGGGTCCGGCTACGGCACCGAGTGGCGCTCTGGCCCAGGTTGCGAGACCGGTCCTGTGCTGCCGCACCCGACGAACCCGGATACCGTTTACGGCTCGTGCAAGGGCCAGTTCAGCCGCAAGTCCCTGCGGTCAGGCCAGGAATGGCAGTCGTGGGTGGGTGGTGAGTCGCTGTATGGCAATGGCGGCATGACGCTCACCTACCGGTTCCAGCGCGTGTCGCCCATGGAGATCTCGCCGTTCAACTCGCGCGTGCTCTACTACGGTTCACAGCACGTGCATCGCTCGCTCGACGAAGGAATCAGCTGGCAGAAGATCAGCCCCGATCTCACCGCATTCCCGAAGGGCGAACCGCAACTGCCCAGCGGATCACCGATCACGCTCGACGTCACGGGTGAGGAGATGTACAGCACGCTGTACTCGATTCGGGAATCGCCAGTCCAGCGCGGCGTCATCTGGACGGGGTCGAATGACGGACCGTTCTGGGTCACGCGCGACAACGGCGTGACGTGGACCAACATAACGCCCAAGGATCTGCCTCCGGGCGGCCGCGTGCAGAACATCGAGCCGAGTCCGCATCGCGCAGGTACCGCTTACTACGCGGTCTATCGGTTCCTGCTCGGCGACTTCGCGCCCTACATCTATCGTACCGATGATTTTGGGAAGACCTGGACGCGGCTCACCGATGGCAAGAATGGCATCGCTGCCGACGAACCGACGCGCGTGGTGCGCGAAGATCCCAAGCGCCCCCGGCTGCTATACGCGGGCACCGAGTTTGCGATGTACATCTCGTTTGATGACGGCGCGCACTGGCAGTCGTTCCAGCAGAACCTGCCGAACACGCCCATCACCGACATCAAGTTCACGAACAACAACAACGACATGGTCCTCTCCACGATGGGCCGGTCGTTCTGGGTGCTGGACAACCTGACGCCGCTCCGTGCGCTGAACGACCAGGTTGCCGGATCTCAGGTGACGCTCTTCAGGCCGCGCGAAGCCGTGCGTGGGCCGGGTGGCGGTCGCGGCGGTGGACGGGGCGGGGTGCAGAATCTGCCTGCGGGAGCAATGATCGACTACTATCTCGCGTCGGCGCCTGCGGGTGACGTTCGGCTCGATGTGCTCGACTCCGCAGGTCGTGTGGTCCGCTCCATCACGAGCGCGGCTCCGGCCGGTCCACAGGTCGAGGCGCCGGTCGCTGCGCCCGATGACGACGAGGGCGGTGGTGGTGGCGGACGCGGCGGCGGCGGCGCGGTACGTGCGCCGAAGGCCGCCGGTCTCAACCGGTTCATGTGGGACATGCGCTACCCGGGCTCCTGGGCGAGCAGCGCCAATCCCGCCGGACCAAACGGACCACTCGCGCCGCCAGGCCGCTATCAGGTTCGACTGACAGCGGGGAATGTTACGCAGACCCAGCCGCTGACGGTGGTGTCCGACGTGCGCGTTGTGCGCGATGGCGTCTCGGCCGCGGATCTGCGAACGCTCTTTACGCACAACATGAAGGTCCGGGACCTCATCAGCGACGTGAATCAGACTGTGGCGCGTGTGCGGGGAGCCCAAACCCGGTTGCGCAACGCCACCGGCGCAGCTGCCGACACGGCAACGAAGATCGGCGAGATCGCGGCACAGCTGATCACGCCCCCGG
>SXGU01073031.1_pt1 | contig 16352 bp, 16 predicted proteins | sample 3174531 | NCBI WGS metagenome assembly SXGU01 (sample SAMN11356863, study PRJNA531348) | freshwater metagenome | isolation source: freshwater sample F1-140 | place: China: Fuxian Lake, Yuxi | collected 2017-12-25 | reverse complement strand
CGCTGCTCTACCAACTGAGCTAACACCCCATCAATTAAAGGTTAAATTAACAGCCGTCAGTATAGCGAAATAAGCCAGCCTCGTCTGCTAAAACACACGCGGAAAAGCCCATAACGCAATCTTCACTATCCCATGTCCTATATAACAGGCGCGCTCAAATTTGAGGGCGCCGTAATCAAACCATAAACTCACAATACCTTAAAATTGGTATGGATTGAACCGCGGCAAAAGCTGCAAAAGTTTTTACGATACTATGTAGCGGCTATCCAATTTTCAATTTGCAATGCCGGCACTTTTTTAAACTCGCGTTCGTTATTCGTCACCAAAATCAAACCTTCGCTTCTGGCATGCGCCGCAATATGCAAATCGTTAACCCCTATAGGCTGACCCATCTTTTCCAATCCAGATCGAATAGATCCATAATGCTGGGCAGCTTTGGCAGTGTAATTTAACACCTCCAAGCGGCTGCAAAAGTCTTCAACAACGCTCAAGTTCTTTTCTGGAAAACTGCTTTTTTCTGTCCCATGCAACAACTCAGACAAAGTGATAACCGAAATCGCCATGCGGCTAGCATTCTGGTTAAAGACTTCCATGACCGCTACCGGACGACGCTTAATGACGTAAATCACCATATTGGTATCCAGTAAATACTTAATCACTTAGAGCGCCTCTCTAGCAGACTGCTCTTGCGTGGCGCGCGTTTCCATAAAGTCCTCCGTTGCCACCAACTCAGTATCAGCCACAAAAAAACTAGTCCAAGCCTCAGTAAGCGGCGAAATAATACGATCTCGCCCAAGCGCCCTTACTTGAACCTTTTTAACGCCCTCTGGCAATCTCACTTCCGCAGGCAATCTTACCGCCTGCGTGCGGTTATTAATAAAAACGGTGCCTGTTGCCATTATGTTCCCCATAAATATAACTTCTATATGGCATGAGTATATAGCATCTTCTTTAAAAAACAAGATGCATTAAATTGCCAAATGGCAATTCTTTAGATGATCCCATTCCGAGAAATCAGGATGCCACAAACAAGAAGTTTCTATCAACCGTTGAATCCAAATTTGCAAATTGCTCACATCAGAGACAGGCAATTTAATGCCCAAAACGCAATTTTCACTAATTGCCTGGTGTCATCAAAAAAGTCACTTTTCCGTTGACATAATAGTAACATATAATTTACTATAAACTCATGGCAATCAACGTTAAAGAATATATCCGAGAAGACGGAACCAATCCTTATAAAGATTGGTTTGACGACTTAGATGCACAGGCCGCGGTTAAGATCACTGTAGTGGTTGCAAGGCTGGAGCTTGGCAATACTTCCAATATCAAATGGTTTGATGGAATTGGTGAGTACGTTCTTGACTGGGGGCCAGGATATCGGATCTATCTAGCTAAAGATGGGGATAAGCTCATCATTTTGTTTGGCGGTGGAACAAAGAAAAAACAACAAAAAGATATCGACCGAGCTAAAGAATTACACGCTGAATACAAAGCCAGAAAAAAACAGAAATAAAAGTAGTTGAATTACACAAGACAAGACACGGAGAGATGCAATGGCACTTACAAGAGATTTTAAAGATACTATCGTAGAGCGAGTTAATCGCGATGCACAATTTGCTCAAGCGTTATTAGACGAAGCAGCAACATTATTCTTAAACAATGAGACTGAGACTGCTCGACTAATCCTTAGAGACTTAGTGAACGCGACAATTGGTTTTGAAGAGCTTGCTCAAAAAACAGAGAAACCAAGTAAAAGCCTACATAGAATGCTTTCACAAAAAGGCAATCCAAGCATGGACAATCTAGCGGCTATTTTTGGTGCGGTACGCACACGTTTAAATGTTGGCATCGAAGCGCATTCAGTAAAGCTACGCTCCAAACAAAAGATCGCGCTAGTTTCCGCCAATTAGTCAAGTATCAGCTTGAGGAAAGCTTTGGGATCAGTGGTAATTCAACCAAATTCCGAATTGTCGTGAATCCGGACAGACTCACCGTCAAAAGAATTGACACTAAAAAACCGCACATCAGGTATGCATTGAAATTTTGGACGAAAAAAAGGCTGCGTTTTCACGCAACCTTTTATTTCTACTACCGAATTTGGTAGGGCGTGCGGGGATCGAACCCACGACAAACGGATTAAAAGTCCGCTGCTCTACCAGCTGAGCTCACGCCCCATTGAAGTATGGGTATTTCTTTATTCCATCGAATGATGTGCATCACTCACGAAAGGGCGCAATTATGCTAGAAACTCTAGGATAGGTCAACGGATAACTGACAAATATATGAAGTTTTTCTATTCTGGCATTGGGCTAATGCCCACCCCTTACAAACTCGCCATTTAGCCCTTAGCGCATGCCGGGCATTTTGCCACCCATCATATTGCCCATGCTGCGCATCATTTTGGCCATGCCGCCTTTGGCAAACATTTTCATCATTTTTTGCGTGTCTTCGAACTGCTTAAGCAAACGATTTACTTCTTGCACTTGCACGCCACTGCCGTCGGCTATGCGTTTTTTGCGCGTGGCTTTAATCAGTTCTGGTTTGCGCCGTTCTAATGGCGTCATGCTGTTGATAATGCCTTCTATGCGACGCACGGCCTTGTCGGCATCGTTGGGGTCCATCTTAGCCGCCATGCCGGCCATTTGACTGGGCATTTTATCCATCAAGGCGCCCATGCCACCCATTTTGCGCATTTGCGACATCTGCATTTTGAAATCGTCTAGGTCAAAGTTTTTACCGGCTTTGACTTTATCCGCCAGCTTTTGCGCGGCCGCCACATCGACATTTTTATGCGCTTGCTCTATCAAGCTCAGCACGTCACCCATGCCCAAAATACGCGAGGCCATGCGCTCAGGATGGAAAGGCTCGAGGCCGTCTACTTTTTCGCTAACGCCTACGAATTTAATCGGTTTGCCAGTGACATGGCGTACCGATAAAGCTGCGCCACCGCGTGAGTCACCGTCTAACTTGGTCAGCACCACGCCGGTTAAGGGCAAGGCATCGCCAAAAGCCTTGGCGGTATTGACCGCGTCTTGGCCTTGCATGGCATCGACCACAAACAAGGTTTCAATGGGATTGAGCAGCGCGTGCAGGGCTTGGATCTCGGCCATCATCGCTTGGTCTATGCCTAAACGGCCGGCCGTATCGAAAATAATCACATCGTAATAACCGCGCTTAGCAAAATCCAAAGTAGCGCGGGCAATGTCCAGCGGTTTTTGGCTGGCGTTGCTGTCAAAGCAATCGACCTCCAATTGCTGAGCCAAGGTTTTTAATTGGGCAATCGCCGCCGGCCTATACACGTCGGCACTGGCCAGCAAGACTTTCTTTTTCTGCTCTTTTAATAATTTAGCCAACTTAGCCGAGGTGGTGGTTTTACCTGACCCTTGCAAACCGGCCATCAAAATAATGGCTGGCGCCACCGCGGCTAAATTCAATGGCACATTGGCCTTACCCATCAAGGCGGTCAATTCATCGTGCACCACTTGTATGACGGCTTGCCCAGGCGTGAGGCTTTGCAACACGTCCTGACCCTGCGCACGCTGTTTCACCTGCACGATAAAGTCTTTCACTACCGGCAAGGCCACGTCGGCTTCCAGCAAAGCCATGCGCACTTCACGCATGGCGTCGCTGATGTTGTCTTCGCTTAGCCTAGCTTGGCCACGTAAATTTTTTATGACGCCTTGTAGGCGATCGGTGAGATTTTCTAGCATGGTTTACTCTTACGGGTTATTTAGTATGCGATTTTACATCAAGCTATTATATTTACCGCATATTTGCGCCATAATGACGGCATGATGGATACCTTACAAAAATTTATTCCTTATTTGGCGCTGGGCTTAATTTACCTGGCGGTGGCCAGCAATTTTCGCTTTAGCGCTCAACCCACTAACACAGCACCACAGGCGCGCTTACGCACCAGCCTGTTGGCATTGGGCTTAATCATCCATGCTTGGCTGTTATACCAAGTAAGCTTTGCCCACGGCCTTAATTTAGGCTTTTTTAATGTCTTGTCCGTGATTGCTTGGTTAACCGTGTTGATTTACGGCTGGGCTGACCGCAAGCACAACCTAGCCGGCTTGCAAGCATTCATCCTGCCGCAAGCGGCTATTTTTGCCGTGTTGCCGGCCTACACCGCGGTCAATCACGCCGTGCCTAACGGCGAGTCGCCTTTATTCTTGGCGCACATTGCCATTGCCTTGTTGGCCTACAGCTTATTTACCTTTGCCACCTTGCACGCGCTGTTAATGGTGTTTGCTGAACGCAGCCTGCACAACAAAACCAACTTCATTAAATTGCCCAGCTTCCCCCCTTTAATGGTGATGGAAGCCCTGCTATTTCAGATCATAGGGCTGGGCTTTATTTTGCTGACCATCACGCTGTTAAGCGGCATGCTGTTTTCTGAAGCCATTTTTGGACTAGCGCTGCAATTTAATCACAAATCGGTGTTTTCCATTGCCAGCTGGTTTATCTACGCTGCCCTGCTGTTTGGTCGGGTGCGCTACGGCTGGCGTGGCATCAAGGCGATACGCTGGACACTGGCAGGCTTCGTGCTGTTGCTCTTGGCCTACCTAGGCAGCAAATTCATCTTGCAAGTCATGTTGGGCAGATAAGTCCATCACGCATCGCGTAAGCTGATGTGTGGCCAAGCGTGTTGCGCGGCGTAAACCGTCAAGGTGGCGTCGGCATCCACTGCCACCGGGTTAGTCACCAGCTTCATCAAAGCCAAATCATTATGCGAATCGCTGTAAAAATAACTCACGGCAAAATCCGTCAATTGCTGACCACGCTCGGCCAACCACTGGTTTAAACGCGTCACCTTGCCGGCTTGAAAACTAGGCACCCCAGCCACCCCACCGGTATAGCGGCCATTAAGCATTTCTGGATCGGTGCCGATTAAATGCTCTATGCCGTAGGCAAGCGCGATCGGCCGCGTGACAAAACTGTTGGTCGCGGTAATCACCAAACACAAATCGCCCTGGGCTTTATGTTGATCCACCAAGTCCTGGGCTTTTCTGCTCATCATGGGCCGTATGACGCTGTCCATGTATTGCGCATGCAAACGGTTTAAATCGTCCAGCGTGTGTTCGGACAAAGGCTTTAATTGAAATTCCAGGAATTTATAAATGTCCAAATTGCCGTTTTTGTAATCCAAATAAAACTGTTCGTTGCGTGCATGGTGGGTTTTTGCATCGAGCAAACCTTGCTTAATTAAGAACAAGCTCCAGTTGTAATCACTGTCGCCAGACAGCAAGGTGTTATCTAAATCAAACAGGGCAAGGTTTTGTTTCATGGTCTAAGTCTTTACAAGTTGAATTTATACATCTTTGTTGGGCACCGATAACACCAAAAATACGCCTAGCAATATCACCGCCAGCGCGATTAATTCTATGCCGGTCACGTGCTCGTTAGCAAAATACACGCCCAAGGCAAATGCCACCACTGGGTTGACAAAGGTGTTGCTGCTGGCCACCAACGGTCGCACGGTTTTAAGTAAATACTGGTAGGCGCTGTAGGCGACCAAAGAACCCAGCACCACCAAGAACAGCAAGGCGCCCCAGGATTTGCCACTAATCTGCTGTGGCCAGCTTTCGCCTTGCATGGCGCTGACGATTAACAAGGCCGCACCGCCGGCTAACATTTGCGCACTGCTGGCCATTAAACCGGCTGGCATCGCCAAGTGCTTACCCCACACCGAGCCAAATGACCAAGCGGCAGCGGCAAAAATTAATAACAGCGCACTGACTAGGTTGCCATGCAAGCTGCCCCCCAAATTTAACAGCACTATACCCAGCAAGCCTATGCCTATACCCAGCCATTCTTTGGCCGTGATCTTATGCCCCCAAATAGCAGAGAAAATGGCCATCCAAATTGGCGCAGTGGCTATCGCTAGCGCCGCCACACTGGATGACACGGTTTGCTGCACATAACACACCGTGCCATTGCCAAAAGCCGGCAACAATATGCCCACGGCCGTTGCCCCCAACCACTGTTGCCGACTAGGATGGGGGGCGCCTAAGCTGCGCATAATCGCATACAAAATCAAGCCGGCCACGGTAAAACGGGTGCCGGCCAGCAAAAACGGTGGGAAGCTTTCTATGCCAAAGCGTATGGCAAGGTAGGTGGACCCCCAAATAAAGTAGGTGCAAAGCAGGCACAAGCCTATTAGCAGGGTTTGATTCTTAATGTGCATGCTAGGAGCTTATCAGCCAGCGCGAGCAAAAGCCCGCTGCTGGCAAGACTAAACCTGCGGATGAGCCCGCTCGGACTTAGACTGTATTTTATTGAGCGCATTTAAATAGGCTTTCACCGACGCCACCACGATATCGGTGTCGGCGCCTTGCCCATTCACAATGCGACCGCCTTTGGATAAACGTACCGTCACTTCGCCTTGCGCATCGGTGCCACTGGTGATGTTATTCACCGAATACAATTGCAATTCGGCGGCGCTTTGCGCAATGCTTTCTATGGCCTTGAAAGCAGCATCCACCGGCCCACCACCGCTGGCTTCAGCACGTTTTTCCTGACCGTTTTCGGACAAGGTGATGCTGGCGTGCGGCACTTCACCGGTGACCGAGGCCACCTGCAAATAGACCAATTTAAAATGCTCGGTGGCCACCGACAAAAACTCATCGCTGACCAAGGCATGCAAGTCTTCATCAAAAATTTCCGATTTCTTATCGGCCAAGTCTTTAAAGCGGGCAAAGGCGGCGTTCAACAAATCTTCCGTGGCCAACTCTATGCCCAATTCTTTTAAACGTGTTCTGAAGGCATTGCGACCGGACAATTTACCCAAGGTCAATTTGTTCGCCCCCCAGCCCACGTCTTCGGCGCGCATGATTTCATAGGTCTCTCTGTGCTTTAATACGCCGTCTTGGTGTATGCCCGATTCATGCGCAAAGGCATTGGCGCCGACGATGGCTTTATTCGGTTGCACCGGGTAGCCGGTAATGGTCGACACCAATTTGCTGGTGGGCACAATTTGCGTGGCATCGATGCGGGTTTCAAGATTAAACACGTCACGACGGGTGCGCAATGCCATCACCACCTCTTCCAAACTGGCGTTGCCAGCGCGCTCGCCCAAGCCGTTAATGGTGCATTCCACTTGCCGTGCGCCGCCCATTACCGCCGCCAATGAGTTGGCCACCGCCATGCCTAAGTCATTATGGCAATGGGTAGACCACACCACTTTATCGCTGCCCTGCACCCGCGCGATTAACTCACGCATGCGCTCGCCCCAAGGCGCTGGGATGGAATAACCGACGGTATCGGGCACGTTTATGGTGGTAGCACCGGCGGCGATCACCGCATCAAATACCCGCACCAAAAAATCCATGTCTGAGCGCACCGCATCTTCGGCGGAAAATTCCACGTCTTTGGTGTATTCTAAGGCCCATTTAACCGCTTGCACCGCACGCTCAACCACCTGGTCTTCGCTCATGCGCAATTTATTTTCCATGTGGATTTTGCTGGTAGCGATAAAAGTGTGGATGCGGCCGCTGGCGGCATGCTTAATCGCTTCACCGGCACGGCGCACGTCGTTCTCACTGGCCCGTGCCAATGAACATACGGTGGAGTGCTTAATGATTTTGGCAATTTCAGAGATGGCATCAAAATCACCGGGGCTGGCCGCGGCAAAGCCAGCTTCGATGACATTCACGCCTAATTTTTCTAATTGACGGGCAATACGGATTTTTTCTTCCTTGGTCATCGCCGCACCCGGACTTTGTTCGCCATCGCGCAAAGTGGTGTCAAAAATAATAATTTGATCTTGTGGTTTATTGCCCTGTTTCATCACAGCTTCCTAATTTTATTCGGTTTAATCTTTCACTAAACTATGCCAGTTTCAAGCCTGGGTTCATGAGTTCAAATAATAGCATCTGCTTGCATTTTTATCCTGCAAAGCGCTGCCGTTTATACTGGTTTGGGTGCGTGTTAAGCGTGCCCGATAAGGCCTGTTACGCTTATTTTTTTATCTTATCGCGCAGCCAAAGTACGTATCCCGAAAGTGCGTAAGCGGCCATCAGAAAGAACAGCACTTCCGGCGGACTGTAAGACACCAAGACCATGAGCAGCATAATGACTAAGATGACAAAAAACGGTACGCTGCGTTTTAAGTTGATGTCTTTACCGCTGTAGTAGCGTAAATCCGAAACCATGGAGGCGCCGGCAAACACGGTCAAACCCCAAGCCATCCATTTCCATTGCAAGATGCCAAAAAACACATCGCGGCCACTGACCCCGTACTCGTAAGAAACCCACACAAAACCAGCCAACAAGGCCGCCGCACCTGGGCTGGGCAAACCTTGGAAATAGCGCTTATCCTGATGCTCATCGTCTAATTTGGTATTGAACCTAGCCAAGCGCAAGGCCGCGCAAGCGCAATACAAAAAGGCCGCCAACCAACCTAATTTACCTAAAGGCTTCAAAGCCCATACATACAGTATCAACGCCGGCGCCACGCCAAACGAAACCATGTCAGACAAGCTGTCGTATTCCGCCCCAAACGCGCTTTGGGTATTGGTCATACGGGCCACACGGCCATCTAGCCCATCCAACACCATGGCAATAAAAATGGCCATGGCCGCTTGTTCAAAATGGCCGTTCATGGCTTGCACAATGGCAAAGAAGCCGGCAAACAGCGAGGCCGAGGTGAATAAATTAGGCAGCAAATAGATGCCGCGCGCGCCTAAGCTGGCGCCACTGACGCCACGTCGCCTGGCTTTTTCTGGCGGTTTAATTTGCTCGTTAGCTTCCATCATGCAGCGCAACCATCGTTAATTAACAGGGCTCAAGTATAACAAACCCTGACTGGATAAAACAGAATTAGTGAGGTGTTTTAAGCCCAGCCATCGCGCAGGCAAACACTCTTTGTGCGATGGCTTGTGATACTATCGCGGCCTACAGTTAAACTAACTTTTATCAATTTAAATCCTAGCCCGCATGCAATTTACCTTACACAAACAAGACGGCCTAGCTCGTCGTGGCACCTTAACGCTAGCGCATGGCGAGGTGCAAACCCCAGCGTTTATGCCGGTGGGCACCTACGGCACGGTCAAAGCCATGTCCCCTTTGGAGCTGAAAGAAATCGACGCGCACATCGTGTTGGGCAATACCTTTCACTTGTGGCTACGACCGGGCTTGGACGTGATAGCCGCACACGGTGGCTTGCACCAATTTATGGGCTGGGACGGCCCCATATTGACCGATTCCGGTGGCTTTCAAGTGTGGAGCTTAGGCGCTTTGCGTAAAATCAGTGAAGAAGGCGTCAAATTTCGCTCCCCCATCAACGGTGACAGCTGCTTTTTAACCCCTGAAGAATCGATGCGCATCCAAAAAGTGTTGAATGCCGACATCGTCATGATATTCGATGAATGCACGCCCTACCCGGCCACCGTCAAGCAAGCAGAGGACTCCATGCAACTGTCCTTGCGCTGGGCCAAACGCAGCAAAGCCGCGCACCAAGGCAACAGCAATGCCTTATTTGGCATCATCCAAGGCGGCATGTACGAAGACTTGCGCGACGTATCCTTGGCCGGCTTAAGCGACATCGACTTTGACGGCTACGCCATAGGCGGTTTGTCGGTGGGCGAACCCAAGGAAGACATGTTGCGCATACTGGCCCATACTGCGCCCAAAATGCCGGCGGACAAACCACGCTATTTGATGGGCGTGGGCACGCCGGAAGATTTGGTGGCCGCGGTCAGCCAAGGCATAGACATGTTTGACTGCGTCATGCCTACCCGCAATGCCCGCAACGGTTGGCTATTCACCCAATACGGCGACCTTAAAATTAAGAATGCCGGCTATAAAACCGACACCCGGCCACTGGATGCCGATTGCAGTTGCTACACCTGCCAAAATTTTAGCCGTGCCTATTTACACCATTTGCATAAAGTCGGCGAAATTTTAGGCTCACGTTTAAACACCATACACAACCTGCATTATTACCAAGTGTTGATGGCCGGCATGCGTAGTGCCATTGCCGCCGGCGAATTTGAGGCATTTAAGCGTCAGTTTGCCAGCAAACGCGCGACCTTAAGCTAACGCAAGTCGTCAGCAATTACTGGCAGTCTGTGTTAAAATCCGATGCTAAATTTTTTGTAACCCCGTCATCTTTAAAGAGGTAATTATTGTGTTTATTTCCAATGCATACGCCGCAGGCGCCACTCCAGGCAATGATTTAATGAGCTTCTTGCCGCTTATCGTCATTTTTGTCTTATTTTTCTTCATGATCATACGACCACAAATGAAAGCGGCTAAAGAACAACGCGCCATGATAGCCGCCTTGCAAAAAGGCGACGAAGTGATTACCAGCGGTGGCATCGTTGGCAAAATCAACAAAGTCAGCGACGCCTTCGTCAGCGTGGAAATTGCCCCCAACACAGAAATTACCGTGCAAAAACAAGCGGTGCAAAGCGCCCTACCCAAAGGCACCATAAAGAGCTTGTAAATTCCACTTACCCACCCCTTATTGACTAGAGCCAGACCATGAACCGCTATCCTCTGTGGAAAAACATTTTCATTGCTATCCTGATATTGATAGGCTTGGTTTACACCATCCCTAACTTCTTTGGGGAATCGCCGGCGGTACAAATCACCCCAGCCAAAAGCACCACGAAACTGGATGCGGCGCTACTGGGGCAAGTGGAGACGCTGTTTCAGCAACAAAACATCGCCTACGAAGGCGTCTACCTGGATGCCCGTGGGGTCAAAGCACGCTTTGCCAATACCGACACACAGATCAAAGCCAAAGACGTGTTGCAAGCAAACCTAGGCAAGGATTACACGGTGGCCCTTAATTTGCTGTCGCGTTCACCGGATTGGCTACGCAGCGTCGGTGCCAAGCCCATGTATTTGGGTTTGGATTTACGCGGTGGCGTGCATTTCTTATTGCAAGTGGACATGAAAGCCGCATTAAGCAAGGCCGCCGAACGCTTTGTTGGCGATTTTAGAATCGCCTTGCGTAAAGAGCGCATTTCTTATGTGGGGGTCAGCCGTGAAGGTGAAACGGTGCAAATCAATTTCAATGACGAAGCCGAATTAATCAAAGCCAAAACCATATTGGCTAAAGAATACCCCAACCTCACCTTGACCGAGTCGTCCAATGGCACGGAGCGCACATTAAAAGCTTCGCTTAATTTAGTCGAACAAAAACGCATACAAGATTTTGCCATCAAGCAAAATATCCAAACCCTGCACAATCGCATTAACGAGCTGGGCGTGGCCGAACCGATTATTCAGCAACAAGGCGCCGACCGCGTGGTCGTACAACTGCCTGGCGTGCAAGACACGGCTAAAGCCAAAGACATACTAGGCCGTACCGCCACCTTGGAAATACGCTTGGTGGACGAAGAAAAAAATGACATGGCCACCCTAGAGAAAGCCGAAAAAGGCCAAGCGCCCTTGGGCGACGAAGCTTTTAAAGACCGTGACGGCCGTACCATTTTGGTTAAAAAGAACGTGGCCTTAACCGGTGACTACATTACCGACGCGGGCCCCGGCATAGACAGCCAATCCGGCCGAAATACTGTCAACGTCACCTTGGATGCCCGTGGCGCGAGAATTTTCCAACAAGTAACACGGGAAAATGTCGGCAAACGCTTGGCCATCTTGTTGATAGAAAAAGGCAGCACCGAGGTTATCACGGCGCCCACCATCAACGAAGAAATTGGCGGCGGTCGCGTGCAGATTTCCGGCATGGCCAATACCCAAGAAGCCACCGACATTTCATTGCTGCTACGTGCCGGCGCGCTGGCCGCCCCCATGGACATTATAGAAGAACGCACGGTGGGCCCCAGCATGGGTCAAGACAACATCAACCGCGGCATCCACTCCACCCTGTGGGGCTTTGCCGCCATCGCCGCCATGATGATGGTGTATTACATGGCGTTTGGTGCGGTGTCGGTAGCCGCCTTGGCCATCAATTTGCTGTTGCTGGTGGCTATTCTTTCCATGTTACAAGCGACCCTAACCTTGCCAGGCTTGGCCGCGATCGCCTTAGCGCTCGGCATGGCGATTGATGCCAACGTCTTGATTAACGAGCGGGTGCGTGAAGAATTGCGCAATGGCAACACGCCACAAGCCAGCATACATGCGGGTTACGACCGGGCCTGGGACACCATTCTAGACTCCAACGTCACCACCTTGATTGCCGGTTTGGCCTTATTTATGTTTGGCACCGGCCCGATTAAAGGCTTTGCCGTGGTGCACGTATTGGGCATCTTAACCTCCATGTTCAGCGCGGTCTTGGTATCGCGCGCCATGGTGAATTTCATCTACGGTTACCGTCGCAAATTAAGCCAATTGTCTATCGGCCAAATTTACCGAGCTTAAGCTCAACACTTAATTATTTAGAGTACACAATTATGGAATTATTTAGAATCAAAAATGATATCCCCTTTATGAGTTACGGTCGTTTAACGACCACCATCTCATTGCTGACGTTTATCTTGGCGGTATTTTTTCTAGCCAGCCGTGGTTTAAATTTTGGCGTGGACTTTACTGGCGGCACCGTCATGGAAGTCAACTACCCGCAAGCGGCTAACTTGGAAAACGTGCGCAAGGCGGTGGACAGCATAGGCCTAAAAGAAGCCACCGTGCAAAATTTCGGCTCCAGTCACGACGTGTTGATACGCTTACCCATCAAAGCCGGCTTATCCGTCTCGCAACTTTCCGAGCAAGTCAAAACAGCCTTGGTGGCCGCCTATCCTCAAGCAGAAGTGCGTCGCGTGGAATCGGTAGGCGCGCAAGTCGGTGACGAATTGTATGAAAACGGTGGCTTAGCGCTGTTTTTTGTCAGCTTAGGCATAGTCTTATACCTATGGCTGAGGTTCGAATGGCGCTTTGCCGTGGCGGCCATTATCGCCAATATGCACGACGTGGTGATTATTTTAGGCTTCTTTGCTTTCTTTCAATGGGAATTCAATCTGACCGTGCTGGCCGCCATTCTGGCAGTGCTAGGCTATTCCGTGAACGAATCCGTGGTGGTATTTGACCGTGTACGAGAAAACTTCCGTAAGATGCGTAAAGCCAATGTGGTGCAAGTGATAGACAACGCCATTACCCGCACCATGTCACGCACCATCATCACCCATACCATGACCCAAACCATGGTTGGCTCCATGCTGTTGTTTGGCGGCGAAGTGCTGCACAACTTTGCGTTGGCGCTCACCATCGGTATTTTATTTGGTATTTATTCTTCGGTATTGGTCGCCTGCCCGATTGCCATGTGGCTGGGCGTGAATCGCGCCAACCTAATAGGCGACGTGGAGAAAAAAGAAGAACCTAGCAAAGCTCGGCAAAAACCAAGCGTGGCCGAACCGTCCCCTGCGGATTTTGCTTAAGTATTTTTAAAACACCTCCCTCATCAAGTGCGCGACATAACAAGCGCACTTGATTATTACCCACACACCCGTATACACTCACCATAACCTTAACCACTTAATAAGCCGCATTGGACAATATCCCTATTTCTTGGCAGTTAGGCATTTTGCTGCTTTTACTGCTCATTTCTGGTTTTTTTTCTATCGCCGAAACCAGCCTCATGTCACTCAATCGTTACCGTTTGAGGCATCTGGTCAAACAAGGCCATCGTGGCGCGCGCCTAGCCAGTAAGCTGCTGGCTAAAACCGATAAATTACTCGGCGTTATTTTGCTGTGCAACAACTTTGCTAACGCCGCTTCCGCGACGCTGGTAACGGTCATCATCGTCGAATTGTTTGGCGAAGGTGAATGGGTGTTGATGGCCGGCACCTTGGCCGTTACGTTTGCCATTTTGGTCTTTAGTGAAATTTCACCCAAAGTCATCGCCGCCGCTTACCCAGAAAAACTGGGGATTTTTTGCAGCTATTTACTCTACCCCCTGCTTAAGGTTTTATACCCTGCCGTTTGGTTTATCAACCTATTCGTTGGCGGTCTGCTGCGCCTGTTAAAAATACGCGTGAATTTTGAAGAGAACACGCAATCCTTAAGCATGGATGAATTGCGCAGCATCGTCACCGATGCCGGGCATTTTATGCCCAAAAAACACCGGTCTATTTTATTGAATTTGTTTGAGTTAGAAAAAATCACGGTGGATGATGTCATGACCGCTCACACCTTGGTGGAAGCCATCGATTTGGATGAGCCGCTTGAGGACATTTTGCAGAAAATTGCCAACAGTCAGCATACCCGCCTGCCGGTCCATCAGGGCGAGCACGAAGAAATGATAGGCATTTTGCACCTGCGTAAAATCATGTCGCAATTGCGCGCCCACCACGATGGCAACCCGCTGGACAAAACCGCCTTACAGGAAGCCATCAGTGAGCCTTACTTCATCCCTTCTGGCACACCGCTTTATACGCAAATTCAGCAATTTCAAGAGAAAAAACAACGCGTGGCGCTGGTGGTGGATGAATACGGTGAATTTAAAGGCTTGGTGACCTTGGAAGACATTTTGGAAGAAATGATAGGCGACTTCACCACCCAATCACCATCTAAACTAGGCGGCTACAAACAAGAGCCCGATGGCAGTTGGCTGGTCGATGGCAGCAGCAGTTTGCGCGACCTGAATAAAAAACTGCAGCTCGATTTTCCACTGGATGGGCCACGCACGCTGAACGGTCTGATTATCGAACATTTTGAAGACATTCCAGAATCCAACACCAGCTTCAAGGTCGGCAGACACGTCTTAGAAATCGTGCAAACACAAGATCGCATCGTTAAAAGCGTTAAAATTTTCCCCTAACTAGCGCTGATCTTTTAGCTTGGCCAATTAAATGCCTATTTAAGCCTAAAGCGCTTAAATTAGACTTGAATTTTTTAGCGCTTGGCTCAAAATGAAAGCCTATGACAGACTACGCTAACAGCACGGTCGTTAAAGCCAAACCCGCAAAAACAAAATTGCCTCCCCTGTTCAAGGTTTTGCTTTTAAATGACGACTACACGCCCATGGAATTTGTGGTGGACTGCATCACGCAATTTTTTAACAAGAGCCGCGAACAGGCCACCAACATTATGCTGCAAGTGCATACTGAAGGCGTGGGATTGTGTGGCTTATACCCACAAGACATCGCCGAAACAAAAATGCAGCAGGTGCTAAGCCTAGCCAAACAAGCGCAGCACCCATTGCAATGCATTACCGAACCTGTTTAAACCTGAATTTGCCGCACCCTTAATAAAGCCCAAGGACCACCATGATTGCTCAAGAATTAGAAGTTAGCCTACACATGGCGTTTATGGACGCCAGGCAAAAGCGTCATGAGCTCATTACCGTTGAACACTTGCTGTTGGCCATGATAGACAACCCAACGGCGGCCGAAGTGATGCGCGCCTGTGGGGCAAAATTAGAAATACTGCGCGGCGAACTCCATCAATACATAGACGAGCACACGCCCATCGTAGATGGTCAAGAGGAAGTCGACACGCAGCCCACCCTGGGCTTTCAACGGGTGATTCAGCGCGCCATGTTACACGTGCAATCGTCAGGCAAAAAAGAAGTAACCGGTGCCAATGTGCTGGTGGCCATTTTTGGTGAAAAAGAATCGCACGCGGTGTTTTTCTTGAACCAGCAAGGCGTGACCCGTTTAGACGTGGTCAACTTCATCTCACACGGGGTGTCAAAAATTGCCGAGACGGCCAAAACAGAGGGCGCAGAGCAAGCGCATGAAACGGAAGCGCCACCAAACGGCGCCTTAGAAAATTACACGCTCAACCTAAACGCCCAAGTTGCTGCTGGCAAAATTGATCCCTTAATTGGTCGTGGTCCGGAATTAGAAAGAGTGGTGCAAACCTTGTGCCGTCGCCGTAAAAACAACCCCTTATTAGTAGGCGAGGCCGGCGTCGTTAAAACCGCCATCGCCGAGGGTTTGGCCCGTCGCATTGTGGAAAAAGACATCCCCGAGGTATTGGCCAATGCCACGGTCTATTCACTGGACTTAGGCGCCTTACTGGCCGGCACCAAATACCGTGGCGACTTTGAGCAACGCTTAAAAGCGGTCATGAAACAATTGGCCGAAAACCCAGACGCCATTTTATTCATCGATGAAATTCACACCCTGATAGGCGCAGGTTCGGCCAGCGGCGGCAGCTTGGACGCCAGCAATTTATTAAAACCAGCTTTATCCAACGGCACGCTAAAATGCATAGGCGCCACCACCTACCAAGAGTACCGTGGCGTGTTTGAAAAAGACCATGCCTTAAGCCGTCGTTTCCAAAAAATTGATGTGGCGGAACCCAGCGTGGCGGAAACCATAGAAATTTTAAAAGGCTTAAAATCGCGCTTTGAAGCGCACCATCAGGTCAAGTATGCCAGCAGCGCATTGACCACCGCGGCCGAATTGTCAGCCAAATACATCAACGACCGTCATCTG
>SXGU01247483.1_pt1 | contig 16362 bp, 14 predicted proteins | sample 3174531 | NCBI WGS metagenome assembly SXGU01 (sample SAMN11356863, study PRJNA531348) | freshwater metagenome | isolation source: freshwater sample F1-140 | place: China: Fuxian Lake, Yuxi | collected 2017-12-25 | reverse complement strand
GGTGATACCGGCTCTGACTGCATCGGCACCTCGGCCCGCCACGGTGCCGCTTCCATCAACCAACTGGAAATTCTGCCAAGACCCCCTGAAAAGGAAAACAAAAGCCTGACCTGGCCCAACTGGCCCAACAAACTGCGTACCTCCAGTTCCCATGAAGAAGGCTGCGAACGTCACTGGAGTGTGGCCACCCGCTACATTGAAGGCCACGACGGCCAGGTAACCGCCCTCCATTGCCACAAGGTAGAGTGGGTCAGCGACCAGGGGCGTTGGGTGATGAAGGAGGTACCCGGCAGCGAATTCACCCTGAAGGCTGATCTGGTACTGTTGGCCATGGGGTTCGTCCACCCCATTCGCGAAGGATTATTGCAGGAGCTGGGCATCGCCATTGATGAGCGCGGCAACGTCAAGGCCACGGTGGAGGATTACCGTACCTCGGTTGGCAAGGTATTCGTGGCCGGTGACATGCGGCGCGGTCAATCGCTGGTGGTATGGGCTATCCGCGAAGGACGCCAGTGTGCCCGGGCAGTCGATGAGTATCTGATGGGGCATTCTGAACTGCCCCGCTAGGCCGATGCGGGCTGGCCGGGTTGGATACCCGGTCAGCCACGGCAGTTAGTGCCTTAAACCGGCGTCAGGGCATGATTTCCAGGATGGCGTACAGCAAAACGGTCAGACCCAGCCCGGCATGGATGACGCCCGGGACTTTGGCCATGATGCTCATGTGGCCCCCTGCCGGCAGTTTTTGCAGGAATTCCAGTTTGCTGGTCATGGGGCAACGCAGCAACTGCTTGTAGATGGCGTTGTATTCCAGCACCAGAATGATGAGCGCGATCAGCACAAAGCCCACAAGGCTGAACTTCGGATGCATGAAATGCGCCGACGCCCCCATGAAATAGAGCATGGGAATTGAGAACAGGGCGTTGGTGCGCGAAGTCAGGCCGGCGATGGCCAGCGATTCCGCCGCCTCCGGCAGCGGTTCCCCGCCCGCTGCTACCTGCTCGGCTGAAGCGATCACGATTTTCTGATTGGGCCAGATCACCAGCCAGACATTGACAAACATGAGGAGACCGAGCAGGGCTCCCACGTAAATGTCAATCGCCATGCCGCCCCCGCGCAATCCCATGATGATAATGCCGGTCAGCACCGTAAAGGCGGCTCCCCAGCGGAACCACCACAAGGCTTTGGGAGCCAGCTTGCGCAGCACGTCCGATTTAGCCCCCGCCTCCGCTTCCTTCATGTATTCCATCTGTACGAAATTAAAGTAATACAGCAGGCCGATCCAGGTCACCCCTGCCAGCAGATGCCCCCAGCGGGCCAGCATTTCAAGCCCGAGTTTGGTCGTTATGAGTTCCATGATGCTCCTCTCTGATTGATTTGATGTTATGGGATACGATGCAAACCGCTTGACCGGTTCGCACCCGCATTATATACCCCAACCCCCACGATTTTGCTGCACCGCCTGGCCCGGATTCCAACCCGTCGGGTGCGTTCGGACCGGTTCAGTGCGGTCACGTAAACATAACATTCCATTTTTATCATATACCAAAACATTCATGGATAAGCTCAGTACTACCTCGCTCTATCGTTGTCTGGCTGACCCGCAACGGCTACGAATACTGCACCTGTTGCAGGGCGGTTGTCTGTGCGTCTGTCATTTGCAGGAGATTCTTGAAGAAAAACAGGCGACCGTTTCCAAGCACTTGCAGTATATGAGAAACCTGGGTCTGGTCACGGCCAGACGCCAGGGCAAATGGATGTACTACTCGCTGTCGACGCCAGTGCATCCGGTGTTGCAGGTCAATCTGACGTCCCTGGACGGTTTTGGCAGCGATTTTGCCGTTTTTGAGGCCGATGCCGAGCGACGCTGGCTCATCGCGGCCCATTCCAGTCCCGAAACCCCTGCCTGTTGATTTGACGGGCTTATGGAGAACCACCCATGTCATCCCCTCCGCTTAACGTACTGGTACTTTGTACCGGCAATTCCTGCCGCAGCATACTGGCTGAAGCCCTCATCAATCATCTGGGACAGAGCCGTCTCAAGGCCTGGAGTGCCGGTAGTCACCCGACAGGCCAGGTCAATCCGCAGGCTCTGGCGACGCTGAGTCGTCACGGTTGGCCCGTTGAGGGCTACGCCAGTAAATCCTGGGACGACCTCAGCGCGGTTGCGTTTGATCTGCTCATCACGGTATGCGATTCGGCAGCCGGAGAAACCTGCCCGGCCTACCTGGCACCGGTTGCCCGGGGCCACTGGGGCTTACCCGATCCTGCTGCCGTCACCGGTCACCCTGAACGCATCGAAGCGGCGTTTGAAAGCACCTACGCCGCGCTGGAACAACGCATTACTGCCCTTCTGGCGGAGCCGCTGGAGAGCCTGACTCCGGTCGAGCGATCCGCCTGCATCAACCGGATTGGAGCCCTGGCAGTAACCACCCCGCCCTGACGGGCTGTAATTTTCTTCTGGAGTAACCGATGAACCTGTTTGAACGCTACCTGAGTGTCTGGGTCATCCTGTGCATGCTGATCGGAATCGGTATCGGCAAAGGGTTGCCGGAACCGGTCGCCACGCTGCGCGGACTGGAATTTTCCCACATCAACCTGCCGATAGCCGTGCTGATCTGGCTGATGATTTACCCCATGATGCTGAAAGTGGATTTTGCTGCCGTGGCAGGGGTTGGCAAAAACCCCCGGGGGCTGCTGATTACCCTGGGCGTGAACTGGCTGGTCAAACCCTTCAGCATGGCCCTGCTGGGCTGGCTGTTCTTTCAGCACCTGTTTCTGCCCTGGCTGGGCGCAGAGGCCGCCAATCAATACACGGCCGGGGTCATCATTCTGGCCGCCGCTCCCTGTACCGCCATGGTATTTGTCTGGAGTTACCTCACTGAAGGCGACCCCGCCTACACCCTGGTACAGGTTGCCCTGAACGATCTCATCATGCTGGCGGTGTTTGCCCCCATCGTCAAATGGCTGGTATCGGGGGCATCCACCCTGGACGTCCCCTTTGATGTATTACTGTATTCGGTGGTGACCTTCATCGTCATTCCGCTAACCGCCGGTGTCATCAGTCGCAGCAGCCTGGTATCGCTCAAAGGGCTTGACTGGTTCGAGCAACGTTTTCTGCCGACCCTGCACCCGCTGGCCGTGACCGCCCTGCTGCTGACCCTGATCCTCATTTTTGCCTTTCAGGCGGACAACATCACCCAGCGTGGCCTGCACGTGGCACTGATTGCCGTGCCCATCTTGCTGCAGGTGTATCTGAATGCCGGTTTGATCTACGGCCTGATGAAGGTTTTTCGGGTCGACTATGCCATCGCGGCTCCCGGTGCCCTGATCGGAGCCAGCAATTTCTTTGAACTGGCGGTTGCCACGGCCATTACCCTGTACGGCCCGGAATCAGGCGCGGCACTGGCTACCGTGGTGGGGGTTCTGGTTGAAGTTCCGGTCATGTTGTCGGTTTGTTCGCTGTGCCGACGCACACGGGGATGGTTTGCGACAGCACAGGCCTGATTGCAGGCCGTATCACCTGGCAGATCGGCAGAATAGTCAGCCTTTCCACCCTGAAGGGGCGGTTGAGGGGATTTTCAAAACAACTCAAGATAGCAGCAACGTTGGAGGTTGCGGGAACAGGGTGACGTAACCCGTCACGCGCTATCCCTCCCTGCCCGGAAGGACAGGGTTTCCCGCGCAAATTCTTATGAATAAAACATGTTGGGTACTTGCCTGTCTGGTCAGTCTGCTATCTTCGTCACTTCACGCAGAATCCGGCGAACTCCAGCCATTCCGTAAATCCCGTGAGCTGACCGGACTGATTGCCACCATCGGTTCCGACACCATGGATCCACTGGTACACCGCTGGAGCCAGTTGTTCCAGCGTTTTTACCCTGACATGGAGTTTTCGATTGAATCCAGAGGGTCAGGCACTGCGGCTGCGGCACTGACTGACGGGCGTAGCCAACTGGCACCCATGAGTCGTCCAATGACCGCTAGCGAGACGGCGGCGTTCGGTGCGCGCTACGGTTACGCACCGACCGGGATCCGGGTGGCCCTTGATGCGGTAGCCGTTTACGTACACCGCGATAACCCTGTCACCGGTTTGTCACTTGAACAACTGGACGGCATATTTTCCTCGGCTCGGCGTTGTGGTGGGCCACGGATTACAAAATGGCGTGAGGTTGTAAAGGACTGGAAAAAAGACGATGCCATCACACTGGTAGGACGTAACAAGCTGTCAGGTACGCATGACGTATTCCGCACCAATGTTCTGTGTAACGGTGATTTTTCCTCGGATTATCACGAAGAACCGCACTCGAACAACGTAATCTACAGGGTGGCAACCAATCCCAATGCCATCGGGTATGCCGGGGTGGGTTACCTGACCCAAACGGTAAAGGCGGTTCCGCTGGCCAGAAAGACGGGCGATCAGTTTATCCCGATTCGTGCCGCCAATCAGCCGGACAACGTTAATGTCTCCCATGCGCCGATCATCAGTGGCGATTACCCGCTATCCCGTTTTCTGTTCATCTACGTCAATAAGAAACCGGGCAAGCCAGTCTCGCCCGAGGCGGATGAATTTCTGCGTTTTGTGCTTTCCAGAGACGGTCAGTCGGTAGTGGGCAGCTCCGGTTTTATCCCGATTGATGAAAAAACGGCCTCGGTTCAGCGAGAGAGACTACAGGCCAGTTTCAAAAAAGAATGGTGGGAGGGCGATTGATCTTCCGCTGGCACCACGCCTTGCGGTTCGGAACAGTCCACCGGCGGCCAGGATGGCCGCGCTACTTTCATCCCTCACCCCGTTTATAATGGGCCGGTCATTCATGACCGGCCTGGCCTTCGTCAGGTTCGTAATCTGCCATCCCGATCCGTTTTTCGAATAACCTGACATGACCCAACAGCCTTCTGAATCCCGCCCCCTGACCAGTGGTTTGGTCGTTTATCGCCGCCTGCTCGGCTACGGCCTGCCTTACTGGAAAATGTTTGTGCTATCGGTGCTGGCCATGGTGAGTTATGCCGCCCTGGGGCCTGCGTTTGCCAAATTGATACAGCCATTGATTGATGGCAGTTTCGTCAGGAATGATCCCGAGGTACTGCGGCAGGCTCCACTGATACTGCTGGGGCTGTCGCTCATTCGCGGCTTGAGCGGTTTTGCCACCGATTATTGCTCAGGCTGGGTCAGTCGCCGGGTGATTGCCGATTTGCGTCAGGAATTGTTTGACCAACTGCTTGACCTGCCCTGCCCGTATTACGATCACGCCTCCGGCGGACAACTGCTGTCCCGACTGCTGTACAACACCGAGCAGGTGTCCAATTCACTGACCAAAGGCGTCATGGTGGTTTTCAAGGAGGGACTGACCATTGTCGGTCTGACCGCACTGATGTTTTATGAAAACCTGATGTTGTCGCTGGTTTTTATGGTCACCGGTCCACTGCTGGGCATCAGCATTCGCCAGGTGAACAAACGTTTCCGCAAAATCAGTATGCGGATTCAGGAATCCATGGGCAACGTCGGCCATGTTGCCCAGGAAGCCATTGACGGGCATCGCATCGTCAAGGTGTACAACGGCAAGGGCCACGAATCACGCAAATTTTCCCGCGAGAATCAAAATAACCAGTTGCGGCAGATGAAGCTGATTTCGGCTGAGGCCATCAGTGATGCCGTTATTCAGTTTATTTACATTGGCGGATTTGCCACCATTCTGTATGTGGTTTCACTGGAATCAGTCCGCCAGACCATCACTCCCGGCAGTCTGATTTCCTTCATCGCCGCCATGGCCATGATGTTGAGCCCCATCAAGCGGGTCACCCAGGTTTTGAACATCCTGCAACGCGGTATCGCTGCCGGTGACAGTATTTTCGAGTTGCTGGACAAGGAGCGGGAACGCGATACGGGAACCCGGCAACTGGCCGCCGTGCAGGGTCACATTGAGTATCGCCAGGTCAGTCTGGCCTATGCCGATGGTACACACCATGCCCTTACCGACATCAGCCTGACGGTAGAACCCGGCCAGACCGTCGCCCTGGTGGGGCAGTCCGGTAGCGGCAAAACCTCACTGGTGCGGCTGTTACCCCGGTTGTACGAACCAACCGGCGGGCAAATTTTACTGGATGGCATTGATATCCGGGAATTGACCCTGGACAGCCTGCGCGGGCAGATTGCCTACGTCGGGCAGGAAGTCACCCTGTTCAACGACACCCTGGCCAACAATATCGCCTACGGTTGCCGGGATGTAGCCGACATGACGGCGATCCGGGCAGCGGCCAAGGCAGCGCATGCCCTGGAGTTCATCGAAAAATTGCCGCAAGGGTTCGAGACCGTCGTGGGGCAACAGGGAATCGTCCTCTCGGGGGGGCAGCGCCAGCGTATCGCCATAGCCCGGGCCTTGCTGCGAAATTCGCCGATCCTCATTCTGGATGAAGCCACCTCGGCCCTGGATGCCGAATCCGAACGCCGGGTGCAGGATGCCCTCGAACACCTCATGCAGAACAGAACCACCCTGGTGATTGCTCACCGGCTCTCCACCATCCAGAACGCTGACCGGATTCACGTCATGCAGGCCGGCCGGATCATTGAGTCCGGCACCCATGCCGAACTGCTGGCAACCCCCTCCGCCTACGCCGCACTCCATGCCATGCAGTTCAGTTCGGTGGTCGCCTGAGCCGACCCTGAATCAGGGCTGATTCACCGCGATGTCACAATGCACTCCTAAGATGGCTTCACTTCTCATCTCAGTCCGTAGAGATATTATGTACAATCCCGATTCAGGTAATTTGCATGACCAGCATCATTGATTCGCGCCTGGATATCCCTGATTTAAGGACGCTGACCATCGCCGCCCATACCATACCGGCAAGCATGAAGGCACTGGAACTGCACGATTTCCTGTTGCAGCAGCCCGGCATTCCCTGTTTGCCGGTACTGGATGACAATCAGGCTCTGGTTGGCGTGATTTATACCCGTGAGTTTCTGAAAACCATGTCACGGGCATTCATGCGGGAGTTGAGCTGCCGCCTCACCGCCACCGATTTCGTCAATCGGCATTATTTCATGGCCCAGGTCAAGGACGAGGTGACTACCGTACTGTCCTCGTTGCTGGTACACGATCCAAAACTGGAAAACGACAGTATCATCGTCTTTGAAAACGATACCCTGACCGGTATCGTTACGGTTGCAAACCTGCTGCTGGTCATTTCAGAAACGCAGTTTCAGTTACTCGACCGGATGGAGTTGCTGAGCAGTCGCCTGAAAGAGGAAGTCGACATTTCGGCACGACTGCAACGGGATCTGATGCCCAACAAGGAACTGGACTTCAAGGGATTTCACGTATCCGGCCTGCTGAGTACCTCCACCGAGGTCGGCGGCGACCTGTTCGATTATTTCATCATCGATGAGCGTTACCTGGTGCTTGCCATGGGTGATGTCAGCGGCCATGGAGTTCCATCCGGGATGGTGGTTTCGGCGGCCAAGGGAGCCCTCAGAACCTTGCCGGATGACATTCTCGAACAGCCGGCCAAATTGCTGATGCATCTCAATTATGCGGTATTTGCCACTGGCTTGATGCAACGGTTGATGACCTTTTTCTATATCGTGATTGATACCCGGAAAATGGTGGCAACCTACGGCAATGCCGGCCATAACTTTCCCTACTTTTACCGGGCCTCGGAAAACCGCTGGATGCAGATGGATGAATCTTCCGGCTTGCCGCTGGGCATCGATGAGGACGAAGTTTACAACCAGGCCATGATTGATCTGGCCCCCGGTGACCGGATATTCCTGTATACCGACGGCCTCATCGAGGAGATGGACGCAGCCGGCGAGCAGTTTGGCTATGAGCGGGTAGCGGATTACCTGGCCGGACTGCCTTGCAATAGCCCGCACGAAATGATTACCGCCATGCTGGAGGAATTGACCCGTTACGCTGAAGGCAGGACTTTTGAGGATGATGTGACCATGATAGGGCTCCAGATTAGGGAGAGCGAGGAAGATGTTCGCAAACAGTCGGTTGCCCTGTTCAAATCGACTGAGGAACAAAAAGAAAAGGCGTTGGTTGAACGCTGGTTCAGTGACTACCGCATCGATGTACTGGACGGTTCGGAATTACTGGATGACCCTTCGTCTGCCGCCCTGGTTCCAGTATTGACACAGGGATTTTTCGACACCATGAGCGGAAGCATTCCACGCACAGACTGGAGCGATGCTCCGGTATTGTGGGCAGGCATTCCCCTGGGGGAACAAATTACCCGGATCAAGGATGCCAGAATCTGTCGGGTGTTACAGAATGAGGATGCCATTATTGCCCAGATCGGGCTGGATACCCTGCTGTTCGGCAATAACAATCTCAATTTTCTTGATCTCAATGACTACTTCTCCAATACCGTTAGATTCAAGGTGACCCATACGGGCGAGAAGGAGGATGTCATCAACGAGATACTGGGTTTTGCCTCCCGGTTTGGAGCCGACGACAAGCGCCCCTACCTGCCGGGTATGTTACCCATTACACTCGACGAGATGCTGGAAAATGCCTTCATGGCCGCGCCAGAGTCCTTCCGGTCGTCCACGGGTGCTGTGGAAAAGGGTGCCCGACGTGCTCTCAGTGAGGCAGAACGAGTCGAGGTTTGCTACGGTATCAACGACAATGTTCTGGGTATCAGTGTTTCAGATCCCTGGGGACGCTTTTCACCCGAGATACTACTGCGCGGATTTGAACATTATTGCAGGGGGGGCGAGATTGAGGCAGGGGTTGGCGGCGGCGGGTTATATCTGCTGTGGCGGTTTTGCGACTATCTGCATGTGCATGTCAACCCAGGCCAGAATACCATCTTTACCGTATTTTACTCGGTAAAGGAACATATTGATCCGGAAGCTGAAAAAAGCTTTCAGTTCACACTTGCCAGAAACATTTCAGATAAGGTAACCAAAAATGAGTATGTATCAGTTTAAGGGCGTGTTGTCCGCAGAAAGCCAGGATGAATTCAGGCAAATGGTGGAAGCGGCCCGATCCGGGTCGTCCATTCGGCTGGATTTTTCCAAGGTAGATCGCATTAATTCCATGGGAATCGCGTTATTACTCAAGGCCCTGAAGGAACTCAAGCAGTCGGGCAAGGCAGTGGAAATTGCCGGTGCCAATGACATGATTCAGGCATCATTCAAGATGATGGGGATCGGTTCCTGGGCAACCCTGATGTAAGTCGGTTCGGGTTGTTTCGTCCGGACATAAGGCCCAAGTCCTTTACCCTTTGATCCAAAAACCGGAGTCTCCCCGTGTCCCAAAATTTGCTGCTGCCCTCCGACATTCCAATTGGCATCCCCTTGCCATGGTCCATCGCGGACAGTCATGGGCGTTTGCTGCTGCACAAGGGTTATGTCATAGCTCGACAAATCACGGTTAACAGCCTGTTTGCGAATTGCAGTTGTCAGATCATGCCTGAAGAAGAGGGCGAATCGGTTGGCCTGCCGGACGAACCGGCACAACCGGCCCGTTTTCCGCTGGACGAACTGGTTGAATTGTCTCAGGCTCTCAAGTCCTGCATGGATGCGCCCGAATCGTATGGCGATTTTACCGCAACCGTACTGTCGCTGGCCGGCGACCTGCAGCGGGTCGTAGCAGTCGATCGCGATCTGGCTCTGGCGACCGTATTCCTGCCCTTGTCCATCGAGAAGCGGTTCAAGAAAATTCTTGACATCGCCATCGTCAGCGATACCGTGGCGACCACCATGCGCATGACGGCGACGTCCCGGCGAACCCTGACGGCGGCTCTACTGACCCTGGGGCTACAGGTGGATTCACCCGAGGTGTTTGCGGCCCAGCGGTTGCGCCAACTGGGCGTAACGGACTCTGACTGGCTCAATACCGTGATGCAGTATCATGAGCTCAAGCAAGACAGCCAGCAGCCAGCCGGACTCTCAATGGAACACCTGATTCTGGAATCCCGTTTGGTTCAGTTGGCTGACAGCTATACTCAAAGCCTCTCTCCGGTCAATAACAACGCATCCATGGCGTCCTACCAATTGATGCGGGATATTTTCAGGGAGAGTGGCAAGCGGCGTGATCCGGTTCTGGGTGGCTACTTCATCAAGGCACTGGGTTCCTATCCGACCGGTAGCCAGGTAAAGCTCTGTAATGGTGAGACGGGTGTGGTCATCCGTCGTACTGACAACATCAATTGTCCCATCGTCATGAGTCTGGCCAATGGCCACAAGCAGAGCTTCAGAATCCCCATTAAGCGCGATACCAACAATCCTGTTCACCGAATAGCAACCACGCTCGATTCCAGGGATCAGTGCCAACTGGATCCTTATCTGCTCTGGGGCTACCTGCCGTTCAAACCCCATGGTTGATTCAAATCCGAAGGTTTCCCGTCGCCTCGACAGACCTACCCCGGATAAACCGGATGATTCTGGACGGAGTCGGGCCAGACCTGACCGAAACCGCCGTGATCCGTCCCTTGAAACCCTGTTTGTGTTACTGGGTCTGGGTTCCATTGCGCCACCGACGATCCATGCCCTGGGTTGGCTGGATGGCTACGGCATCTATCTGGCCGGGTGCGCCAACCTGTTGCTGGTCTGGTATGTTTTTCACTCGCTCAAAACCCGGTTCGGGTTGCCGCTGACCCGCCTCCATTCCCGTTTGCAGCAATGGATTCCACTGGCCCGGGACGGGCTGCCATTCGACCGTGCAGATTTGACCCGGGATGCTGCGGTCACGTCACAAGCTGAACGCTGCCTGCTGGAACTGGCCGACTTGCTCAATGCCAGACTGGGCCTGATTCAACAAAAGGCTGCCAGTTTTGGCAACGAGACCGATTCCCTGGGACACAGTCTGGAAGGCTTGAAGCAATCGCTGGATGAACAGGCCCAACTGAGTGAAATCATGCTCTTCGCCAGTGGCCATTCCACCCAGATTACCCGGGAAGTAGGGGCCACCGCCCAACTGGTTTCTGATGATACCTCCGCCCATAACGCAGCGGTCGAAAGTTCCTGCGGTGAAATGAACGCCATCAACAACAAAATTGGCGAAGTTTCAGCCCACCTTGAAGCCTTTTCCAACACAGTGGGAATCCTCAGTGCCCAGACCGGCAATATCATGGGGATCGTCCAGTTTATCAACGATATTTCCGATCAAACCAACCTGCTGGCCCTTAATGCCGCCATAGAAGCAGCCCGGGCCGGTGCCCAGGGGCGGGGTTTTGCCGTAGTCGCAGAAGAAGTCAGGAAACTGGCCGAGCGGGTCAAAAGTGCCACTTACGAGATTGGCAAAAGCATCGACAACGTAGCCACCCAGGTAGAACATATCCGCCGGGGTAACATCCAGATCAGCCAGGAAATGGAGCGCACCCGCGACATCGTCGACCGGACTTCGGATCGGTTCCAGAGTATGGTGAGCGATTATCAACTGACCGGGCAGCGACTCATGATGATTTCGGTGTCGATCCGGGAGTTACTGGAGAATAATGAGGAAATTCACAACAAGATGCACGAGTTGAACGAACTGGTTCAGCGTTCTGACCGGGCCACTACCGAGGCGGTTGCCGTCCACTCCCGCCTCAGGCAACTTCACGACTAAGCCGCTCAGGGTTCAGAGCCGGATTCGGTTTCATCCTCCGGATCGGGAACAACCGGGCTTTCCACCAGACGAGCGAACTGCAAGCCAAATTCAAACAACAGCCAGATGGGTATGGCCAGAAGGGTTTGCGAGATGATGTCAGGAGGCGTCAGGATCATGCCGATGACGAAGCTCAGAACAATAATGTAAGAGCGTTTTTCCGCCAGCCCGGCCCGGGTTACCAGTCCGCTCCAGACCAGCAGGATGGTCAGGATCGGAACCTCAAAAGCAGCCCCAAACGCAAAGAACATTCCCAGTACAAAATCCAGATAGCGGCTGATGTCGGTCTGTACGGCAACACCTGTCGGAGCCACCGTGGAGAAAAAGCCGAACATGACCGGAAACACCAGAAAATAGGCGAACGCGATTCCGCCGTAGAACAACACGATGCTCGACAGGATGAGCGGAAAAATCAGTCGCCGCTCATGACGATAAAGACCGGGAGCCACAAAAGCCCAGGCCTGGTAAAAAACGTAGGGCAGGCCCAGCAACAACGCTACGAATCCGGCCAGCTTGAATGGCGCAAAAAAGGGTGACGCCACATCAATGGCGATCATTTGCGAACCCTGCGGCAGGTGTCGCAACAGGGGAACCGCCAGATAACCATACAACTCACTGGCGAAAACCGAAAGTCCGGCAAACAGGATGAACAGTACCAGCAGGGTGCGTAAAATCCTGTCCCGCAGTTCGGCCAGATGGCTGATGAAGGGAAGCCCTGCATCCGGTACGTTATTCAGTCTCTTCACGCTTCCCCTCCTCGTGTACCTTGTCCCGGTTGTCCGGGTCTTTGAGGGTATCAGTCAGCAGACGTTTTTGTTCCTGCAGGGTTTGCCGCAACTCCTGAATCTCCAGTTCGCGGTTAAGCTGATCCCGTGCCGATGTGGCCACTCCCCGCACCTGGTGAATCACCGCCATCACTTCACGTACCAGCCCCGGCAACCGTTCCGGCCCGAACACCAGCAGTGCCACCAGCGAAACCAGTACGATTTCCCAAAACCCGATTTCAAACATGATATAACGTCACTTTGCCCGTGAGTCGTCGCTGGCGGGAGTCGCCGACTGGTTGCCGGTTTCGGTTTCGGTTTTGGCCGCTTCCGGTTCGTTCATGGCACTGCGGAAACTCTTGATGGCTCCCCCCAGGTCGCTGCCGATATTACGCAGACGCTTGGTACCAAACAGCACCAGTACGATCAAAAATATGAGCAATAGCTCGGAAACACCTAAACCCATGTTGCACCCCTTGAGAATAACGGAAAATTAACCCGGCCCGAATGGAAAACCGGGCCGGTGGCGAATCCTACAAAACCCCACCGCTTCTCACAAGTTACAAACCGGTGTCAGCCCCGTCGATAGTTGCCAATCATGCGAAATCTCCTCCGTAAACTCCCGCCGCGCCGGATGATCGTTGGCGTGACCGGCCTTGGCCTCGCCTGTGTCCTGTGGTTATGGTTCAGACCCACTCAGTCGGACGCACCTGCATCAACCCACAGTAATCAGTCCGTCAGCGTGCCGGTGACCGTCCATTCGGTCAAACGGGACGACATCCCCGTGTACCTGACCGGGTTGGGTACGGTGACGCCGCTCAATAGCGTCACCGTAAAATCGCGCGTGGACGGGGAGTTGTTGCGGGTGTCCTTTAGTGAAGGCCAGACCGTTCGCAAAGGCGATTTGCTGGCCGAGATGGATTCGCGCCCCCATGCAGCCCAGTTAATGCAGAATGAGGGGCAACTGGCACGCGATGAGGCACTGCTGGAAAATGCCCGGGTCGATTGGCAACGCTACCGCGAACTACTGGGCAAGGATTCCATTGCCGCCCAGCAGGTAGCCAGCCAGAAAGCCCTGGTCAGTCAGTATCAGGCCGCCGTCAAAATTGATCAGGGACTCATTGCCGCCACCCGGTTACAACTGGATTATTGCCGTATCACCGCACCTTTAAGCGGGCGGGCAGGTCTGCGCAAGGTTGATCCGGGCAACATCATTCGCGCCAGCGACCCCGACGGCCTGGTGGTTATTACCCAGACCGCCCCCATCAGCGTGCTGTTTACCGTGCCGGAGGACCGGTTACCCGAACTGCTCGCTGCGGTACGCCAGAATCCACGCCTGACGGTGGAAGCGCGAGACCGCAGTGCCAGTGTCCGCCTGGCCGAAGGTCATCTGCTGGCACTTGACAACCAGATTGACCCGGCAACCGGTACCCTGCGGCTCAAGGCGGTTTTTCCCAACCAGGACGAACGGCTGTTCGCCAACCAGTTCGTGAACGTGCAACTCAATCTGGAACCCCTGCACCAGGTGCCGGTGATTCCGGCAGCCGCCATACTGCACGGCAGTTCCGGTGAGTTTGTCTATGTAGCTACCGCAGACGGCAAGGCCCGGGTGCAGGCCATTGCCTCAGGGGCACGGCACGGTGAGCGTGTCGCCATCGTCAGTGGCCTGACGGAAGGAACTGAAATCATCGTCGAAGGAATGGATCGCTTGCGGGATGGGGCGGCAATTCGGGTCATCCGGCCCAACTGACGAACGCTCCCGGGGACAGGAAAAATACGGCCAGTTTTATCGGGGGAAGTCAACGGGCGGCGGGGCAGCAGTTCCTGGCGGTTGTCCAGTCTGTCCCACTTGAAACCACCCGCCCAACTTCACCCAAAACTCAAGGGATAGTCGCGGTCAGCGAAGCGCAGGGTTTCAATGCCGATGAGAATATCGCGGCCTTCATCGAGGCCATCCCCGGTGTTGATGTCCTGTACCGTCCAGCTCTGGCTGTCCACATCGGGCACTGTTTTGTAATCGCTGAACTCCCCCTGATAACTCACCACATCCTGGCCATCGCCGCCGGTCAGGCTGTCATCCCCGGCTCCGCCTTCCAGCGTATCATTACCGGCATTGCCCCACAGGCCATCATTACCGCCCCCGCCGCTCAGCCTGTTGTCGCTGTCATTGCCCTGGAGGGTGTTGGCCTGTCCGTTGCCGCGTCCGCTGATGGCATTACCCAGCAGAATCAGCACTTCCAGATTATCCCCCAGTACATAATCGACCTTGCTTTCCACCACATCCAGGCCGCTGTCGGTGGCGGATTCCACAATACTGTCTTCGGTGCTGCTGACCTGATAAGTGTCCGAACCGATACCGCCCACCAGCGTATCAATGCCGGGACCGCCAATCAGGGTGTCATCCCCCATGCCACCTTCGATGGAATCATGGCCGTTCATGCCATCCAGCCGGTTGTTACCGTCGTTGCCGAGGATGCGGTTCTGGTCGTCATTGCCGGTACCGGTCAGGTTTTGCAGCCCCTTCAGAATCAGGTTTTCCAGATTGGCTCCCAGCGCATAGTCCCGGATACTTTCCACCGTATCGTTACCCGCCAGCGGGCCGGGTTGCTCGCTGACTACATCCTGAAAATTATCAACCACATAGTAATCGTCACCGTCGCCGCCTGTCAGGGTGTCGATACCGGAGCCGCCTTGCAGGGTATCGTTACCGGCACCGCCGTCCAGACTGTCATCGTCCATACCCCCATCCAGACTGTCATTACCGGTTCCGCCCCGCAGGGTATCGTTGCCTGCATCGCCGGTCAGGGTGTCGTTGCCAACCCCGCCATCTACGACATCATCGCCGATATTGCCGCTCAGGCTGTCATTGCCGGTTGAACCCGAAATCGTGTCATTGCCAGCCAGACCGTCATACCGATCATCACCGCCGGTGCCGTTCCATTTGTCATTACCCGCCGTGCCCTTGATGAGGGCAGCAGGCGGTGTGCCGCCCTTGACCAATGCCGTCGCTTTGCTGGTGACACTTTCCGGCGTACCGAGTCCATCGGTGTAGCTCAGGGTGACGGTGAGGCTTTTGCCGACTTCTGCTGCGGTCAGTTTGTAACTTTTACCGGTACCCAGCAGCACATCACCGGCTTTCCAGGCATAGCTGAACGTACCCAGGCCATCGGCGTCCCGGATGTTTTGCCGGATGGTCAGCACCTTACCGACCTGAGTCTTGCCGATGATATTGAGCTTGCCGGTAGGCAGATGATTCTGGACGGCAACCGGCGCGGTAACCGGTGCGGTCGCCTGACTGGTAAGGGTTTCGGCGTTGCCGCGTCCGTCAGTGTAGTAGGCCGTCACGCGGATGGCGGCACCGACATCGGTTGAAGTCAGCGTGTAGCTGGCACCGGTCGCACCCGGAATGGCGGCACCGTTGGCCAGCCATTGATAGCTCAAGGGGCCGAGGCCATCGGCATCGGCGAGACCCTGACCATCGACTTGAAGCGTCTGGTTCAGTCCCGGCGTGCCCTGTATACGCAGCGTGCCGGTGACGGGGTTGTTGGCTCCACCGCTGACGGCAATGGCCGGGCTGCTCACGCTTTCCCGGCTGCCATAACCATCGGTATAGCTCAGTGTAACGCTCAGGCTTTTGCCGGCTTCATTGCGGGTGATATACCAGGCTGTGCCGGTCGCCCCTTGAATGGGCGTGCCATTGGCCAGCCACTGGTAACTGAAAGTGCCCAGACCATCGGCATCGGTCAGGGTATTGATGAGGCTGAGTGTCTGCCCTGGTTCCGGTTTACCGCTGAGGCTAAGGCTGCCGCCGGGGGCATCGTTGACATTGGCAATCGCTGCTACCGGCAGGCTGGTCACGGTTTCAGCCGACATTCCGCCCCCCAGTCGTCTAAAATGCGTTTTTCCTGAAAACTCACTACCACACCCGCAATCTGAGCACTCAACAGGGCTGAACACGAACGGATCGTGTGGCGGAACGTTCATCAGAACGTCCGATTTTGGCT
>SXGU01187325.1_pt1 | contig 16366 bp, 17 predicted proteins | sample 3174531 | NCBI WGS metagenome assembly SXGU01 (sample SAMN11356863, study PRJNA531348) | freshwater metagenome | isolation source: freshwater sample F1-140 | place: China: Fuxian Lake, Yuxi | collected 2017-12-25 | reverse complement strand
GCCGCGCTGTTTTTCCATCTCCATCCAGTCAGAGGTGGCGTGGCGGGCGGCCTTGCGTCCCTTGACCGAGCCGGCCAACTGAATGGCACCGCCAAACAGCAGCAGTTTTTCGGTGAGGGTGGTTTTTCCGGCATCCGGGTGGGAAATAATGGCGAACGTGCGCCTGCGCTGGAGTTCTGCGAGGAGTTCGGACATGGGTTAAGGCGATGAAAGTTGTCTGGAATTGCGGCTGTTGCGGAATACCAGGGGTTTGGAACTGACCGGGTTGCGGGCCTGGGTGATCGCTGCCTCAATACGGAAGCGATCCGGGGATTTGCTGCAGACCGGATCAGCGGCGGCGGGATTGCCGGTCAGCAAATAGGCCTGACAGCGACAGCCACCGAAATCACGGGCCTGCTCCGGGCAGGTGCGACAGGGTTCCTGCATCCAGTCGAAGCCGCGAAAGCGGTTGAAGGCTTCGGAGCGGTTCCAGATGTCGGCAATGCTCATATCCCGCACCGAGGGACAGTTTAATCCGGGCAGGATGCGAGCCTCGTGACACGGCAAGGCCAGGCCGTCGGGTGCAATGGTCAGGAATGTGGTGCCCCAGCCGTTCATGCAGGCCTTGGGGCGGTCTTCGTAGAAATCCGGTACGACATAGTAGATCTTCATGCGTCCCTCAAGCTTTTCCCGGTAGGCCCGGGCAATGGCCTCGGCCTTGGTGAATTGCTCCCGGGTCGGCAGCAGGGCATCACGGTTGAGATGCGCCCAGCCATAGTACTGGGTGTTGGCCAGTTCCAGATAATCGGCACCCAATTCCATCGCCATTTCCAGAATGGACTCCATCAAATGAATGTTGTGGCGATGAATCACCACGCACAACACCATCGGATAACCGTGCTGTTTGATGAGACGGGCCACCTGCCGTTTTTGCTCGAATGATTCCACGCCGGCCAGATGGTCGTTCAGGGTTTTTTCCGGTGCCTGGATGCTGATCTGGATATGGTCCAGCCCGGCCTGCCGGAGGGCTGCAATCCGGGCTTCATCCAGTCGGTAACCGGACGTAATCAGATTGACGTAATAACCCAGCCCACGGGCGTGCGTGACCAGTTCGGCCAGATCAGGCCGGGTCAGCGGTTCTCCGCCGGACAGGCCCAGTTGCACGGCCCCCATGGCTCGGGCTTCGGTGAATACCCGCTGCCACTCGCCGGTGGTCAGTTCCTCACCGTGGCGGGCATAATCCACCGGATTGGAGCAGTAAGGGCATTGCAGGGGGCAGGCGTAGGTCAGTTCGGCCAGTAGCCAGCGGGGTTGGGTCAGGGGAGTCGGTGTGGTCGTCATGGGGGTGCGGTTCAGCGTTCCAGTGCCCGTCGCTGTATGTCCATCAGCGAACGGATGCCGGTTTCGGCCAGGGCAAGCATGGCATTCAGCTCATCACGGCGGAAGGCATGGCCTTCAGCGGTTCCCTGCAACTCAATAAAGGCACCGGCATCGTTCATGACGACATTCATGTCGGTTTCGGCTTCGCTGTCTTCCTGGTAGTCCAGATCAAGCACCGGGACTCCCTTGCAGATACCCACTGACACGGCGGCAATCTGGCCGTGCAGGGGACTGGTTTTGAGCTTGCGCTGGCGGATCAGACGCTGCACTGCCAGTGACAGGGCGACATAACCACCGGTGATGGCCGCTGTACGGGTGCCACCATCGGCCTGGAGTACATCGCAATCCAGTGTCACCGTGCGCTCCCCCAGCGCGTTCAGATCCAGCGTGGCCCTGAGAGCCCGGCCAATCAGACGCTGGATTTCCAGGGTGCGCCCGCCCTGCCGTCCCCGCGAGGCCTCACGCTGGTTCCGTTCGTGGGTAGAACGCGGCAACATGCTGTACTCGGCCGTAATCCAGCCCGTTCCCTTGCCCTTGAGGAAGGGCGGTACCCGCTCCTCGATACTGGCCGTGCATAACACCCGGGTGTCGCCGAATTCGACCAGTACCGAACCTTCGGCGTGTTTGGTGTAGTGACAGATCAGGTTGACGTTGCGCAGATCATCAGGATTTCGGCCGCTGGGTCTCATGGGGGTCTCTCGGTTGGAAAAATGGCACGAGTATAGCGGAAATGGCGTCCGGATGGTTGCAGCCTGGCGGGCCTTCACGGGTTGATTAACGGGAGTGTGGGTGTATCGCCCCCGTTGCAGCGAGGGAACCCGGTTTTCGACCCGGACTCCGCGTTGATTATTGATAACGGTTATCATCTTCGCTATGATGGTGGCCCGTCATTGTGATGCCGCACTGTCAACAAGAGGTGATCTGACCATGTACATCTGCATCTGTAATCAAGTCACGGACGGACAAATCAGGCATGCCGTCCGGACGAAGGGAATCACCCGTCTACAGGATGTCTGCCGCGAACTGGGAGCCTGTAACCAGTGCGGCAAGTGTGCCGTTGCCGTCCGGCAGGTCATCAGCGACTGCCTGGAACCCGACACCGTGCAGGCGGCGCGGTGGCCGTCTGTCGAGCTTGACCCGGCCAGGCGGCATACGGTCAGGCGACGGCCAGAGCGTTACCCTGCCCAAGCCATTGTCAACGGCTGACGCCACCCTCGTTACCGCCGACAAACATCCGGTAGGCCGGGTTTTCGGTTTCGTCCCGCCAGGCGAAGGTCATGGATTCGAGAAAGTCGCGCAATTGTTGGCGTTCAGCCGGGGGTACCTGAAGCCCCATCAGCACCCGACCATACGCCGCGCCGTGATTGCGGTAGTGAAACAGGCTAATGTTCCAGCGTCCGCCCATGACGGACAGAAATTTCAGCAGGGCACCGGGCCGCTCGGGAAATTCAAAACTGTATACCACTTCATCCAGCAGGCACGGGGCGTGCCCTCCTACCATGTACCGGATATGCTCGATGGCCAGTTCGTTGCCGGTCATGTTGACGACACCGTAACCGGCTTGCCGCAAGGGTTGCATCAGGCTTTCACGGTCGGACTCGCTGCCGGTAATTTCCACCCCCAGAAAAACCTGGGCGGCTGCCGCATCAAAATAGCGATAATTGAATTCGGTGATGCCGCGTCGCCCGAGTGTCTCGCAAAACTGAAGAAAACTGCCGGGACGCTCCGGGATGGTGACGGCCAGCAGCAGTTCACGCTGCTCTCCCACCTGAGCCCGTTCGGCAACGTGCCGCAAACGATCAAAATTGATGTTGGCACCGCTCTCTACCGCAATCAGGCAACGGTTGGTCAAACCGGTTCGTTCGATATATTGCTTCATGCCAGCCACACTCAGGGCTCCGGCCGGTTCGGCGATGGAGCGGGTATCATCGAAGATGTCCTTGATGGCCGCGCAAATTTCATCGGTATTGACCGTCACCACCTCATCGACATACTGCCTGGCGATACGGAAGGGTTCTGCCCCCACCTGTCGCACCGCAACCCCATCAGCGAATAGTCCCACCTGACGCAGCACGACCCGTTCGTCGGCTATCAGTGCCTGATTGAGGCAGTCGGCATCGTCCGGTTCTACACCGATAATTCGGATATCCGGTCGCACGAATTTGATGTAGGCCGCAATACCGGCGATTAAACCGCCCCCTCCCACCGGGACAAAGATCGCGTGGATATCGTCGGCAAAAGGCCGGTGCGGACGAATTTGGCGGAGGATTTCCATGCCGATGGTGCCTTGTCCGGCAATGACATCAGGGTCGTCATACGGGTGGACGAAAGTCAGTCGCTGTTCCCGGGCCAGTTGCACGGCATATTCGTATGCCTCGTCGTAGGAATCGCCTTTCAGCACAATCTCCCCTCCGCGCCAGCGTACCGCCTTGACCTTGATGTCAGGGGTGGTGAGGGGCATGACGATCAGGGTTTTGATGCCCAGCTTCTGCCCGGCCAGGGCAACGCCCTGGGCGTGATTGCCGGCCGAGGCCGCGATGACCCCGGTGGCTCGGGCCTGGGCGTCCAGACCGGCGATCTTGTTGTAGGCTCCACGTAACTTGAAGGAAAAAACCGGCTGCAAATCCTCCCGCTTGAGGTAAATGGCGTTGTCATAACGCCGCGACAGGAGAGGTGCCTGATCCAGTGGTGTTTCCACGGCCACGTCATAAACCCGGGCGCGGAGAATGCGTTCTATGTAGTGTTGCAGCATGTGTTTGGACTAATCCGTTTTATACAGGTTGACCGTGACAGGGGGGCTCTGACCCGGTTATCATGATTCGGGCAAGATTCACCCTCAGGTGGATCGCTATGGTATTGGTTTTACGACAGGAGCAACAGAAAAATGACACAAGATGAATTGAAGCGGAAGGTGGCTGAGGCGGCCCTGGATTACGTCAGAAGTACGCCGATCCTGGGGGTGGGCACCGGGTCGACGGTCAACTACCTGATCGAAATGCTGGCGGATCTTCGGCAAAATCTGGAAGGAGCCGTATCCAGTTCGGAAGGGACGACCGCCCGACTCAAGCAACTGGGCATCCCGGTGCTGGATCTGAATGAGGTGGGAACCCTGGACATTTATGTGGATGGAGCCGACGAGATCAATGCCCATCTGCAGATGCTGAAGGGCGGCGGCGGAGCCTTGACCCGTGAGAAGATCATCGGAGCGGCGAGCCGGAAGTTCCTTTGTATCGCCGATGAAACCAAGTTTGTGGATGTACTCGGCAAATTTCCCCTGCCGGTAGAGGTGATCCCCATGTCACGCAGCTTCGTGGCGCGGGAACTGGTCAAGCTGGGAGGGCAACCGCAATGGCGGCAAAATTGTGTGACTGACAATGGCAATCACATTCTGGATGTACACAATCTGACCGTACTGGATCCGGTCGAACTGGAAAAAACCATCAATGACATTCCGGGGGTCGTCACCAACGGTTTGTTTGCCCTGCGCAAGGCCGATATGGCTCTGCTGGGCGGCCAGGACGGTATTCGCGTGATTCAGTAAGGCATCTTCCCGGGGGATGGTCATTTGTCCCCCGTCTTCAAGCTTCAGCGGACTTGTGTCTCGCGCCAACCCGGCCGACGGAACCCCAGAAAATGCTGCAACCAGTAACGACCATTCAGGGCCGAAACGATGACCTGTCCCCGGACACTGCTGGAGTGAACGAAGGCATCACCACCGACATAAATGCCCACGTGTGAAAACGGTTCACCGGTTGTATTGAAGAAGACGAGATCACCCGGCTGGCGGGCACGTTGATCAATTTTGAGGAGGTGGTCTGCCATCTGCCGTGCCGTACGCGGCAAACGCACACCGTATCGGGAATAGACGTGCTGAACGAAACCGCTGCAATCGAAGCCTTCAAGGGGGGATTCCTTACCCCAGCGGTAGGGCTTGCCCCTCAGGGTCATGGCATAGTTGACGACTGCCTTGTTGCCAATTGGTGCCGCAACCCGTGGTTGCGACAGAACCGGTGCCCTGCCCGAGTGACCGGCACAGCCACCCAGGAGACCCAGCACAACCAAAACCGGGAATACTCTGGTTTGGGTCAGTGCGAAATAAAATGAACCTGCCATTCCGCCTGGCGGGCGAATTGAAGATAACTGGAACCCCACTTAAAGACCCCATTCACCACGCAACAATCCCGTGCGGAAAACCAAAATTCTGAAACAGGCGGCAAACCGCCTGAAGCGGATCGCAGCAAGCCCGGAAAACAGTCAATCAATACAAATGATCAACGGAAAAATAAAACGCCGGACTTGCCACAATCCAGCCAGTTATTGGGGCTTTTCCTGATCGTTGAAAACCCAACGAACGAAGAGAAATCCGATCACGACAATCGCCAGGGTTACTACGATACCCATCGGTGATCTCATTTTTTCAACTAAATCTAATATGGCACCCATTTTACAATCTACCTTCGCTTTGGTTTTATTAAAAATCCTGTGTATTTTCGCCGCACCAGGGCGTGGCAATACTCCTTTCCCGATACAAGGAACCCCCCTCAAAGCCTGTTTTGTTGGTTCAGGGAAAGGGGGAACTCGCTTGATGAGTTCCTTGTGCAGGGAGCGAATATCTTAACGCCTGCTCGCTCTCTGTCAAGGGATATGCCCGATGGCAAGACCCAAACCCTGCCATCGGAGCGGTCTTGGTGCCACGGAGATCGCTACTTTTTGACGCTACTGCCGGATTTGACGATGTTGATTCCCTTGAGCAGATTCAGTGCCTCATTGAGGGGATAGTCCTGTAAGGCCAGTGCCTCCTCGCTGGATTCCGCCGTGCGGGGCGCGTCGGTTTTCTTGCCGGGCTTGCCGTTTTCCAGGTGGTTGGTCAGATCCGATTCCTTGAGCGGGTTGAATTCCGACTGGGCAGCCAACTCCAGTTTAACCTTGGAGATGGGAACATCGGGCGTAATCCCCTCTGCCTGGATGGAACGACCGGACGGCGTATAGTATCGGGCCGTGGTCAGTTTGACCGCACCGCCATTGCTGGTTGGCAGTATGGTCTGTACCGAACCCTTGCCGAAGGTTTTTTCGCCCATGATTACCGCCCGATGGTGATCCTGCAGTGCCCCGGCCACGATTTCTGATGCTGAAGCCGAGCCCGCGTTAATCAGTACCACAATGGGAGCCCCATTGATCAGGTCGCGAGGGGTAGCGGTGAACCTCATTTTGGCATCTTCCACCCTGCCGTCGGTATAGACGATCAATCCGTCTTCAAGGAAGGCATCGCTGACCGAAACAGCCGCATTCAGAACGCCCCCCGGATTGTTGCGCAAATCCAGCACCAGTCCCTTGAGTGGCATGCCTTTCTGCATTTCGCGCAGTGCATCGTTGACATTTTCCCCGGTTTTGGACTGGAAACTGGTGATACGCAGGTAGCCATATCCCTCTTCCAGCAGCCGGTTCTTGACGCTCTTGACCTTTATGACATCACGCACGATCCTGATCTTGATCGGTTGCTCCAGTCCTTCCCGGACGACCGTCAACACGATCTCACTGCCCGGTTCACCGCGCATGGATTTTACGGCGTCATTCAGGCTCATGCCCTTGATCGGCTTGTCGTCAAGCCGGATGATCAGGTCACCGGCCTTGACGCCGGCTTTCTGGGCGGGTGTATCGTCAATAGGCGCGATCACCTTGACGAAGCCGTTTTCCATGCCGACTTCTATGCCCAGGCCACCAAACTGACCCGTGGTACCCACTTTCAACTCGTTATACTGTTCCTGGTCCAGATAGGCCGAGTGTGGATCAAGGCCGGATAACATGCCGCGAATGGCATCTTCAAGCAGCTTGTCATCCGCAACAGGCTCCACGTAATCCTGGCGGATGCGGCCATAGACCTCCGAGAAAGTCTTGAGACCCTCAAAAGGGATATTACCGGCTACCGGGGAAATCCCCCGCTCGGCCAGGACGCTGCCCGTGGTGCCCGCCAGGATACCCAGCAACACACCCAAAACCAAATACTGACTATTTCTCTGTTGAAACATATTTTTTCCCATCAACAAGCAAATGCTGCAAATTGTAACTACGCTGTGTTCAGTGTGAACGGCTCCGTCATTCGTTTGGATTGCACCAGGTCAGGGGATTGACCGGCCGTCCGTTCTGCCGAATTCCGAAGAAAAGGCCGGCATCCGGTCGCCCGCCGCTGACTCCCACGGTAGCAATGACTTCCCCGGCCAGAACCTTGTCGCCTACATTTTTGTAGAGGCTTTGATTGTAGGCATAGAGGCTCATGTAGGAATCACCGTGATCAATGATGGTCAGCAGTCCGTATCCCCTGAGCCAGTCCGAAAAAGCAACCCGCCCGTCCGAAATGGCCCGCACCGGCGAGCCTTCCCGTGCGGCAATCAGTATCCCGCCGAGACGTCCTCCGGTTCTGGCGTTGCTGAACTGCTCCACTACACGGCCCCTGACCGGACAAGAACCCTGTCCGTTTCTGGCTGCCTGGCCGGTTTCTGCCGCATCACGGGCAGGCATGCCCGGCTCGTCCTGGGGCTGTATGGATGCCAGCAAATGTTGAAGCCGTTGTTCATTTTCCTGGAGTCGTTTGAGTTGGACGTCCTGACTGAGGATGCCCCGTTCCAGTTCGGCCAGAATCTGCCGACGTGCCTGGCGGGATTTTTCAAGCTCCGCTTCTTCAGTACCCAGATCAATGCGCGACCGTTTCAGGTGCTCAATCTCGCCGGACAGTTCATCCTGCAAGCGACGTGATTCGGTCAACTCGGTCTGCATGCCCTGAATCAGGCGGGTTCTGGATCGATTCAGATAATTGTAGTATGCCAGAATCCGGCTCAGTCGGGCGGGATCATCCGAACTGATGACCAGTTTGAGCCACTCCTGACGACCGGCGGCATACGCGGCCCGGGCCTGGGCAGCCAGCCCCTGATGCTGGACGTCTACCTCGTCCAGCAACTGCTGGGCACGCCGTTTGAGTTCAGTAATCCGCTTCAGGTGGCTTTTTACCTGATTTTCCAGTTCGTTGCGGTTACGGGCCAGGCGGCCATAACGACGTTCAATGACGCTCAGTTGCTCAGTCAGTTCCTGGCGGCGTGATTCCAGACTGTCACGTGATTCCCGTATGGTTTTGATTTTTTCCCGGATACCGGCCAGATCCGAATCCCCCTGCGTGTCCGGAATGGGCTGGCCCGGGCCTGGTGCGGGCAACAACCCCAGAGCCACCCATAACAACAGACGGTACGGCAAACGTCGGCACTTCACGAATCAAACAGGGAGCGACCGGTCATTTCAACAGGCTTTTCAATGCCGAGCAGGTCGAGCAGGGTCGGGGCCACATCCGCCAGATCGCCGGGCCTCATCCGTGATACCGGTCGCTTGCCCCGATAAACCAGCGGTACCCGGTTCATGGTGTGCGCGGTATGCGCCTCGCCGGTCACCGGATCAATCATTTGTTCAATATTGCCATGATCGGCCGTCAGCAACAGGGCACCGTCAACCTGATCCAGCGCAGCCAGCACCCGGCCCAGAGAGGCATCAACGGCCTCCACCGCCTCTATGGCAGCCGGCAATATCCCGGTGTGACCGACCATATCGCAGTTGGCGTAATTACACACGATGACATCATGGGTCTGGTTGGCGATGGCATTGACCAGGGCATCCGTTACCTCTGTGGCACTCATGTCAGGTTTGAGGTCGTAGGTGGTCACGTTGGGCGACGGCACCAGAACCCGCTCTTCCCCGGGATAGGGCTGTTCAATGCCCCCGTTAAAGAAGAAGGTAACGTGGGCATATTTTTCGGTTTCGGCCAGCCGTAACTGGGTCAGGCCGTGTTTCGCCAGGGTTTCACCCAGACAAGCCCGAATCTCCCGTGGCGGAAAGACAACCGGGTAGTCGAAGTTTTGATGGTATCGGGTCAGGGTGACGAAGCAGCCGGGGCGCACCGTTGTTCCGCGCTCAAAGCCGGTGAAATCGGGCCGGGTCAGTGCCTGACACAGTTCGCGAGCCCGGTCAGCCCGGAAATTCATGAACACCACCCCGTCGCCATCACGGATGGTAACCGGTTCGGTTCCGGGCGGTACAATGGCGGTAGGCAACACGAATTCATCCGATTCGCCTCTGGCATAGGCTTTTTCCAACCCTTCCAGGGCCGAGCTGGCGTACTGTTCAGCCTGCCCCCCGACCAGCATCCGATACGCTTTCTCTACCCGATCCCAGCGATTGTCCCGATCCATTGCGTAGAAACGCCCCGTCAGTGAGGCAATCCGTGCGCCCGCAACCGGTTTTATCGCGGCCTCTGCCTGAGCGATAAATTCAGCGGCACTGCGGGGTGGGGTATCGCGTCCGTCCAGAAATGCATGGAGACAAATTTCACTCACCCCATGTGCCTCGGCCATGCGTACCAGGGCATGCGAGTGGGTCTGATCACTATGCACCCCGCCGGTGGAGAGCAGGGTCAGGATGTGCAGTCGCCTGCCCCGACTCTGTTCAAGTGCCTCAAGCAGTACCGGATTTTCAAAAAAACTGCCATCACGGATGGTTTTGCCGATGAGGGTAAGGTCCTGGTAGATTCGTTGCCCCCCTCCCAGGTGCATGTGCCCTACCTCTGAATTGCCCATCTGATCGTCGGGAAGCCCCACGGCTTCACCCGAACACTGGAGCAGGGTATGGGGATGATTGTCCCACAAGGCATTCCAGACCGGAGTCTTGGCCAGTGCGATGGCATTGCTGCCGGGGTCTTCCCGGTAACCAAAGCCATCAAGAATGATGAGGACGACGGGTTTTGGACTATGTGAGTTCACAGTATAATCTCCTGACTCGGTTTTGAGGGAAGTGTGTGCTTTGCCCTGCCTCAATTTTAACTGTTTTTGGGGGGCACGTCGTTTGTGCCTTGCAAAAATGCAAGCCCATGACCGTATCCGGCCTTGTCGATTGCACCGAAGGCCATCGCAGCCCCTGCCTCTCCGGATTTTTTCAACCGGGAGCAGGCGCGTTTTCAACCCTGTAGCATCCCCATAAAACATGCCATGAATGTAACCGTAGATCGGCTGCTGGAATTTGTCAGTAATCACTGGCTGATGACCAGCGGTTTCGTTGTTGCCCTCCTTCTCCTCTTCCAGGATATCCTGGACAGTGCCTTGCGCCGCCACAGGGTAGTGTCTCCGGCTGAGGCTGTCACCCTCATGAACGACGATGCCACGGTGGTGATTGACGTGCGGGAAGCCCATGAGTTCTCGGGCGGACACATCACCAATGCCCGCCACATCCCGTTCGGCAAACTGGATGAAAGGGCTGCCGAACTGGCGTCATTGAAAAATCAGCCCCTGCTGATCGTCTGCCAGGTTGGCACCCGCTCCGGTGCGGCCTGCAAGAAATTGTCGAAACAGGGCTTCGCCCAAATTCATGAACTGAAGGGCGGCATGCAGGCCTGGCAGGAAGACAAACTGCCCGTGACCAAAAAAAGCGGCAAGTGACGCCAACCCTGATTTTTCAGGTCTTATCAATTTTGAACCCAAACTCCCAGAGAACCTACCATGGCTGATACAGCAAGCACCCCGGAAAAGCAATTTTCAATCCAGAAACTCTACGTCAAGGATGTTTCCTTCGAGACACCCAACTCGCCAGATGTTTTCACCCGCAAATGGGAACCCAAAGTCGAGTTCAACCTGTCCAGCAACGCCCGGCAATTGCAGGATGACCTTTTTGAAGTCACGGTAACAACCACCCTGACCGTAACAATTGAGGAAAAAACCGCCTATCTGGTCGAAGTCTGCCAGGCCGGCATCTTTGCCCTGGTCAATTTTGAGGAAGACGAACTGGGCCCACTGCTGGGCAGTTACTGCCCCAATGTGTTGTTTCCATATGCCCGCGAGGCCGTGTCGGATCTGGTCACCCGGGGAGGGTTCCCTCCCATGCTGCTGGCTCCGATCAATTTTGATGCACTCTACGCCCAACACATGCAGCAACTTGACGAACAGGCGGTCGTCCATTGATGCGGCTGACACGGAAATAATCCCATGGCTCGCATATCGGTACTCGGTGCCGGCTCCTGGGGTACGGCACTGGCTCTCCTGCTGGCAAGGAACGGACATGACACCGTACTCTGGGGCCATCACCCGGATCACGTACGGCATTTGAGTCAGGAACGCTGCAATCGCCGGTATTTGCCGGACGCACCGTTCCCCGACACCCTGCAAGTACAGGCAGACCTGATTGAGGCCGTGCGGCAATCGCCGATCACCCTCATTGCCGTGCCCAGTCACGCCTTCCGTGATTTACTCATCCGGATACGCCCCCATCTGGCTCCCGCTCCCCGCATTGCCTGGGCGACCAAGGGGCTGGAGACGGACTCGCAACGGCTGCTGCATGAGATCGTGGCAGAGGAAATCGGACAGACTGTCGACATGGCGGTGCTGTCCGGCCCTACTTTTGCCCGTGAGGTAGCGGCCAATCTGCCCACGGCCATGACGGTGGCCTCCCCACAGGCCGATTTTGCCCAAACCCTGGTGAGCCTGCTCCACAATCCGCGTTTCCGGGCCTACCGCAGCGAAGATGTAATCGGCGTGCAACTGGGCGGCGCGACCAAAAATGTACTGGCCATTGCCGCCGGCGTGGCCGACGGTCTGGGGTTTGGTGCCAATGCCAGGGCCGCCCTGATTACCCGGGGGCTGGCCGAGATGACCCGACTCGGCCTGGCTCTGGGAGGCAAACCGGAAACCTTCATGGGACTGGCAGGCGTCGGTGACCTCATGCTGACCTGCACTGACAACCAGTCACGCAATCGCCGGTTCGGTTTGGGATTGGGCCAGGGTCTCCCGCGAGAACAGGTTACCTGCGAAATCGGGCAGGAAATCGAAGGCATCATGACGGCCCGCCTGGTGTATCAACTGGCGCAACGTCATGGCATTGACATGCCGATTACCGAACAAACCTACCGTATCCTCCATCAGGGGCTTGCGCCACTGGAGGCGGTGGAAAACCTGTTCCTTCGGCAACCCAGACCCGAGTAGCACCCCCAATCACCGTGACCACTGATTTTCGGGGCGGCCATCCGCCCCTGTTTGGCCTGTTCGACCGGATGCTGGTCGTGGATAGTCTCCGGTCTCTGGCGGCCATTCTGCTGGTTCTGGTCACAATCATCGTCAGCCGCAAATTTCTGGGGGTACTGGACAAGGCTCTGGACGGCGAGTTGTCAGGTGATACCATTTTTATCCTGCTGGGCCTTAAAACCCTGTCTTCCACCGCCATTCTGCTGCCAGCCGCCAGCTTCATGGCCATACTGACCGTGCTGGGACGTCTTTACCGGGATCAGGAAATGGCGGCCCTGGCTGCGGCCGGGGTGGGACTGGGCCGAACCCTGCAAGCCATTGCCTGGGTTCTGTTTCCACTGTTTCTGCTATCGACCTGGATGAGCCTGGCAGTCATGCCCTGGTCGGAACGGCAATCCCAGTTGCTCATGAACCGGGATGAAAAAAATGCCGACATTCGTGGCTTCAAACCCGGACGGTTCAATGAGTTCAGTCAGGGGGATGTAGTACTGTATGCCGAGCAACTGGGTGCCGATAACGCGCTCGATAATGTGTTCGTACAAAGCCGACAACGCAATACGATCGGCATTGTCATGGCCCGGCACGGCCAGCTTGAAAAAAACCGCGACGATGAATACTTTGTAGTACTGCGGGAGGGCAAACGCTATCAGGGCATTCCGGGACGCGCTGATTTTGTCATCAGCGAATTTGCCGAACACGGCGTCCGCCTTGAAACCATAGACAACGAAACGGCCAATCTGAGACGGGAGGCAGAGGATACGCTGACATTGTGGCGGTCGCAATCGCCCCGGGAACTGGCCGAACTGCAAAAGCGGCTGGCCGCTCCGCTGGGTCTGCTGTTCCTGGGAATTCTGGCAATCCCCCTGGCGCAAACGGCTCCCCGCAGCGGGGTGTACGGCAACATTTTCATCGCCCTGGTAATTTATATCCTGTTTGAAAACCTGCAAAAAATAACCCAGGGACTACTCATGACAGGCAAACTGTCAGCCGGATTGAGCTATACCCTGGCCTATGTGGTTCTGGTGGGGTGTACACTGGGCCTTGTTCTGGGGCGGCGTGGCTGGAAGTGGATACTGCTCTCGCTGCGGGAACGGATCGGATCATGAAAACCCTGACCCGCTACCTTGCCCTTGAGGTCATCAAGGGTTCCCTGCTGGCTACACTGGTATTACTCATACTGGTCAATTTTTTTACCTTTGCCGATGAACTGGGTGATCTGGGCAAGGGCGATTACGGCCTCCGTCAGATCGTGACCGTACTGATATTGACCTCACCGCGTGACTTTTATGAACTGCTGCCTTCGGGCGTCCTGATTGGCAGCCTGGTGATGCTGGGAGCCCTTGCCAGTGACCATGAACTCATGGCGATGCAATCAGCCGGTGTCTCCCGCTGGCGACTGATCGGGGCAGTACTCCTGGCCGGTCTTCCCCTGTGCCTGGTGTCGATCGGAGTGGGAGAATACGTAGCACCGGTTGCCGAGCGTTCTGCCCACACCCTGAAAGCCACGGCCCTGAAAAAACAGGTGGCTGCCCGAACCCGCTACGGCTTCTGGGTCAGGGATGGTCGGGTGTTCATCAACATCCGCCAGATCGAATACCTGGATACCCTCGGCGACATCACCATCTACCAAACCGATGAATCCAGCGAGTTGCGTTCAGCCAGCCATGCCGGTCGAGCCTCCTACGACAACGGGCAATGGCACCTCAAAAAAATCAGGGAGACCCGGTTTAACGGGAAGGAAGCCCGGGCCGGGAAGAAAGAGACTGCTGACTGGTCATCGGTGCTGGCTCCCGATCTGCTTAATGCCTTCGTCCTGCAACCCGAAAATCTGCCCGCACAGGAACTGGCCCGCTATATCACCTATCTGCAGGAGAACGGACAACAATCTCCGGTAGTCGAACTGGCCTTCTGGAGTCGCATCGCCAATCCGTTGCTGACGCTGATCATGCTGATGGTGGCCGTTCCGTTTGTTCTGGGCGCAGGCGGACGCAGCGGTATGGGAACCGGGCAACGCATCGTGATCGGCGTTGTGATCGGCCTCGGCTTTTATCTGTTTGACAAAATGTTCGGGCACATAGGGCTGATTTATGAGCTTAACCCGGCGATTGCAGCATTGGGTCCCGCCCTGCTCGCCCTGGGGGCGTCCCTGGCGGGTCTGGTGAAAACCCGATCATTTTGACATGCAACCGGCTGTTGGCAGGATGCCGCACGAAAGGCAGTTCCCCGGCTCATGGGCCGCCCGGAATAATGACCCGCCTCTCACCAACCTTTAACAATGGTAACCCCTGATGAAAAGACCATTCGATTTGCTCCCCCTGCTTGCACTGGCCGGCTTTATCACCGCATCCAGCGCGTCGGCGGAACCCGTTTCCCTTGAACTGCTGATACGGGATCACCACTTTATCCCCGAGGAATTGACCGTCCCGGCCGGGGTCAAGGTCAAACTCACCATCACGAATGAGGATGCGACCCCGGAAGAATTTGAGAGTCGCTCCCTTAAACGGGAAAAAATCATTCCCGGCAAGCGTCAGGTCGTTATGTCGATAGGGCCGCTTGATCCGGGTATCCACGAGTTCTTCGGAGAGTTTCACGAAGCCACGGCAAAAGGCCGGCTCATCGTTCAGTAAGCAGGTTTATCCCATGTTGGCCACCGGTTTGATCGTATTCAGGGAAGTGCTGGAAGCAGCACTCATCATCAGTATCGTCATGGCTGCCAGCCGGGGTGTCCAGGGCCGTGGTGCCTGGATTGGTACCGGTTTGCTGGCCGGTTTGTTCCTGTCCTGTGTGGTAGCATTCTTCGCCGGCCATCTTGCCACGGCCGCAGCCGGGGTGGGACAGGATCTGTTCAATGCCATCGTCCTGCTATCCGCCGTGTTTTTGCTGGGCTGGCACAACGTCTGGATGCAGCAGCACGGGCGCGAACTGGCCCGGGAAATGCGCCAGTTGGGGTTGGCGGTGGTGAGTGGTTCCCGCCCACTCTATGCCCTGGCGACTGTGGTAGGGCTTGCGGTGCTGCGGGAAGGCTCTGAACTCGTACTGTTCCTCTATGGTGTCCTTTCATCCGGCGAAGGTACCGGAGACCTGCTGCTCGGTGGACTGATGGGGTTGGCAGTGGGCGTGTCCACCGGATTTGCCCTGTATCTCGGACTGCTGCGAATTCCTCACCGTCGGCTCTTTGCCGTAACGAGCGGACTTATCCTGTTCCTGGCAGCCGGTTTGTCTGCCCAGGCGGCGGCGAGTCTGGTGCAAGCCGATCTGATTCCCCCCCTGGGCAGAACCGTATGGGATACTTCAAGCCTGTTGCCGGAGGACAGCCTGTTTGGACGTCTTCTGCACATATTGGTAGGGTATGTTGCCCAGCCGGACGGTATACAGATTCTGTTCTACCTCATCACATTGAGCGTCATTTTTGTCATGATGCAGGTCTGCCGCCTCAACCCGACCGAACTGAAGGGAAAAGCCTGACGGCTCCAATGACCCGGGCTGTAGCATCATCAACAGGTTTTAACCATGGCTGAAGCATCCGTATCAATACTGGATCGATTGAAAGTCGTCAGCAAACTGGGGCTGGGAGCCCCTCTGCTCATTTTGCTGATGTTGATGATGATGGTCGTTCCGTTACCACCCTTCATCCTGGATCTGCTGTTTACCTTCAATATAGCCCTCTCCCTCCTGGTGCTGCTGGTTACGGTGTACACCCTGAGACCGCTGGACTTTGCGGTGTTTCCCTCGGTTCTGCTGGTTGCAACCCTGCTGCGACTCAGCCTCAATGTCGCGTCGACCCGGGTCGTCCTGCTGGAAGGGCATCAAGGCCCGGATGCAGCCGGTAAGGTGATCGAAGCCTTCGGAGAGTTTGTCATCGGCGGCAACTATGCAGTCGGACTGATCGTATTCATTATCCTGGTTATCATCAATTTTGTGGTCGTGACCAAGGGAGCCGGACGTGTGTCTGAAGTCAGTGCCCG
>SXGU01384295.1_pt1 | contig 16369 bp, 16 predicted proteins | sample 3174531 | NCBI WGS metagenome assembly SXGU01 (sample SAMN11356863, study PRJNA531348) | freshwater metagenome | isolation source: freshwater sample F1-140 | place: China: Fuxian Lake, Yuxi | collected 2017-12-25 | reverse complement strand
GAGAGCATCGCCCTTACAAGGCGAGGGTCGGGGGTTCGAACCCCGCAGCACCCACCAGACTTTGGGGTGGTAGTGCAGTTGGGTAGAATACCGGCCGGTCACGCCGGTGGTCGCGGGTTCGAGCCCCGTCCACTCCGCCAAACCAAATAAAAAGCCCCGTACCGTCTGGTTCGGGGCTTTTTTTTTGCTTACTGTAAGTTGATTCTTTAGGACAGAGCTATGCTGACAAAAATTAGAGAAAAAGCGCAAGGTGCTTTTGCATGGGGCATCTTGATAATAATTTGTGTGCCGTTTGCGTTATGGGGTATCCAGAATTATATCGATACCGGAAAAGAGGCAGCTGTTGCATCGGTGGGCAATAAAGATTTTTATCAACGTGATGTTAATAAAGCCTATGAGCAATACAGTCAGAGTTTTCAGGGAATGGGTATTGATGAGCAGACCTTAAAAGCCCAATCCTTAAAAAAACTGATAAAAGATGAAGTCTTGTTGCAATATGTCAACTCAAAAGGTCTGCTAACGACGGATGACACCGCTCGTGAATTCATCAAGGGTCTTGAATATTTTCAGGTAGACGGCAAGTTTGATGACAAGCAATACAAGGCTTTGTTAAGTTCACAAAGAATATCATCGAATGAATTTGTAAACAGAATCAAAAATGCGCTGATCATGGAGCAGTTTCAGAAAAGCGTTGTCGATAGCGCTTTCGCTACGCAATACGATGTCGAAAGCTTTTTTAAGATCCAGAATCAACAGCGCGATGTCGATTATGTGACGGTTACACTACAACAAGTGCCGGACCAGCCCTCAGATAAAGAAATAGCGGCCTATTACCAGCAACACCAGGATTTATATCAAGTACCCGAGCAGGTATCGGTGGAATACGTTGAGTTATCACTGGGTGATATTGCCAAGACGGTTGTGGTTACCGATGAAAAGCTGAAGGCTTTTTATGAAGAACAGAAAGACCAGTATTCTACCGTGGAGCGCAGAAAAATCAGTCATATCCTGTTTGCATCTAAGGATAAGGCCAGTGAGAAAGCGGCTTTGGAAAAAGCATTAAAAGCAAAAAAAGACTTGGAATCTAAAGATTTTGCTAAATTGGCGGCAGAAGTATCGGACGATAAACTGACCGCAAAAAATGGCGGTGACTTGGGCTTGTTTAATGCCGGGTCGATGGAGAAATCGTTTGAGGATGTCGCGAGTGCCTTGAAGCTCGGTCAGGTTTCAGAACCGGTTAAATCAGCTTTCGGCTATCATTTAATTAAAGTGACTGAATTAGTGCCTGCTGTCGTTAAACCGTTTGACAGCGTAAAGGACGAAGTAACCAAGGCCTATCAAAAAGCCCAGGCGGAAGATATTTTTTATGAATCCGGTGAAAAGCTCACTGAAATGAGTTATGAAAATCCGGATAACCTGAAAACAGTAGCCGATGCTTTAAAACTTACCATCAAGAAGTCCGCGCTATTTTCTAAAGACAAGGGCGAAGACATTGCCGCGGAAGAAAAAATACGCGGTGCTGCATTTGCAGAGGAAGTGCTGCAAGGTAATAACAGCGCGCCTATCGAGCTGGGCACCGAACGTTTGGTGGTTTTGCGATTATTGGAACATAAGCCGGCTGCGACGCGCGATTTGGCGGCAGTTAAGCCTGAAGTTGTTGCGGTGTTATTGAAGGATAAAGCAAAACAACTGACGATTGAAAAAGCTAAGGCGATAAAAGCGCGATTGCAAAAAGGAGAAGCCATCAAGACTGTTGCTGCTGAAAACAAGCTGGAACTCAAGAGCGCCCCAGGATTGATGCGCGGCAAGAGCACGCTGCCTGCGCAGTTAACGGATGCTATCTTTAAGGCGGCTAAACCGATTGCCGGTAAACCGACTATCTTTATAGCGGCCTTGCCATCCGACGAACAGGTTGTAGTCAGTCTGTCGAAAGTAACGCCGGGTGTTATGAGTGAAGAAGAAAAAAAGCAGATGGAATTGGCCAGGAAAAATATCGGCAAGGCGTTTGGAGAGACAGAGTTTAACGCAATGATAAACAGTTTACAGGCACAAGCCGACGTTTCTGTAAACACAAAGACCTCGTCCCAATAAATTTTTTTAAACGAAAAATCCGCTTATCGGGACGGTAATGTATTGCTGTCTTTCTGTTGAACAACCGCTATTAATCATCAGTGATTAATGGCGGTTCAGTTTTGCCTGATAATTGTTCCGCCTTATATCGATAAAGCGGAAAAGGCATCAAGATCCTCGACAGCAACAGCGGTTCGTCGGATGAGTTCGAGATTACTCTCCAGCGGCATCATGTCGCCGACTGCAAGTGTCACAATCATCGCTTCAAAAGGATATACCAGATGGGCGCGATAGCGATCCCACAGATGAGACATGTTGATGCGTATGCCCTTTTCGATGAGAATCTGACCATAATTTTCGACCAGACTTCTTTCGTGGAGTCGCCGTATGTCCGGGTCAAGCGCGGTAGACAGCAAGTAAGCGACATCGCTAATGCCTTCGCCGGTGCGAACGAGTTGCCAATCAAGAAATCCTGGACCGGATTCGTTCCAGAACAGGTTGCCGGCATGGCAATCGTGATGAACCAGAGTATGAGGTCCTGCGGAAAGACAACGCATCGCCAGGCGGCGATAACGGGCATAGTTCATCGTCGCGGGATGCAGTTTGCCGGGAATCAGATCGCCGCTAAGCCGCAATCCTCGCTTCATTAACGGTACGGCCAGCGCCGTTCCTAAAAAATCCTCCAGGCGTCTTACAGAGCCTGTCAGCCAGCGATAGTTGTCATGTATATCGGCCTTATTCCAGAAATGCGCATGGAAAGATGCGAGTTGTTTGACGACCAGTGCCGCTTGTGTGGCGGTTAGTGCATCGGCGGGAGAGCCGGGAACCGCACCTGATTCACTCACATCATTAAGAACCAGTGTCGATCCCCGGCCAAATTTGCTTTTTGCAGCCAACAGGCTGGGTTTGGTTAACGGTATGGATTGGGCTATTTCCGTATAGAAACGTACTTCGGTTTCGAGCAGGCGCGGCAAAGCGGTGATTAATCGGGCTTGCCAGGCCAGTGACGGCAGCTTTACGAACCAATGCTGCGGTAAAGTGTCGGGTCCTTGGTGTGCGACTTTGAGTCGAATCCGCGTGGTTGTGCCGACATCGACTGATTTAATTTCAACCTTGGAAACTTCCGCATCGGAACAATGTTGATTAACAATATGTTGAGCCCAGTTAACGGTTAAGTCATCTGGGTGACGAGCCAGAATGTTTTGTTTCATTATTGTTGCTCACAACCAGTATTCAAATTAATCAAAATAGGCAAAACCGGGCAAGTTTTCGCGAATACAATAAAAATCAGCTGGGGTTGGCCTCATGATTCACCAGGGTGCTTAACAGGTTGACCAGACTCGGGGTGTCCCGCGCATCGACCTGCATGACGGGATACGATAAATTGCGCTGACGTAAATAGTCAATATATGTTTCCATGCCGGGTTTTTCAGCTATATCACAGTGCGTTATCCCGATAGCCAGTTGTATTTTATCCAAAAATTTTTCGAAGAGTTTCAGATAGTAGTCCAATTCGGCAATAGGGTCGTTTTCCGTGTTATCAATCAACAACAGCATTCCCCAGGCATTTTCACATAATATCTGGCTCATAAAGTCAAAGCGTTTTTGCCCCGGCGTGCCATATAGAAAAACCCTTAGCTGATTATTAAAGCGCATTTCGCCATAATCCATCGCGACGGTTGTGGTGGATTTTTTGCGGGTGACGCTGTCGCTGGGTCGGGTTTCGGTGCTGATCGGAGCAAAGTCACTGAGGGCTGAAATGGCGGCGGTTTTACCCGATCCGACGCTGCCGGCAATCACTATCTTGATGCGGCCTTTTAAGCGTTGTCCTACCGGAGTGAATATGGTTTCCAGTGTGCTGCGGGCAATTACGTTTTTTTGGATAATTTGTCGCGCAGATTCGCCGTGTTCAATCAGGTTCAGGGCGCTACAGGCATTATAAAAGCCAATAATTTCAAATAAGGATTTCCCCGTTTTTGCGCGAATGTCGTACAAGCTTAATGCATTTGAGCTCATAAAATCCGCCAGTTCCTTATATTCTTTGCCGTAATAGTCCAGGCGCATATATTCGGGCAGTTGTTTCAATAATACGGTTTCTGTCAGCGGTATATCGCCCGATAAGCATCCTCGTGAACCGATCAGTACAGCAAACCAAACCAGTTCATTGATGGCATAGCGTTTATATTTTTTTACATTAATATCGTTAAAAACACTGTCTTCATCCAGGAACATGTATTGGGATAAACGCGATGAAAATTTTACATAGCTGACCGTTTCGAGAATTTGTTGATCGTTGACCTCGGTGATACTAATGTCTTGCCGCTTGGCTAAAGCCATGGGAATCAGTTGTTCTATGTTTCCGCTGAGATAAAAAGCGTTTTCTTTAGGCAAAAGATAAATATCGGGACAGGATTGATAGGAGCATATACGGCCGATATTGTCGTCTATGGCTTGTTGAACAATCCCGAAAAGACAGTTGTGTGAATCGAAAGCAACCGGCGTTTCCGGGCTGTCGGGCGGCAAAAAATGCTCCTGGACGCGGCTAAGCAGGTTAGTGATGCTTAAAATGCCGGGCATAGTATTATGCTTGAGATAGGATAAATGCCAGTGCGTTTGAATGGAAAATTCGTTGCTGGCTATGGCAATGATCCGTTCAGCCGGGTATTTTTCCTGAAGCGTCTGCAAAGCTTTCAGATCCTTTTCCGTATTTACCCATATTAATATCAAGTGCGCCTGGCTGGAGTCGGCTATTGACCAGGTGTTGTTTAAACAGGAAATGGCTGTTGATATGGCATTGTTGATTAGAAGGTGATCATTGTCTGACGCGGAAGGAGCAAGAATTGCTAAACGTAGTGACATAATAATTTCCTGGGCCATTAATGAAGGGTTAGTTTCTATCTTTTTGAAAAAGCATTTTAATACTGTTCTCTTGTCACTTGATTGCGTGCCTGAAAATATCTATGGATCAAGATGAAAGACAGGAATTTTCCCCGCTCGGCGGTTAGGCAAAAGTAAGTTTTATTTAACCTGATTTGATAAATAGATTTCTACTATTTTTAATTTTTGGGTGGGTTGCTCAACTGTATGTCCTAATCAAGGCAATAATATTGCCTTTAACTAAACTAACGGACTGCCATTGTAGTTTAGTATATTAGGGTTTTCAAATATTTGCTCTTATCATTAAATATATTTGAAATAAATATATTAATTATATATATGTGATATATATCACTATTTATTTGTATGTCTACTTTTATCCGATTAAATTACCGAAGTTAACTTCAGTCATCCACAAGCGCCTAAAACCAACAAGCGCCAGCTGTCAATTTATCTGGCCGGCGCGAGTCGTTGGATATGCGTGAAAAACGCATATCCAACAGTTTTCCAACTGCCGGATTCTTCAGCTGTCGCAATTAAAGCCATCACAATAAGGCGGGTCTTCCGTGCGCGAGCAGGTGCATAAAAATACGGTGGTGGTTTTTTCTGCGACAAAGGTAAGCGGTTGCAACGTTGTTGACGCGCATAGATGGGATTCATCGCATAAAGGCGAGGTTTGGCTTAAGCCGCAACGGCACCATGAATAAGCTTTGCCCGCTTCAACATCAACAGGCTTAGAGGTTTTTTTTGGAATAGTCATAAGATTATTGAAAAAGAATGTTCAGGTAGTCAGTTGTCCATTGTTCGCCGAAACTACGATTCATTAATCGTAAGCCGGGCGCATGAATACGGTGATGTTGTTTGTAATCTTGCAAGCAGCGTTGATGATTTTCCGCATCCGATGCCGCGAAAGGGTGGGCTTGTTGCAGCAGCGTTTTCAGTGAAGGAAGCAAGGCTGAATGTACGGCGCTTAACGTGTCCATCTCGTCGTTGTTTTGTGGGCGAATAAAAAAATCCTGTCCTGAACGGCACTGTTCAAACCAATCCGGCGTATCGCCGGCTTGCAGCAGTTGCGGGTAAGCGTCATGTGCCGCTGTCATAAACTGATGCACGGCATTATTGCAAGCCATGGGCATTAAACAGAGGCTATCCAGCATGGCGACTATCGGCTGTGCGCTGAATACCACCAATTCCATGCAATACACCGGTAATTGCCAGCGACAGTGCGGGAAAAAAAACAACGTCAATACGTTAATTTTAGGTGAGTGAATATGCACAATGCGTAACTCGCCATAATCGGCCACGGCGACAAACTGCGTCTCCATCACCAGCTCACCATCGACTTCCTTTCTGTCGATCCGGGCAAAGGTTTCCGGTAGCGGTATCGCCTGGCAATTCAGCGATGCGAATGCGGCGAGGGTATCTTGTATCAGTGTATGAAAACGCATGGTTTACTTGTTTGCGCACCATTGCAACGCGGACAGACTGATGTCGGTGAACTGTGCAGGCGCATGCAGGGTGCGTGTCCGGGTAATGGCTTGATTGATCGGTTCATGGTAAAACTGCTGGAAGGCGGCGGCAACCACCAAGGGTGAGCGCCCCTGTCCGCGATGGCAAAATACGCATATCGGTGTTTGTTTTTGCAGTTCTGCAATCAATACATGCACCGCTGTTAATAACGCCCGGCGCTGATCCTCGGTACTCGCTTGCAAATACGCATCGGCGCTTATTGATTCAAAGGCATCAGCAGGGTTTAAAACGTTTCCCAGCGTAAAGACATCGGCAAATGTGACCTGCGTAATGGTAAAAAACTCCAAAACGTCGGCAGGATAAATATCGAAGATATCGACTCCTGAAACATTAAGCAAATAGCGTATGCCGCATCTCTGCCATCCTTGCAGCTCTTTTAAGGAGGGCAGGGCGGAAATATGCAGCAGGTTTGATGGCTGTGGTGGCACGCGCTTAAACGGTTTTTGCAGCAGGGAATTGATCGAACAGCTCACGTAATGCCGCTTCTCGTTCAGCGCTGTCCGGTAGTTGCCTTTGTTTATGATTACACAGGTGTATGCCATGCCAGCGTTGTTCATCGAGGCATTGTTCGGTAGCCAGCACTTGCGCTAAAGCAGGTAAGCCGGCGTTCGGGTAATCGGCAATATCCCAAACGATGGAAAACCGGCTCATATAAGCATAAGCTGAAGCGAACTTCGCCGCATCGTTAATATGAATTAAAACCACCGCGTTTTCAATCGGACTCGCATCGGTAATTGCCAAAGCGATAGCACCCAGCAGGGCATTCAGCGAAGCAGGCTGATGAGGTGCCAATACCATCGGTGCTGCAATGTCTTTAAAACGTGCTCCTAAGTCATCCAAATGCAGGGTTGGTTGTAACAATCCAAGTATGTTTTCATGGTATTTGTTAAACGGGTTGAGCGCTAGGGAAAAGTTTGATTCGGTTGCCAATTCCAGAATAACATCGGTTTCAGGGTCCAACAATCCAAGCTCTTGTAATGAATACACCGTCCAGATATGCGAATAAAACACGCAGTGTAGCGGACGAGCGGCTTTCATCGGCTGTGGTTCTTTAAAATAGTCAATAAGGCGCGATAATTTCATAGGACGGCTCGGGTTTTTAAAAGGGTGAAAAATACTTTATTTTCATCGTCTTTATAGCCAATAACTACAAATCGGTGATCATGCGAGACAGCAAATTTAAACACACTGTTTGCAAATGTATTTAAAGTTTGCGGTTGTAATGCCGCGTCACAATAATTTAATTCGGTTTTGTTCGCTAACCAAAATACAGCGCCGTTGATACAAAGGATTTGGCTGATATTATCGGACAAGGTTAATTTTTGTGTGGACTGGTTTACAGTCAAGCGCCACAAGGTATAGGCGTTATTGTTGTTCAGGTTTAAGGTCACAGCGAGTATGCTTGCATTATGATGACTTAAGCCGATAACGGAATCGTCCAGCAGCCATTCTTGGGTAACGTTAACGTTTTCGTCGCGTAATACAATTTTATTATTGGCAAGTCCCTCGCTGCTCACGAAACTGCCGTTTTCCAGAACATTAATTTCCGAATTGAACAAATAATTCGGTACGCCAAATTTAACCAGCGAATTAGCGTTGAAATCCTCATAAAAGCGATAATAGGCGTTGCTCCACAGCAGTTTTCCATCCGTTACATGCCATGCTTTTAAATCATCCAAGCGTTCTTTAACAAGCCATTCGCAGGAATTACTTAAATCAACCATCTGGATACGCGACGGCGTCGCGTAGGCCAGCGTGTTATTGCCCAGAATTTGTATCGGGTAGCCGGTCAACAAGGTTTTAAAAGGGTATTGAGGATTGAGCGGGTCAATGATGTCGACATAATGGCTGTATACCAAACCGATCAAGGCCTGATCATTCACATGAAAGCAATGTAGGGCCAACAGTTCTTCATTGTCAGCCGGCAATGCCCATTTTTCCACCTCTCCTTCCGGGTTGGGAACAGGGGAATCAAATGAAGCTTGATTGCTTGATCCCTCTATATTGTTAATCGCCTTATTTAATAGAGTTAATGCCAGGTCAGCGCTTGCTATGCGTTGCTGAGGTCTTTTCACCAGTAAATGATCAATAAAATCCCGCAAGGCAGGCGGTTCAATTTCAGACAGCGACGGTATTTCAGATAAGTTGGCTTGGGTTAACTCATCCACGGTGCCGGTAAAAGGGCGTTTGCCTGTACACATTTCAAACGCGATAACGCCCAGGCTATATAAGTCACTGTTGAAAAAAAACCGGTTTTTAATACGTTCAGGCGCTATATAGGCCGGTGTTCCGGTGACATGCTGGCCCTCTTGCGCTTCACGCAGAAAACACGCGGCGCCCAGGTCGATCAACACATAATCCACCTGTCCATCGGTTTTAGGGCGCAATAAAATATTTTCCGGTTTGATGTCGCAGTGAATACGGTTGACACTGTTTAAATAAATCAACGTACTTAGCACGGCCTGTAAGCAAGCGGTAATGGTATGCACGTCGACGGCCTGTGTTTCCAGCACTGTAGCCAGACTGCCGCCCGCCAAATATTCATAAACGATACAAGCGGCGCCGTCGGTACGATGGAAGGTATTTAAACAGGATACTAAATGCGGGTGTTGAATATCGAACGCCGCGCCGATTTCACGCAGATAGGCGCCTTTTGCCGAGGGCTTAAAGCACTTGATCACCACATCGTTATCGGCAATGGCATCGTATCCACGAAAAATGGTACTGCTTGCGCCGTCGCGAATAATTTCCCGAACGCTATACTGCTCGGGAAATAAGCCGTTATCAGGCAATTCGTAATCGTTCGACGGCTTCATTCGGGGTCATATCATGTATTTTCATTTGCTCTAAACCTGCGATACGTGTTTTGCCGCTGATGAGAAACTCACTGATATTAGTGCCTGAATAACTATGGGACACTTGAATGCAGCTTAAATCCTGTTCACTTATGCTTGAAAAAATACTTTGCAACATGCCTGCAATCATAAAATCAACGGGCTCGTCCAGATGCTTCAAGGTATTTGCAAACAAGCTGTTTCTCAGTGTGGCGCGGATTATCCCGTGATTTTCGGCGTCATCCAGAAAAAAATGCATTTTCCCCCAGCCATGACTGGAGAAATAATTTTCTAACAGGCCGATATAGCTATCGACGCTTAGCATCCCAAGCTTTGGTGATGAAGCGGTTTGCAGTTCCTTTTCCAAAGCAGCATTGACTCGTGTACCCCAAATGATGCCGCAATGCTTTAATATCAGCGACCATGCATCGCCCGCTTCATATTTCAGTACGTCGTAAATGGCGTGAATAATATCGGATGACAAGTAGATGACGCGGGTATCCGTGACGGAAAACACCGTGCCCTGCTGCATATCAAAAGATTGTGAAGCTTCACCGAAAATTTTTTGCAAAATCTGCGCACTTAATTGTTGGGCAGAAGACGTTGGTTCGTTGATGGTAGTCATGGCAATACACTCAATCTGATGCAAGAATATCAACCGCTAACTGTAAATGCGGCTGTATCAACGCAAAGGTTTTAGGCGACAACACTTCTTTGTAATTCATTATAAGCCGCGCATAAGTCTCATAAACTGCGCGCCGTCTTTTTGGCAAAGTGTCGGCGCGTGCAGTAATTTCAGGGTAGGGTAAACCCTGAGAGGGAGTTTCCAGTTGACGTTCTTCACGGGCAGGATAGGAAAAGGCTTGTAAAATGGTTTTTAACCATATCAACAGCTTGTCGCGAAACCAGTCGGGATCATCCATTAACATGCTGTGCGTGGCATAAGCGCTGACATAGCTGACATCACGGATACATTTGTCTTTAGGAAACTCATGATATTTTGAAAACGGGTACAGGAAGAAAACCTGTTTGATAGTCGTGGTCACTACGGTTAATTCATGCGCCATAATGTCTTGCGCCGCCGCAACACGATCGGCGTATTCGGGGGCCAAAGCCAGGTATTGCTTGAATTCCGTGTCGGTGAAATGACGGCTTTCCGCAACTCTGAATAGTTGGGCAAGTTCAGGGTTATCACGCAATTTAGCGTTCGGCGGCGTATTGAGTGTACTCATAATGATTTTTCCTAATACAGTAATGAAGAATATCGTGGGTATTGGCTTGTTTATGTGGCTGGGCAGCTTTTTTTACCAGGGTAAGGCTTGAAAAAAGCCGCCTGCAGTTTGTAGGGCGGTAGAGCGCTGCTTGCCGGTGCCGCGTTGTGCCGCTTGAAGTGCTGTCAGGGTTGCGAGGTTTGCTATCGCAGTTACATCTTCACTGTTCATGGCTGCAACAAAGTCCGTTGTTTTAGTCGTTTGCTTTTTTCCATGCCACGGCAAATCAGTAAAAAATCGCGTACTGGTTTTTTCAATGGCCGGCGCGGTCGATTCGGCGACCGTTAAATTAATGTTGTCCTTATCGGCTGTTATCGATTGCGCTACGTTGTGCCAAGGTAATGACTTAAAGAATGCTGTACTTGTTTGAGCGGTTTGAGCGGTTTGCGCTGTAGATGCCTTTGTTGAACTTATTAAATCGGCTTCATGGAGAGAAGCGGGCGCTGCAAGCATGCTGGACGCCGTTTCAGTGGTTGATGTAACAGTCGATGAGCGCTGCCAGGGTAATGATTGAAAAAATGCCGTGCTGGTTTTAACAGTCGGCAACGTAACGGCAATTGCTTCGGGTTGTTTATTGAAGGCAAGCGTTGGTTCCGGAGCATCAACATGAATCGCCGACGTTGTATGTTCAACCGCTGTCTTCGAGGTGAGCGCTAGTTCTTGCGACTCCGTTACGTCACTGATCGGCAACCCGGTTTTGAAAACGGCGGAATCTAGAATTTTCAGCGTGGTTTTAAAAAAATCCAGCTGCCTGGCAGTGTAAGGTTGCGTCATAATCGTGCCCTGTAAAACGTTAACTCGTAACCATTAGCCCAGTTTTTCCAGGATTTCGTTTGCGGTTGCGCCTTCTTTGGACCAAAACTCAACGGCGTTCATTTGTTTTTGCGAGCCCACCAAAAATTTACAGACATCATTGCCCATGGCGTAACACTGGATTTCAATACATCCCCGTTCTTCACGATCATAAAATGAAAATACGCCTGCAAACAGCCCGGCATACATGTGACAAACCGGCTTTCCCGCCAATGCCATGGATTGTGCGACGGCTGAATTGCGTAACTCGATAACTGTTAATCCCTTGCTTTGCAGTGCTTCGTTATCTTTATCCCCCATCGTTAATCGCCAGCCGCCGAAACCTTGAATGGTCAATGGCCACCACCAGGTTTCCATGACGAATTGTTTATTCATTTGCCAAATATCGGTTTTTCCGCCGCCGTATTCATGACGCATGCGGTCGTTGAAGCGCTTCATATCAAGCAACGCCCATTGATGACCGCAGCGGTACATTAGCAAGCCGCTGGAATCGCCGACTTCTTCTTCAATTCCCAAGTGCAGGCCGTTAATAAACGATTCGCTGACTTTCGCGGCGCGTTCACCATCATGCAGATAAATAGCGCCCTTTTCGGCATCTACCTTAAAAAATTCTTCGGGATAATAATAGTTATGATAGCCCCTAAAGCCACCGTCAACGACTTCAATCGTCATAAGCTCACCGTTGGATAATAAAGAAAGTCAGGAAAAACCAGGTATTTTAAGTTCTTGCGTCAGTGTATTGGACCTTGGCAATATCAAAATTCAAATGCTCCAGTTTTTCCACAATTGAGCGAATAATGATTTTATTCGCCGGAACCAGTACATCACCGGTAACAGGATGTAATATAGGCACTTGCGTGCGTTGCCCAATCAGTTTTTCTAATGATTCAAATGAATCGACATACAAGCCTTCCGGTAAGGCTACTTCAACACCGTCGCCGATCACGCGCGCTTGACAAGACAGTCGGCTGTTGGCGCGTGCGCCTGTTAATACAGCAAGGGTTAAGGTTTCTCTGGGCGTTGGAGGTGTCAGGTTCTGCGGGTTTTTAGTGACATAAACGTGACAAGTTGCGCACAGGCCGCGTCTACTGCAGAGCTGTTTAACGTCTATGTCGCGCGCCAGCAACGCGTCAATTAAATGTGATTCGGGTTGTAACTCAATAGTACGTAAGCCTTCATCTTCAAATTTTACTTTTATGCTTTCCATATTATTTCATCCCCTTGGATTGAATTTGACGTTATGGCTTTAAAAAACTGCTAGATTAAACCTGCTATTACCAATGGCAGGGCCGTAATAACCAAGAGTCTTAGTTGAATGGTTTAAAACGGTTCCATCCGTTGATAATAACCGGATTATCTTTAAAAGCAATATGCTTCATAGGGTTAATTCAAGTCAATAATAGTCTCTTTTTTATACTCCACGTAACTTAATTTATGAACACTCAATCACCTTTAACTACCGATACTCATGAAAATATGCCAAATATCATGATGCGCTTGAAAAATGATACCGGCACAGCGCACAAGCAATTGGAAAAATCAGCCTGCTTTAAGAGGTTGTTTGCCGATGATTACAGAATCAGCGAATATGTGCAGTTGCTCGGTTATTTTTACGGCTATTTTTCAGCGATGGAACCGGTGTTGTTTGCTGATTTGCCGCAGGAATATCAAAACGATTTGCAATATCGAACAAAAATTCCTCTGCTGCGGCAAGATTTAACTTTTTTGAGCACGAATGCCGATGAGTTGCCTTGGTGCGAAACGTTACCTGAGTTGGCTTCGTTTGCCCAAAAGATGGGCTCGCTATATGTTTTGGAAGGATCGTTACTGGGTGGTCGCGTCATCGGACGGCATTTAACAAGCCATTTCGGTGCTGATATCGTATCGGCCCTGAATTTTTATCACTGTTACGGCGATAATTTGGATAAACAATGGCGAGGGTTTTCAGCGTTTATGATGCGCAATTTTGATAACCAAAACGACGAGGTCATTAATGACGTTATTGACTCTGCAAATGCTACTTTCACTACTTTACAGCAGTGGGTTGAGCATTGTTCGGGTGACTCGTCAGGTCAACGCTGTTAGGGTGAATTATTTAGTGTAATTGCATGATTGATTGTTTCTAAGAGGAGGGTATGCTTTCAGTTCATGAGTCGGCTAAATTAAAAGCATCGGTTTGTAAGTCGACAGGTCTTTGAAAAATTTAACGTACAATTATTGTCTAGGTTTTGTAAAGCTTATGTTAGTATATAAACTTTATTTTTGATGCAAAGAAGCAACTATGGCCAGCCTTAATGACGACTCAGCACAATACTTAATCAGCACGGTTTCCAAAAGATCGGGTGTTAAATCTGATCTGGTTAGAGCCTGGGAACGTCGCTATCAGGCAGTAACACCGACGCGGACTGCAGGTGGGCATCGTGTCTATACCGATCAGGATATCGCTCGTCTGAAATTACTTAACCAGGCAACCAATAATGGGCATAGTATCAGCCAGATTGCCCAGTTTTCCCTGGATGAATTGAAAAGCTTGCTGAAAAACGACCCCAATGCCGGTGTGCAAAATCAGAGTAATATTGCCTATGTCGGTTCTAACAGGGTTCATATTGCAGAAGATTATATAGAAAAATGTTATGCGGCTGTTTTGGCTTTTGATGCCCGGACACTCGAATCGCATTTTGAAAACGCTATTGTCGAGTTGGGATCGCAGGCATTTATTGAACATCTGCTAACGCCCTTACTGACAATGATAGGCGATCGCTGGAAAACCGGAGAGCTCAGGCCGGTTCATGAGCACATGACTTCGTCGATTATCCGTTCGCTGTCGTATATTTTACGCAATAATAACCCTTGCTCCGACAATGCGCCGAGAATGATTGTCAGCACACCGATCGGTCAATTGCATGAGTTGGGCGCTTTGCTGGCCGCCATCATGGCGGAACTTAACGGCTGGCAGGTGACTTATCTGGGCTCCAATCTACCGGCTGAAGAGATTGCTGCCGCTGTTAAATTTACCAATGCCCGTGCGGTGACTATCAGTATCAGTTTTAGTACCGATGATCACATCATACCGAAGGAAATCCGGCGCCTAAAAAAATTGATCGGCGCTCATGTCGCTTTGATCGTCGGCGGAAGGGCGGCGTCTCACTACAAGGCCGTTTTAGATGAAGTGGGTGTGTTAAATATTCAAAGCTATGAACACTTCAGACAGATTCTTGACACTCTTGCAGCCGAACCTGTGCTAATAACAGCTGATTTATAGCGTTTGGCCTGCCGATACGAACTTATTTTGAAACGACTATGAGTTTTTGGAAAACCAAAAAACTGGCTGAAATGACCACCGAAGAATGGGAGTCATTATGCGATAACTGCGGCAAGTGCTGTCTGCACAAACTTGAAGATGAAGACACCGGAAGAATAGTCTTTACCAGAGCTGCCTGTAATCTTATTGATCTGAACAGCTGCCGCTGTACTCGCTATAGCGAACGCACGCAGTTGGTTCCTGATTGTTTGAACCTCAAACAACAGAGCTTTACGGAATATCATTGGCTGCCGTCAACCTGCGCCTATCGATTGCTGAACGAGGGCAAGGCGCTTCCAAGCTGGCATCCTTTACTGACGGGTAATTCTAAAAGTGTTAACAACGCGGGGGTTTCAATCCGTAGCTATGCAATAAAAGAGTCGGAAGTCGATGATCTTGAAGATCATATTATTGAGTGGCTGAAATAACAATCTATCGCGTCAGGGTTTTAGGTTGATAACAATCCCCGCGCCATCTACGGATTTTTGCTTTTCCATTTCGGGTTCCGGCGACATTAATAAGTCGCCTTTTAATTGTAACGGTCGGTTTTTTTTCTTATTGGCGGGGGCAAACAGATTGGCTTCCTGATTGTCGGTATCCATACCCTGTCTGGTTTTCATGCGGGTGCTTTCAGCGTCCTGAAACGGTAGAGAAAGATCCAGCGGTTTTTGCAGTTCCTGGCTGTCGTCAACCCGATTATCCAGAGATTTAACCAATGGTTTTTTTGTAGTCCGGGTCTTGGTTTTTTCATTCACCGAAATAAGGCTGCTTTCGGTTTTTAGTTCAACTCTGTTATCAACAGATTTACTAAGTCCACTTAAAAAAAGCCATGAAACAGTCGCGAAAGCCAATAAAAAAATACGGTAAGTTTTCATCTTGATTTTTCCACTTCGAAGATAAAGTAAAGCATCCACTGTTTTCATTTTATACCGGGAAAGTGCAAAAAAAATGATATTTTCAAAAATATTCAATGTCGGCTTGTATTATCAATTTTATTCAACGATAATACTCGTCCTTTAGCCAGTACGGCTGAAACATAATGGTGATCGTATCGGTCCTCCCGCAACGATACGCTGTAAACCCCGCCAGGTCCGGACGGAAGCAACGGTAGCAGCAGATTCGTGTGCCGGGATGTGGCTGGTACGATTACCGCCCAGCTTACTTGATCACTTGACTTGGTCACGGCTATTCAATACTCTAATGAACGAGCCTGCAATGAATTACCAGGTTCTTGCCAGAAAATGGCGACCCCATAATTTCACAGAAGTTGTCGGACAGGAGCATGTCGTCAAATCATTGACGAACGCTTTGCAGCACAACCGTCTGCACCACGCCTATTTATTTACCGGAACACGCGGCGTAGGCAAAACTACTATAGCAAGAATCCTGGCGAAAGCCATCAATTGCGAAAATCTCCAGGAATTTAATCCTTGCGGCGTCTGTCGTGTTTGCCGCGATCTTGATGAGGGGCGCTTTCTGGATTTAATCGAAGTGGATGCGGCATCGCGTACCAAAGTCGAAGATACCCGTGATTTGTTGGACAATGCACAATACGCGCCTAATCAGGGACGCTACAAGGTCTACCTGATTGACGAGGTACACATGTTGTCCGGACATAGCTTCAATGCTTTGTTGAAAACCCTGGAAGAACCGCCCCCGCATGTGAAATTCCT
>SXGU01530627.1_pt1 | contig 16372 bp, 15 predicted proteins | sample 3174531 | NCBI WGS metagenome assembly SXGU01 (sample SAMN11356863, study PRJNA531348) | freshwater metagenome | isolation source: freshwater sample F1-140 | place: China: Fuxian Lake, Yuxi | collected 2017-12-25 | reverse complement strand
GTAGTAAGTCTTTGATACGATTCCATTGATCGTCGCGAAGAGCATAACGTTTTGACATCAGTCGGCCCTCCGATTCGGCCGACTCCTTATGAATCATGCATAATTACAAAAGGGAATCCTAATTGATGACACTCTCTAGATAAGGGAAAATCGATTGTAATCAAAGTTCCCTGTTTTTTTTCGCTTGCAATTGAAAACGAAGCGAATGTTTGTGCAATTAAATTTTCTACGTCAGTTAAATAAATATTTCGGCCAGACGGCTGGCTAGTTTCATTTGATCTATTCAGGGAATCTAGCGCTGTCGTTACTTCATCTTCCGACATACCAACGCCTGTGTCTTTAATTTTTATGCTAAAGGTTTGATGATTTGAGATAGCTGTTGAAACGATAACCTGTCCTCCAGGCATATTGTATTGCACAGCATTGGTGAGAATTTTCAATAAAGCGCGCCGCAATGAGGGAACGTGCAAGCGGATGAAAATAGTCTCTGAGACAAGCGCTAACCGCATGACGACCTTTTTCTGTCTCGCCAGAGACTGAGTCAGCGCAACGCATTCAGCTATAAGTTCATTAATTTCAACGTTTGAAAGAACAAAGTCATCGATGCTTGCTTGAGATTGAGATGATTGCAGATAATCATCAATGCTTGAGAGAGTCTGCAAGATTGAGCCACGAATATTTCTAATCTTCTGATTATTTGACTCGCAATCGAGAGAGCCCAATCTCTCCATAAATAATTCTTCTTTTTGAGCTAAAATTGGTTGAATCAGACTTAAAAGATCGCCAGACGCATGATTATCCAAACCCTTATTATCAGATCGCACAGGAGGTAATTGTTGGATATTATGCCTCAAGGAGATATTTATTTTGCCTAAAGCCTGCGGCGCACAACTCAGCAATGCTTCAAATTTTTCTGCATCATCGCTGCAAATAAGCTCCAAGGTCTCCTTGACGCCTCCCCGAATTCGATCAATGGCTCGGCTTATGGCTTCTTGCGTCTCTGACTTGAAGAATGGAGAATAATAACCCTCTAAATCAGAGACCTTCTCGCCAACAAAAAGTTCCGAGAAGCGCGTTGTAACGTGTTCAATTCGTCCGTCTGCCGAAATAACTGCAGCGATTTCATTAGAAAAGTTATTTTGTGAATTCGCAGAGTAATGTTCCACACAAATTGGCGCTACATGCGCTTCTTTCATTACAGCATCTCTATGATGCATATTATGGTCTATTTCAGGAAATGTTTTTAAAATAAAAATGATGGTTGCTGCAGCGCCACCCCAGTCAGCTATCAATCCACTCGCTTCTAAATCTCCTTTAATAAATTTAGGCGTATTGATCAAATTATCTGGATCATAAGCGCCAAATACTCTCGTCAGACCGCCATCCTTTATCAGTGCGGAGACATCCTGATAGCCGAATTCCTTCAATAAAAAATTATTAGCAAAAAGCAGCTCTTTTCTGCGCGAAACTATGACTCCAAGGGGAAGGCGATCCAACAAGCTCGCAAGCTCAATGCTACCCCTATCTGATACCGCGCGTTTGTCGAGAGAAGGCAGCGGCGAGAACGGCGTCTTTTTTTCTTCAAGAAATTCATCATCTGTGAGCGCGCGCGCGATTTCATTGAATGCCGAGAGTTCAGTCTCAGACAAAACGCTTTCTTGCACTGGATTATGATGCTGTAATTTTGATAGGCGTCGCAATGGAATTACATTTGCGAGGGAAGCTTGAGCGGGAGCAGGGGTTATTTCATGTGACGTTTCGTGATGCGTTAATTTCAGGTCCTGCTGAATAAAGGCTTGGTTTAGATGTAACAGACCAAAGCCGTTAACGCCTAACGGAACGCCCTTGGAGTCAATGTTTCGGACAAGTCCTAAGGAAGCGGGGACCCATGCTTCTGCGCTCGCGAGCGGCCAGACAGCGGGAATCCCTGTCAATGAGACTTGAGACCGCAGCGCTAGATCTAATGGGCAGCCTTGTGTTTGTATAAATTGACTGATCGGCTGACCCAGAAAACTAGCAGCAGGCCTTTCTGTAATCTTTTCCAATTCTGGACTTAATTTTATTAAGCGACCTGAAGAATCTGCCTGCCAAATGAACCGGACCGTTTCAACCCCATGACGATCATGTAGTTGAGCGCGCAAAGCCAGGTCCGCCGATGACGGCTGGCCTAGTTCTGTGCTTTCGCCGGTCATGGCTTTTTACCCTCGTCATTCACCGCCCTAAAACTGATGATTGGGTCTAGGACAAAAATCGAGGAAGAATTTAACCTTGCAAGGGCTAACGGTCCAGAGTGGGACAGGACGCTCAGCTGAGGCAGAAATGGTTGAAATTATTGCAGTGCACAAATTTTATTGCGCCGCAATATTTTTTAGTCTATTCTTATTCCAGACACGCTTGGAAAAGACAGAAAAACTTCTTTGTCAAGCGGTAGATGCTGTAACGCTAGCGAAGTAGGATTGTTAACCATGGCCGACCCAATATACCAGGTTCCAAACGAAGTACGTGACTTTGCCGAGAAAAGCGTTGAACAAGCGCGCAAGGCCTTTGAAGGCTTCGCTGGCGCGGCGCAAAAGGCCCTTCACTCATCAAGCGATTTGCCCCTAGTCCCCCCGGAAGCAAAGGATATGGGCGCTAAAGCATTTTCCTACGCAGAAGCAAATGTGAACGCCGCATTCGATCTCGCGCAAAAGCTTGTCCACGCTAAAGATCCGCAGGAAGTATTCCAGCTACAATCAGAATTCGTGAAAATCCAACTCAACGCCATCCAAGAACAAACAAAAGAATTAGGCGCAGCCTTTCAGCGCGCCGCGACAAAAAAATCTTAAAAGGCGATCGACACTGGAGATCAAGATGTCTCAGCAAAGCTCCGGCGATGAAAAGGGCGGCAAAGCGTCAATCTCTAAGCGACCTATCTCCCCCATAGAAACAGTCGAAGAAACCTTAACGGCTGCTGCAGAGATCGTGCGTGCGCACAATGAGGCTGCAAATAAAAGCGCATCAATGCCAATAGCCAAATCACACGCTGTAGAATCTCCACTTCCCGATAGGATAGAAGAAAGGGAGACGCACAGCTATGAAGCAACCGCAAAGTTTAATCTCTTTCCGATAACATATAAATTATTTGACAATTGGAATGAAAATATTGCGTCAACGTGCGAACAGCTTCAAAGAGTAGCTACTACAAAAAACATAGATGAAGCGCTAACTCTATACTCTGGCTTTACAGCTCAGAACATAGAGCGATTGTATCGTCAATCACTAGAATTAATCACGCTTAACTCAACGAACTTTCTAGACACGACGCTGAAAACAGCCCGATCCCGAATCTAGCTACATCTCTCGATAATTTACGGTCATAAAGTTGCTGTAACCCATCGACGCAACTCCGCTGTCACGTGCGGCATAACGCCAGTCCAGTCACGAAAAGCGGGCCTCGCCTGATGCATGAGCATGCCGAGTCCATCGATAGGGATTGCGCCATGGCGCCGCGCCTGAGCCAACAACGGTGTCTCTAGCGGCGCATATACAATATCCGCAACCAAAGCTGATTTCGGTAAGAGATCGAGCTTGATGTCCAGAGGCGGTTGACCAACCATGCCTTGATTGGTTGTATTGACTAAAAGTCCTGCGCCAACCAATGCTTCGTGACGCTCTTCCCAGCCATAAATACTTATACAGGATCCAAAATCCTGTGCGATCGCTTGCGCGCGGTCTAGAGTGCGATTTAACAGCCTAATCTCCTGCGCGCCCGCATCAATCAAGCCACAAACAACAGCGCGCGCTGCACCGCCTGCGCCAAGCACAACACAAGGATTTCGCGCAGCTTCCCATCCCGTGACAGCATCGCTCAATGAAGCAATAAATCCATAGGCGTCATAATTTTTTCCAGTTAACCGGCCGCTGTCCTCAACGACGACGCAGTTAATTGCACCAATGCGGCGCGCCTCTGGCGTGACTTCGTCAACGAAGTTCAAAGCGCGTTCTTTGTGGGGAATTGTCAGATTACATCCCAAAAAATTTAACTGGGGCAAAGCGCGCAATGCACCTTCTAATTTTACTGGTTCTATTGCTAAGGGAATATAGACCCCATCAATAGCGTATTGATTGAGCCAAAAATTATGTATTCTTGGAGAGCGAGAATTGGCGATTGGCCATCCCATCACGCCAGCGAGACGAAAGCCTGAATGGGTGCGCATTTGATAACCTGCGTGAAAACTTATGAAGCGGCCCTGGCTGGCGTTTCACGCGCGGCGAGCGCATGAAATAAGCCGTCATCTTCATGCTCATCCGCATTCGCGGTAGTAAGTAATTTTTCGCCATAAAAAATTGAATTCGCCCCTGCAACTAAGCATAAAATCTGCGCCTCGCGCGTTAAACAAGAACGTCCAGCCGACAGCCTTACGCGCACGCGCGGCATCAAAATACGTGTTGTTGCGATCATACGAACAAGATCCATCGGATCGACCTCTTCTCTACCTTCAAGAGGCGTCCCTTCTACTGCGACAAGCGTATTGATCGGCACGCTCTCGGGATGAGGATCAAAACCGGCAAGAATTTGGAGCATAGCCGCGCGGTCGCGCACGCTCTCTCCCATGCCAATGATCCCGCCACAACACATTTCAAGTCCAGCTCGTCGGATGGCGCGCAAAGTCTCAAGACGATCCTGATAAGTCCGCGTTGTAATAATATCCGCGTAGTAATCGGGACCAGTATCAAGATTATGATTATAGGCCGTAAGACCAGCATCCACGAGACGCTGAGCTTGCGACTCAGTCAACATGCCGAGAGTAACGCAGGCTTCCATTCCCATTTCACGCACGCCGCGCACCATATCCAAAACAGCATCAAACCGCTTACCCTCTGGGGCTGAACGCCAGGCGGCCCCCATGCAAAATCGATCCGCTCCAGCCTCTTTTGCCGTTTTCGCAGCTGCTAGGACATCTTTTGTTTCCATAAGCTCCACGCGATCAAGCTTGACCTCACGATGATGAGCAGATTGCGGACAATAGGAGCAATCTTCTGGACATCCGCCTGTCTTGATCGATAAAAGCGCGGCTTTCTGCACATCGCTTACATCATGAAAGCGTCGATGAACGCTATTTGCCTGCGCTATTAGATCAAGCAGCGGCTGGTTATGAAGAGCGACAATTTCTTCAATCGTCCAATCATGGCGCACAATAAAATTTGCAGGCCCGTTCATGCGCCCTCTCCTTTGCCTCGCCGCTGGGGCGCAAGAGCTTGATGCTTCTTTTTATCGGTGCCATTTAGAATACTGACTAGGACATAAAGCGCCGCTGCAATGTCAAAACCCACGCTCGCCCAAACAAATGGTGCGGGCGCAAAGACCGCCCCAGCCCCGAAATAATGAATGTAGAGGGCCCAAACTGGATGGAGGGCAAGCCCAGCTACGACAAACCAGGCAGAACCAACAATTGTTAATCCTGCAAGCGTGCCAAAAATAGCGACCCCCGTCATTTCGAAACCAATCCAAGTCGCCGCATTTTCTGCTCGGATCGCAAATCCCACGAAAAGAAAAGACGCCGCAATCAGCGCATAGGCGGCTAACAAGGCGGGCCGGGTTTCAGCCCAACGTGAAACAATGATTAAGCCGCCGGCGAATAATACCCCAAGACCAAGAAAAATAGCGATTTCTGTTGTCGTCAGCATGTTACAACCAATAAAACCGAGCGCATGCGCCCATGAGTTGATGAAGCGGCGGCGAAGCGGATCTATAGGCGCGGTCGCGCTTTCGAACAAGTGCTGGACGGCCAATTACAACGATCCCCCCAACCCCGCCTTTTTCTCAGCATCGGCAATTGGCCTCAAGCCTGCTATAGGATTACCGGCGCCGGTGACCAGCCGGCGCGAAGGAAAGGTTAACGAAACAGGATGAGCGTCGAAACACAAACACCGTCGCCCCTGAGCGCAGAAATGCCAGCAAACACTGAAGCCGCGCTCCATGAAAGCGACGCGCCGCGTGGCGATGAGGCATTGAATGAAGATATTCGACTGTTAGGTCGCCTTTTGGGTGAAGCTGTTCGCGAACACGAAGGCATCGAAGCGTATGAACGCGTTGAGACTATCCGCCGCCTCTCTGTCGCCGCAAGCCGTAATTTGGATCCAACCGCTAGTATTAAACTAGACAGCCTGTTGCGATCGTTAACAGCCAAAGAGGCCTGCGCAGTAATCCGAGCTTTTAGCTATTTTTCACATCTCGCCAATATCGCTGAAGACCTACATCCCGTGCAGCTGCGCGCGCAGGGACAATCAAATGCGGCGGCCACTCAGGAAAACGAGCCTAGCTTAGCGCGCTCTTTTACTCACCTCAAAAAAGCGGCTGTAAGTCCTGGGAAAATCGCATCCGCTCTTTCACGCGGCTGGATATCGCCTGTTTTGACAGCGCATCCAACGGAAGTGCGGCGCAAAAGTCTTCTAGATACTGAACATGCTATTTTTAAATTACTCGAGGCGCGGGCCTATCTTCATAATAAGAGTGATTTAACCAGAAATGAGATGCAATTACGCGCCCGCGTTTCTCAACTATGGCAAACCGAGCTGTTGAGAGAAACGCGATTGACTGTAAGAGATGAAATAGAAAATTCTCTTGGCTATTATCGTGCGACTTTTTTACGCGAAATCCCCAAGCTTTACGCCGATATAGAAGCGCGTTTAGAAGGCCTCCGCGTACCGCCGTTTTTGCGAATGGGTGCTTGGGTTGGCGGAGATCGAGACGGTAATCCAAATGTAACCGCAGAGTCGCTTTCTACTGCTTTGCGTATGCAAAGCGAAACGGCGCTGCGTTTTTATCTTACTGAGGTGCATGAACTGGGTGCCGAGCTTTCAATATCTCGCCGTTACGCTGGCGCCACGCGCGCATTGGAAGAGCTTGCGGCGCGTTCAGGCGACGATAATCCACATCGTGACAATGAGCCCTATCGACGCGCCCTGATTGGCGTTTATTCACGACTGGCGGGAACGCTTGAAAAACTTACCGGAGGCCAAGCGGTGCGTCATGCTCTGGCGCCGGGCGAGCCCTATGGCAACTCCTGGGCGTTTTTAGCGGATCTCGTCACGATCGATGAATCTCTCCGGATCCATCACAGCGAAGTGATCGCTTCACAGCGTCTCGAACCCCTGATCCGCGCAGTGGAGGTTTTTGGCTTCCATCTTGCGACGCTTGATTTACGACAAAGCTCGGATCGTCACGAAGAAACACTCTCTGAGCTTTTAGCAGCCGCGCGCATCGCGGACGATTATCCCCAACGATCGGAAAGCCAAAAGCAGGAATTGCTTCTGCGTCTATTATGCGATCCTCGCCCTATCCGTTTGACTGCTTGCGCCTATAGCGAAGCAGCATTGAGCGAGCTTGCGATATTAGAACGCGCCGCACAGATGAGACGGCTTTATGGCGATGAGGCTATCCGACATTATATTGTCAGTCATACCGAGACCGTTAGCGATCTCCTTGAGGTACTTGTGCTGCAAAAAGAGTGCGGGCTGATGCGCGGAACGCTTGATCCCCGCGACTTTGACATCGCTGCAGCAGATTTAATCGTAACCCCGCTGTTTGAAACAATTGACGATTTACGCAACGCCGCTTCTATTATGCGCGATTTCTATGCATTGCCTGGCGTTTTACGTCTTGTCAGCAATTCAAGCGGACAACAAGATATCATGTTGGGCTATTCAGATAGCAATAAAGACGGCGGGATTCTTACAAGCATCTGGGAGCTATATCGAGGATCAACAGCACTGGCGGAGTTCTTCTCCTCCATACCCAACATCACGATGCGCCTTTTTCATGGACGCGGCGGTACGGTGGGGCGGGGCGGCGGACCAAGCTATGATGCAATACTCGCGCAACCCCCTGGGACGGTAAATGGCCAAATCCGCTTGACCGAACAAGGTGAAGTCATCGCCTCAAAATACGCCAATCCGAAAATTGGCAGAGTTAATCTTGAATTACTTGTAGCGGCGACCTTAGAGGCCACATTATTATCTCAGCGAAAAACGCCAGATGCAGAATTCCTAACCACAGCTGAAGAACTCTCCCAAGCAAGCATTTCCGCCTATCGTGGCCTGGTCTACAACACGCAAGGTTTTGTCGATTATTTTTTTGCTGCAACGCCAATCTCTGAGATTGCTTCTCTTAATATTGGCTCACGACCATCTTCGCGCAAACCTTCGCGACGTATTGAAGATCTTCGCGCTATCCCTTGGAGCTTTTCTTGGGCTCAAGCTCGCGTTGCCTTGCCAGGTTGGTTTGGCTTTGGCTCAGCTATAGAGTTATTTCTTTCGCAAAATAGCGCAACCCGACTTAACTTATTACAACGCATGAGTCGCGAATGGCCTTTTTTTCGGTCGCTCCTGTCCAACATAGATATGATACTTGCAAAAACAGATTTATCTATCGCGAGACATTACGCCAATCTTGTTGAAGATCGCGCATTAGCTGATCGTATTTTTGGTATGATTGAAACCGAGCACAAACGCTCGATTGATGCGCTTGAAAAAATACTCGGCACAAAAGTTCGCTTAATTGATAACCCTACGCTAGCGCAGTCAATAAAAAATCGCTTCCCTTATATTGCGCCGCTAAACTATCTTCAGGCTGAATTAATCCGGCGTCACCGCGACGGCCAGACGGACCCAGAAATACGCGAAGGCATTCTCACCTCAATCAACGGCGTCGCTGCGGGTCTGCGCAATACAGGATAGACCGAGCGCCGCTGAGTCAGTAAATAACCCGCCACTAAAATAATTAGGGACATAAAACGTGAGCGATTCAAAACCTTTTAACGATATCACTCTCGACGATCTAAAGGCTGGACTGTCAGATAGAACAATCGTGCTTGTTGACGTGCGCGAGGCTGACGAATACGCCGCCGGCCACATTCATGGGGCCCTCTTTAATCCGCTTTCGCAATTTGAAACGGATAAATTGCCGCCGCCCCTGCCGGGCAAAAAAATTATCATTTATTGCCGTTCAGGCCGTCGATCTATTACCGCCATGGAGAAAGCGCAGCAGGCTGGTCGCACAGATATCGATACCCACTATAGTGGCGGCATACTCGGGTGGCTGGGCGCTGGCGAAGCTGTCACGACGGATAATTGAGCGCCAAAGCGCCCGATCTGTTAACCCCAAAGATCAGGCGTTGGCGACATAAGCTTTGACCCGTCATAAATGAGTCCCGGCGAACGATCGTACGCCAAGAGCAAAGGTCCGTCCAAATCGACATATGAGGCTATTTGCCCGATGAGAACTGCAGGCGCCATCGCCAAAGATGTGCCAACCATACAGCCCGCCATAATCTCAAAGCCAAGCTTCTGCGCCCGCTCAGCCATAATCAACGCCTCAGTGAGCCCTCCCGTTTTGTCTAACTTTATGTTGACCGCGTCATAACGTCCTTTCAACGCCGCCAAGGAGGCTGTGTCATGCGCACTTTCATCAGCGCAAATTGGCACAGGGTGAGGGATATCCGCTAAAATCTCGTCCTGGCCTGCAGGTAAGGGCTGTTCTACCAACGCCACGCCGTAATTCGCACAAGCAGATAAATTCGCAGCGAGCGTTTCAGCGCGCCAAGCTTCATTAGCATCGACGATCAAGGTAGCGTGTGGCGCAGCCTCTCGAACAGCGGCTAGACGCGCGTCATCTCCATCGCCTGCTAATTTTACCTTTAGCAGCGGCCGACCCGCCGCTTGCAAGGCAGCGCATTTCATATCTTCTGGGGAACCAACTGAAAGCGTGTAGGCGGTGATCAAGGGATCAAGCCGATCCAACCCAGCGCGCCTAAATGCCGGCTGGGTGGAGCGCTTGGCTTCTAAATCCCAAAATGCGCAATCTAAGGCGTTTCGCGCGGCTCCCGGCGGCAAGCGCCTTTGCAACCCAGCTCGATCCAAACCAGCGGATATAGCCTCACGCTGGGCCTCAATTATTGCAACAACGCTTTCAACGCTCTCGCCATAACGCGCATAGGGAACGCATTCGCCTCGACCTTCTTTACCTTCAAAACTCAATGTCGCGGTGACAACTTGCGCCTGCGTTTTTGCTCCCCGGGAAATAACAAATTTTCCTGCAATAGGGAAAGTCTCAACGGCAATCTTGAGTGTCGTTGGCAATTTTTTATCTCCCTCTCAACAAAAAGCTAGCTTTAAGCTGCTTGCTGAGGCCTATTCACGTAGTTAAGACATTTTGCAACTTTATCGACTAATCGGGATGCATGAGCGCCGAGTCACTCCAATATCCGCCAGAAGTTTCGCTTGCTGGCGTTGGGCGTATGAGCCTTTCAGGGGATTGGACCCTTGCCGCATCGCGTCTGCTTGAGATCAACGCCCAAAAAATCGTGGAGCACGGTAGCCACGCCACAAGCCTTATCATTGATTTACAAGCTGTTTCCCATCTTGATACCGCGGGTGCCTGGGTAATCAACAGGGCGCAACGAGAATTGACGCAAGCCCGGATCAGCGTCGCGCTCGAGCGGATCCGCCCAGAGTATGAGGCCATGCTTCGCGAGGCGGCCTACCGCGATTTTCATCCTCCCCCACGCCATCGCTCGCCACTAATCTTTGATCTTCTCGTTGATCTGGGCGCCTCGGTCGTCGGCGCGTTCCATGATTTCTACCGCGGTGTCGCCTTCCTGGGCGAATTCGTCTCAACCCTAGCTTATGTAGCCGCAAATCCGAAACATTTTCGTTTTACTGCGCTTGTCTCCCATATTGAGTCCATTGGCCTGCGCAGCGCCCCTATCATTATTTTGATCAATATCCTCGTTGGCGCAATTGTCGCGCAACAAGGCATTTTCCAACTTGAAAGATTCGGCGCCAGCAGTCTCGCCGTCGATCTCATCGGCATTTTGGTCTTACGCGAATTAGGCGTCTTATTGACCTCTATCATGATTGCAGGCCGCTCTGGCTCCGCCATAACCGCAGAAATTGGTTCAATGAAGATGCGGGAAGAAATCGATGCGCTCCGCGTCATGGGATTATCGGCAAATGAAGTATTGATTGCGCCCCGCGTCCTCGCCCTTGTATGCGCTCTTCCAATCCTAACCTTTATCGCCGATATGTCAGCGCTTCTTGGCGGCATGGTGGTCGCTTGGGGATATGGCGATATCAGTCCCGTCGCTTTTTTGTCTTTATTAAAAGCCGCCATCGCCTTCCGCACCTTTGCTGTTGGTTTGATCAAAGCCCCGTTTATGGCCCTTGTAATTGGCCTTATCGCCGCCATGGACGGTTTAGCGACAAAGGGCTCCGCCGAGTCGCTTGGCCGCCAGGTAACCTCATCGGTTGTTAAATCCATCTTTATGGTGATTGTTTTAGACGGACTGTTCGCAATGTTTTTTGCTGCAATAAATTATTGAGCCGCATATGACATTAGTTGATGCAGCGCGCACACAAACAGAAATGACCAACCAAGATAACGAAGTTATTATTCGCGTACGTGATCTTGTTGTAGGATTTGGCGAAAAGCTAGTGATGAACCGCTTAAATCTCGATGTCTATCGCGGAGAAGTGCTCGGTTTCGTTGGCGGCTCAGGTCAAGGCAAATCCGTTCTTACGCGCGCTATTTTGGGACTTGTGCCTATCCGGGCCGGTTCTATTGAAATTTTTGGCCAAAATCGTAACGCGCTTGATCCCGCACATCGACGAGCGCTCGAGCAACGCTGGGGCGTCTTGTTTCAAAATGGCGCGTTATTTTCTGGTCTTACGGTCAAACAAAATATTCAAATGCCAATGCGTGAAATGCGGCAGATCTCGCAAAAACTCATGGATGAGTTAGCGATGCTCAAAATTGAGCTCGTTGGCCTAAGCATAGACGCAGCAGATAAATTCCCCTCTGAACTCTCGGGCGGCATGGTAAAACGCGCCGCTTTAGCGCGCGCGCTTGCGTTAGATCCCGAACTTCTCTTTCTAGACGAACCCACCTCAGGATTGGATCCAATCGGAGCGGCGGAGTTTGACGAACTGATCAGCACGCTCCAACACTCTCTGGGATTGACTGTGTTTATGGTCACCCATGACCTTGATAGTCTTTACTCGATCTGCGACAGGGTGGCGGCGCTAGCCGACGGCAAAGTCATCGCCCAAGGCCCGCTCAAAAATCTGCTGGAGTCGCCGCATCCTTGGCTTAAAGCCTATTTTCATGGTGTCCGTGGCGGACGCTTAACCAGCACATTTGGCGATTACAGGAATAGTTGATGGAAACGCGCGCCAATTTCGCTCTGATCGGAGCCTTCACGCTGGCGATCGCCCTAGCTGCGTTCGGCTTTGTCTATTGGTTCTCTGGCCCAAGCCAGTTGGGCGCTCAACAAACATATCGAATTGTTTTCTCTGGCACCGTTTCCGGCCTGTCAAAAGGATCGCCTGTCCTTTTCAATGGCTTAAAAGTTGGCGAGGTCACACGCCTAGAGATCTCGCAAAGCGGCCCCAGTAAAGTAGATGTCCTGGCCGCCATTGATCATCGCACGCCAGTTAAGGTGGACACCCGGGCGCGTCTCGACCAGCGCGGTTTTACAGGGGTCGCCGACGTGTTGCTGGTGGGCGGCACTATGAACGCCCCAGCGCTGCAAGCGCAAGAAGGACAAGATTACCCTGAAATTCAAGCGCAAAGATCAGAAATGCAAAATTTGCTTGGCAATGCGCATGAACTTTCGGCTAAAGCAGGCGAATTACTTATAAAACTTAATAAATTACTCGACGATAATGCAGGATCGCTTGGCGCAACAATCAAGAATGCAGAAGTATTCACGAAAACGCTTGCAGATAACTCTCAACATGTCGCGTCGATCCTTCACGATACCGCTGAATTCACACATGGCTTGAAGGCGCTCGATCAAAAGAAGCTCACACAAATTACCAATGATCTCGCAAGCGCTTTGGCAAATTTAAATAAATTCTCTTCCGTTGGCTTAAAACAATATGAAGGCCTCGCAATCGACGGTAGGACGGCGATCCATACGCTTGACCGCACGCTCCGCTCCATTGAACGCGATCCTTCTCAATTCATCTTTGGTCCGTCTCAACAACAAGCGCCTCAGCTCGCGCCGCCAGAAAGCCGGACAGAAGATGATCAGAAGTCGGCGCCGCCGTTAAAGTCGAAGAGTAAAAGCCGCTAGTTCCCGCGGCGTTGAAGCAAGAGATGCGAAAAGTCGATATTCGGGGCTAGCATCGCCTTCTAGCCGATGCTAATCGATCATCAGTAAACGCAGATTTCTGCGCTGATGGACCGCGGACAAGCCAAGTCACCCCAAAATGCCTGGGCTCTATAAACTCTCCGCGCCGGATACAGGAAAGAGACAAGCGTCATGGTGAAGATCAACTTCCGCGACACAGCCGCCTATTACGGGGCAGAACCCGGCGGCGGCGCGCCAACGAAGGTAAAGATCACTTTTGTCGACTCGCACGGCCAAGCCCGCACGGTCGAAGGCGAAGTTGGCTCGACTGTGATGGAAACGGCTCGACGAAATGATATTCCTGAGATCGCGGCTGAGTGTGGCGGAGCTTGCGCTTGCGCCACCTGTCATGTCTATGTCGATAGCGCCTGGAGCGAAAAAACTGGCAAGGCCTCTCAGATGGAAGAGGATATGCTAGACTTTGCCTTCGACGTCCAACCAAACTCACGATTGTGTTGTCAAATAACGGTGCGACCAGAGCTCGATGGGCTGATCGTCAAAACGCCCTCGGAACAGGGCTGACCGCGCAACTCACATAACCATCTGTTTTATATGAAATTTACTATTTTAACCGCCGCAGACAACTCTAGCCATGGCCGCCAGAATATAGATGCTGGATTTAGGCTTGGTGGAGCAATCGTCTTGGCGGGGCGCGCCGTGTCATTGGCGCAAGCCCTTTCGACCGAGTAGACCGGCCCGTCCTAGGTCGCTCGATAAATCTATGAACTCCAAGGAATGAGTTATGTCCCATCCTAACGCCGCCGAGATCAATACTGACGTTGTGATCATAGGCGCCGGTCCAGCCGGACTCTTCACCGTTTTCGAATTAGGCTTACTGGATATCAAAGCCCATATCATCGACATTTTGCCGCGCGCTGGCGGCCAATGCTCAGAACTCTACCCTGAGAAACCAATTTACGACATTCCTGGGCTGCCCTTGGTTACAGGCCAAGGATTAACTGACAATCTCTTGCAACAGATTGATCCCTTCGGTCCGACGTTTCATTTCAATGAGATGGTCGAAACCCTGGCGTCACTGGGCACAGAGCAGGCCCCCGCCTTTCGCTTAACGACTGACGCGGGAAAAATCTTCAACGCCAAAGTTGTGATCGTCGCGGCAGGCGGCGGGTCTTTCCAGCCCAAAAAGCCCCCCATTCCAGAAATAGATCAGTATGAGGGAAAATCCGTTTTCTACGCCGTTCGCCAGATGGAGGATTTTCGAGACAAGGACGTCGTGATCGTGGGCGGCGGCGACAGCGCTTTGGATTGGACTCTCAACCTAGAACCCATCGCCAAGAGTTTAACGCTTGTGCACCGTCGCGACGCTTTCCGCGCGGCCTCCCACTCGGTTTCAGCAATGCAGGAACTTGTCGCTAAAGGAAAAATTGCCTTTAAACTCGGTCAAATCACGCAAGTCGAGGGCAATGAAGGCCAACTGGCCGCAGCAATGCTGAAGACGAATGATGGCGCCATTGAGAAATTATCCTGCCAACGGCTCATGCCATTTTTTGGTCTGACCATGAAACTTGGGCCAGTTGCAGACTGGGGCCTGAATCTCAATGAAAATCTTGTTCCCGTCGACACTGAAAAATTTGAAACCAGCCATCCAGGCATCTTTGCTGTGGGCGACATCAACTCTTATCCGGGCAAGCTAAAACTGATCCTGTCTGGCTTCCACGAGGGGGCCCTGGCGGCGCAAAAAGCGCATCGCTACATTTACCCTGATAAAAAATTACTCTTCCAATACACGACCTCTTCTACAAATCTGCAAAAAAAGCTTGGTGTTTCCTGATAGAGGACAGATCTTGGTCAACAGAAACGCCCACTCAGCTTCCTCTTGCAAGAAGTCCTAGCCCGGGTGTATAAGACCACAACTTCCTTCTCATAACGGTCATCGTCAGATGGTCGAATTTTGAGAGTGGGCCCCCCAGGGACCCGCTCTTTTTTGTATGGCGAATGCAAGACGCACGAAACACGCATCCCCTCCTGACAACGCAGCAAAATGAAGCAGCGCTCGATGAAGCGCGCCTCATTGCCGAAACCGGTATTGCAGCCCGGATCGCCCACCTGATCGATCCAGTCTTAAAGCAACTTGGCTTTCGCCTCGTGCGCGCGCGATTGTTGCAGCAAAACGGCCCAATATTACAAATCATGGCCGAACGGCCTGATGGCACAATTACAATTGAGGATTGTGAAGAAATCAGTCAGGCGGTGTCGCCAGAACTGGATGTCTCGGATCTCATCACAAGCGAATATCGTCTCGAAATTTCTTCCCCTGGCGTTGACCGTCCGTTAGTGCGCGTATCTGACTTTGCGCGCGCAATCGATCACGAGGCGCGCATCGAACTGACGCAACCCATAGAAAACGGTCGCAAACGTTTTCGGGGAATAATTCGCGCACTTGAAGGCGAAGGCAATGATGCGCTTTTGACGCTTGAGCGCACTGACGCCCGCCCGGACGAAACGACACATGTAACGCTGCCGCTGCGCCATCTCGACGAAGCAAAATTAATGCTCACAGAGGCCTTAATCCGCCAATCCCTGCGCGCCGGCAAACTTCAACAAACCGAACATCCTCAACAAACGCAGACCGCAGAAGAACCAGAGCGCCCACGTCGGGGCCCTGGGCGCTTTCGCACAGACGCCAAAACAAAAGCCAAACCCTTAACGCCTGCAGGCATTCAAACAAGTTTTAAGAAGGGGGGCGGACCAACAAAACCCCGCACCGCCAACTCCGAGGGAGAGTGAACATGGCCGTAAGCGCCAACAGACTTGAAATTCTTCAAATCGCGGATGCAGTCGCACGAGAGAAATCTATTGATCGCGCAATTGTCATCGCCTCAATGGAAGATGCGCTGCAAAAAGCCGCCAGGTCGCGTTACGGTCTAGAAACGGAAGTGCGCGCAGAAATTAATCAACGCACCGGCGAAGTGCGCTTCTCTCGGTTGCTCCTCGTCGTTGACGTTGTTGAAAATGACTCAACACAGATTTCACTCGACGACGCGCGCAAAAGAAACCCCGCTGCGCAATCTGGAGATTGGATCTCCGAAACGCTGCCGCCCTTCGATTTTGGCCGCATAGCCGCACAATCGGCAAAACAAATCATTGTGCAGAAGGTGCGCGAAGCTGAACGCGACAGACAGTATGAAGAATATAAGGATCGCATCGGCGAGATCGTAAATGGCGTCGTCAAGCGCGTT
>SXGU01296702.1_pt1 | contig 16378 bp, 10 predicted proteins | sample 3174531 | NCBI WGS metagenome assembly SXGU01 (sample SAMN11356863, study PRJNA531348) | freshwater metagenome | isolation source: freshwater sample F1-140 | place: China: Fuxian Lake, Yuxi | collected 2017-12-25 | reverse complement strand
GAGTGGTGTTCTCCCCACCCGCGTGGGGATGGTCCGATGAGACAGTGCTGCTAGGTAAAACCTAGCGGGTTCTCCCCACCCGCGTGGGGATGGTCCGGCAGCCTGAGCGAGACATCATACTGGATTCACGTTCTCCCCACCCGCGTGGGGATGGTCCGGGAGACGTGACCTCTCCGAGTTCGTTGTTGGCGTTCTCCCCACCCGCGTGGGGATGGTCCGGGGGAAGGTGCATCAAAAAGCGCGAAAACGCTGTTCTCCCCACCCGCGTGGGGATGGTCCGGGGCAAATCGAAATCCGCCCCCGTGTACTCGCGTTCTCCCCACCCGCGTGGGGATGGTCCGAATGGGCAACTCGGCACAACGTACAAAACACGGTTCTCCCCACCCGCGTGGGGATGGTCCGCCGCCAGTGAATTCCGGACTGCCCGACTCGACGTTCTCCCCACCCGCGTGGGGATGGTCCGCAATGGGCAGCGACCGGCAGTTTTACGCCCGCACCGGACCCCGCCGCCGCCGAGCGCCGCCGCACCGCCTTGGCCGAGAACGAGCGCCTCACTCGCGAGATGACCAGCCTCCGCACCCGGGCAGACAAGGAAACCCAGCTCAACCGACACGTAGAGCTGAACCTCCAGTTGAAAAAACTCGAAGCCCGGCTCGCCGAACAGACGCAGTGGCTCTAGCGCCATGAAAAGTCACCCTTGATTCCCTTACTTTTTTCACCTACAAATTAACCCATGCAAGCAACCCTTACTTCCAAAGGTCAGATCACCATCCCAGTCCTTGTCCGCAACCGGCTCCACCTCAAGCCGGGCGACGTCCTGGAGTTCGATGAAACAGCCCCTTTTCTCAAAGCCACCAAGACCATCCCACCCCAAGCGTGGGAGGAGTTTGGAAAAGGGTGGAAAGACCCATGGCCCGGCCTCGCCATGGATGAGGTGATGGACGACCTGCGCGGTCCAGTCGAGCTGCCGCCCGACGCCGCGCCATGAGAACAGCCATTGATTCCTCCGTCCTACTCTGCATCCTCCGGCACCAGCCTGGCTGGGAGTCATGGCGTGCCACCCTCAGTCGGGCCGCCGAGGAGGGCACCTTGATGCTCTGCCCCGTGGTTTTTGCGGAGTGCTCCGTCGGGTATTCCAGTGTGGAGGAGTCACTCGCCAAGTTTGACTCCCTCTGCATCGCCTACGATCCCATCGCCCCCGCCGCCGCTTACCTCGGTGGCCAGGTTTTCCTCCGCTATCGGCGCGAGGGCGGGCCACGTACACACCTACTCCCAGATTTTCTCATCGCCGCCCACGCCAGCGTGCAGGCAGACCGCCTCGCCGCCATCGACCGCGGCTACCTCCGCACCTACTTCTCCACGTTGGTGCTGCTGACTCCCTCTGCTTAAACGCTCCATTTCATTAAACCACTCACAGCCGCCGACCCCACCCACCACCCATCCCCCCGACCTGACCGCCGCGAACCTCGCCGCACTCCGCGCGCTATTCCCCGAACTCGTCACCGAGGGGGCGGATGGCGCGGCCGTTAATCTCGATGTGCTCAAGCAGCTCGTGGGCAATCAGACCGTCGCGGACGCCGAGGAGAAATAGGGCTTCAATTGGCATGGCAAACCACTGGCGTTGAACATTGAGAGTTCGACACCAATGGATGGGAGGCCAGAAATCCTCCCGAAAGCAGACCAGTGACTGGTGGTGATTTGGCGTTGTTGGAAGAGGCTTTGCTTTGGGATTTGTGGTTTGCCGGCGGATAGAGGCGGGGCGGGGTCATCACTTCGGGACATTGTTATTTGCCAGTTTGCCGAAAGATTAAGCAATCCGTGGAGATCACGGGAGCAGTGTCGCCTCGCCCTGTCAGGTGCGACCAACAAATCGTTCGCGGCACTGTCAGCGTTCCCCAAAAGTTTCCGCGGACGCACACGAAGGGCGGAAACATTCCACTTTCCGAAATTGCTGGGTACAACCCTTGCCTTTCGATCACACGCCGTGTCTGATGTGCTCTGGAATGCGCTCTCAATTTCGTGACATTCGAGTGTCGGCTGCGGCGTCCGTCGCGCTGCTTTTTGTTTTCGCCGGCTTGTTGTGCGGCTGCCGCACACTTCCGGTTCCAGGCACGATCTCGGAGCGGCAAGGCGACGAAATCATGGTGGCTGGGAAGCTGGTTCACACTGGATCGCCGGTGGTGCTCTGGACAGATCCGGGCGGTTACGATGCTTATCGCGTCGAAAGACGATTCAGCCCCATCGAGGAATCCGACTGGGAAGTTTCACGGACGAAGAACAAGGATCTAACCACTCCGAACCGGTACGGCTTGCGTCGCGCGGTGCTGACGCCGGAACAGGCCGAGCAAGTCCGGGGCGGCGGCTGGGATCTCCCGCTGCTCCAGTCGGTCGTTGATCAGTTTGTGATTCATTTCGACGCCAGCGGCACCAGCCGGCAATGTTTCAGGACGCTGCATGACGTGCGTGATTTGAGCATTCATTTCATGCTCGATCTGGATGGGACAATCTATCAGACGCTCGATGTCAAGGAACGCGCGTGGCACGCCACAACTTCGAACAGCCGGTCCGTAGGCATTGAAATCACCAACCTTGGAGCGTATGGCGCGAATGAAGCGAATCCGTTTGCGGACTGGTATTCCAAGGATGCGGACGGCATCCCTCGCATCACTGTTCCTGCCAGGTTAGGCGACCACGGAATTCGAACCGCAGGATTCGTGGGGCGTCCCACAAGGCCCGAGCCCGTGAAAGGACGCATCCAAGGCAGGGAACTCATCCAGTATGATTTCACGCCCCAACAGTATGCAGCCCTCGCAAAGCTCACTGCGACGCTCTGCAAAGTTTTGCCGAAAATCAAATGCGATTATCCCAGAAACGAAATGGGCGATTTGATTCTCGGAACATTGCCTGAGGATTATCTGAAGCGCTACCAGGGAATCCTGGGACATTACCACATCCAGACAAACAAGGTGGATCCAGGCCCGGCGTTCCAGTGGGATCGTGTCATCGGGGATGCAAAGCGATTGCTGGAACGATCCAACCGCCATTGACGAGGACAGTGACAGGATTCGACATGTTCGCGGTGGTCAACATCCCCCAAAAATTGAGCCTCGGTTTTGGTCTGCTCTGGCCCGGTGCGCGGGCCACTGCCGTTGAATTAAGGAATGATGGGAGATCCAATTCGGGCTCTCCCTCTCCCTGTCGGACGGGGAGAGGGTCGGGGAGATGGGCTTTCATGGAGGTTCGAGCAGCCCTCCTCTCCCCGGCCTTCTCCTCCCGCTGTGGGAGGAGAGGGATGAGCCGGCGAGTTTCCCCTGGCAACTTGCTTAATTCAACGGCAGTGGGTACGCGGGCGCTCCCTTCCATGCCACGAGTTCTGAAGATTGTTGCGCACATCCTCCTCGTCACTTTCCTGCCTGCTTCCTTGCTCGCGGCGGAACGGGCCTTTTCCGTGGCCACTTACAATGTGGAGAATTACATCGACACAAATGACGGAGACCGGCCAGCCAAGTCCGCCGCGGCGAAAGCCAGGGTGCGTGAAAGCATTCGCGCGCTCCGTGCGGATGTCATCGCGCTACAGGAAATGGGAAGCACAAACGCGCTTCTCGAACTCCGTGCCTCACTCAAGTCCGAAGGGCTGGACTATCCTTACTGGGAACATGTGCAAGGATGGGATACGAACATCCACGTCGCCGTTCTGAGCCGTCTGCCGATCGTTGGCCGGCGGCCTCACACCAAGGAAAGCTTCCTGCTGCAAGGCCGTCGTTTCCATGTTAGCCGCGGGTTCGCCGAGCTTGAGCTTCAAGCCGCGCCAAAGTACCGGTTCACCTTCATCTCGGCGCACTTGAAATCGCGTCGGCAGTCTGCGGTTGCAGATGAAGGGGATTTGCGGGAGCAGGAAGCCATTCTACTTCGCGCCATTATTGACGCCCGCCTCAAGGAAAACCCCAAAATCAATCTGGTGGTGCTCGGCGACTTCAACGATGTGAAGGATTCAAGATCCACGAAACGAATCCTTGGCACGCGGACGCAAGCCCTCATCGATACCCGCCCGGCAGAACGAAATGGCGATAACACGCCGAATGCCATCCCTCGATTTGATCCGCGCAATGTCACCTGGACTCATCACTACGGCAAGGAGGACACCTACAGCCGCATCGATTACATCCTCCTCAGTCCCGGGATGGCTCGTGAATGGAAGACCAATGAGACCTACGTTCTGACGCAGCCCAACTGGGGAGTCGCCTCTGATCATCGACCGATCATTGCCGGCTTTACGGCGGAAGATTTGTAGCAGAATTCTCCGACGAGGCTTTGGAGGGGAGTGCCGTCGAGATTTCGCAACCTCAGTCAGGCCAGAATATCCTTCACCACCTGCGCCTCGGCATCAACTCCGGTCAATCGCATATCCACGCCCAGCCATTTGAAGGTGAAGCGCCGGTGATCAATGCCGAGCTGGTTGAGGATCGTCGCATGCAGGTCGCGGACATGAACGGGGTTCTCCACGATGTTGTAGCTGAAGTCGTCCGTCTGGCCGTAAACGGTTCCACCCTTGATGCCGCCACCGGCGAGCCACATGGTGAAGCAGCGCGGATGATGATCGCGCCCATAGTTGTCCTTGGTCAATCCACCCTGGCTGTAAATGGTCCGACCGAATTCACCACCCCAGATGATCAGCGTGCTGTCGAAAAGCCCTCGCGCCTTGAGATCCTGGATCAATCCGTATGTGGCTTGATCGACATCCTTGCATTGCATCGGCAGACGTCCACCCACGTTGCTGTGATGATCCCAGTTGTTGAGGTACACCTGCACGAACCTCACGCCACGCTCGATCAACCGGCGTGAAAGCAGGCAGGTGTAGGCGAACGTTCCCGGCTTCTTCGCCTCTTCTCCGTAAAGTTTATAGGTGCTCTCCGGCTCGTTCAACACGGCGGTCAATTCCGGTACGCTCGTTTGCATGCGGTAGGCCATCTCGAATTGCTGGATCCTCGTGTGAGTTTCCGGATCCCCGACCTGGCGATAGTTCAACTCGTTCAGAGCCTTGAGGCCATCAAGCTGTTTGCGGCGGAGATGGCCCGTCACACCGGGAGGGTTGTTGATGAACAGGATCGGGTCGCCCTGGCTGCGGAATGGCACGCCCGCGTGTTCGCCACTGACAAATCCGCTGGACCAAAGCCGCGCGCTGATGGCCTGGATTTGTTCCTTGTTGGTCGGTTCGGCGACCAGCACGACAAACGTGGGCAGATTTTGATTGAGCGAGCCAAGCCCGTAACTAACCCAAGACCCGATGCAAGGACGTCCGCCAACCATGCTGCCTGTTTGCATGTGGCAGATGGCCGGCTCGTGATTGATCGCTTCCGTGTGCATCGAGCGGATGAAAGCCATGTCATCGATGACTCTGGCGGTCCAAGGAAGCAGCTCGGTGTTCATCCAGAGTCCGGCCTTGCCCACCTGACTGAACTTGAACTTCGACGGGGCGACCGGAAAACGCTTCTGTCCCGAGGTCATCGTGGTCAGGCGCTGCCCCATGCGGATGGTGTCAGGCAAATCCTTGTCGTACCACTCCTTCATCACCGGCTTGTAGTCGAAGAGATCCATCTGCGATGGCCCGCCCACCATGTGCAGGTAAATGATCTGTTTCACCTTCGGAGAGAAGTGGGGAAGCGTGACCTTGGTTGGAGGATCTTCCCCCCACAAGCGGAGGTTGTCGCCCAGCAATGTTGCCAGAGCGGCATAGCCGAGGGCGTTCTTGCCACGAGCAAGAAACTGGCGGCGTGTTTCGTGGAGGATGTATTCCTTGAAAGGGCTCATGTCACCAATGTGTCATCGTGAAGGGGTTGTGAGTGACCGGGAGCGGACATCGTGAGCATGAATGATCGGTTCTCATTTGTTCAACACTTCGTCGAGATTCATGAGCTGATTCGCAACCATTGTCATCGCGGCGAGCTGCGCGGGCGGCACCTTCCCAGAAATTTTTGATTCGCCACCAGAGATCAACTTCTTCGCTTCGAGGGGCTCCTGTTCGTAGAAACTTTTCATTTCGGACAATGTTGTCTTCACGAGAGTCCGTTCTTCCGGAGTGAACGCTCTCGAGAGCAACAGCGCCGCAATCTCGTCAAGGGCTCTCTCTTCCCTGCCCCTGGCGCGAATCAAAACTGACTCCGCGAGACAACGCGCCGCCTCCACGAACTGGGGATCATTGAGAGTCGCCAGAGCCTGCAGCGGAGTGTTGGTGCGTTCGCGGCGTACCGCGCAAACTTCACGGCTTGGCGCGTTGAAGATGTCCATGGTCGCCGGGGGAGCGGCGCGTTTCCAGAAGGTGTAGAGACTGCGCCGATACAAACCATTGCCGGTGTCCTTCTCGTAAATGCGCGTGTTGCTTTCCGGCATGGCCACGGCCTCCCAAACACCTTGAGGTTGATAAGGCCTCACACTTGGACCGCCTAGCCGGCCTGACAGAAGTCGGCTCGTGGCAAGGGCGTAATCGCGAACCATCTCAGCATCCATGCGAAATCGCGGCGCGCGGCTCAGAAATCTGTTCTGAGGATCCTTCTCCAATTTTTCGGCCATCACCTCAGCGCCCTGTCGATACGTTGCCGATGTCAGCATGAGGGTGAAGAGGTGTTTCACGTCCCAGCCACTTTCCACGAACTCCACCGCCAGCCAGTCCAGAAGCGCCTGGTTCACCGGAGTCTCACCCTGCGTGCCGAAATCCTCCGCCGATTTCACAAGCCCGACACCAAACACCTCCTGCCAGAATCGATTCACTGTGACGCGGGCTGTCAGTGGATTTTCACGGGCCACAAGCCATTTCGCCAGGCCAAGGCGATTCCGCGGCGCATCCGCCGCCAACGGATGCAGCGCGGCTGGAGTTGCTGATGACACCTTCTCGCGCGGCTTGTCGTATTGTCCACGAAAGAGAATCTGAGCCATTGGTTCCGAATCCTTCTTTTCACGCTGGATGTGAGTCACAGGACTGCGCGCGCGGATGGCGATCTTCTCCGACTCCAACGCGGCAAGTTTCTCGGATGCCTCCTGCCAGCCTTTGTGCTGTGTCGCACGGAAATAGTTTCGCAAAACTTCGAAGGCCGGGCTGTTGGTGCTGCCCGGGTCGGCATACGTGAACAGGGACCGGAGGCGCGGCGCGGCGGCAATCGCGGCGATTTGAGAAGCATCCAGCCGGGAACGATGAACACGAACATCCTGGACTACCAATCCGTCGGCCTGGCCATCGTGCTCGCGGCGGCCGATCCGTAACGGGAGTCGCGTCCGTATTGAGCCTTCAAGCCCGTCTTCGGCCTGGTTCACAGCAACCGGAAGTCCGTCGATGTATAACTTGAAACCACTGGCACGAGTTGATCCGTCGTAAGTCGCGAACAGATGATGCCACTCTCCCTTGGTTACTGACTTCTCTTGTGATCGCACTCTCATCGAGATGGAAGGACGTCGATTCACGATCGCCACGCCAAAGCGATCATCACGAACAAAGAATTCCCATCCCCGGTAATGTTCTTCCTTGCCCCCCATCCGTGCCATCACCACACCTTCGCCCTTGAACTCTTCCGGCACCAAGACCCATGCTCCAAGCGAGAAAGCTTCTCCAGAATCGAAGTCCCCAACATCTCCCACCAGAAAGCTGTTCGTCTTGGTGAGGATTGCGCCAGGTCCCAGCGGCCCCCCGCCCTTCCATCCGAGCCCCGGAGAACCACCAATGCGGGTAATCTTCCCTTTGATCATGCCCGTCACGTTGGTTCCACGACCTTCATTGAAGGCAGCTCTAAACTCTTCGCCAGGAAAACGAATTGATTTGCTCTCCATATCCACTCGAACCTGCTCCAACCAGTTCGTAAAGGCGGTGTCCGCCAGCTTCCCCTGCTCGTTCAACTCGTGCTTTCCATTTCCGATCTCATCGGGCAAGGCCTTCCAACGTACACGGTCGGATTCCGTTGGCGGCACCACAAAATAATCATCCCCCTCCCGCCAATTCCTGTCGTAGCCGGTCTGCCTGGTATTTCGGAAGAACGCAGCCATCGAATAGAAGTCCTTCATCGTGATCGGATCGAACTTGTGATCATGACAGGCGCTGCAGTTCATCGTCAGTCCTAGAAAAACCCAGCCGGTCGTTGTGACGCGGTCGTTCGCGTAGTTGGCCAGATTCTCCTCTTCGATGGTGCCTCCTTCGTTGGTTGTCATGTTGCATCGGTGAAATCCGGTGGCGACCAACTGATCCATCGTCGGATTCTCCATCAAATCACCCGCGATCTGTTCCATGACAAATTGATCAAATGGCATGTTTCGATTGAAGGCGCGGATTACCCAGTCTCGATACGGCCACATCTCGCGATAGTTGTCGAAATGCAGTCCGTGCGTGTCAGCGTAGCGCGCGGCGTCGAGCCAGTAGCGGCCGCGATGCTCGCCCCAGGAAGGAGAACTCATCCAACGATCGATCAGTTTTTCGTAGGCCTCGGGCGAACGATCACTGACAAACTTTTCCACGTCCTCAGGCTTCGGTGGCAACCCGGTCAAGTCCAGCGAGAGCCGCCTCGCAAGATTGCGGCGTCCAGCCTCAGGCGAAGGAGTGAGCCCCCTGGCATCCATCTTTGTCGCAATGAACGCATCGATCGGATTACGGACCCAGCCTTGGTTGAGCCTTGAATTGTGAATCGAGGCTTCGGCTTTCGAATCCGCAGCTACCAGTGCGTTGGACACGGTTCCGCCGACCGCTGGCACTGAAGGTCGTTCCGGTTTGATGAAAGCCCAGTGACCCTGCCAGGAAGCGCCAGCCAGAATCCAGGCTCTGAGCATTTCCTTCTGCGCTGGTTTGAGTTCTTTCCGCGATTTTGGCGGAGGCATGGCATCATCAGCATCGGACGTCGTGATCCGCTTCCAGAGTTCGCTCTTTGCCGGATCGCCGGGCACCAGCGCAGGACCATGCTTGTCGGTGGTCTCAAATGCTCCTTCTTTTGTGTCGAGCCTCAGACCGGCTTTCCGTGCATTCGCGTCGGGACCGTGGCAGGCAAAGCAGTTGTCAGCCAGTATGGGCCGAATGTCGCGGTTGAATTGAATTTGAGCCCCTGGTTCAACCCCGATCGACGGCACCAGGCTGAATGGGAGCAGCAAGGCAGTCCACAAGCACCAAACGCCCGCGTGGCGGCGCTGACCTCGATTTTGTTTTTTGCCGCCAGCTCTTTTACTCATGAACTTTGAATCGCCATTTGGTTTGGTTTCCGCCAGCAAAGGGAACTTTACCCCACCAGCACATCAATATGGAGGCGTTCCAGGAACTGGCTTGCGTCTGGTTGTCATAAATTGCGCAACCAGTTCGATTGGGAATACGCTCATTTTGCCGTTTTGTAGTGCTATTTTGGCGGAGCTGACTACCGGACGTCGGGTAGTAGAATGTTTTTTCCTCCAGAGATCCCTGATCGCGATTCGAGAGCGCTCGATTCCTCATGTGTGATCTGCAAAATTTCTCACCATCTCTTTTGCCGATTGCCTACACAACGAGGAGTCCCTAATTTCCATGGCAATAAATCCTGGTCGCGATGTGCTTATGAAATTCATCCATCCGTGTGGCGCTGGAATGGGAGTAGAAGCTCGGAATCTACTGAGGAGACCGTGGGATGGCCTGCGAATTCCAGAGGATGCCGCGGGCCCAGATGCAAGGCGTGAGCGCGGGAAGATGCCAGCATTGGCCTCTGACCAAGCGAGCAACGAAACGCATGCGTCTGTGCCGCAGTCAGGATTTCCGGACTATTTCACTGTCTTCTCAGTAAGAGCCTCCATGCTTACTCTGGCATTCCTCATCGCTGGCAGCTTTGTGGGAACAGCAGAAACAGCTTCACCAAAAGCATCCAACGCAAAGGTTGATTTCAACCGCGACATCCGTCCGATCCTATCCGACACGTGCTATGCATGCCATGGGCCGGATGAGCAGGAACGCAAGGCGAAGCTCCGTTTCGATTTGCGGGAGGAAATTTTCAAGCCGGCGAAGTCGGGCGAGATTCCTGTTGTGCCTGGCGATCTCGCGAAGAGCGAACTCATACGCCGAATCACAACCACAGACGGGGACGACTTGATGCCTCCCCCGAAATTCAACAAGAAGCTCTCACCGGCGCAGATCGAACTGCTCAAACGATGGGTCAGCGAAGGCGCGGAATGGAAAGGCCATTGGTCCTACAACAAACCAGAACAGCCCGCCGTACCCGAAGTGAAGAGCAAGCCTTGGGTGCGCAATCCCATCGACAGCTTTGTCGCCGCCAAGCTGGAGAAGGAGGGCTTGAAGCCATCGCCAGAGGCGGACAAGGCGAAACTCGCGCGGCGCGTTGCCCTCGACCTGACCGGACTCCCGCCAACCATTGAGGAGGTGGACCAGTTTCTCTACGACAACAGCAATGATGCTTACGAGAAACTTGTGGATCGACTGTTGGCAACACCGGCTTACGGCGAGCGTCGTGCAATGTTCTGGCTCGACCTGGCCCGCTACTCGGACTCCCAAGGTTACCATCACGACGCGCACCGCGACCTTTATCACTGGCGCGACTGGGTGATCAATGCGTTCAACAAAAACATGCCTTTCGACCAGTTCTCCATCGAGCAACTGGCTGGCGATCTCCTGCCCAACCCGACTCGCGAGCAGATCACCGCCACCGGATTTCACCGCAACGAAATGACCACTTCCGAGGGGGGAGCAATCCCCGAAGAATATGCGGTGAAGTACATCGTTGGCCGCCTCGACACCACCTCACGCGTCTGGCTTGGAACGTCGCTCGCCTGCGCCGAATGCCACGACCACAAGTATGATCCGATCACGCAGAAGGATTTCTATCGGATGTTCGCCTTCTTCAACACCGTTGCCGAAAACGGCATGGACCAGCAGGAGAACCCCGTGCCTCGCCTGACGCTCGAAACACCGGAGCAAAAGACAAAACTCGGGCAGATGAACCGCGAGGTCGCCGCGCTTGAAAGCGCGCAGAAAGTGCTCCTCGAATCGCCTCATCCAGAACGCGACACGGCGAAAACTGCCTGGCAGACCAAACTGCGAAACGAAGCCGTTGAACCGTGGACCGTGCTTCCAGTGACCGCGATGAAGTCTGAGAGAGGCGCGGGATTCGAACGACTGGCGGACGATTCCATCTGGATCACCGGCACGAACGCACCGAAAGACGTTTACGAAATCACGCTGCGTACCGACGCACGGAATCTCACCGCGCTCCGCCTTGAGGTCCTGCCCGACGACGCCTTGCCTCAGAAGAAATGGGGCCGCGGCGAGAAGGGCGAGTTTCTCCTGACGAAAATTGAAGCCGAGGCGCGGGCGCTCAAGCCCAAGATGGAAACCGCGGAAGGAACAACAGTTCCCACAGTTGATTCACCAATCGTCGGAAACTGGTTTTCCCTCGGGCCGTTCAAGGCCGCATCCGAGAAGGAAGCCTACGACAAAGCCTTTGGTCCTGAGAATGGTGTTGATCTGACCAAGGCCTACGAGGACGGCAAACTCAAGTGGACTGAGCATCCCGATTGGAAAGACACCATCTCCCGATCCGAACTTTGCGGAACAAACGCCACCACGTACCTCCACCGCACGATCAAGGTCGCGTCGCCCCTATGGGTGTGGCTTTCATTTGGCAAGACCAACGAACTGCAGACTTGGATGAACGGACGAAAAGTTTCCACTCGGAACATCCGCAATTCCGCCGACTCGAAGGACGATCAACACCGCGTCTATCTGACCTCCGGTGAAAACAAACTGCTCCTCAAGATCAGCAATGGCGGTGGCAGCCATTCCCTGCCCTTCAACGCACCAATCGAACCCGCATTCGAACACCCAGTAGAATTCGCAGCGGCAGTGGCGGACTTCAATCAGAGCGGTTTCTCCATCGGTGGAACTCTCGACAGCAAGTCTGATACGGGTTGGGGTGTTGATGGCGCACCCGGAGAAAAGCCTGGGCCGCATTTCGCATTCTTTCGCGCACAGGAGCCGCTGGGCTTTACGGGAGGAACTGAGATCAAAGTGCGCTTGAAGTTTGAGTCCGAGCGTCCTCAACACACGCTTGGGAGGATTCGCTTCGCCACGACCACCTCCGAAGGCTTGACCGAGTTCTTCGGTTTGCCCGACAACGCCCGCGCCGCGCTCATTGCCAGCGATGACCAACGGACTCCCGCGCAAAAGCTCGATTTGCAAAGGCACTACCGCCTGACGCTCGTTCCCGAGATCAAGGACATGACCAAGGTCCTCGGCGACCAACGCAAAGCGCGTGATGATTTCCAGAACAGCATCCCCCTGACGATGGTCATGGGAGAAATGGAGAAACCGCGCGACACCTTCCTCCTGATTCGCGGCGATTATCAAAAGCGCGGCGAGAAGATGACCGCCGATGTACCCTCGCAGCTTTTCCCCTGGCAGGACGACTTGCCCAGGAACCGTCTCGGGTTTGCAAAATGGCTTATGCACCCAAGCAACCCGCTCACTCCCCGCGTGATCGCCAACCATTACTGGCTGGAGTATTTCGGAACGGGCATCGTGAAGACTTCGGAGGAGTTCGGCTCGCAAGGCGAATGGCCGGTCCATCCCGAACTGCTCGACTGGCTGGCAACCGAGCTGGTCCGATCGAAGTGGGACTTGAAAGCCTTCCAACGCCTCATCGTCACATCCGCGACCTACCGCCAGAACGCCGCAATGACTCCTGAGCTTCAGGAACGCGATCCCGAGGGCCGACTGCTCGCCCGATTCCCGCGTCACCGGCTGGAGGCCGAAGCCATCCGGGACACCGCCATGACCGTGAGCGGATTGATAAACCGGAAAATTGGCGGGCCAAGCGTCTATCCATATCAACCACCCGGTCTCTGGGAAGCCGTCGCCTTCGAGGGCACGCGACAATACATCCAGAGCAAGGCGGAGGAGAATTACCGACGCGGCATCTACACCTACTGGAGACGCTCGCTGCCCTATCCGTCGCTCATCACATTTGACGCCCCACCGCGCGAGACCTGCACCATGCGCCGCCCTCGCACGAACACGCCACTCCAGGCGCTCGTGCTGATGAACGACCCGGTTTATGTCGAAGCTTCACGCGCTTTCGGTCAGCGCATCCTCCGCAACGGTGGCGGCAGCTTCGATTCCCGCCTTAACTACGCCTTCAAAACCTGCCTTAGCCGGCCACCAACACGTTTCGAGCGCACGGCATTGGAGAAATCCTTTCAAACCTACCTCAAGAATTTCGAGCAAGACCGGGTCGCCGCCTCGAAGCTCATCCACGTCGGCGCCTCCGCACCACCCGTCGATATGGATTTGAGTGAACTGGCTGCATGGACGGTGATCGCGAATACGCTGCTGAATCTGGATGAGACGGTGACGAAGGGGTAGGCGGCACACTTGTGGATTCCAAATCACTTCAAAGATCAAATGGCGAAGGAGTGGTGACAATCAACAGCCGCATTAACTCGTGTGGCTGCGGTGACGAGATTTCTTGAAAGATCCACCTCCGACGCTTCGATACAATATCTGAGGCATGATCGCATCGCTTTCCAGACACTCTACGCAAACCGCACTCCGCGATGCGCCCACGTTTTCACATGCACCTGACCGGACTCTTTGCCGTCTCTTTCTGATTCTCGCGATCTGTTCATGCCTGGTCGCGAACGCCGCGACCATCGCCTATTCCACTTACTTTGGCGCTTACGCCGTGGTCGTGGATGGCGCAGGCAATGCCTTCGTCGCAGGCGCCACCAGCAGCACCAATGTTTTTCCCGCGTTGAACCCACTCCAGCCCGACTACGGCGGTGGCTTCACGGACGGTTTCGTCGCCAAGTTCGATCCGGACGGTCGGCTGCTCTTTTCAACCTACTTCGGCGGTGCCGGTCCCGATGCCGTCAATGCCGTCGCTCTGGACCGTGAGGGCAACCTGATCATCGTCGGCGAAACGCATTCCGTGGACTTGCCGACGACTGAAGGCGCGTTTCAATCCGACTACGCCGGCGGCAGCGCCTTCGGCTATGGCGACGGCTTCATTGCCAAGCTCTCACCCGACGGCGCGCGCCTGCTCTATTGCTCGTACTTCGGCGGTTCGGGTGATGAGAAGATCAACGGCATGGCGATCGACAAGGAGGGCAATGTCAGCATCACCGGCCAGACGGACTCGCCCAACCTTCCGGTCAAGGACGCCTTCCAATCCCAATCCGGCGGCGGCGAGAATGACGGGTTTGTCGCCAGGTTCGATTCCACGCTGAAGAACCTGCGCTTCTCGACTTACCTTGGCGGGGAAGACAAGGACGAGGATCAGAAGATTGCCGTGGATCCAGGCGGCTTCATTTACGTGAGTGGGCGAACGCTCTCAACGAATTATCCAGTCACCAGCGGTGCATTTCAGACGAAGCACATTCAGATTCCAGAAGACCCCGTCAACTGGGATGCGGGCATCTCCAAGCTCCAGCCAGACGGCTCGGCCATGGTCTATTCTACCTATGTCGGCGGTGCGGCGGCGGACGCGGCGTTTGCCATCGCCGCGGATGCGGATGGCAGCGCTTACGTGGCTGGTGTCATCGCGGCCAGTTGGAACCAGGGCTCATTCCCGCTTGGATTCCAACCCACGCCGGGCTTCGGCAGCGGCGACGCCTTCGTGGCCAAGCTTAAGCCCGACGGCTCGAACTTTGCATGGTTCTCCTATCTCGGCGGCAGCGACGAGGATGTGGGCTTCGGCCTCGCGCTCGACGACGACAATAATGTGTTCGTCTCCGGCATCACAAACTCGCGGGACTTTCCGACAGCCGACGCGCCCCAGCCCAAACTCGCCGGCGGGCACGACAGCTTTGTCGCAAAAGTGAGTCCCGATGGAAAGCGGCTCGTCTATTCGACCTACCTTGGCGGCTCGAATGAAGAATGGGGTTACGCCATCGCTCCTGATTCCAGGGGAAACCTTATTGCCGTCGGCCAGTCGGATTCTTCCGACTTTCCCATTCACAATGCCGTGCAAACCACGAATGGCTCGATCGAGCGTGTGGAGTACCCGGCGGACGCCTACTTGGTCAAACTCACCCCGGCCGTGGAGCCGCCGCCGATGAAAATCGTTCGTTCCGGCAACAATGTACTGATGACCTGGGCCACAAATTTCACCGGCTTCGTCCTGGAATCGACAGGTACCCTCGCACCTACAACGGCGCAGTGGAAACCTGTCAACGCCGCGCCCCTGATGTTGAGCGGCCAGTTCGCGGTGATTCAACGTAGCGATGTCGCCAGTCAGTTCTTCCGCCTGCGAAGGCCATGAGTGCGGCGTGGGAAAAACTGTCCGCGTGAGAAAAGTGGTTCCTCGCGTTTTCGGTGAGTGGTTTTCCCGGAGCGCGACGGGCCATCTGCATCACGGCGAAGCCGTGACAGACATTAGCCGGGGGTTGAGCGAAGCGACACCCCCGGTTCACATCGCCCTCGCCCCACAACGCGGAGGGGTGGCAGAAACCCGCCCCACTCACCATTCCAGCGCTGGCTGGCCATGTGTCTGGCACCCCTCCTGGGTGCAATCTCATCACGCCTTCGTCCGGGGGGTGTCGCTTCGCTCAACCCCCGGCTAATGTCTTTCAGCCCTCCGGGCTGCAACCCAGAAGCAGCTTCCGCCGACGGCGAACTCACTGAAACCAGCGAAGAACTCAAAAAGTTTCTGAAAGATTCCCCTCTCACTCGTCGATGTAATGGCTGAACGAATGAAAACTCACAAAGCATCTCACTTTAGAGCACGGCTCACTGCCTTTATCGTGGCCACCGTCCTCGCCGGAAGCCAATCCGTCTCCGCTCAAACATGGGAAATACTTCCTCCTGCTCAAATCCAAGGCCTGAGCGTGCCACTGCCGGGCAGCCCTGTGCGGGTTGATCATTCGTTCAGCAGGCAGCCCCTCCACTTCGAGCGCAACGACGGACAAGTGGATGCGGAAGCGAAGTTCCTGGCACGTGGGCCGGGCTATCAGCTCTTCCTAACGCAGACCGAGGCGGTGATGGTGTTGCGGGAACCAAATGGTCGTGGAGAACACAATGCATGGGGAGCCTCCACGATTTCAGAATCGCGCATTGGGACCTTGAACCTGAGCACCTCCTCTCCCGCCCTTCGGGCACCCTCTCCTCCATTTGGAATGGAGGAGAGGGGTGGGGAGAGGAGGCACGGTTCATGGAAAGCGCGGTCACGCCCGGAGTGTGCTGGCGAAAATGAAGTGAACGCTCGCCCTCACCCCGGCCCTCGCCCCCAGGAGAGGGAGAATCGTTCGCCGATGTCTGGCGATACCGACGCTTTGAGTTTTCCGAACTCCTGCGAGACGAAAGCCAGAGAAGCGACGATTGCAAAAGCGACATCCAGATTTTCCGACGCCACCGCTTTGCTCTCCCTCTCCCCGGGGGAGAGGG
>SXGU01357883.1_pt1 | contig 16389 bp, 15 predicted proteins | sample 3174531 | NCBI WGS metagenome assembly SXGU01 (sample SAMN11356863, study PRJNA531348) | freshwater metagenome | isolation source: freshwater sample F1-140 | place: China: Fuxian Lake, Yuxi | collected 2017-12-25 | reverse complement strand
GCGTGACTTGCGCGCCCGTCAGTTGTCGATCGGTGGGATTGACGACGACTAGGCCGAGACAGGCGTCGGTCGGCTCGCCGACGACCAGATCCGGCAGAGTCAGATCGCGGGTGTCCAGCCACGGCGTTGGCGACTCTGGTTCCCGCAACTGCGCCGACAACTTGCCTCGGTTGCAGACGAACAGGAAGGAGTTCACTCCGCGCTTCAGCGACACCGGCACACTGATCGCGCCGGTTGAATACATGTCGCCCACCCGGGGCGTGCCGTTCACAAGAATGCAGGTGGCGCCCTGCGCGTCGAGCATGGCCACGCCCTCAGCGGGCGAACAGAATGTCGCCCAGGCGTAGCCACCATCAAGCGCCGGATCAGCGACCGATCCGTCGGGGTCTACGACAACCGCGGCCCAAGGTGGGCCCTTCTCCCACGCCGGCTCTCCCGCCACAGGGTTGAGCGTCTCGCCACGCACCAAGCGCCCCTGAAGTGGATCGACTGTGATTGGCGTTCGCTGGCGAGTCGCCTTCATCGGGCAGACCAGAAACGAGTCAAAGTGGTGCAGTGGGGCCGGGGCCGGGGCCTGGGCGATGTTCATCACCACAGTTGCCAGGAGCGCCACACGCATCGCTCGAGCGTACCCCCAGGTCGGGCTCCAGACCGACCTACTGCATGCCCTCGATGCTGGCCTGTTCCAATCGGTACAGGCCCATCAAGATTCCCCCGATCATGAACGGATCGACTTCCAGTCGGCCGCGCACCTTGCCATATCGAATCTGGTGCTGACCTGTCCAGGCCAATGGCTCTTCCAGCGTCGTTTCCACCGACTCGAAGGCTGTCGGCGGTAGGCCGATGCAGCAACCATCCCAGCGCTTGAGCATCAACAGCACTTCCGAGGTCTGGTCGATCACCAGCGGCGCAGCCAGATATCCGGAAAGTTCCACCCACGAACCATCCAGCAAGTCGATTCGCGCCGGGATGGTCGCCGAGGGATCCTGCGACTTGAATCCCTCTTGCGCCGATTGCATCAGCGGCCAGTTGATCTGGTACGGATCTTCTCTGGTGCCGGTACCGCGGATCTCGAAGCGGCCGTCGAGGCGGACGGTGCGCGGGTCGACCTGCTCGACCGTTGCGGCTGCCTTGGCTGGGTCGGTGGTTTTCACTGGCGCGGCCACGGGCTGTGGCGGGGGTGTCGGCGGCGGTTCCACATCACCACCGCAGGCAGCGAGGGCGAGTGCAGCGCAGATCAGCAAGACCACCGCGCAGTTCACTCTGGAAACACCTGCGAGAGGATCGCTGTGCCAACCTGCGAAATGGGCACCTCGGTGTCCTCAATGTGCGAGTCATCGACCAGCAGAACCGGATCAAGTCCGTGTCCGTTGCGCACCCGGCCGTGCGAGCCGCGCACCAGCGAGGGGTCGAGCGGGATCACATCCATCAGCGCGCGCAGGCCAAGCTTGCGGCGCAGCAGTTTCCCGGCAATGCGCAGGCCGCTCAGCGCCATCCGCGGATCGACGAACAGTTCGCACGGGTCGTAGCCCGGTTTGCGATGGATGTCGACAGTGCGGGCGAAGTCCGGCGCGCGGGCGTCGTCGAGCCAGAACGGATAGGCGAACCAGCGGTCGCTGGCACTGACCAGTACCAGATCGCCCGAGCGCGGGTGGGCGATGCCGACCGCCTCCTGCGCGGCAGAATCCAGCACCTGCTCGACGCCATCGAGGGCCCCCAGTATTCGCGCGACCTGGGCGACTTGCTCGCGGCGTTGCACATACACATGGGCGATCTGGTGGTCACACACGGCGAAGGCCGCACCTGCCGCCGGTTCGACCATGTCGCGGCCCAGTTCGTCGCGTACTGCGAGCAGTCCCGCCTCGCGCAGGGCGCGGTTGGGCAGCACCGCGCCTCGCACCGGGGCAATGCCGTACTCGCTGAGCACCACCACCCGGACGCCGGCGTTGGCGTAGAAATCCAAGAGCGCGCCGATGACTCGATCGAGTGCGCGCAGGTGCATGACGATGTCCGGATGATTGGGGCCGAGCTTTTGCAGGCAGTAATCCAGATGCGGCAGGTACACCAGTTGAATGGTCGGCTGGTGCTTCCGGGCCACCTCAATCGCCGCAGCAGCAATCCACTCGGTTGAAGTGATGTCGGCGCGGGGGCCCCAGAAGTTGAACAAGGGGAAGGGGCCGAGCTTGGACTGCAGCTCATCGCGCAGCGAGCCGGGCCGGGTGGCGATGTCGGGGATCTTGCGCCCGTCGGCGAGGTAGCACGGCCGCGGCGTGACTTCGAATTCGGCGCTCGAAAACATGTTGAACCACCAGAAGCAGTTGGCGGTCGTCACGCGCGAATCGCGGGCGCGGGCCAGCTCCCACAACTTTTCGCCGTGCATCAGGGCGTTGGACTGGCGCCAGAAACGCACCTCGCCCGCCTCGCGATCCATCCAACCGTTGCCGACGATTCCGTGGCGGGCGGGATTCGCGCCGGTGAGAATCGAGGCCTGCGATGTACAGGTCACGGCCGGCAGATGCGGGGCGATGGTGCGCATCCCGCCACAGGAACGCGCAAAGGCCCCAAGCCGCGGCAGCCCCGACCCAAACAGGCTGGGGGAGAGTCCGGCCACATTTAGCACCGCCACGCGCTGGAGCATCTGCGCAGTATGCACAATCCGGACCAGCGGGGATACGCTTTCGAACCGTGAAGTACCGAGCCCATGACCCGGGCCAGCCAGCCGAGGCGGCCGCCCGCGACTTTTTCGAGGTGATGTCAACGCGGAGATCGGTGCGCGAGTTCTCCAGCAGACCGGTCGATCGGGAGTTGATCCACTGGATCATTCGCTCTGCTGGCAGTGCACCCAGCGGCGCCAACAAACAGCCGTGGAGGTTTGTGGCTATCGACGACCCGGCCCTGAAGCGTGAGATTCGGGGGGCGGCGGAAGCGGAGGAGCGCCTCTTTTACGACCGCCGCGCAGGCGCCGAATGGCTGCGCGATCTCGAAGTGCTCGGCACCGGGCCAGACAAACCGTTCCTTGAGGAGGCGCCGGGGTTGATCGCAGTCTTCAAGCTCATGCGTGCCGAGCGCACTGAGCGACAGTCCGATCAGGTGTACTACGTGAATGAGTCGGTTGGCATCGCCGCCGGAATGCTCATCACCGCCGTGCACCTCGCTGGCCTGGCCTGCCTGACCCATACCCCCAGCCCGATGAAGTTCCTCAGCGATGTGTTGGGCCGTCCGCCACACGAGAGGCCGTACTTGCTGATTCCGATCGGATACCCGGCGGATGATTGCACGGTGCCGGAGATCAAGCGCAAGGCCATCGGCGAGATTCTTACGTTCAATCGCGACCCAGCCATGGAGTAGTTCAACTCCCCGGCAGGACCCGCTGCATGCGCCGGGTCAGCCACCACAGTGCTAGGCAGATGGCGCTGAAGGTGGCCGAACCAAAGATTGCGCACAGGAAAGCGTCGTAGAGGCAGAAGCCGGCGATCCATGAAGAAATGCCCCCGGCTACCCGGGTCGGGTGCGAACGGACCACCCGCTCGACGCGCAGGGTGTTGCGGGCGAAGAGCAGCGCGGTGCCGGCAGCCATGGCCATTGCCGCACCAAACCAGACGAGTTGCTTCGTGGTGGCCGGCCCCGCCCAGACGCCCTCTTGGAACACAGTCAGGGCCCGCGGCTGCAGCATCGGGGCACTGGTGGATGGCCGGAGCAGGCCGAGACCGGCCGAGCAAAGCACACCGGCAAAGAGCATGGCGCAAACCAAAACCATGACCGTGGTCTGGCGCAGCGGCATGGTGCTGCGGCGGGCCAGCGCTGGATGCTGCTCGAAGTCGTCGCCGCATTCGGGGCACTTGGAGGTGGTCTCCGGGGCGACCGGATAGCCGCACCTAGGGCAAACTCGGTGCGGCTCACCAGGCGCATCAATCTCGTCGCGCGCCCAGACCGAGATGAACACGGTGTACAGGCCGATGGCCACCGCCGGCAGGGCAGCCAGAATGGTCAGTTCGCCGGGGAAGCGCTGGACTCGCGCGCCGATGGCGCCGCCGAGCGCCCAGGCGCCCAGCGCGAATGCGCCAGCGCGGCAGACTCCCAGAAACCAGATTGCGGCCAGACTGCGGCGGTGAACCAGGTTGTAGAGAACCAGTGCGGCCAGTGTGGAGATGCCCACTTCCAGCATTCCGCGCATGCGGAACAGGCTGACATCCAGAAGCACGATGTTGGCGGAGGCGATCGAGTCGGCTGAAGTGTTGCCGGCTACCGAGACCGTGTCGCCGAGCAGAGGCGCCGTCACCATCCAGACGATGGCCGCCGCGCCCGCCAACATCCAGCCCACGGCGATTGCCCGCACCACAGGCAGCCTGCGAGCCAGCCCCGTGTACCAGAGCCAGATGCCGATCAAGGCAGCGAAGATTGCCGGGGCTGGCAGCGGGCCACCGGCACCTGGCCAGACTCCCGCCGCCACCAGGACAGCGAACCACATCCATGCGCCGCGTCTGGTCGCCCGGCCCGAAGGAATGGCTCGCGCGGGACGCTCGCGCGCATCAACCGAGGCATCCACGGCGGCATTCATCGCCATCCCTGCCAGATATAGCGCCATCGCCATCACCATTGCAGAGAGGAACGCTGGCCCGGCCACCTCGAGCCCGCCAGCGGACTCACCCCCGGCAATTCCCAACGCGCCGAGCATCGGGCGCGATTGCGAGACCACCAGCGCCAGCGTGAACCCAGAGAGCACGTTGGTTGCCACAGTCGGCAGGTTGCCCAGCCGCAGCACCTCGCCGTAGGGCATAGCGAGAGACTTGATGCGAGTGGGGAGGGCGCTCATCCGGGCGCTGCGGAATCTAGCCGAGTCCGGCGCTGTCGAGCGCCTCGCGGGTCCAGCGCCACTCGGCGGCGATGGAATCCGACAGGCTGCCGCCGCGGTGCTCCATTGGCAAGGCGCCCCATGCGTAGGTTTCCACTTCGAAGTGTTCGATGCCATCCTCAGGCCGGATGGCCGCGAAGCAGTCCGTGATCTGCCGCTGAGTTGTTCCCAACGCCCCGAGCCAGCGGGCCGACACCGGCACATGGAAGTGAGTTCGCCACACCCCGTGGGCGGTGCTGTCCAGAGCCGCCTCGAGGTCGGAGAAAAAGTGCACTTCACCAGTGCCGTCGAGAACGCAGGTCTGGTGTAGCCAGCGCGGCTCGTCGAGGGCCCGCAGCAGGCGGAACCCGCGCTCGCTGCCGTCGCATTCCACCGCCGAGGAGACCTGCACCTTGCCAACGCGGATACCCGCGGCGCGGTAGGTCGCTAGTGCCTCAGCCTGATCCTCGAACATGACCGCGCTGTGGCAGATGTCGTGGCAGACACGAATGTGGCGGCGCAGTCGGTCGCCGTCGGTGCCGGAGCGCAGGCAGTTGGCGAAGAACCCGGTCACATCGCTGGCGCGTTCCAGAGCGCAACCCGGCTCGGGTTCAAGGTCGACATGAACACAAACGCCGCGGCGCTGCTCAAGGTCGGCCAAGTGCCGCGCCACTCGTTCCAGATTTGCGGCGGCCACGCCCAGCGCCGCACCGCCGCCCTGGGCGAAGAACATTTGTCGCCATCCAAGTGGCAGCGTGCTGATCGAACCTTCGGTGGTGCCATCGCTCAGCAGGTCGATGAGAATGTCGGCCAGTTGCAGGGTGTACTCCACCCGCCGGGCATCGCCCCAATTGGGCTGATAGACCAACTCCTTCACCCGCTCCTGATGGAAGTCACCATATGGAAATCCATTGAGCGAGAAGACACTCAGCTCGCGCTCAGCCATCCAATCGCGCAGGCGGCGCGGGCCGTCTGGTTCGGTGGCCAGAGCGTGCGCAGAGCGGGCCGAGAGCCACAGACCCAGCGGCAGCGGTGCCTGCGGCGAGACCAACTCGCGCACTCGTACCGCGTGGCGCTCCAGCGAAGCCTTGGTCTCCGCCAGCGTCGCCCCGGCGTGAACATTGGTGCAGTAACCGAGGATCACGCGGTGGCCTGCCGCGTGGCGCTGCGACAGGCTTCGATCAGGCGGCTCACCACCCCCACGCCGAGAGCGGCATCGGCGGTGCGCTCGGGATGCCATTGCACACCGACCCAGAAGGGCCGAGTGTGATCGCGCACCGCTTCGATCAGTCCATCGTCGCTCCAGCCAATGACCGTCAGCTCTGCAGCGTCGGCCAGTGCCTGATGATGCCAACTGGCGATCGGCCCGTGGCCAAGTTCTGACTTCACATGATGATTGTTGTCGAAGCGGTGGCGATCCCCGTCGGGCAGGATGTCGGGCAGGTGCTGGATTAGCGCGCAACCGGCGTGAACCCCCATCTGTTGCATGCCAAGGCAGATGCCCAGCACTGGCATTTCTGGCCGAGCGTCGAGGGCCTTGAGCAGGGCGAAGTCTGATTCCTGTCGCTGCGGCAGCATCACCTCGGCGCGCTCGTGGAGTGGGATACCGAATGGTCGGGTGTCTATGTCATCTCCGCCGGTGAGCAATACCCCATCGACGCAGTGCAGCAGTTCCTCACGATTCTGGATCAGGACCGGCAGAATGATCGGCAGCCCGCCGGCGGCCAGAACAGCGTCGATGTAGGTCTGCTTCACCTCGTGGCGCAGTCGCCCCTTCTCGTCCTGCTTGAGATTGGCGCCGATCCCGATCCGTGGGCGGTTCATGATTGACAATCGTAGTGCGATTGAGGGCGCATACGCTGATGGTGGAGGTGTTACCCATGAGCATTCACCCGCCGCGTCGGTGTGCGGCACTATTGGGAGTGGCGGTACTGGTGGGGCTGGAGTGGGCCCTCGCCACGGCTCCGGCTGGCGCGAGCCGGGGCGGATTGGCCTGCGCGGCGATCGAGTTTCTGGAGTCCTTGTCGCCGCAGCAGCGCCAGGTAGCCAAGCGACCCCTGAGCGATCCCGACCGCGACAAGTGGAGTTACCTGCGCGGGGAGCGCGGCGGCATCTCGTGGGGCACACTCACCGAGCCGCAGCGCGACGGGGTGCGCGAGATCGTGTCCCTCGTGCTTTCGAACTCCGGTGCTGAGGCGATCGAGACAGTCCGCACCCTCGAGGGCATCCTCCACCAGCAGTCCATCGAGAGCGGCTCGCCGGACCACACCTTCAACCCCAGCAACTACTTCGTGCGCATCTGGGGTGAACCGGGAACCGACGACTGGCTGTTCCGCTACGAGGGACATCACGCGGTGGTGCAGTTGGCTACAGCCAACTGGAACCTAACCCCATTCCCGTTGTTTCTGGGGGCGAAGCCGACCGAGGCCAAAATTGGTGAGCGGTCGGGCGTGCGCAACCTTGGCGCGCAGCAGGATGCCGGATTCAAGCTGTGGGCGACACTCAGCGCCGAGCAGTTAGCCAGCGCCACGCTGCCGGGCTGCCCCGGAGACATAGTGAGCGGCCCCGGCCGCGAACGCAGTCTCGCCCATCCCGTGGGGGTGCCGGCATCCGCGCTCGACGAGGCCCAGCAGGCGGTGCTGTGGGAACTGATTGCCTCGTACACCGGCATCCTGCGCGACGAGTTCGCCCGTGAGGAACTGGAGCGCATTCGCACTCACGAGCCCGGTGCCATTCACTTCGCCGTGGCTGGTGACTGCGACCGCAAGAAGCCGCACTACTTCCGCATCCACGGCCCGGTGTGTCTGATTGAGTTTGCCTGTTCAGGTGGTGACCCCGACCACCTGCACACTGTCTGGCACGATCCTTCGCGCGGCTTCGCCAATGACATCCTGGCCGAGCACCATCAGACTCACCATGCCGGGGAGAACGATGGCCGGGAGTGAGCCGGAACACCCGCCTCTGTGGGATGCGCAACCCGCGGCTCCTGCCCCCGGCCCGGCAAGTCCTCGGGGTGGGCACTTGTCTCGCTGGGGCATCCTGTGGGGCTCACTCGTTCTGCTGCTGCTCGGCAGCGGCCCGCTGGCTCTCTACATTCTGCTTGATCCCACCGCCAACCCGGTCGGGCCGGGCATTCTGGCCATGCTCACTTTCTGGCCAGCGGCGCTAGGGGTAGTAATCGGCATCGCCGTCGGAGTCGTTCGCGGCCGGGCGATCAGGCGCTGATTCGCCGCGCATCCCGCAGCAGGAACCGCGCCAAGATCGCCGTGCTGCAGGCGGCCACGGCAGTCACTGCGTAGCCCACCGCGATGGCCTGCGCGATCTGAGTTCCGTCGGCGCGCACATCCGGGCCGAACACCGTGGCCTTGAGGTGAACGGCCGCGGTGACCGTGGCCACTCCCAACGCCGCGCCGAACTGCCGGAACGTTTGGGTGAGCCCGCTCACCTGACCGCGATCAGCCTGGTCCACCCGAGAGAGCGCATCGGTGTTTGCCGGACCGGTCACCAGGCCGGTACCAGCGCCCAACAGCGCCATTCCCATGGCCAGCAGCGGGTAGGAACTCCACCAAGCACCGAGGAACAGAAGCACAAAGGCCCCTGTCAGCAGCAGCGTGCCAAGTTTGGCTGGGGCGGCGATCCCGCCTCGGTCGTAGAGGCGGCCACCGAGCCGCGGGATGAACACCAACGGCAAGAAGAGCGGCAGGGTGGCCACTCCGGCGCGCAGGGGCGAGAACCCCATGGTGCGCTGCAGCAACACGGGCGTGAACACACCCGAGCCGACGATGGCGAACTGAGTGAAGCCGATCAACAGCGCGTCAGAGAGGATCGGGCGCTGAGCGAGAAGCCGCAACCGCAGCAATGGGCTGGGATGGTTGAGTTGGCGCCTTACGAATGCCAACACCAGAACCACTCCGATGGCGATGCTCCCCCAACAGCGCAGGTTCGCCCAACCCACCGCAGTCGCGCCCTGTAGTCCATAGATCACACTCACCATCCCCGGCACGAACAGGAGCGCGCCGCACCAATCGGTCCCGCGCTCCGCCGACTTGGGGCTTGCTGGTCTAGCGAGGGCGATCAGCAACAGCATGGCGGCGGCGATCGGCAGGTTGATCCAGAACACCCAGTGCCAAGAAAGCGCGCTGGTGAGCGCTCCGCCTAGCACTGGGCCGGCGGCCATAAACAACATCGAGACACCCACATACACGCCCATGGCCGCGCCGCGGCGGCCCTCGGGGAACGAACTGACCACCATCGCTGCCGAAGCGGGCTGCATGAGCGCCGCGCCGAGTCCTTGCAGCACGCGCATGGCCACCAGCATGCCGATTGAACTCGACAAGCCGCACAGGGCGCTGCCGGTGGCGAAGATCACAACGCCGCCAACAAAGGTTGAGACCTTTCCCAACTGGTCGCCGAGCTTCCCGCCAATGGCCACCAGCGAGGCCAGCGCCAGGCAGTAGGCGTTTACCACCCAGGCGGTATCACCCGAGCCGCCGAGTTCCATGCTGATGGTCGGCAGCGCGATGCCCACGGCAGTGACATCGAGCAGGATCATCGCCAACGACCCGGTCATGGCCGCCAGCACCATCATGCGGCGGCGGGGGGAGAGAGACTCGGTAGGTGCTGGGCCGACCGCGGCCATGCCTAGCGGGTCACATCCGGTGCGGTGGGTGCCAGCGGCGTGGCGCTGAACCGCGGCGACTGAGAGAGGAATGTCTGCGGGTTCTCGAAGGTGACCTTGCGGACCAGCATTTCCAAGTGCCCGCGTCGCCGCATTTCCATCTGCGCCTTGGGAACTGCCAGCGGATCGCTGTGTCCCCAATCGCCAGCCGAGTTCATCCACATGCGCTCGTGACCGTACATCTCGAGGATGTCCACGGCCCGCTGTGGCGTGCACTTGGTGTCCGGATAGAGAGTCATGCCACACCAGAAGCCGCGGTCGAGCACAATTGGCGCGGTGTGTTCCTCGACATGATCGATCAGCACCCGACTCGGATCGATCGCCCCGTGGGCTTTGATGGCATCCATGATCAGGCGCGTGCCCTTGAGCTTGTCTTCTAGGTGCGGGGTGTGCACTAGGATCAACTGCTGGTGCTTCGCCGCCAAGGCGATGTGCTCCTCAAGCACCAGCAACTCGTTGCGCGAGTTCTTGTTCAGGCCGATCTCACCGATGCCCAGCACATTTGGCTTGGAGAGGAAGTCGGGGATGATCTGCAGCACTTCGCGGGCGAAGCCGACATCCTCGGACTCCTTGGGATTGATGCACAGCCAAGTGTGATGGCGAATGCCGTACTGCGCGGCGCGACGCGGCTCGTGCTCGGTGAGCAATCGGAAGTAATCGAAGAAGCCTGCCGCGCTGGAGCGGTCATACCCAGCCCAGAAAGCTGGCTCGGTGATGGCTACGCAGCCAGCCCGAGCCATGCGGACATAGTCATCCGTGGAGCGCGAAACCATGTGCACATGCGGGTCGATGTACATCGTCGGCGTTAGGTCGCGGTGCGCTTGGCGGCGGCCGGGTCATGCGCGCCGGTGGCCCCCTTCATTCCCGCCGCAGCAATCGGCGCAGTGGAAGGGTCGCTGAGAAGTTCAAGAATGCGGCGGGCCCGCTCGCCTTGGCCGTCGGCCAGGATCGCCAGCGCCGCGCGATAGGCCTTCATGCGGAAATCGTCCGTTCCCGTTCCGGCGCGATCCACGCGGTCGAGAAACGCCGCCACATCAAGCAGCCGGGCGCGGTGCTCCATGAAGTACGCATCCACGATCTGGCTGCGCGACATCGGAGTTGAGCCGCTGGCTTTCGGCGCGTCGCTCATGGCGTTGTGGTGCTGAGAGTACCCTCGGCTCCCCGTGTCCTTCAGCGCATTGATCCTCAGCCTGTTCCTGCAGGTGGCTGTCGCGCCCGGGCAGTCCGCACCGCCTCCAGCGGCGGAGCTCGGGGCGCTGCCTTGCGCCGTCGACCCGCGCGTGGAGTTCCTGATGGCCGTGGCCCGCAACTCCGGCTTCGAGGAGTACCGGCGTACAGAGGCAACCTCGCCGTACTCGGCCCGCGTCGACGCACTTTTCGCGCCGCATCTGGCGCACCCGGCCTTTGAATCGATGCGCACCATGCGCCGGGTGCTGGGCATCTCCCACGATGCCATCACCAGTCTGGCGCTGCACCTCAGCGATGCGCCCCAATTCACCGAGCGAATCCCATTCGTGCTGAACCCAGCGCGGCTTGATGAGCGGTTCAGCCTGGACGACACCAGAATGCTGCTGATCCACCTGCGCGAACTGGCAGCGCTGGTGGACTGGCCAGCGTTTGCAAAGCGCGAACAATCCTTCTACGAGCAGGCGCGGCTACGCTTGGCCGAAGCGGTGATCCAGACCGGTCTGCGCGTCCCGGGCTGGTTCGACCAGACACTCGGCGTGAAGTCCGATGCCAGCGTGGTGGTGATTGTCGGCCTGCTGGCCGGGCCGATGAACCACGGCTGCAGCGTGGCGTTTGCCGACGGCACCCCGGAGGAGATCCGCCCACTAATCGGCTGCTGGGAGTGGGACGCCGACGGACTGCCAGTGTTTCCCTCAGCCCACGAGGGGGGGCTAACTGCGCTTCTGGCCCACGAGTTGTGCCACAGCTATGTGAACCCTTGGGTGATTCGACACGCCGCCGAACTGCATGAGGTAGGCAAGCGGATCTACGAGCTAGCCGCAGCGGCCATGAAGCAGCAGTCCTACGGAAGTTGGCTGATCACCATGAACGAGACGGTGGTTCGCGCCTGCGTCCTGCGCCTCTTGGCCGACACCGCCGGAGGGACAGCGGCAGCCCAGGAGATGAAGAACGACATGGGCAGCGGGTTCATCTGGGTGCCAGCGCTGGCAGCCGAGCTGGGGCGCGCCATGCGTGGGGCGGAAGGCGCGCCGCATCCAACGCTGGATGAACTGACTCCGGTGATCGTGCAAACGCTCGCCCGCGAGGCCGATCGGCTCGAAGCAATTGAGGCTCGTCGCCCACGGCTGGAATCCAGTGAGCCCATCGACGGGGCCACCAATGTTGCCCCGGGCGAGTTCCACCTGCGCCTGCAATTCTCCACCGCCATGAACAGCACCAGCTACTCGGTGGTCGGCGCACCCGAGGATCTGCCAACCGGATTCGAGCTGGTGAAGGTCAGCGACGACGGACAATCCTGGGAGTTCCGCGGCACTGTCGAGGCTGGTCGTTCCTATCGCATCGGACTCAACAGCGCCCGCTTCACCAACTTCCGCTCCACCGATGGCGGGTCGCTGAAGCCAGCCGTCATTCACTTCACTGTTGAGAAGTAGTCCGGGCGGCCGCCAGCCGCTGGGCAATGGCCCGGCGGAGCAGTCCGGGGTCGATCGAGTGCACATCAACCGGCTGAGTGATGCCGCGCAGCATGGTCACCATGAGTTGTCCGCCCAGATGCTCGCGGAACTCCTCCAAGCCGGTGACCAGTTCGTCAACCCGTTCCAGCAGCGGGTGGGCGGTCGGCAGACCAAGCGCTTCAAGCAGCCGGATGATCCGCGCCAGTTCCGCCTCGCTGAGCCAACCGAGCAGGTGACTGATGGTGCAGTCGAGCGCCAGACCGATCGCCACTGCCTCGCCGTGTGACACAGTCCAGTCGCTCATTCGCTCCAACCGATGGGCCGCCCAGTGGCCGAAGTCGAGCGGCCGGGCCTGTTGCAACTCAAACGGATCGCCACCTTCGGTGATGTGTCGCAGGTGGAGCATGGCGCTGCGTTCGATGATCCCCAGTCCGGCGGTGCCGACTCCGGCGGCGATGGCCGTGGCCTCGGCTTCCAACTGCTCCAGCAGCGCTCGATCACGCAGCAAGGCGATCTTGACTGCCTCGCTGAACCCGGCGCGCCAGTCCCGTGGTGCAAGTGTGCGCAGGAAATCAAAGTCGCACAGCACCGCCCACGGGGGCGCGAACGATCCAACGAAGTTCTTCTTGCCAAAGCGATTCAGACCGCTCTTGACCCCCATGGCGGCATCGTCCTGAGCCAGCACGGTGGTCGGAATGCGAACATGGCGCACGCCGCGATGCCCAGTCGCGGCGGCAAACCCAACCACGTCCAGCACCGCCCCGCCACCAATCCCGATCACCCACGAACGCCGATCGATATGGTGCTCATTGATGGCCGCCATCACCGTGTCGTAGGCCGTCAGGTCAGTCTTGCAGCGCTCGCCGCCAGGGATCACGCCGACATGGGCCAGACTCGGCATCCCGGGTCGCGCCAGCGCCGCCGTCAGCCGCGCAGCTGTGTCCGGCCAGCTGGCCGCCACTCCCGAATCGATAAACACAATCGCGCGTCGCTGGCCACCCTCATCCGGGCAGATCAGCGCCTCGCCAAGACACGGGTTGGCGCTCGACAGCAAATCGCGGGTGAAGCGAACTCGGTGGACGAACTCAACACTGAAGCGCTGCGGCAAGCAGGAGAGGATAGGTCGCAGAAATGAAAAAGTGGGCCACGGCAAAGGGGCGACTCGCCGTGGCCCGACCTGCGAAACCGCTCCGCAGGCGCGCCCCAATCCTCTCGGGAACGCGTGTTCCAGTTGTTTGGGAGTTCCCTCGCGCCGCCCACGCTTTCGCGTTGGCGCTTCCTCCCTCATCTCCGACCTCAGCTACGCCGCAGCCGAGGCGCAAGTTCGCGCGCCCAGGGGTTATTCCGCGGCCGCCTCATCAGTCGCGGTCGGGGCGCGTTCGCCCATTCCCGGACGCAGCGACAGAGAGACCTGAGTCCGAACGGGCGTTCCCCCGCGTACCACTTCAACTTCAACGGTTGAATCCGGCGCACACCCGGCGATGGAGCGCATCAACTGCACTCGCGAGGTCACTGCCGCTCCGTTGAACTTCACGACCATGTCGCCCGGTTGAAGCCCCGCCCGGGCCGCTGGTCCGCCGCGAACTACATGGACGATCACCACACCGCCAGCGCCGGCCTCATCTGCGTCATCGAGATTCACTCCCATGAAACCGCGCTTCACCAAGTCTCCGCCTGACAAACTCACGGCCACACTGCGCACCATCGCCGTGGGAATCGCAAAGCCCACGCCAGCGAACCGACCATCTTCGCTGGCGATGGCCGAGTTGATTCCCACGATGTGACCGTCGAGGTCAACCAGCGGCCCACCGCTGTTGCCGGGATTGATCGCCGCGTCGGTCTGCAGGTAGTCCTCGAAGGCCGAGAGGCCGACTGAATCGCGGTTCTTGGCACTGATTATCCCGGCGGTGACAGTCTGGCTGAGACCGAACGGCGTGCCGATCGCTAGTACCCACTCTCCCACATCAATCTCATCGCCGCCGGTGAATGTGGCCGGGGTGAGCGAGCGATCCGAGACGCGGATCACCGCCAAATCAGTCTCCGGATCAGTTCCCACCAACTGGGCTTCCAGCTCACGCCCATCGTGAAGCGTCACTTGCAGCTCGTCGGCGCCCTGCACCACATGATTGTTGGTCACGATGAGTCCGTCGGCGGAGTAGATGACCCCAGTGCCCTCGCTGCCGCGCTGCGGCAGTTTGGCGCTGTCGGCGTTCTGGGAACCTGGCATACCCTCAACGAACCGCCGCAGATTGCGTGGCAGCGGGGAGTGTCCGCCAGCGAAGTCGGCGGCGTAGGGCGCGCGATCAATGGCCTTGATGCTCACCACGCTGGGGGCGACCTGTGCCGCCACCTGACGGAAGGCTCGCGAGAGATCGCGGGCGTGGCGGAGCTCGTCCCTTGGTGTGGCGGGGTCATCCGCCGCACTCGGTGGCGCGCCAAGGGCGTCCAAGGCCACGGCGCCGATCGTTCCACTCAGGAGACTGCTGCAGAAGAGGCAACGGTTCAGGTTCAATCTCATCGGGGTTCTCAAGTTGGTTGAGTGAGTGGGGAGAGCCTATGCAGGCATACGGCGGCCGCTGTGGCCACGTTCAGGGAATCGACTCCGGGAGCCATGCTGATGCGCACCAAACGGTCGCAGACGGCGGTCACCTCTGGGGAGAGGCCGACGGATTCGTGTCCGACCACCAGAACGCCGCGCGCCGGCGGGATTGCCGATTCAACTGGTTCGGCGGCCGGATTCAGGCTGGCTCCGAGAATCGTCCAGCCTTCACACTCCCGCAGTTGTCGGAGCCGTTGCGCCAATGAGTCGGCGCGTTCCCATGGGATGCGAAGGGCGTGGCCGATTGAGACCCGCAGGCTCTTGCGCCACAGCGGATCGTGACACCCCTGCGACAGCAGCACCGACCTCACCCCGAACGCCGCCGCGCAGCGGAACAGCATGCCGACGTTGTCGATGTTGGTGATGCCGTCAAGCGCCAGGCGCATGCCCGGCAGGTCGCGCTGCGCCGCCATCGCCTGCGACTGGTGGGTTGCCAACGCGCCCCGATCACCGGCGGCCAACACCCCGCGGTGCACATGAAACCCGGCGATGCGCTCCATCTCTTCCAGTGGCAGGACGAAGACGGGCACAGACGGATCACGACTGGCCGCGACCATCTCCACCACGCGCTCGGCCATCCGTGAGCTACACAGGACGCTGCGGGCCACTCCGGGAATGGTCAGCAAGGCCTCGGTCACGAGCAGTGTCTCGGCGATGAACAACCCGTCGCGATCAGCTTCGCGGTCCTTCAGATCGCGGTATGGATGCAGGTCGGCCTCGCTCGGCGCGCGAGAGGCGGCTTCGCCCATCACCCGAGCAATTCGTCAGGCGACTCGAGTAGCCGCACGACCGTGTTCAGGAACCGCGCCGCTTCGGCGCCATCAACCACGCGGTGGTCGCAACTCACCGAAAGCGGCAGGGCCAGTCCGGCGTAGAAACGACCGTCGCGAACCAGCACCCGCTCCTTGGCGCGCCCGGCGGCCAAGATGCCCACCTCGGGATAGTTGATGATCGGTGTGGCAAACATGGCCCCGTAGGAGCCGACATTCGACAGGGTGAATGTGCCGCCGAGTGATTCCTCGCGACTGATGCTGCGGTCGCGGCAGCGTTCGGCCAAGCGCTTGATCGAATCGCCCAGTTCCACCACCGCCAGGCGATCGGCGTTGTGGACCACCGGCACCATCAGTCCAGCGTCGGTGTCCACGGCGATGCCCAGATTCACCACGCCCTTGATGAGGATTTCCCCGGCGGCGTCATCGATGTGGGCATTGACGTTGGGGTGAGTTCGCAGGCCGCGGCAGACCGCCAAGGCCACAAACGGCAACAGAGAAATCTTCGTCCCGGTAGCCCGGGCGTACTCGCGACGCTTGTCATCAAGCGCGGTCACATCAGCTTCGTCGGTGGCGGTGAAGTGGACTGCGGTGCGCACCGAATGGCTCAGAGCCTCGGCGATCTTGCGGCGCACTCCCCGGATTGGGATGCGCTGCGAGATGCCCTGAGCATCAACCTTGACCTCGGGCATGGGCATTGGGCGCGCTGAGGCGAAGCGCATGTCCACGCCTTCCGCACTAGCCGCGCCTCGCGTCGCTGCGGCTGGCGCGCTTCGAGTGCCACTGGCCGATGCCTGAACGTCACCGGCCGTCACTCGACCGCCGCGTCCGCTGCCCGAAACGCGATTGATGTCCACGCGTAGTTCGCGCGC
>SXGU01290579.1_pt1 | contig 16393 bp, 15 predicted proteins | sample 3174531 | NCBI WGS metagenome assembly SXGU01 (sample SAMN11356863, study PRJNA531348) | freshwater metagenome | isolation source: freshwater sample F1-140 | place: China: Fuxian Lake, Yuxi | collected 2017-12-25 | reverse complement strand
CGTCCTTTTTGCCAGGCGAACTCATCGCCGCGTTCCTGTGGGCGCAACTGGAGGAGGCCGGTCGCATCACCGGCTTGCGCCGCGATATCTGGGCGCGGTACAACGCCCTGACCGAAACGCTCGAGCAAGAGGGCGTGTTGCTCCGTCCCCATATCCCTATTGAGTGTGAGCACAATGCACACATTTTCTACGTGCTGCTTGCAGACGGTATTGATCGTAAGCGCGTACTCGACGAGATGAAACGCGCCGGTGTGCACGCGCTGTTCCATTACGTGCCACTGCATTCGTCGCCGGCGGGCCAGCGCTACGGGCGTGTTCATGGCGATCTGAGCAATACGGATCAACTCTCGGAGCGGATCATCCGCCTGCCGGTCTGGATAGGTATGGGCGAATCGGAGCAGACGCGCGTGGTCGACGCGCTGCACTTGGCCATTGATTGTGCGCGCAGCGAGCGGCAGGCATGACGCAGCATCCGCGCGAGAGCAGCCAGACATCGGTGAAGCTGGTTCCGTCGTCCGAACGCCCGTTGCTGTTCATCAGCTTCTTTACCGGTATTCGCGGCAATTGCCCGGCAGAGTGGGCGGACGACAAGATTCGTGTGCTCGAAGCCGCTGGCCGCGAGACCGTGGTGCTCACGGGCATGGGCAGCCATGTGACCAATCGGCCCGGCGTGCGCTATGTCAGGGTGCCGTCGCCATCGTGGAATGACTACAAGGAAGAAGTCAAGGAACTGAGGGCGGGGGGGGAGAGAGTCCCACTTGGTATGCATCTCTTTATGCCGTTCGCTTTCGTTTTTGGGAGCATCATTGACTACGTTCTGCGCAAGGTCACGAAAGGCATCAGCGCAGGGCGGTGGTCATGGCTGATCACCGCCCTGCCCGTGGCCTTGTGGCTCAAGTTGCGTCACAGCATGCACGATGTCTTCTGCACCGGCGGGCCGACGTCAGCCCATGTCGTGGGCGGTGCGGTCGTCCGCCTGACCGGTGGCCGCTTGTTTTGCGAGTTCCAGGATCCGCTGCTTGGCGCCACCATGAAACGCTCAAGCATGACGCGGCGCATCTCCGCCCGCATCGAGGCCTGGCTGGCCCGACGCTCGACACGGGCTGTCTATGTGACGCAGGAGGCGGCACGCATGGCGCGCGAGCGCAACCCCGAACACGCCCGGCAGATCGTTGGCGTGTACCCGGGCGCGTGGCAGTTTGTGCCACCGGTGGCACCGAGTGAACGGGGCAAGGCCGAGGTGTTCGAGTTTTTGCACCTTGGCACGCTGTACGGTTCGCGCAACCTCGACCTGTTCTTCAATGCGCTCGACGCCTTGCATGAAGAGGGGCTCGAGCTTGCCCGGGCGGTCCGTGTCGTCAACCTTGGTGCTGTGTATTGTGAGACGGCGCCACGCTATTTGGCGCGACCCGATTTTCAGTCGCTCGATGCGCTCGATCGCGTCGATGCTCTTCGGCGCGCCCGGCGGGCTTCCTGCCTGATGTTGGTGCAGCATACGGACGAACGCAGTCGAGAAACGATTCCGTACAAGACCTACGACTATCTGAATCTCGGATTGCCGGTGTTTGGCCTGCTCAACAACGATGAATTGCAGGCACTGATCGAGTCCTGCGGTGGGCATGCCGCCCAGGCCGATGATGTGGAGGCCATCAAGCGCACGCTTCGTGCCTGCCTGTCCGATCTGGCTGCCGAACGAATGGCCCAGAATGAGACTGACCGCGGCCTGGATATCACCAGGCAGTTCCTGCAAGTGCTGGAGGGCGCCGATGCCAGCCGCTGAGCTGACGCTCGTGCTGTCAGGGCATCTGCGCCGACCGCAGTCGGCGGACCTGCAGCCGTTCTGGCGTGGTTTTATTGAACTGCAGAAGAAGTTGCCGGCAAGCAAGCCGGTCAGCCAGATCGTGGCTCATAGCTGGAATCCGGAGCTGGCGCCATTGGCGTGTGCGGTCTACGCGCCGCAGACTGAGCGTCATGAGCATCAGGCGTGCTTCTATCCGGAGTTCATGTTGCAGGTCGAGCCTCCTGACCGTTTCGAGCAGGGCGTCGATCGTCTGACGTCGACCTGGAAGAACGTGTCAATCCAGTCGGTGCTCGGCAATGCCCGCTCGCGCTCGCGCGCGGTGGAACTCATGGACGAACTGCCTTCGCCTCACGGGCAGGTCCTGATCACCCGCTGGGATCTGGGGCAGACCGGTGGCGCGCAGGTCAACCAGCTCGTCGCGGATGCAACCTTGCCAGAGGACTATCTGTACCTGTCGTATTTCTCCGAGGTGGACGAAGGTTATGCCGACATGTGGATGTTGGCACCGTGGGTCGATGCCCGTCGCTTTGGCCGCTTCGACGCGTTTGTGCTCGATTCCCTCGCGAGACGAAACCGCTATCTCGAACTCTTCTCGGGGGGCGGGTGGCCGCGGGCTCGTGAAAAGACACGCCTCGAAGCATGGTGGTCTAATCCTGTCGGACAGCGCTTTAATGCAGTGGCATCGAAATTTGTTCAGGGCGTTCAGAATCGCGCACGGGGGGGGGCCTTGCCGCAACGGATCGTGCGTCGGCTGTTCGGGCCAGTGCAACGTTTCCTTTCGCAGCCACCTGTTACGGCCGAGAACTCTTGCGTGCCGGGGTTCGAGGTGCGACCGCCGGTGTTCCCCCAATTCCAGGCACTGAACATCCACGCCCTGCTCAAGTTTTTCATTCTGTCAGAGGGGCTGCGGGATCGCGTCCGCTTTTTGACTCACAATGACTTTGATCTCAGCGCGCAGTCCGGCCAGTTGATCAATCCCACTCCGGTTGTGCTGCTAGTTCATGAGGCGGACGATGCCAAGATGGCGCACCTGCTAGCCGAATCACCGCTGCCGCTTGCCGCCATCTATCAGATGGGCGCAGGCAATGTGCGCCAGCATGTTCCGGACGGGCAGGAGGGCTGGAACGTGACGGCACTGCGCGCAGCGAGCAGCGCTCCGCGCGACCTAATGGCCTGCTCACTTGATGCGGAGCGGCGCCGTGAGGCGGGCGCGCTGCCGGTCCTGGTCATGCCGACGGTCGAGCGATACCTCGGGTGCACCGATTGGTTCTACATGAATGCGCTAGCAAAGTACCTGGCATGGAGCCGTACCGGCTATGTGGGGCTCACGAGTTCACGAGCAGGCAAGCCCCATCTCGATTTCCCGGGTCTTCAGTTCGTCAGGGGCGGAGGTGCGTTCTCCTTGCGCTTGGCAGCCGGCACCGCAGAAGGCATGCGAGCCTTCCTCGATGTGGCCGACCCTGACCTGAATGAGGTGAGTGATCGGGCCGACCGGATGCTGCTTGAATTTCCTGTGGTGGTGAAGGATGGGGGCCTGTTTTGAACCTGGTGACTATGCCCTCAACTGATACGGCCGGGGTGGCACATGTGATGCCTACCGGAGATGGCGATTTGGATCGTTTCGAGTGCCTGGTACGTGAACGCTCGCCGTTTACCTTCGTACGCTTCAGCGACGGCGAAATCGAGATCCTCCGCAATCGCAAGTTGGTCATTGCGGGCGGTGTGACGGAGTTTCGCGGCAAGCGCTTCTCGAACCAGTTTCCCGAGTTCGACCAGAAGCGCTTCGATCCGAGGCAGGGCCAGGATGTGCGTGGCGACCTGCTTGCTTCGGCGATCTTCTGCGAAGGCAGCTACTTCAAGGGTGTGCCCACTCGGCACAATAACGCCCTTTGCGACCGCGAGTTCATGTTGCGTCTCAATGGCGGCTTCACGCCGCAGATGACCTTCTCCGACTTGTTCCTCAACTCGAACTTCCTGCGCGCGCGCGAGAGTTTCTTACCATTCCTGGTAGCGTCCTTCGAGGACTTGCTCGTGGTGGGCAATTGGCGCTGCGAGTTGAAGGAGTATCTGGGCAAAGGGCGGCTCGTCCAGATTCCGGATGACTTCTTTTCGAAATACAGGCAAACGCTCGATTCGGTGCAGGCGACATTGCTCGATGCCCCTGATTCAGCGCTGATCCTGTCTTCGGCGTCGTCCCTGTCCAACGTGCTGGGACACCGACTCCGGATCAGCCGCCCGGACCTGACTTTCCTCGATATCGGCACCGTCCTGAACGACCTCATGGGCCTTCCACTAGGGACGCGCGCTTACCACAAGCTCATCAACCCCCGTACGCTGCGCGAGCGGTTAGCGGCTTGGCGCTATCGCCGGCACCGGGAATACCAACTTCAATGGTGAACACATGATTACGGTTGTCCTGAACGCCTTCAAGCGTCAGCAATACCTGAAGCAGCAGATCGATTGCGTGCTGTCGCAGACGGTGCCCGCGAAGCGGGTGCTGATCTGGAACAACGGCGAAGAACTGGACCTGCATAGTTATGGCGACAAGGTGATGGTCGCGAACAACTCTCATAACTTGGGCGTGTGGTCCCGCTTCGCGTATGCGATCAATGCCGAGACCGAGTACGTCTGCATGCTGGATGACGATACCTTCCCCGCGCCGCGCTTCTTCGAGAGCTGCCTGCGGCAGATGGAGCGAGAGCCGGCCCTGCTCGGGGCGCGTGGGCTGCGTTTTTTGAGTGCCGCCCGCTACCACCCCTTCGTGTCGTTTGGCTGGGATGCACCGAATATAAAGGCTGAAGCCGTCGACATCGTCGGGCACGCCTGGTTCTTCAAAAGGGAGTGGCTCGGCGCGTTCTGGCGAGAGCTGCCGCCGCTTGGTACGTCCCGGCTGGTGGGCGAGGATATGCATTTTTCGTTCATGCTGCAAAAGCACCTGGGCATCCGCACTATGGTGCCGCCTCATCCCGAGTCGGATCCGTCCATTTGGGGCAGCGACCCGGAACTTGCGATGAAGCTCGGGACCTCGAAAGAGGCCGTATCACAGGGTGACGAGGCGCTGCGCAAGTTCGATACGGCGCTGCGACACTGCACGTCGAACGGGTTTCGCCTGTGCAAGGACGGCGCGGATACGGCGTCGGCGGGCGTGGTAATTGGCCCTGGTGTGACCCGTATCCGGTTCATCAAGCGACTGGCCACCAAGTATCCCTGGCTGGGCAACTGGGGCCGCGCGCTCCAGCGCAAGCTGGCCGAGAAGAACATCCATATCTGAGGTGGGGACAAGCGTGAAAAAAGTATGTGTCGTGATCGGGACGCGACCCGAAGCCATCAAGATGGCACCCGTGGTGCTGGCCCTGCGTGCGCACCCGGATGATTTTGACGTCACCATTTGTAGCACCGGCCAGCACACCACCATGCTCAATGGCGCGATGGCGGCGTTCGACCTGAAGTCCGATGTCGAATTGGGTATGATGAAGCCGGGACAGTCGCTGGCAGAACTCACGAGCCGGCTGCTGCTCTCACTCGATGCCCACTTCGAGGCGACACAGCCCGATCTGGTGCTGGTTCACGGCGATACCACCTCCGCCATGGCGGGGGCGCTGGCTGCGTTCTACCGCCAGATCGAAGTGGGGCATGTCGAGGCGGGGCTGCGAACTGGCAACCTGCTCTCGCCCTTTCCAGAGGAATACAACCGGCGCTCGGTGGCGATGGCGACCCAGCACCATTTCGCGCCGACGCCTGCGGCGCGGGCCAATCTCGAACGTGAGGGAGTTGCGTCGGACGGCATCTTCGTGACCGGCAATACGGTGATCGACGCGCTGCTACTTACCATCCGCACGCTAGAGGGGCGTCCCGAGGAGGTCGCGCAACTGCGCGTGCGCCTGCTTTCGCAGATCGGCTTCGACATCGAGGCGCAGCCCTACGTGCTGATCACGGCCCACCGTCGTGAGAACTTCGGTACCGGAATCGACAACATCTGTTACAGCATCCATGAGCTGGCGAAGGCAAACCCCGACCTGCATTTCATCTATCCGGTCCACCTGAACCCCAAGGTAAAAGACGTGGTCGAGCATAAGCTGGCCGATGTGTCGAACGTGGTGCTGATCCCGCCGCAGGACTACAAGGATTTCGCGTGGTTGCTGCGCAATTGCTTGCTCGTGCTGACCGACAGCGGTGGCATTCAGGAGGAGGCGCCGGCACTGGGCAAGCCGGTACTCGTGATGCGAGACACCAGCGAGCGGCCAGAGGCTATTGAAGCCGGCACCGCCAAGTTGGTAACAACAGATCCGCTGCGCGTGATTCAGGAGACACAAACCCTGATTAGTGATGTTGCAGCCTTCGAAGCTATGGCTCGCGCGGTCAACCCGTTTGGTGACGGCAATGCGGCCGAGCGTATCGCGACCTACCTGAAGGGAGCGTACGCCTAATGACGGCACAAGTTAGTATCCGCGCATTCATATCGAAAGATATAGATGCGGTAATCGACCTGTTGCAGGATGTCAGTTCTTATAGGCCTGAAGCTAATACCGTACCACTACTAGCCCAATCATTTACGGCCCGAGAGGACTGCTATGCATGTGTTGCCACGCAGAATTGCAGGCTGATCGCCTTTGGATCAGTGTTTATCCTAAATCGGGTACGCGGAGGGCGCACTGGCATCATTGAAGATGTGGTTGTCGCTGCTGATGTACGTGGCCAGGGTGTCGGCCGGCAAATTGTGGATGCGCTCGTGACGGCTGCGCGGGTACGTGGTTGTTTCAAAGTCTCGCTCGAGGCTGCTGCCTCAGCTCAGTCGTTCTACGCGGCGAGTGGCTTTAAGTCCGGTGGGCAGACAATGAGAATCTTTCTGTAGCCTGCAATTTTTGTTGCGCTGTAGATTAATGCAATTCGGATAAATGAAGAAATGAAAACTTCGACACCTCGAGTCCTCGTGACGGGGCACATGGGTTTTATTGGCGCTTGGACTGCTTTCTTGTTCAAGCGTGAGGGGTGGAGCGTCTTCGGGTTGGATGACCGGAGCTCCTATGGTGAGCGGTTATACGATGTAGCGAGCTTGAACACGCTGATGGATGGACAGCTCGAGTGCGATGTATCCGATCTTGCTGCGTGGCAGGAGTGGATCGCACAGATACAGCCCGAGTTGATCGTACACTTGGCTGGCCAAGCCATCGTTCCGCGCGCCTTCAAGCAGCCCTACGTGACCTTCCGCTCCAATGCGCTCGGCACGCTTGCCGTGCTCGAGGCGGCGAGGCTGACAGAAAGCGTGCGCGCCGCAGTGTGTATCACGAGCGACAAGGTGTACGAGAACAACAGCGACGGGCACCCGTTTTCGGAAAACGACGCGTTGGGCGGCGGCGACGTCTATAGCGTTTCGAAGTCCAGTTCCGAGCTGATCGCTAAGGCGTACAACAATGCTCATCGTGCGGGGCGTACCCTCAACATCCAGACTGTGCGTCTGGGCAACGTGGTTGGGGGAGGGGACTGGTCCATCAACCGCCTGATTCCGGATTTGATTCACGCGGCGCGTGGTGAAAAGAGTTTCCGTGTGCGATACATGGACGCAACGCGTCCCTTTCAGCATGTGAGCGATGTGGCCAAGGGTATTTCTAGGATCGCGCTTGCGGCACTCGAAAACAGCGTACCCAGCGGCGACGCTTGGAATCTGGGGCCGAAGGACAGCAGTTTCGCTCGGGTGCGCGACGTGATCGAACTGTTCAGGGAATACTATCCGGATCTCGACGTCATCGACGAAGAGGAAAAGGTCAAGGAAGACCTGAATCTGAGCGTGAATGTGGCCAAGTACAGCAGCCGCTTCTCGCCACCCCGTGACAACAGCGTCCAGGGGCTCTATCGAACGATGAAGTGGTATCAGGCCTATTACGCCGGCACTTCACCGATCGAACTCATGGAATTGGACCTGTACTGAATGGAGGCGGGCATGAAACTCTTCGACGACAGGATTTGTCACCTGACCTTCTCGCATACCGACTGTGCCGATGTCTGGAAGCTCTACTTTCCCCAGATGCGCGCGCATTTCCCCGTGGGCATGGCGCACTTTGTTGCGGTCAACCAGGCGCACCCGGAACTGCCGGAGACTGTCAAGCCGCTGATCTATGAAGAAGGGCGCCCCTACCCGCAGCGACTGCTCGCCTGCCTGGAGGCGCTCAAGGGGTTTGAATTCGTGTTCTTCGACCACGAGGACATGTTCCTGTACGCCGCGCCGGATTACCAGAAGCTGGCGAAATACTACGAGCTCATGCAGTCCGGACAGTTCGACCACATCCGCCTCATCAAGGGCGGCGACTGCCAGTACGAACCCGTTCCCGCGTGCCCGACGCTCTATAGCCTGAGCCTCAAGTCGAAATGGATTTTCTCGATCCAGCCCAGCTTTTGGCGGCGTACGGTTCTCATGGATGTGCTGAAGGCTAACCTAAAGGTCAATATCTGGGAACTCGAGGTCAATAGCCAGAAGGTGGTCAGGAAAATGGGTCTCAAGGCGGCGTTCTCGTACCGCTCTGGCAAGCGCAGGGGGTTGCACCATTTCGACAACGATGTCTACCCGTATGTTGCGACCGCCATTGGCAAGGGCAAGTGGAACTTGGGCGAGTATGGTGTCGAGCTTGAGCCGCTGCTAGAGCGGTACCAGATCGACCCGACGCGACGGGGATGGTTCTGATGAAGCGCATCATTATCGACCTCGATCACACCCTGTGCTACGCCGAGGGTGACTATCTGAATGCCCGCCCGAACCAGGCCGTCATCGACAAGTTGCGGGAGTATCGTGCACTCGGCTTCGAGGTCGTGGTGCACACGAGCCGCAACATGCGAACCTATGAGGGCAATGTTGGCAAGATCAACGTGCACACGGTGCCCGTGATCCTCGACTGGCTGCGGCGGCACGACGTCGAGTTCGACGAGGTGGTCGTGGGCAAGCCGTGGTGCGGTCACGAGGGCTTCTACGTGGATGACCGTGCGCTGCGGCCCGATGAGTTCGCGCGCATGACGCCGGACGAGGTCGCCCGACTGATCAGTTCAGGCAAAGCCCAATGATCGTCATCCTGTCCGCGCAGTATGTGGCCGAGAGCCTGCGTGCCGAGGTCGGCGATCTGCCGGCGAGCTTCGTGCCGCTGGCTAATCGTCGCCTCTATGCCTATCAGGTGGAGACGCTGCGGCAGGCGTTTCCGGCTCGCCCGATCCTGATGACGCTTCCCGAGGGCTTCAGGGTGTCGGAGGCCGAGCGTGTCTGGATGAGCGAGCAAGGGGTCGATCTGGTGGCCCTAGATGGGGTCGGCTGCACTGGCGAGGAGCTGGCGGAGGTGCTAGCCAGGCATTGTCCGCAGAGTCAGGTGATCACCTTTCTGCTCGGCGGCTGCCTGCCACTGGCGGTGCCGCGCGAGTCCGACATGATCGGTGTTTTTGAAACGGACCTGGAGCCGGCGCTGCCGGTCGAAGCCTACGGCGCTGAGCGGGATCTCGTCTGGGCCGGACTCTTTTCCGTGTCGCATCCGAAGGTGCTCGCTCACTGCCTGAAAGAAGAGTCCTTGGACTACTTCCGAGCGATCAAGCGGTATTCGTTCGGGCGGAAGGTCGCGCATTCTAAAATCGACCGCTGCTACATCCTTACCAATGCAACCTGCTACTTTCACGCCCGATCGTCGTTCACCACTGAGCGGGCGTTCAATCGGCTCAAGATCGATCACACTGTTCTGAAGAAATTCAGCAGCAACGGAGAGAAGATCCGTGCCGAGGCTCACTGGTTCGACCATACGCCCGCCCCCCTACGGAGGTTCACGCCACAGTACCTAGGCGAAGGTGTCGAGGAAGAGGCTTATTTCTACTCGATCGAGTATCTCGGCGCGATCCCGCTCAATGAAAGCTTCGTCTACGGCCGCCAGACCGTCGTCTTCTGGGAGCGCGTGTTCAAAAAGATATCTAGCTTTCTCGATGCCGCGCGCGCTACAGATGCGCCGGCGTGTGCAGCAGGGGCGAAAAATGAGGCGCTCTTTGTAAGGAAGGCGCATAGCCGTCTAGAGGACTTCATCCAGCAGACCGGATTCGACGCGGACGCCGAGCTGGTGCTCAATGGCGTCCGCCTTCCGCCGCTTAGGCAGATCCTGGTCGAATCGAGTGCGCACCTGATGACGCTTGGCGATGTTCCAGCATTCGTGCACGGCGATCTGTGCCTGAGCAACATCCTCTATGAATCCCGGATGCGCGCCATCAAGCTGATCGACCCGCGCGGCGCCGACGAGGACGGCCTGAGAATGGTGTACGGTAGCCAGCTGTACGACGTGGCCAAGCTCGCCCACTCGATTATCGGGCTGTACGACCATATCGTGGCGGGGCAGTATTCGCTGTCCGTCGATGGTCAGCACTTCTCGTTCCGGATCTTCGGCGCCGACGACGTCGAGGAGATCCAGGGCGCGTTTAGGCGGCACAGCTTCTTGCCCGGCGTGAGCGCGGGGGTGATTGAGAAGACCCTCCCGCTTCTGTTCATCGCCATGTTGCCACTGCATGCGGACTCGGCCAGTCGCCAGACCGCCCTGCTGGCCAACGCGATGCGGCTGTATGCCGACACCTTCGAGGACAGGTTGAACTGACATGTTTGTTTTTCCGATGCTGGGGCGCTCCAGTCGCTTCTTCAATGCCGGCTACACCGTACCCAAGTACAAACTCCCGCTCGGCGCGGAGGGACAGATCGTCTTCGATCACGTGCTGGGCGCGTTCCGGCGCTACTTCGACACCGACCTGTTCGTTCTGCTGTGCCGGGCGGACACCCACGACCGTGCCTTCCTGGTCGAGCGTATGCACGCGCTCGGCGTGCGGCGCTTCGAGGTGATCGAGCACGTGGGTGAAACCAGCGGCCAGGCCGAATCGGTTGAGCTGTCGCTCGCGCGTGCGCCGGAGGAAGAGGAGCTGTTCATCTTCAACATCGACACGGTCCTGTACAACTTCGAGAAGGACCCCGCGCGGGGTGAGGTGGCCGGCTATCTGGAGGTGTTCAGGGGCGAGGGGACGCACTGGTCCTTCGTTGAGCCAAGCCCGGACCGGCCCGGTCATGCCGCCCGTGTGTTGGAGAAGGAGCGGATCTCGGACCTGTGCTCGAACGGCCTGTATTACTTCGCCACCGTGCGCACCTTCGCAAATGCGTTGAATGCCTATCGGCAGGAACACCAGGGCGTTGCGGGAGAACTCTATGTGGCGCCTCTGTACAACGAACTGATCGAACGTGGCCAGCCGGTGAGTTACAAGCTGGTGCCGGTGGGCGAGATCGGTTTCTGTGGCGTGCCTGACGAGTATGTCGAACTGTGTCGTACCCTTAGCTGAGTTCCTTGAGGTGAAGAAGCTAGGTCCTTACGAAAAAATTTTCCGACTGACTCCGCCAGCGATACGCAAGCGTTTTTATGCTGCATTCGTGCTCGTTGGAACGGTTGGCGTGCTCGAGATTTTCTCCCTGTCGGCCTTGCTCACGTTTTTCACTGTGGGGCTCAGCGGCGGGGGGGACTCGCAATTGGGGAGGCTGACCGTCTGGATGGGCGTCGGTGGCGTGTCGCCCTCGTCGGCATTGCTGGCCGTCGCGCTGGGACTTTTTGTCCTCAAGGCATTCGTCATCCTCATTGTGGGGCGACACTCCTATCACACGGCAACGGCGGTAAAGCGTTACTTCCAGGAGCGCTTGTTCGACCAGTTTCTTCACTCGCCTTTCCAGTCCCAGGCCGACAAGCGTTCCGCGGACTGGGTGCGCAGCGTCACCGCTGACTGCAATGCGTTGGAAGGGCGTTTCTTTATGCCGGTGCTGGTGCTGCTCGGCGAAATTATTCCGGCCCTCTGCGTCTGCGGCGTGCTGTTGCTCGTCAATACGACGGCGTTCTTCGTGGCTATAGGCATTTTTGCGGTGATCGGCGTGTCGGTGTTTCTGGCAACCCATCGCCGTCTGGTTCGCCTGGGTCAGGCCCAGCAGACGGCGGATGGGCATATCGTGCAATCTGCCCAGCAGGCCTTCCACGGTTTGCGTGAGCTGACGATTTACAACCTGGGGGCGTGGGCGCAGCAACGTTTCGAGTCGTTTACCGATGCGTCGAGCCGCGCGATCAACGAGGCTTTGTTCATCGGTCTGCTACCGCGCTTCGTGTTCGAGGTGGCGATCTACATTAGCCTCGGGCTGGTCTTCATGATCTATGCACTGCAGGGAACTCCCTTGGCCCAGGTTGCGGGCGAGTTTGCGGTTTTTGGTGCTGCGGCCATGCGTCTGCTGCCTTCAGTGAGCAAGGTGGTCAGCCATCTGCAGTCGCTCAAGCATGCCAGGCCCGCCGTCGTGGCGGTGACCGACACCCTGCTTGCGCCGATTGCAAAGGGGCGGCCGGGTTGGCGAGAAGGTGAGCCCTCGCTCGAGTTTGGCACCATGACCTTGGTGCAGGCAGGCTTCGCCTACGGTGAGCGTTTGGTGCTCCGGTCGCTCGACGTCGAGATTGTGGCGGGCGATACACTGGCCGTGGTTGGTGCGTCGGGCTCTGGCAAGAGCACGCTGATCAACCTCATTCTTGGGCTGTTGCCGCCCACACGCGGGCAGGTGATGCTCAATGGTGCGCCGCTGGCTGGCCGTGAGGCGCGATGGTGGGCGTGTGTCGGCTATGTGCCCCAGGAGCCTTTCCTGATGGATGCGAGCGCGATCGCAAACGTTATGCTGGGCAGTGCAGGTCACACTGATGAAGATGTGGCGCGCGCGCGTGACCTGATTGGCCGGCTGGATCTGCCGGACGCGCTGAAGGACGAGTCGGACAGCATCGGTGAAGGTGGCGCACGCCTCTCCGGCGGGCAGCGGCAGCGGCTTGCGATTGCCCGTGCGCTTTATCGCAACCCGCAAGTGCTCATCCTCGATGAAGCCACCAGTGCCATGGATGTGCACACGCAGGAGCGGGTGATGGACGTGGTGGCCAAATGCATGAAGGGCCTCACGGTGCTGATGATCACCCATCGCGCAGAAACGCTCGACTACTGCAACAAGATTCTGACCCTCCCCGAGGGGAGGCTGGCGCATACGGCTCGAGACTATGCCTAGGCTGTTTGTCCATGCCATTAATGTGCACCAGGGCGGTGGCGCGGTGCTGTTGTGTGACCTGCTGCGGGCCATTCCGTCGAATGTAGAGGCGGTCGTGCATGTTGATGCGCGCATGGGTGTGCCGGCTGATCTGCCGGACCATGTTCGCGTCGCGAGCGTCGAGCCGACGCTGCTCGGCCGGTTTGCGGCGGAACTCCGCCTTGCCAGCACGGTGGCGCCGGATGACAGGGTCTTGTGTTTCGGTAATCTGCCGCCCCTTTTCAGGCTGCGCGGTGAAGCGGTGGTATTCCTGCAGAACCGCTATCTCGTCGACCCCTGTGCGCCGCTGTGGGCTCTGCCGCTCAAACCACGCATCCGGCTCTGGCTGGAGCGAGCTTGGCTTCGTGGAGGCCGCCACAATGCCAGCCGGTACATCGTGCAGACGCCATCCATGCAACGCCTAGCCGCGCAGCAACTCGGCGTAGCGGTCTGTTGTGCGCCATTCGTTCCCGCTGGGGTCCTGGACCAGGTCGGCGGGCGTACCGGGCAGCAGTTCGATTTTCTTTACGTGGCCTCGGGTGAGGCGCACAAGAACCATGCGGCGCTGATCGAAGCCTGGGGCATGCTTGCCGACGATGGCGTGTTCCCGTCGCTTGCGCTGACGCTCGCACCCGAGGCCACGCCAGCCTTGTGCGTCCGTATCACGCAGGCGGCGGCTCGCGGCTTACGCATCCACAATATCGGCGTCTTGCCGCATGACCGCTTGCTGACAATGTATCGCGCGTCGGGTGCCCTGATCTATCCGTCCAGCTTCGAGTCGTTCGGTTTGCCGCTGGTCGAGGCACGGCAGGCTGGCTTGCCGGTACTGGCGCCAGAACTGGATTACGTGCGAGACGTGACCGATCCGGACGAGACATTCGATCCGCATTCGCCCATATCTATCGCGCGTGCTGTGCGGCGCCACCTCGAGGGGCGCACGCAAGCGCCCGAGCCGCGCGGTGCTGAGGCGTTGCTTGACCATGTGCTGACTAGGGTCCCGTCATGAGGGTGCTTGTCCTAAGTCAGTACTTCTGGCCCGAGAGTTTCCGCATCAACGAACTGGTCACGGCGCTGAATGCAAAGGGCGTTGAGGTCGAGGTGCTCACTGGCAAGCCGAACTACCCGGCCGGGACGATCTTTGCGGGATACCGTGCATGGGGCTTTACCCGCGAGTTGTTCCAGGGTATACCGCTGCATCGAGTGCCTTTGATGCCCCGCGGCAGGGGGGTGCTTCGTCTGGCCCTCAACTACCTGTCCTTCATCCTGTCCGGACTCGTGTTTGCGCCGTGGTTGCTCCGCGGCCAGCGCTTCGATGCCATTTTCGTGTTCGCGCCCTCGCCGATCCTCCAGGCCATTCCGGCCATCTGGCTGGGCTGGCTGAAGAAGTGTCCGGTGCTGCTCTGGGTGCAGGACCTGTGGCCAGAGAGCCTGTCAGCCACCGGGCATGTGACGCATCCCGGCGCACTGAAGGCGGTTGAGTATGTGGTCAGATGGATCTACCGGAAGGCGGACCTGCTCCTGGTGCAGTCGCGCGCATTCATGCCCCGGGTGCAGGCGCTGGCGGCGGACACGCCGGTCGTGTACTACCCTAATTCCTTTCTGGAAGACGAACCCGGCGTGGCGCGGCCGGTTGTGGACTGCCCGGGGTTTGATTGCGGCTTCCCCGTCCTGTTCGCGGGAAACCTGGGGACCGCGCAGGCGGTGGATGTGGTGCTGGAAGCGGCGACGTTTCTGGGTGATGAGCCGGATATCTGCTTCGTGATGGTGGGAGACGGCAGCCGGCGCGACTGGATGATGCAGCAGGCGGCAGCACGTGGTTTGGGCAACCTGGTCTTTCCGGGGCGCTTCCCGGTCGAAGCGATGCCGTTCCTGATGGGGCGGGCGGCGGCGCTGCTGGTGACGTTGGCAGACACCGAGATCTTTCGCCTGACCATCCCGAGCAAGGTGCAGGCCTATATGGCCGCAGGGCGCCCGATCGTTGCCTGCCTGAGTGGCGCTGGGGCGGAGGTTGTTGATGAGGCCGGCGCAGGCGTGACCGTGCCGGCAGAGGACGGTGCCGCGCTGGCACGTGCCATTCGGGCACTCCACGCCCAGCCCGAGGCGGCGCGGGCGGCCATGGGCGCGCGTGGGCGCAGGTACTACGAAGAACATTTCTCTCACGAGAAACTGGTGGATGAACTGATCGTCCGTCTCGATCAGTGCGCACACCGATATCGAGGATATGAAGCATGAAAATTCTGGTGCTTGGCGCGAGTGGCATGCTCGGCAACGCCATGTTGAGGGTCATGAGCGCACAAGAGGCTTGGTCCGTCTTCGGTACCGTTCGCGGCGCCGACCCGGTCTTGCATGCGGCTGCGCCGCGCGCTGTGCTGATTACGGGCGTCCACGCCGACCAGCCGGACAGCCTGCTGGCCGCCTTCGCGCAGGTGCATCCCGACGTGGTCATCAATTGCGTCGGCCTGGTCAAGCAGTTGTCGAACGCCGAGGATCCGCTGGTCGCGGTGCCGATCAATACCCTGCTACCGCACCGGCTCGCACGGATGTGCGAGGTAGCCGGAGCGCGGCTGGTGCATGTAAGCACGGACTGCGTGTTTTCCGGAAAGCAGGGTAATTACACGGAATTCGACCTGCCCGATGCGCAGGATGTCTATGGGCGCTCGAAGCTGCTCGGCGAGGTCGACTACCCGCATGCGGTTACGCTGCGCACCTCCATCATCGGGCACGAACTGCGCAGCGCACACGGCCTAATCGACTGGTTCTTGTCCCAGCATGCGAGGGTCAAAGGCTATACCGAGGCGGTCTTCTCCGGCTTGCCGACCTGCGAGCTTGCCCGGGTGGTGCGAGATTTCGTCATTCCAGATGCCAGCCTGCGCGGGGGGTACCACGTGGCTGCCGAGCCCATATCCAAGCACGATCTGCTCCAAATTGTTAACCGTGAGTATGGCAAAAATCTACAGATCGAGCCTGATGACCAAGTCAAAATCAATCGATCTCTGGATGCCTCACGTTTCAGGGAAGCCACGGGGTATGTGGCGCCTGCATGGCCAGATTTGATCGCGCAAATGCGCGAGTTCCGGTGAAAGGAAAGACATTGTTCCATAACAAAACCCTGATGATCACTGGTGGCACCGGTTCCTTTGGACAGACGGTTCTGAAGCGTTTTCTGGATACGGATGTCAAAGAGGTCCGCATTTTCAGCCGAGATGAAAAGAAGCAGGAAGACATGCGCATTGCGCTCAATCATCCCAAGCTGCGGTTTTACATTGGTGACGTTCGCGATGAAGCCAGTCTGCGCCAAGCCATGAAGGGTGTGAACTACGTTTTTCATGCGGCAGCATTGAAGCAGGTGCAGTCCTGCGAGTTCTACCCGATGGAGGCCATGCGCACCAATGTGATGGGCACCGAAAACGTGCTGAATGCAGCGACTGATGCGGGTGTTGAGCGTGTGGTGGTCTTGTCCACCGACAAGGCGGTCTATCCGATCATCGCCATGGGGATTTCCAAGGCGATGGCCG
>SXGU01417922.1_pt1 | contig 16396 bp, 5 predicted proteins | sample 3174531 | NCBI WGS metagenome assembly SXGU01 (sample SAMN11356863, study PRJNA531348) | freshwater metagenome | isolation source: freshwater sample F1-140 | place: China: Fuxian Lake, Yuxi | collected 2017-12-25 | reverse complement strand
CAGTTTGCTGCCGCCGCCGTCAGCAACACTAATCGTGTAGTTCAGGGTCAGGGTTTCGCCCTGTTTGAGGAAATCGAAAGTGGCGTCCGGGGCGGTGAAATTCCACGGCTGCTGGCTTTTACCGCTGGTTTTGTCCGTGATGATGGCGTCCAGTTTCAGGGCCGTATTCAGCACGTTTTGTGTTGTTGCCGACACGGTGCCACCACTCCAGGTGGCGGATTTGAAGGTCTGGGTTGCGGTAAACGTATCGTTCAGATCCGGATCGGTGAGGTTAAGCGAGCCCTTCAGCGCGGTCGGGGTGGTTGAAGCCGTGGTCTTGTCGAGTTCGGTGTATTTGCCGTCGAAGGTGTTGCCGTCCTTGTCGAGGCTGACGAGATCGTTGCTGCCCGTGACCGTCAGGGTGATGTCCTGATCCAGTTTGCTGCCGCCGCCGTCAGCAACACTAATCGTGTAGTTCAGGGTCAGGGTTTCGCCCTGTTTGAGGAAATCGAAAGTGGCGTCCGGGGCGGTGAAACTCCACGGCTGCTGGCTTTTGCCACTGGTTTTGTCCGTGATGATGGCGTCCAGTTTCAGGGCGGTATTCAGCACGTTTTGTGTTGTTGCGGGCAAAGTACCACCACTCCAGGTGGCGGATTTGAGGGTCTGGCTGGCGGTGAGGGTGTCGTTCAGATCCGGGTCGGTCAGGTTAAGCAAACCCTTGAGACTGGCCGACGTGGTGCTGGCGGTGGTTTTGTCGAGTTCCGTGTACTTGCCGTCGAGGGTGTTGCCGTCCTGGTCGAGGGTGGGCAGGTCGTTGATTCCCGTCAGTGTCACGGTCACATCCTGATCCAGCTTGCCATCCTGCCCGTCCGCAACACTAATTGTGTAGATCGCCGTCAGGGTTTCGCCCTGTTTGAGAAAGTCGAGGCCGGTCGTTGGCGGGGGGCTGAATTGCCAGGGCAGGCGGGTGGTTCCGGTTGCTGCGTCCTGAGCGGCGGTCTCCAGTCGCAATTGATCCTGCAGAACCGTTGATACGGTCGCCGGTAATGAGCCGCCGTCCCAGGTCAGGCTTTTCAGTGTGACCGTGCCGTCGACGGCGGAACCGGTTGCGAGATCGGTGTAGACCAGGCTGCCACTGAGTGGAGCGGTGTCGTTTTCCTGACCGGCGGCGGTCACGCTGGAGGCCAGACTGTCGAAGGCTGGTTGCTGCGGACGGGCCAGAACCGTGAGGGTCCAGCTTTGTTCCACCGTGGCGACACCGTCGGAGACCTGCACCCGAATGGCGGTGTCTCCACTCAGCGAGCGGCCCGGGATACCGGTCAGTTCGGCGGTGCCATTGCCCTGGTCGGTCAGACTCAGCCAGTCGGGCAGTCCCTGTGCCTCGATGGTCAGGCGACTGTCGCGGTCAGGGTCGGTTGCGGTCAGGGTGTAGCGGTAGTCGGTGCCGGCTACCACCTCACTGACCGGCTGGCTCTCAATGACCGGCAGGTCATTGACCGGGGTTAGCGGGATGCGGGCGGTGGATTCTGCCGAGTTGAGGCGACTGTCGACCGTATCCACCACCACGTAGCGCATGCTGGCCTCGGTATCGCGGTTGGGTTCCGGACTAAACCGCAGTGCCACACTGCCGTTGTCCAGTGGCAGCACCGTGCCGTCTGCACCCAGTGTGAGGGAACTGCCATCGGCGGCACTCAGGCTGCCACCCTCCAGGCTGATGATGCGAATGGCCTGAGGAATGTCGCCGTTGGGATCCTGTAGCAGCGGGACGCTCAGGCGCAGGTTGGCGGCTTCGGGTTGGCTGTCCTCGGCGATGGGGCTACCGTCCCCGGTCAGCGGGGTAACGGTCAGGTCACCCCCGGCGTCCGGCGGTAATCGTTCTGCCAGATCCAGTGTCCAGGTAGCGGTGACGTTGGGGGTCAGTTCATCCTGATCGTCCAGGCTCAGTTGCAGGGCGGGCAGGGTATCGCCGCCGTCTGCGGTAAAGCCGAGCGACGCCAGGCTGGCATTGAGATCCGCCTCGCTGCCGGTCAGCCGGTAACCACCGGCCTGCGGTTCCAGCAGGGCGGCACCGGCAGCAGTGAGGCTCAGGCTGCCGCCGATACCGGTCAGGTCAAGAATCAGCACCGGGCTGTCGGCATCGGCCAGGGTGATTCCGGTCAGGGGTGTCAGGCTGCCGTTCTTGACGGTCACCGCGTCAGGCAGGGTGAGGCTCGGTGCCGCCGTGGTGCTGAAATTGATGACACCGGTGGCGTCCGGGGTCAGTACTTCCTCATCGCTCAGGGTCAGGGCCAGTTCAAGGGCCGGATTGGCGACGGTGGTGGTAAAGCGCAGGTTGGCCAGACTGTCACCGAGATCGGCCAGGCTGCCACTGAGGCTCAGACTGGCGGTACCGCTTCCGCTGACCGTGGCGGTGCCGCTGGGGCTAAGGTCGAGCAGGCTGCCTTCCGGGCCGGTCAATTTGAGGGTGAGTTGCGGGCTGTCAAAGTCCTTGATCGCAATACCGGTCAGGGTCACGGCTTCGCCGATTTTGAGGGTCTGGATACCTTCGGGAACCGTCAGTTGCGGAGCCGATACCACCTTGAGGGTGATGTCTTCACTGCGGTCGGTGGTGCGGCTGTCACCGTCATCCACGCTGATTTGCAAACCGGCAGCCGTGTTTTCGGGTTCCGCCTTGAATTCCAGATTGGCCAGGGTGGTGTTGAGATCGGCCACGGTACCGGTCAGTTGACGGACTCCACCGTCCAGTTCACTGACCACCACGCTGCCGACCGGATTCACCGTCAGGGTGCCGGTGGTTGGCGTCAGGGTCACCTGCAGCGGGGTGCCATTTTGGGCGTTGTCGGCATCGGTCAGGCTTACTCCGATCAGTTCGCTGGACAAACCCGCCACCACGGTGGGCTGGGCGGGCAGCAGCAGGCCGGGCGGGGTGACGGCTTCCACGGTCAGCACCATGCTGGCATCGGCGGTGGCCGGGTCACCGTCGGCGGCGGTCAGGGTCATGCGGGTGGGTGTGCTGGCATCGGCCTGGCTTTGGTACAGCAGGCTGGCCAGGGTGGTGTTCACCGCCGCCAGGGTGCCTTCCACTGTCAGGCTTTTGCTGTTGCCGCTGATCGTGGCCGGGCCGGTCAGCCAGACATCACCGTTTTCGATGCTGACCGTCACCGTCAGCAGCGGGCTGTCGGCATCTTCCAGTTGTATTCCCGACTCGGTAGTCGGCTCGCCCGCCAGGGCACTCAGGCTTGCCGGGGTGGTGAACACCGGTGCGCGGGGGTCGTCGTTGCGAATCAGGCCATCGGCACGGGTAACCTCAAAACTGGCCACCCGGTCAGGATTGGCCAGGGTGACCGTGTAGGCTTCATCGGTTTCCTTCAGGGTGTCGCCGCTGACGGTCAGGGTCAGAATCTGGCTGGATTCGCCGTCGGCGAAGCGGATTTGCCCGCCGGGCAGGGTGCCGCCAAAATCGGCGGCATCCACACTGCCGCTGACGCTGTAATCCACCGTCAAGGCTCCCCGGGTATCCCCGTTACGGGTGATGAGATAGGTGTGGGCGACCGTGTCTGCATCGCCTTCGAGGGTTTGGGTGATTTGCCCCTGGATGCCCAGCCGGATTGGCACCACGATGCCGACGTCCTGGGTACTGGCGGCACTGGCCAGATTATCCCCGGTATACAGCGCGATGGCTTCGCTCAGGTCGATCTTGTCCGTACCGCTTTGCAGAGCCTGGGCCACCTGATTCTGGGCCAGGGTTTGTACCTGGGCGATCTCGATCAGGCTGTTCAGTACTGCGGCGTCGTCGGTGGCCACCACGGCGGTCAGGGTGTCAGCGATGCGGCTATTACCGGCACTGACCACCGTGGCTGCCTGTTCGACCACGTTGTCAATCCGGCCGGTATCGACACCGGCGGTGGCACGGGCCGAATTTTTGATCAGGTCAGCGATCACGGCCGGATCGGTCAGGTCAGCGGTGGTACCACTGCTGGTCCGGGCGTTAAGGTAGGTGGTCAAGGCACCGACAATGGCCGGGGCGGTGTCGCTGGCAGTCAGGGTTGTCGTCGACGCTCCCTGCATCACCGCCGTGGTTTGTACCAGCAGGTTGGCCACTTTGGCCGCCTGGGCCTGAACCTGGACGGCTGCGGCGACGGTGTCAGTATCGCTTTCGGTACCGGTGGCGGAAACCAGCGGGTCAAATTGGGTCAGGCTGACACTGTCCGGCAGGTTGAGGACTTTCTTCAGGTTGGCTTCCTGTACCGCCAGTTCGGCAGCACTGGCCCTGGAACCTGCCAGCCCCACCAGCAGGGTGGTGAGCGGATTGATGACCCGGGCTCCGGCCGGTGCCTGGTAGATGTTGGCAAAGGTCAGTTGGGTGGAGATGTCCTGGGTACTCTCGCCATTACCGACCAGGACGTAGGGACCACTGCCGCCCCGCAGCAGGTAACGGCCAAATTCATCGGTGGTGGCACTGGCCTCGCCTGCATCAAGCTGGCCATTGTAGTTGGCGTCGGCAAATACGGTGGCTCCCTTGATGTAGCCGTCAATGGCCACCCCTTCCACTGCATTGAGCCGCACCGTCGTCAGGCTGACCGGGGCGTATTCCGGTGTGACGGCATTGCCCGCCGCATCGCTCAGGCTGCCGCCGGTCAGGCGACCGTCCAGCCCGATGCCGTCGGTGTCGATGTCGTCCGGGGTTACCGTGTAGCTGAAGCGCAGGGTATCGGTGCCATTGCCACCCGCCAGGGTGGCCGGGCGCACCTGTTCCTGATAGCTGCCATCGGCCTGGCGCACGCTGAAGGTCAGGTTCAGGCCCAGTCCTTCCCCGGCGGTAACCGGCTGGTCGAAGGTAGCGTCAAATTCCACCCCATCACCGCTCAGATAGATGTCGCCCAGTTCGCTTACCACCCGGGTGACGCCCAGCAGTTGCGGGGCCGCGTCGTCGTTCTGGATGACGCTCAGGGCAGCGGTTCCCAGCAGCCGGTAATCAACCGCCGCAGTACCGTCCGTCCCGCCCGCCACCGTGACTTCGTCCAACTGGATACGCAGGCTTTCCGATGGCTCAACCTGGTTGTCACCGCGCAGGTTGAGGGTGAGCGTCTGCCGGGTCTCACCCGCCGCAAACTGCACCTCGCCGTTAAGGGCGGTTGCCTCGGCCAGATCGGCGGCATCAATACCGGAATCGGTTTTGACGCTCCAGCGTACCGTCGCAGCCTGACTGCTGTCGCCGCTGCGGGTCACGGTAAACTGAACCGGCGTGGTGCCGCTGTTGCCCTCGGTGACTACCGTCTGGTCGGCACTGATATCAAGGTATTGCACCGGCTTGACCACAATGCGAACGACCCGGGCCTGCACGTCGACACTGTCGGATACGCTGTAGCCAATCGCTCCCATCTCGCCGTTTTGTCCGACCGGTGGTGCGTATTGCAAACCGGCCAGATCGTTCTGGCTGATCAGGTCACCGGCCTTGACGACTGTTCCGTCCTGCTTGCTGACCGTACCCTGTTCCGGTATGGCAGTAATCTGAACCGACAGGGTATCGCCTTCGCTGTCAACCGGATCAGTGATGCTGAGACCAAAGCGGTTGCCCGCATCCGGTTTGCGTTCGCTGTACTGGTCGACGTAGATGGTTTTATCGGCATCCAGGGTTGGGGCCGTGTTCTGACCGGTGATCGTCAGGCTGAGGGTCGCTTCCGCCGTCAGACCGGCGCGGTCACTCAGGGTGTAGCGCACCGTTTCAACGGTTTGTTCGCCGGTTTTGAGCGCGGCATAGGCCTCACCCGGTTCAAAGCGGTAGGAGCCGTCACCGTTCAGGGTGAGCAGGCCGCCGCCGCTGAGGGTCAGGGGAGTGCCAACCTGTCCGGCATCCCCGTTCACGGCGGTGACTGTCAGCGTATCACCCGCATCGGGGTCGCGGTCATTGGCCAGGATCCCGGTCGCAGCCGGGCTGTTGAGTGTGCCGCCCTCGCCGGTTGTCAGGCTGTCGTCGACTCCTTCGGGCGGGCGGTTGGCCACGGCGGTCAGTTCCAGGCTGAACGACTGGCGGGCGGTGGCTCCGTCAGGATCGGTAGCGGTGAGGCTGAGGCCGAGGCTGCCGCTGGCGGTGTCCGGCGGTACGCTGCCGCTGACGGTCAAGCTGACCGGGTCGAAGCGGAGCCATGCCGACAGGGCACTGCCGTCGGCCAGGGTGAGTTGAAAGCTGAGGGCATCGCCGTCAGGATCGCTGAAGGCCTCGGTTGCCAGCGTGCTGCTGAAGTCACTGCCAATCTGGGCGGCCAGTTCCGCAAGCGGACTGCCCGGCAGCGGTGCCTGGTTCAGGTTGGTGACGGTCAGGGTGTAGCTTTGCAACGTGGTGGCGGTGCCGTCGCTCAGGCTGAGTGTGATCGGGTAGCTGCCGGCTGCAGTCAGGTCAGGGGTGCCGCTCAGGGTGGCGGTGCCGTCGCCATTATCGGTGAGGCTGAGCCAGGTTGGCAGGGCTTCTGCCGTCAGTTGCAGTCCGGTGGGCGTGTCACTGTCACTGTAGCTGATCGTGTAGGTATAGCTCTCGGTTTCGCCGATGGTTTCCGGCGGGCTGCTGGTGAATACCGGCGGGGCGGTGGTGGTCAGTGCCAGGCTGAGCGACTGGCGGGCGATGGCTCCGCTTGGGTCGGTAGCGGTGAGGCTGAGACCGAGGCTGCCGCTGGCCGTGTCCGGCGGTACGCTGCCGCTGACGGTCAGGCTGACCGGGTCGAAGCGGAGCCATGCCGGCAGGGCACCACCCTCGGCCAGGGTCAGTTGAAAGCTGAGGGCATCGCCGTCAGGATCGCTGAAGGCATCGACCGGAAGGTTTGTGCTGAAGTCGCTGCCGATTTGGGCGGCCAGTTCCGCAAGCGGACTGCCCGGCAGCGGTGCCTGGTTTTGGCCGGGTATCCGGACAATCAGGCGAGCCGTTGCGGTCAGACCGGCCGCATCGGCCACCGTGTAGCTGAAGCTGTCCTGCAGCGGTTCGGACTCACGCCCCAGGGTTTGTACCGCCGGGTTGTCGGCATCAACCACGTAGGTATAACGCCCTCCGGCCTCCAGGGTCAAAAAGCCGTACTGGCCGCGGGTTACCTCACCTACGGTACCGCCATCGATGCCGGTCACCGTCAGGCTGTCGTCTGCATCGACGTCCTGGTCGTTATCCAGCACATTGCCTTCAGCCCGGTCACGCTCGCCGGTTGCACTGCGGATAACCTGAACGCTGTCGTCAACGGCCTGCGGAGCCTGGTTGAGGTCAGTGACGGTCAGGGTATAGCTTTGCAGCGTGGTTGAGGTGCCATCGTCCAGGCTCAGGTTGATCGGGTAGGTTCCGGCGGCGTTCGGGTCGGGCGTGCCGCTCAGGGTGGCGGTGCCATCGCCATTATCGGTCAGGGTTAGCCAGGTCGGCAGGCCTGCAGCGGTCAGGCGCAATCCGGTAGGGGTGTCGTCGTCCCGGTAAGTAATTGAATAGGTATAGGTTTCGGTTTCGCCGATGGTTTCCGGCGGGGTGCTGGTGAATGCCGGAGCTACTCCACCCATGTCAACCGTCAGGCTGAAACGCTGTTCGACCGTGACCGTACCGTCAGTGCCGCTCAATACGATGTCGACACTGCCCCGATCGTCGGTCGTGGGGGTGCCACTCAGTATCGCCGTGCCATCGCCCTGGTCGGTCAGGCTCAACCAGGCCGGGAGCCCCTCCGCCGCAAGACTCAACCGGTCGCCCGCATCGGGGTCGGTCAGCCGAATCTGATAACGGTATTCGTTGCCTGCGGCAATGCGGGTCGGTGCTTCACTGGCAAATTGCGGCGACTCGTTACGAGCGGCCACCGTCAGCGTCCAGGTTTGTTCGGTGGTGACGTAACCGTCACTCAAAACCACCGTGATCGGGTAGTCGCCCGCCGCATCCGGGCCGGGTGTGCCGCTCAGGGTGGCGGTGCCGTCGCCGTGATCCTGCAAACGCAGCCAGTCAGGTAAACCGGTGGCAGTGTAGCCCAGGCTGTTGTCGGTGTCCGGATCGGTGCCGGTCAGGGTGTAACTGTAGGCTTCGGTTTCGGTGGCGGTCAGCAGGGCTTCACTGCTGATGCGGGGAGGCGTGTTGGGAATGTCGGCAATGTCCAGTACGAAGGTTTGCCGGTTTTCGTACGTGCCATCGGATACCACCAGCACGATTTCGTAATGGCCCTGGTCTCCGGGGCCGGGTTTGCCACCCAGGGTGGCGGTGCCGTCACCATGATCGGTCAGGGTCAGCCATGCAGGCAGCGGATCGGGAGCCGTGATGGTCAGGCGGGCGTCAGGATCGGGGTCACCGGCTTCGACGAACAGGGTCGAGGGGTCAATCGGGGTGACCTTGAGGAACTGGGGCGGATCGTTGACATTTTCGATGTTAAGCGACAGCTGCCGGGTTAGCGTCTCGCCGTCGGCGTCCATCAGGGTAATTTGTACCTGGAGGACACCGGTATCGGTACTGCCCGGGGTGCCGCTCAGGGTGTAGGTGGCCGGATCGTATTTCAGCCAGTCTGGCAGGGGTGTGCCATCGAGGGTACGGAGCTGTATGTCCAGACTGCGGGCTGATTCGATGATGTTGGGCAGGGTGAAGCGGAAGTTCTGACCCTGCTTCAGGGCAGGCAGGTTAAACAGTTCTTCGCCAAAAAATTCTGCCAGGGGTTTGGCTTCGTTCTGGGCCTGCTGGATGGCCTGCACTACCAGACGGGTTGATTCCTGCGGCCAGGCGGGGGGTGGCGCAGCCGCCGGGGCGGCGGTCTGGGTGACGCTGAGGGCTGCGGTCAAGGCCTGGGCCGCAGCACTGGTGGCATTGCCGACCGCACCGGTCAGGCCTTTTTGCTCGGCAATGAAATTGGCCGCAGCCGCCACCGGTTGTAACTGGAAGGCCTGGGGAGCCGACATGTTGGCCGATGGCGCGTTGCCCGCCAGCACACCGGCATTGCCGGCAGCGGCATTGACCGCCGCCGCCACCGCAGGAGCCGCCGCAGCCGCCGCCACGGCAGCCGGTGCAGCCGCAGCAGCCCCACCCGGGCTGGCACTCGCCACCTGGCTGGCCTGGCTTTGTGCCGCCTGTTTGGCTTCGGCCATGGCAGCCCCGGCCGGGGCTCCCTCCGCCAGGGCGGCTGCCAGCCCGCCGCCTGCACCCGACAAACCGGCACTGGCCAGAGCCTGCTGGGCTTCACCGCCGCCGCCAGCCAGGGCATTGGCAATGGCATTGGCAGCACTCACCGGTACCGCCGCTGCACTGGCCTGGGCAGCCTGGGCGGCAGCAGCCTTTTCGCCAGCAGCAGCGGCAGCCGCCGGTGCCTCGCCCCCGGCCAGGGCATCGGCCATCGCCTGGGCGGCGGCACCGCTGACGGCAGCCGCCGTTTCCGGATTGGCCATGGCATTGGCCGCCTGATCGGCAGCACTGATCGGCACACTGGTTGCCGCCGCCTGACTGGCCTGGGCCTGGTCAGCCGCCGCCGCCGTTGCCACCGCCTCACTGGATGAGGCACCACTCGCCAGGGCCGACAGCAGGGCATCGGCTCCGCCCGACGCCGCCAGGGCCGCCACCCCGTCGCCTCCTGAAGCCAGGGCGTTGGCAGCCTGATCAGCCGGGCTGATGGGCGAAGCACTGGCCGCACTGATGCTGACCTGGGCCGAGGCTTCCTGATGGGCGGTTTCCAGGGCGGCGGTCGGGGCAGAGCCACCGGCCAGGGCGTTGGCCAGGCTGGCGGCGTTGCTTCCGGCTGCCTCGGCACCTGCACTGCCGGCACTGGCCATGGCATTGGCTGCCTGATTGGCGGCACTGATCGGCACACTGGCGGTAGCGGCCACACTGGCTTCAGACGCTGCGGCCTGACTGGCTGCTGCCATCGCCGCGCCCGCGCTGCTTCCGGCTGCCAACTGACTGGTCAGAGCCTGTACCGAAGCACCGGAGGTATCCGACAGGCTTGCCTGCAAGGCCTGATTGCCGGTATCGCCACTGGCCAGGGCACTCATCATGTCGGCAGCCACCGGGGTTGCCGACTGGGCGGAAATCACCGCCTGTTGTGCCGCTGCCTGCTGGGCCTCGACCCGGGCCTCTGCCAGCGATGCCCCACCCGCCAGCCCGCTGACCAAAGCCTCACCACCTCCCAGCGAAGCCGCACTCACCTCAGCCCCACCGCCCGCCAGGGCACTGAGGGCCGGATCGGCCGGTACCGCCACGGCCGCCACCTGATTAACCGCCGCCTGCGCGGTACTCACGACTGCCGCCGGTGACTCGTTGGCGGCCAGGCCACTGACCAGCGATTGCTGCAGGGCTGCCGCTTGATCGGCCTCCAACCCGTTGGTCAGTTGCGCGACCGCCGCCTGTACCGCCTCCCCCCCCTGAGCCAGGGCGGTCAGCAAATCAGGGGCAGAGGACTGGGCAGCGGCAGTCGATTCAGGAGCTTGGGGCGTTGTCGAAGTGGGCATGACGGTTCTCCGGCGGGCGTAAAGGGATACAATAGTAATTGTATACGGGGGTCTGCATTATAACGTGCCGATCCCGTCAGCAAATACCGCTAAGTAGCAGGGCACACGCTTGAATCATCGGCAGGTTATAAGTAGGCTGCACCACCACCCCGTCATTCCCCTCCTCTGGAGGGGTGCCCGCAGGGCGAGACATTCCCCTCCTGTGGAGGGGTGCCCGCAGAGCGGGGTGGTGGTTGGGTGGAGTGTAGCGGTTATTTTTATCGAAGTGGATAACACATACCACCACCCCGTCAGGCTTCGCCTGCCACCCCTCCAGGGGAGGGGAATTTCAAACCACCCCGTCAGGCTTCGCCTGCCACCCCTCCAGGGGAGGGGAATTATATCTGCCACCCCTCCGGGGGAGGGGAATTTGGGGCGGGGTATTCCTGATTTTTACCGGGTAAAAAAAACCCGCCAGTGGCGGGTTGAAGTCGAGAGGAAGAACTCTGCGCGAAAGACCCTCCCTCCCTCCCATAAGTTCCAACAGATGGCTTGTTCTGATCTTACCCTGGCCGTGATCGGCGGTGGCCCGTCCGGTCTCATGGCCGCCGAATCCGCCGTGTCTTCCGGCCTCAACGTACACCTTTACGATGCCATGCCGTCGCCGGGTCGAAAATTTCTGCTGACCGGCAAGGGCGGGCTGAACATTACCCATTCGGAACCGTTCGGGCCGTTCATCACCCGGTACGATCCGCTGCCACCCCCGCTCGAAGCCGCCCTGCGTGACTTCACGCCGCAGGCGGTGCGCGACTGGGTTCATGGTTTTGGCATCCAGACCGTGGTCGGCAGTTCGGGGCGGGTGTTTCCGGCTGATTTCAAGGCGGCTCCCCTGCTGCGGGCCTGGCTCAGCCGTCTGCGGGACGCCGGTGTGTTGTTTCATGTCCGCCACCGCTGGCAGGGCTTTGCCGCCGACGGGGGACTACGTTTCGATACGCCGACCGGGCCGCAGACTGTGCGGGCCGATGCCGTGATCCTGGCCCTGGGCGGGGCCAGTTGGCCGCAACTGGGTTCGGATGGCCGCTGGACTGCGGTGCTGGCCGCCCAGGGTGTTCGGTTGAGTCCGCTGGCTCCGGCCAACTGCCGCTTTGTGTGCGGTTCTTTTTCGCAGGCGTTCTGCCAGCGATATGCCGGTACGCCCATCAAAACCCTCCGGTTGCTGTTTCGGCAGGATGATGGCTCCATCATCGCCCGGGCCGGTGAGCTGGTTGTGACCGACACCGGCCTTGAGGGTGGCCCGGTGTACGCCCTGTCTTCCCGGCTCAGGCGACGGCTGGCGGTCGACGGCGTTGCCGGGATCTGGCTGGACCTCTGCCCGGATCGTAGCCAGGAACGACTCGAATCCGCCCTGCGGGAGCCGCAGGGACGCCGCAGTCTGTCGGGTTATCTCAAACGCAAAACCGGGCTGGACGGCATCAAGCAGGCTCTGCTGAGGGAATGCCTGCCACCCGACATACGCCGACATCCACCGGCCCTGGCGGCGGCCATCAAGCAGTTGCCGCTGTCCCTGACCGCACCCGGGCCACTTGCAACCGCCATCAGCACCGCCGGTGGCGTCCAGTTTGACTCGCTGGATGCGGGCCTGATGCTGCGAACCCTGCCCGGGGTATTCGTGGCCGGTGAAATGCTGGACTACGACGCCCCGACCGGCGGGTATTTGCTGACCGCCTGTCTGGCGACGGGACGCATGGCCGGGCGAAGTGCGGCCGAGTGGCTGATTCGGCAGGGAACGGGCTGATATAATCCGCGCTTTATTTCGCAAGCGAGAGCTGCTCCGATGTTCGCCAGTTTGACCCCCCCCCTCACCCGAGCCATTTCCCTGCGGGCGTACGCTCGTTTGCACATGGGTTTTTTTGATCTGGATGGTACCCTGGGCAGGCGGTTTGGCAGCATCGGGGTCGGGCTTAACGAGCTATACACCCGGCTTGACCTCAGCCTGGCAAACGATTGGGAAGCCGAAGGGGCCGCCAGTGAAAAAGGCCTGATGCTGGCGCAGCAGCTTGCCGCCCGCCTGCAGAGCCCTGTCCGGGCCAGAATCCGCCTGCATGAAACCATCCCCGAACACGCCGGACTCGGGTCGGGTACCCAGTTGGCCCTGGCCGTCGGCGTGGCCCTGACCCGGCTGGCGGGACTCAACCTGACCGTGCGCGAGATTGCCGGTCTGATGAACCGGGGGGCACGCTCCGGCATCGGCATCGGCACATTTGAACACGGCGGCCTGGTGGTGGATGGCGGGCGCAAGCCCGGCACGCTGGTGCCTCCCCTGCTCTCCCGCCTGGCCCTGCCGGATGGGTGGCGTTTCATTCTGGTGCTGGATGAGGCGGATCAGGGTTTGTCGGGTTCGTCTGAAATCAGTGCCTTTCAGACACTGCCACCGTTTCCCGAGGCCCGTGCCGCCCATCTCTGCCATCTGGTGCTGATGCGTGCCCTGCCTGCCGTGGCGGAGCAGGACTTGCCAGCCTTCGGGGCCGCCATCAGTGAAATCCAGCAGGTGATCGGTGAATACTTTGCACCGGCCCAGGGGGGGCGATGCCATACCAGTAGCCGGGTTGCCGACTGGCTGCACTACCTGCACCGCCAGGGGGCGGTGGGTATTGGCCAGAGTTCGTGGGGTCCGACCGGTTTCTGCATGGTGGACACGCCGACCCGGGCAGCCGCACTGGTGCGGGCCGCCCGGGAGCATTTAGGCGAGACACATACTCTCCGCGTGCTGGTTGCCTCAGCCAGAAACCGGGGAGCAGACCTGCAATTCAACGATGAAGATGAATAAACCCATGCACCAGGAACCCATCCTCAACATTCCCGTTCCGGTTCTGCTGGAAAAGGATGCCCGCCAGAATCTGCGCTGGCTGTTCGTACTGAGAAACCTGATGATACTGGGCGAAGCCCTGGTGATCTGGATCAGCATTTACGGGCTTGAGATTCCCCTGCGTCAAGCCCCGTTGTGGGGTATCGTAACCGCCATGGGGTTATTCAACTGGTGGACCTGGCTACGCCTCGGCCATGAGGGGCCGATTGATGAACAGGAGTTATTCATCCAGATATCGTTTGATGTGCTGGCCATTACGGCCATCCTGTACTTCACCGGTGGGGCCACCAACCCGATTGCCTGGTTTTTCCTGCTGCCACTCATTATAGCCGCGACGATACTGCCGCAGTTTTATATCTGGTATATGGTGATCTTCACCACCGGTTGCTATACCCTGCTGATGGCGTTTTACCAACCCCTGCCCAGCCTGCAACCCATGACCCTGCACCACGATGTCGATCCGGCCCTGCTGCACGCACTGAGCCAGCAACACGGTCTGGAACTGCATGTATTCGGTATGTGGTTCGGTTTTGTTTTCAGTGCGGTACTGGTGGCTTATTTTGTAGTGGAAATGGCCAACTCCCTGCGTTCGCAGGAGCGGCGTCTGGCTCAGGCCCGGGAACAGGCCCTACGCAATGAGCGGGTACTGGCCCTCGGAACCCTGGCAGCCGGGGCCGCCCACGAAATGGGAACGCCGCTGGGTACCATGGCCATCATCATCCGGGAAATGGAGCATGATTGCGACGCCGCCGCCACTGAGGAATGGCTGACCCGGCTGCAAATACTGCGTACCCAGATCGACCGCTGCAAAAAAGCCCTGTCGGTCATGTCGGCCTCAGCGGGAGAAATGCGGGCTGAATCAGGCCATGTCATGTCCTTGCCCGACTTCCTTGATGAAACCCTTGAAAGCTGGAAACAGCAACGCCATAACCCCGTCATTGCCTATCAAAAGCGCGGTATTATCATGCCCTCCAGCATACTGGCCGAACAAACCCTCAATCACGCGCTGGTCAATATCCTCAATAATGCGGCAGATGCCTCGCCGGACGGTATTGAAATGATCGCCCACTGGACGCGGGATACCGTTACCATTGACATTCTCGACAATGGACCCGGCATTACACCGGGGATTTATGAAAAACTGGGCAAGACCCCGGTCACCACCAAGGAACAGGGGCTGGGGCTGGGGTTGTTTCTGGCCTTTACCACGGTCGAACGCCTGGGGGGAGCGGTCGACATGCGCCCCCGCACCACGGGCGGCACCTGTACCACCATCCAGTTACCCCTCATTAAACACCATGCCTGAGCTACCCTCACAATTACCCGGCCTGCTGCTGGTCGATGACGATCCCACGTTTTGTACCGTACTCAAAGGTGCTTTGGCAAAGCGCGGGTTTGAGGTGTTTGTGGCCAATGACGTAACGGCAGGCATGGAAATGGCGGAACAGGTTGAACCCGAATATGCCGTGATTGATTTGCGGATTGGGGTCGAATCCGGCTTGTCCCTGCTCCGCCACCTGCATGATCTGGATGCCAACACCCGTATCGTGATGCTGACCGGGTATGCCAGTATCGCCACTGCCGTGGAGGCCATCAAACTGGGTGCGGTTCATTATGTCACCAAGCCAGCCGACGCCGACGAAATTGTAACGGCCCTGCACCGGGATGGGGGCGATGCCACGGTGGAAATCAAGGAAAAACCGCTCTCGGTTCGTCGACTGGAATGGGAACACCTGCAGAAGGTACTGGTGGAACATGGCGGCAATATATCCGCCGCCGCCCGGGCTCTGGGAATGCACCGTCGCTCCCTGCAACGAAAGCTGGAAAAAAGACCCGTCCGGGAATAACCTTGCGTGAAACGCTCCAAACGGCTTCAGTCGATTCTTGACCTGGTGATCACCCGTGAGGAGGAGGTCAGCCACCACCTCAACCAGGCCCGGCAACGGCAGGAAAAAGCCCGCAGCGGTCTGGCCAGCCTGCAGGATTTTCGGGCCGGTTACACCCGGCAGTTCAATCAGGCCGGGGAGCAGGGCATGGGTATCCGGCAGATGCTGGAATACCGGGCCTTTCTGTCCAAAATCAATGCCGCCATTGAGGAGCAGCAAAAAACCCTCAGCCGCAATGAGAGCGAAATAACCCGACTGAGACAGCTCTGGGAGCAGGCTCATCGCAAGACAATGGGCGTCAGGAAAGTGCTGGAAAAATCACTCACCGAGGAAGGTCGGCGGGCCGAAAAGGCCCTTCAGTCGGAAATGGACGAATGGGCCAGTCGCAAGGCCACTGCCGCCCGGGATGCGGACGGGTGATGCTTGACGCACCGTCAAAGTCCGAGTAATTTAATCGGTCATTTTTTTGTTGCAAAGGTACAAGAACAGTGGAGCTGAGCGGCGCAGAAATCGTTATCCAGTGTCTGAAGGAGGAAGGGGTTGAGTTCCTGTTTGGTTATCCGGGGGGGGCTGTCCTTCACATCTATGATGCCCTGTTTCAGCAGGATGCGGTCAAACATATCCTGGTTCGTCATGAACAGGGAGCGACCCATGCGGCTGACGGCTACGCCCGTGCGACCGGCAAGCCGGGGGTGGTGCTGGTAACCTCGGGACCCGGGGCCACCAACGCCGTCACCGGCATTGCAACGGCTTACAGGGATTCAATTCCGCTGGTGGTCATTACCGGTCAGGTTCCCCTGCCGGTGATCGGCAGCGACGCCTTCCAGGAAGTCGACACGGTGGGTATCACCCGTCCCTGCGTCAAGCACAATTTTCTGGTAAAGGACGTCACCCGGCTGGCGGAAACCATGAAAAAGGCTTTCTACATCGCCACGACCGGTCGCCCCGGCCCGGTGGTGGTGGATATTCCCAAGGACGTCACCGATCCCAACCGCAAAATTCCGTTCGAGTACCCCAAAACCGTTTCGCTGCGCTCCTACAACCCGCAGGTAAGGGGGTATCGCTGGCAAATCAAGAAGGCGGTGGACATGCTCCTGGGAGCCAAACGCCCCATGATCTATTCGGGCGGCGGGGTGGTGCTGGGCAATGCCTCGGCGGCACTCACCCGCTTTGCCCGCCTGCTGGGTTTCCCAGTCACCCAAACCCTGATGGGTCTCGGTGCCTTCCCGTCGACCGACCCCGGGTTTGTGGGGAT
>SXGU01261808.1_pt1 | contig 16406 bp, 16 predicted proteins | sample 3174531 | NCBI WGS metagenome assembly SXGU01 (sample SAMN11356863, study PRJNA531348) | freshwater metagenome | isolation source: freshwater sample F1-140 | place: China: Fuxian Lake, Yuxi | collected 2017-12-25 | reverse complement strand
AGCCCTCCGCAAGGCCGCCGCACGCTCCGTCACCAAGCTCTGGCGCGAGATCGCCAAAACCCTCAAGACATTCCCGCCGCAAGAATGCGCCGCCTATCTCAAACATTGCGGCTATGCCAACTAAACGGGATTCGCTCTAGGTGGGATGAATGGGGCGAAGTCGCAGAGCAAGTGGGTTGACGCGAGGCCTGGTGGAAACCCTGGCCAAAAGTTCCTGCGGCCAGGCTGCGACCTGAGCAAGTTGACAAGATCAGACACTCGGCACCGGACAATTTCTGAAAGCCAGCCCCTCGACGCCAGCAGCGATATAGGCCCATAGCCCGCACCATGTCCGCTTGCCCCCCGATTGCCAGCCAACTGCCCAATCACGAAAGTTGGCGAGATGGGCCAGGAAGGGCAATTCGGAACATTGAACCCGCATTTTCCATGTGGCCCGACTAATTGCTGTGGATTGATGCTGCTTCTGCGCCGACGCGTAAGGCCATCAGACCTTCGCCAGCGCTCGATCCATCGCCGCCACCGCTATCTCGGCATTCTCCTTCGAGAACACAATCGGCGGACGGATCTTGACGACATTGCCGAGGATGCCTTCGCTGCCGACGAGCACGCCCTCGTCGCGGACGAGGTTGAGGAGGCGCCTGGTTTCAGCGGCGGCGGGTGCAAGCGTCTTGCGGTCGGTCACCAGCTCGACCCCGATGGCAAGTCCCGTGCCGCGCACGTCGCCGATGAGGTCGTGCTTCCGCATGAGGCCCTTGAGGCCGGCCTTCAAGCAATCGCCGACTATACGGGAGTTCTCGACCAGACCCTCGCGCTCGATCACGTCGAGCACCGCCAATCCGGCCGCACAGGACACGTTGTTGCCGCCGAAGGTCGAAAAGAAGGCATATTCCGCGAGGAAGGCCTCAAGGATTTCCGGCGTCGTCACGACGACGCCGATGGGATGACCGTTGCCCGCCGGCTTGCCGATGGTGACGATGTCCGGGACGATCCCGTGATGCTGGTGACCCCACATATGGGTGCCCATGCGGCCGAAACCGGATTGCACCTCGTCGCCGATGACAAGGCCGCCGGCCGCGCGCACCCTGGCAGCCACGCCGGCGACATAGGCCGGCACCGGCTCCAGCACGCCATTGGTCATCAGCGCTGAATCGATCATGAAGGCCGCTGTGCCAAAACCCGCTTGCTTGAGCTGGGCGATGGCGCGGTCGGCATCTGCCGCATAGAGCCGGCCCATATCGTTGGTGCCATAGCGATATGGGCCCCGATAGCCGTCCGGCGCCATGAGCGTGCGCATATAGGGTGGCACGGTGTTGGCGTGGTTTCCGCTAGGCGAGAAGGCGTCGGAGGCCTCGGTGATGCCGTGATAGGCGAAATCCATGCAAATGCCGCCGGTGGCGCGGGTATAGGTCTTCGCCATGCGGAAGGCGATGTCGTTGGCCTCGGAGCCGGAATTGACAAAGGCGCAAACCTTGAGATCGCCCGGCATCGTAGCGGTGAGGCGTTCGCTGTAGTCGAGCACCTGCTGCCCAAGATAGCGGGTGTTGGTGTTGAGTTGCCGTATCTGGCGGGTGAGAGCGGCCACCACATGCGGGTGGCAATGCCCGACATGGGGTACGTTGTTGTAGCAATCGAGATAGCGCCTGCCATCGGCGGCGGTGAGCCAGACGCCCTCGCCCTTTATCATGTGCAGGGGCGGATCGTAAAAGACATAGAGCTTCGAGCCCATCACGCGCTTGCGGCGCTCGATCAGGCTCTCCGTGCCGGGCACGGCCGCGCGACGGGGCGGCAGCTCGCAGACCTCGCGCACGATGTTGCAGAAGCGCTCCCGGCCCATCTCCTGCAAGGCTTCCAGCACACGCAAGGGCGCATCGCCATGTCCAGCCATGTAATTCGGTTCGTCAGGTGTCTGCGCGGCGCGAAAGGCGTTGATGAGGGGGGTCAGGATCATGCGCGCGGAGGCGAGATCAAAGATGAGATCGGCCTCATCCTCCTCCAGCGGCGTCACCCGGTTGTAGGCACCGACCATGGCGCGGACAGTGCCGGCGATGGCGCGGGCATCGATCAAAAAATCGCCCAGGGCATCGGCGATGTCTATCACCAGCGGACCATGGAGTATGTCCCCGAAATCGATGATGCCGGCGATCTCGCCGTTCGGACTCAGGACCAAATTGTGCTCATGCACGTCGCCATGGATCAACTGTGCGCGAAGCGCACTCAGCTGTGGCCGCACTTGGTCGATGAAGTGGGCGCCGATCCGCTGGACCAGGTCGCGCTGCCAGCCGGGCCCGAACAATTCCGCATGGGGCAGCAGGCGGTCTAGCATGCGCACGTCCCAGAGGAGTTCGCGGTTGCCGGCGGCCGGATGGAACAGCCCACGCATGGCGCGACCCAATCGCGCCAGCATTTCGCCGATCCGGCCATGGAGTGCATGGTCGATATCGATCCTTTGCGCGATCTCGCCTTCCAGGAAGGAAAGGACGTAGAAAACGTGCCGTGTGCCGTCCGGCGCGACAACATGTTTGGTCGCGCTGCCATCGCGGGCAAGACAAACCCGCGGCACGGGCAGCGCCGGATCGACGCGTTCGATATGCTGCATGGTGGCAAGCTGGCAGGCAATGATCCCCGGATCCTCCTCGGCGCTCGCCACCTTCAACACCCAGGCGACGCCGCTAGCCTCGCGCAAACGTAGATTCTGGTCGCGCTCGCTGTAGAGGGCGGTGATATCGCCGGTAAGGCCGTAATGCTCGGCGGCAAAGGCGGCGATCTGGTTAATGGAAAGGCGCGGCGCGTTGGCGCGCAGGAACTTCATAGTGAGGACTCCAAGATGGGAGCGGCAGCCTAAGTAGCCGCCCCGAATTGGTCAATGGTGCACTTCAGAGGCAGCGATCCATCATGCCCTGGAGGGCTTTGCAAGTATCATGAAGGTCCGTTGTGGGTAGACATCGGAACTGGGCACTGATTGTCCGATTTGTCTGCTCTGGGCCAGCAGCGGGCATCATGTGCATGATGCGTAAGCTATCACTCTCGGCCTGAAGAGATCTTCATTGTGGCAGAATGTTCTGGTTCATCCTGAAGATGTTGTTGGGATCGTATCTGCGCTTGATGGCCTGAAGCCGCCCATAGATTTCGGTGCCAAAGGCATCGCGAACGAGGTTTTCGCCTTCGCCAAGACCGGGGAAATTGAGATACATTCGTCCTGTCGAATAGCGCTGCATGTCCTGCCAGTAGTCGCGGACCCAACCAATATTCGCGTTGTCATCGGCAGGCTTGGACCAAATAGCATCCAAGCTGAGCATGAAAGGCATCGAACGATCACCGAACGCTGTTGCTTCGGCAGCAACGCGCTGAACAGCACCTCCAAACTTCCAGATCGAGGCGTAGGTCATTTCCGAAGGCCGCTTCGCCAGCCGTTTCGTGATTTCAGCAATGGTGAAGGTGTCTAGGTCCTTGAGGTAAGTTGACTTCCAGTAGCACCTGTCACGACCCTTGGGGAACAACCCATCATACTGTGTTTGGAGCATTCGGTAGGGCATGCGGCCACTGAAATCCAAGAGGGGTTCGCCAAAACTGCGCAACGGCTGGGTGATGCGTTCGCCAACTTCGGCTGGACCGTCATAGACTGTGGCAAGTGCCACCACCCGTCTGCCCCAGGTGTTTTCTGGATAGGCGGGATCATTGGGGATTGTTGAGAACTCGGCAAGACCAGTGACCTCATCCGGCGCGGCGGCCATGTAGTCCCGCCACTTCGGCAAGATCTCGTTGGCACGCTCCTCGGGATACAAGGGAGCGCAGAACATTGTCTCATCGGCGATCGGATGGAGTTGGAACTCAAAATTTACGACAACGCCAAAGTTGCCTCCGCCGCCCTTCAGTGCCCAAAGCAGATCAGGATTTTCAGTTTGGCTGGCCCGGATCAAGCGGCCATCGGCAGTGACGACGTCGGCGGCTAAAAGATTGTCACAGCTTAGACCGCGAGTGCCACGAAGCCAGCCAATGCCGCCAGAGAGGGTCAGGCCCGCCACACCCGTTGCCGAGATCAGTCCCCCCGGTGTTGCGCGGCCGAACGGCGTAGTCGCAGCATCAACGTCGGCCCACAGGGCACCGCCTTCGACAAAGGCCCGGTCCAGATCCGGCGACATCCGCACGCCATTCATAAGTGTCATATCAATCATCACGCCATCACTGCAAACGGCATAACCCGCAACATTGTGGCCGCCACTACGCACTGTGATGACGAGGCCCTGGGTCTTGGCGTAGTTGACCGAGGCTGCGACATCAGCGGCATTACGGCAGCGGGCGATCAAACCGGGGCGTCTGTCGATCATGCCATTCCAGACCACCCGCGCCGCGTCGTAGCCGGAGCTACCGGGTTCGAGCAGTTCACCGCGCATTTGGTTTCTGAGTGCTTCATGTGCCATGGCAGGACCTCCAATTGATACAAACACCCTAGTAGAGGCCAGGATTCCGAACTAAAGTGGATATTGCGCAAAAACGGTCATTTCTGCCATGCCTGGACAAGACGGTCGAATAAATGTCGCTATTCTCGCGGCGCCGGAAGTGACGGCTTCAACGCTGTTCGGCATGTTCGACCTGTTTTCTTCCCCTGGTCGTGATTGGTCTTTCATTGTTGAGGGCGAGGCGGGCGACCAACGAATGCACCCCTATATTGTCGCTCGGAATGCCGATGGCTTTCAGGCCGCCAACGGCATTTGGATAAAGCCTGATCACGATTTCTCCGATTGCCCGCGCCCGGACATCGTTTGCATTCCGGACTTCTTCGTGAACCCGGGAGACAGCGTGGCCGGACAATATGATCCTGAAGCTCTATGGCTGAAGGAGTGCCACCAAGACGGTGCAATGATGGCCAGTGCCTGCTCTGGTGCGGTCTTGCTCGGCGAGGCCGGACTGCTTGTCAATTGCGAAGCAACCATACATTGGGGCTATGTCTCCACCCTCACCAACAACTATCCGGGCGTGAAGGTGCGTGCGGACCAGTCATTGGTGATGAGCGGTATCGCGCAACGGATCGTGATGGCCGGTGGCGGATCAAGCTGGCAGGACCTCGCACTCTACCTCATCGCCCGTTTCGTCGGCCTTAAGGAAGCGATGGAGGTCGCTAAGGTCTACATGCTGCAATGGCATGACCTGGGCCAGCAGCCCTTTGCCTCGCTGATGAGCCTCAGGCAATCAACCGACGCGGTGATCAACAAATGCCAGGAATGGCTGGTGATGAACGCCAAGACCCGAGCTCCAGTCGCCGCGATGGTGACCTTTTCCGGCCTCCCGGAGCGTTCCTTAATGCGCCGCTTCGCCAAGGCAACTGGCATGTCGCCGCTCGATTATGTTCATGCGCTCCGGCTCGAAGAGGCAAAACAGTTGCTGGAGACGACCGATCTTCCCGTCGAAGCCATCGCCAACGAAGTTGGGTACGAGGACACGAGCTTCTTTGGCCGCCTGTTCCGCCGCAAGGCAGGTATCACGCCCTTACAATATCGGCTGCGTTTCGGCTCTCTGTGTCAAGTTGTTAAACGGAATTAGATTGGCTTCAATTTCTGCTCCGGGTCAACAGGAGACCAAATGCAATCATCGACCCATGCCGGCTTGACCTCCATAAGCAGACCAATTCTCTGAAAAAGCCGACATCACAGGCGCAATGTCTGGTCTACCGGGCTGAGCGGACATTTTGCAGAACGACCTTGAGGTCGGCTTCGGGCCAAATCCGGAAGTTCTGGTGAAGACGGATTGAGTGGTGGAAATGCGGATAAGGCGACCAAGGCAAACTGCCACGCGTTTTCGATTTGCGACAGATGACACAAGGAATGTTTCGTGCCGAGACCGGTCATTGGCGAACAAGCGAATACCCTCTTAGCCCACAGACCATCGCTGGCCTTTCAGCAGCTAGCTAACCGGCGAAACAGTTTCCAACCCTCTCGATAGCCTTGGCGCTGCCTTCAAGGTCATACTTTTCATTGAAACCGTCGGATGTGAGATCGATCGTGTGCCCATTCTCGATGAGTCCCAAGAGAGAGATCTGGTCAAGGTTTGCAATCTCCAGGCGTGTCTGGCTCTTGGCTTCGTCGGCAATGCGAAGTTGGGGATAGAAATCGACCAGCGCGACCATGGCGTACCGCCGGGAGGGTGGAAGCCGCCAACCGGGATTTGACAATTTCAGGTGCCAGCTCCCGTCGCTTCGTTTTGCCAGCGTAAACGCGGTGCCATCGCTAAACGTCGTACGGGCCCAACACTCCTCTAGACCTTTGCTGTCCGGACCGGTTTCAATGCCCCCATTCCAGCGGCCGTCCACAAACGGGATCGCAGGCTCTCCACTTGCATTGGCGATGGTGTGCAGGAGGCCTGTGAAGAGTACCGCGACGAACAATCGTTGGTACATTGCCGAAATTCCCCGGGAGTTGGGTTCGATTGAATTTCCGCAGAACCTTAGGCCGTGAAACCATAGCACTGCAATAGGAGCGCCTCCGATCAATCTTCTGCTTTGGGTCAAACTGAGAGGTCACCCGGACCTTCGCCGCTGTCTGCTGGCCATCCGGTGGCGGACGGATATATGGGACGTGCCGATCACATGCCTTGCTTGGGACCTGGCCGGGCAGCCAGCGGCTTGGGGCGGTGCTGGGCCCTCACCGCTAGGCCATGTCCTCGTCGATTGCGGCCTGGGAGGCGCGGCGCTTGCGGGCCGAGGCGGCGCCTTTCACCACGTCGAAGTTGCGGCGCTCAATCCTGACGCCGGGGAAAATCACAATCTCGGCGGCAAGGACGCCGGCATTGGGATCACGCGGAACAACGCGGTTACTGGGAAACTGCAATACGGCGGTCATTCTTCCATTCCTCGCAGGCGCAGATCGGTTCGCGAGTTCACTCTCGCTTTCCGGCAGTTAAGGCGGGACTTGGTTAATAATTGGCTAACCGGAATTCATATTTCTGCCGGCACGATTCCCGCCGTTCCATGGCGGTCTTCCACCTCGACGATCCACAGGTCCGAATCAAATTTCCGCCGCCGGGCCAGCAGCGCCGCGACTTCGGCTTCGCCTGCTGGATAAGGCAGTTCCTCGATGAACCGGCGGTCGCCCTGCCCGTCAAAGGCCGGGCCCGGGGCGGGGCCGAAGAGATGGAAGTGCCCGTCAAGCCGGTTGACGATGATGAAGACGGCGCCCGCTTCGGCGGCTCCCCTGGCGGCAACGGTGCAGTATTTTCCTTCCGCGTTGCACCTGCGCATGAAGGCCTGCACCCAGATTTCCGATTTGAGGCGCAAGGCGATGGCGCCGGCTATTGCTGGGCAATTGCGGAATCGCCGCTCATTTTCGCGATTTCGGCAAGCAGCTCATCGGATACTTCGGCCTTGTGCGGCAGGCCCCGGTCTTTTTCAAACTGGATGATGGCCCGGATCGTGGCGCTGGTCAGGTCGCCGGTGATTTCGCCCGGGGCATAGCCGAGTTCGGCCAGGCCGGTCTGGACCTGGCGCAGCACCGCGGCTTCCTCAGGCGTCTTGTCGAGGGCTGCAACGCTGGCGGTGAATTGCGAGGCCGCGGCGACCTGCTGGGTATAGCGGAGGTGCTCAACGAGCTCGGATGAAATTTCGCCAGTTACCCGGAGGCCCGCCTGCCGTTGATAGGCGGTTATGGCCTGTCGGGTGTTCCGGCCCGCAACCCCGTCCACCATGCCGCGGTAGTTGCCGGTTGCCAGCAGGGCGCGCTGAACCTCTTCAACGCGGGGATCATATTTGAGGACAATGGTCGCCTGCCGGTTGCCGGAGGCGATCACATCGACACGCGTCGAGGCCCTTCCCGCGGCATCCTCGGTGGCGGCAAGGCGCGGCCGGCCCGGCCCTCCGGCCTGCCCGAGGAAGGCATTGTAGAGAATCGCAAAACTCAGGCTCAATGTGGCAATGAGGGCCAGGATCGAGACCGGCCGCAGCCTGGCCCCGCCTTCCTCCAACACATCCTTCATGAATTCCAACCCATACCCAGACAAACAAAGACGGCCCCGACAGCGGCACCTTGCCCCGCCCCTGGTTAACAGCGCCTTTCCACCAATTTCGCGCACCGTTCAGGTTGCCTCGCAGGGTAAAGAAAGGCTTACGCAGCGTCCCGAAATTTACGCAAAATTCAATTAGAATTGCGGTTTTCCGCTTCAGGGAGCGGCAATTCATTTTTTGTAATGGAGGTACAGGCAAAAGGTGTGGACATGCGTCTTATTCGGACCATCATCGTGTTATCGGGTCTTGCGGCAATCATGCCCTCGCCGCCCGAGGAGGCGCGCCAGGTGACCGTCGCCGGCGCCAGGGCCGCGGATGCCGGCTATTTCGCGGTGGCCACCAATACATTCTCCGATCTTGCCGCATTCTGCGAGCGCCAGCCCGGCGTGTGCGAAACGGCCGGAGTGGTTGCCCACAAGCTGGAACTCAAGGCCAAATATGGGGTTCGCCTGATCTATGAATGGGCCAATGAGGCAAATACACCCTCTGCTGTCTTGCAGCCGCAAACCGCCCAAGGCGCTGATCCCATTGAAACGGGAACGGCAAAGCTCGCCGCGGCCAAGCCGCAGCCTGAACCCTCGCAATCGACCCTGCGCCTGGACGACGTGATTCCGGTCTGGCGCGGTCCGGTGGCCGCCAGGACCAGTTGAGAAAACCGGGCCCAGCGCCTATCTTCGGATCAATGGTTTCCCCGGAGTCTGGCCTTGAGCACGCAAACAATCGAAAATCTGCAGGCCGACTTCGAACTTCTCGACGATTGGGAAGAACGCTACCGCTATGTCATCGAACTCGGCCGGCTGTTGCCGCCGCTGGATGAGAAATGGCGCACCCCCGCCAGCAAGGTCAGCGGCTGCGCCAGCCAGGTGTGGATCCACGCCGAGCCCCAGGGCCGGCTGCTCAGCTTCAGCGGCGACAGCGATGCGCTCATCGTCAAGGGCCTGATTGCCATTGTCTTCATGATCTTTTCGGGAAAAACGCCCGAGGAAATCCTCGCCATCGATGCCGGGGCGATATTTGCCAGGCTGGGCCTCAAGGACCATCTCACGCCGCAGCGCTCGAATGGCTTGGCCTCAATGGTGGCGCGGATCAAGGCTGAGGCACGCCAGTTTCTCGCGGCATGATCCGCGGGCGGAAATCCGCCAGGGCCCAATGGGCAATGTTCCTGCTCTCCGAACTCCGTTCCGGCGCCTTGAGCAGGCGGTAGTGGCGGGCCAGGCGGGTGAGCCCCAGGGCGAGAACCGCCTTGCCGCTGCGCTGGGGTAAGTTCAGCATGCGTTCGGCCTGTTCCAGCCCCCCGCCAGACAGCATATATAATAGAGTACGCCGGAAAGCTCCGGCCCCACCGCATCAAAGGCATTGTGAACCCGCCTGCGGGCATCGATGGCACTGTCCGAAAGGGCCGCGATGCGGTTGTCGCTGATGCTGCCGAAGCTTCTGGCCCCGGTGAGCTCGCCCTCCCAGCAGGAGGTGGTGCGGGCCGCGAGGTTTGCCCGCTCGTAATCGCCGCGCAGGCGCTCGCCGGCGGCGAACTGAAACTCGTCGATCGCCGCCTCGCCCTTCGAATCCTTGCGGCTGAAGAGGCGGTAGAGCGGGCTTTCATTCTCGTTGAAGGCGGGGGCTGGGGCGGATCGGCGGGCTTTGGCCATGGCTGCATTCTCCTGTCGGAGAGGCTTAGCAAGTCCCGTTTGAGGAATCAATACCTATATTGGAATTTTTTTCTAATCAAGCCAGCGCCGCCATGATCTGCAGCTGCGCGTCATCGGAGGCCGATTGGAAATAATCGTAGCACAAAAGCATGGAAACCTCGCCGTTTTCCGCCGCCAGGGGAAGTTTCAGCCAGTATTGCACCAGATGTTCCTTGTGGGTGCGGGGGCCGCGGATCACGCCCTGGGTGGGTTTGCCCTCCTGGATGGTGCGGCGGTAGGCGGCGATCCAGTAGTCGTGCTTGTCGCCCCAGTCGAGGTCCTCAATATGGAGTCCGGTGATCTCGCGGTCGTAGATTTCGCGGAGCCTGGTGCCCGCCAGGCGGATCCGGCAGGTGGCTTTTTGGGGGCATACGTCGACCAGGCTGATGCCCGAGAGGATGCGCGGAATATGCGCCGGGTTGATGTCCTTGCGGCTTGGCATTGCCCGGCTCCCGGATCTTTCGGTCCAGTAATCGAACAGTTGCCGCTGTTCAGGCACAACGAGTTGCGCCCGGAAAACCGTGCTTGCTGAATTGGATTTCACTGCCGCCCCTAACGCTCGAATCGCTGCCCGATTCGTTCCCTTGTTTATGAATCGCTGTCCGCTGATCCGCAAGAGTCAGGATAAACAAAAAATTAACAAAGACTTAACCGCGGCCTTTGCGCTGTCCCAGGCCCATGCGCTTGGCCAGGCTGGAGCGCGCCTGAGCATAGTTCGGGGCCACCATGGGATAATCTGACGGCAGGCCCCACTTCTCCCGGTACTGTTCGGGCGAGAGATTATAATGACTGCGCAGGTGGCGCTTGAGGGATTTGAATTTCTTGCCATCCTCGAGACAAACGAGATAGTCGGCGGTCACGGATTTCTTCACGGTGACGGCCGGCTTCACTTCATGTTGCTCTTCGCGCGCCAGGGGATTGGCCGCGGTGCCCGCGAGGGCGCGGTGCACCTCGGCGATCAGCTTCGGCAGCTCCGCCTGGTTCACCGTGTTCTTGCTGACATAGGCCGCGACGATGTCCGCCGTCAGATCGACAAGGCTCTTCTTTGCATCGAGAACATCGGCCATGGAAATTTCCCCACCAGGTAGTTTGATATACTACTTAAATTCTTCTTGTTGGCGCAGCATATCTCGATTTCTTCCGGCTTGCCACCTGAATACTTGCCGCGACGCCACGTAATCGCGGAAAACTTCGCAAACTTGTGCTTGCGATGAACCGGCTGGTGAAGCTGCGGAACGGGGCGTATTTGTCTGTCCATGATAAGCGGCAGACGGATCCCATGGTAACGCGGCGGGCAATGATCGGGGCAGGCATTGGCGCTTTGGCGGCGGGCGGCGGTGTAACTTACGCGGCCTATGCAAAAGCAATTGCCCGGGCCCGGGCCAAAATCACCGGCATGAATAGCCTGCTTGTGCCGACGCGCTTCGGCGATCTCGAATATGCCGAAGCGGGCTCCGGCCGCCCCTTCCTGATGATTCACGGCACCGGCGGCGGCTTTGACCAGGGACTGCACTTTGCCGGGAGGCTGGCCGCGGCGGGCTACCGGGTGATCGCGCCGTCGCGATTTGGCTATCTTCGCTCCGCTATGCCTGCCAATCCCTCGTCGGAAAACCAGGCCGATGCCCTTGCCGACCTGCTCGACCGGCTTGGCATTGCCAGGATTGCCGTGGCCGGCGGGTCGGCCGGCGCCCTTTCGGCCCTGCAGTTTGCGATCCGCCACCCGGACCGCTGCGCCGCCCTGTTCCCCATCGTTCCGGCCGCCTTTGCGCCAAACCGTCCGCCGGCACGGCCATGGAGCCCGAACCAGGCATTCATCGCGCAAACCGTCCTGACATCGGACTTCCTCTTTTGGGCCGCGCTGGTGGCGATGCCGGACACGATGATCCAGACTCTCTTGGCAACCGATGTTGGCCTGGTGAAGACGGCAAGTCCCGCCGAGCAGGCGCGGGTCAGGGAGATCCTGTGGGGCATCCTGCCGGTCAGCGACCGGGCGGAAGGCTTGCTCAACGACGCGAAGCTTGCAGGCAATCCCGCCCCCATGGCCCTTGCGGCCATCCAGGCGCCGACGCTAGCCATTTCACTCGAAGACGACCGCTTCCTGACGGCTGATGCGGCGCGCCACATCGCCGCCAGCGTTCGCGGCGCCCGTCTCATTGTCTATCCGACCGGCGGGCATGTCTGGGTCGGCCATGACGGCGAGCTTTTCGGCGCGATTGGAACGTTTCTGCGCGACATCGACTATGAATGAAGCGACCGCCGCCGACCGCCGGCCCGCCCTAGTTGGCCGGGGCGTAGGGGCCGGACTTGAGCACGGCCCAATCCCAATAGGTGAGCAGGACGCGGGCCTTGTTGAACGACAGGGAATCAAAAATGTTCTGCAACTCGGCCCCGCTGCGGGTTGAGGCAATGATGCCGTAGTCCGAGGCCTTGAGGATTTCGATAAGCTCGCCGAAGCGGACGCGGTTGGTGCCGATGGCCTTGAGGGCAATGGTGAGCGGCTCGCCGTTGGCGTCGGCGATGATCCGCGCGGCGTTGTCGGTGTGAATTCCGGCAATTTCGGCCAGAAGGCCGGCGGCATCGGGGAACTTGCCGGAATTGAGCAGTTCAACGAAGACTTCAATCTTTTCGCGTTCGGGGAAGCGGATTTCCATGCCCTGCTCGCCGCCGCCCATGGCGTGGGTGATCTTCAGGATCTTGGTCAGGGTTTCGGAATCGGTCAGGAAGCGCGACAGCAGGTAACGGCGGAGTTCGGCGGGAACAAACCAGAAGAGCTCAAAGGCAATGGGCGCCGGCAGGTCGGCGCGGGTGGCGAAGGGGGCAAGGGCCGCCGGGTTGCGCTGGGCGTGCTCGGCAAGCCTGGGGAAGGCCTGGTGCGAAAAGGCAGCGCCGCTGTTCCTGACCAGGGTGAGAATGACCGAGGGATCGTCGAACTCGATGAGCTGATCGCTCAGGGTCGCCGAAATGTGGCGGCGCCGCGCAATCAGGCGCTGCAGGCTCACCTTGCCGGTGGCAATGACTTTTCCCAGCACCTGGTCGCTGATCTGGTTGCAGTTCTCCAGCACGGGGCCGGCGACCTCGATGCGCGGGTCATGGATGAGTTTCGAGACCAGGAGGTGGGGCGGATCCTCCATCAGCGAGAGACGGTCGACCACGCTGACCAGGGAGCGCAGGGGGATGCGCGGCACCAGCTTCAGCAGGGCATCGGCGGCAAGGGCCCGCTCCTGGGGCTGGCCGGCGCTTGGGTTGGAGAGCATCATGTCGAGCAGCGAGCGGGCCAATTCGCCGGCATCGTCATCGGTCTGGTCGGGGTATGCATGCCCGCCGGCCCCCTCAAGGTCGAGCTTGGCGAAGGGATCGTCGACGGGCTTGGCCTTGCGGATCTTGGGTTTTGGCTTGGGAGCTATCTCGGCCTGAATGATTGACGGCAGTTTGGTCCGCTGCTGTTCCCAGGCCGCTTCGGCGGCGGCCATGGCAGCCACTTCGGCCAGGAAATCCGCCCGGTCGTTCGAGGTCGGCGTCATATAGATGGCCTTGGCAACTTCGCCGATGCCATGGACGACAATGCCGGAGACCGGCAGGAGGTCGTCGCCGAGTTTGCCGTTCGGAAGCTGGGACTTGCGGCGGCCCGGCGGCTTTTCGCTGGCGGCAGCCGGGTTTTCAATTTCGGCCGGGGAGGACGTCACGGCGGAGTCGGAAACGGCCGGTTCGGCGTCGGGAGACGCGAGCTCGGCAACCGGTGCGGCGGCTACCGTTTCGGGGACAAGCGCTTCCGGCTCTGCGGCAACAAGCTCCGGCTCGGGCGTTGCCGTTTCCACTTCCGGCGGCGGCAGTTCCGGCTCGGCGAAAACAATGTCCGGCTCGAGCGTTGCCGTTTCCACTTCCGGCGGCGGCGCTTCCGGCTCGGCGAAAGCAAGGTCGGGCTCGGGCGTGTCAGGTTCCGCTTCGCGGGAAGGCAGTTCTGGCTGGGCTGAAGCCAGTTCAGGGGCCGGCTCGGCAGGGGCGGGTTCGGCGTAGGCAATCTCCGGTTCAGGGCGGGCCGGTTCGGCGGCTTCGGCTGCCGGCATGGGCGCATCGATATCGGTCAGGGGGTCGACGGCGGGGGTTTCCCCGGCATCCGCCGGGATCAACCAGGCCCAAGGCTTTTTCGCAACGGCGTCAACCGGGGCCGGGTCAAGCGCGTGCGTCGGCAGGTCCTCCCCGGGTGCCACCGTTTCGACGGCGGCTGAAACATATGTCTCCTGGATGATTTCGGCCGGTGGCGGAAGCACCGGTTCCGGTTGCGGCTCTTGCGGCTCTGTCTTGACGATGGCGGCGGCGGGCTTTTTTTGCAGTCTGGCTTGGAGCAAGCGGAAGGAATCCGCCGTAATGCGGCGGTTCGGGATTCTTTCCCCACCGGCTTCGTCCAAAGCACTCATCGGCTCTGATCCTTGGCGGTTGATATGCAACCCGGATGCGACTCCCTCGTCGCTATGCCAGGCGGCTGTTTCACCCATAATCCTCAGTTGCTCCCTGTCCCTTCCGACAATCAATGTCCGAGACCTTTGTAAACTTGCTTAATTGCTCCGGATTCAGCCAGAGGCAGGGGATTTTCGATGGCTTTATGGTTAATGGCGGGTTAAATTATCGCAGAGATGTGACTTGACCTGCCCCGGCCCCCACATGGGTTTCACAAATCCTGAAACCGGAATAGGGTTCCTCATGGCCGACAAAATCATCAAGAGCGACGCCGAATGGCGGGCGGAACTGACCCCGGAGCAGTACCGGGTCTTGCGCGAGCATGGCACCGAACGGGCCGGCACCAGCCCGCTGAACCGGGAGAAATCCCCTGGCATGTATAGGTGCGCAGGCTGCGGGGCGGAGCTTTTCCCCTCCGGCACCAAATACGAGTCCGGCACGGGCTGGCCCAGCTACTACGCCCCGGTGGCGCCCGAAGCGGTGAGCGAGCATGTCGACAAGTCGTGGTTTTCGACCCGCACCGAAGTGCGCTGCGCCAGATGCGACGGGCACCTGGGCCATGTTTTCCCCGATGGACCGGAGCCTACGGGCCTGCGCTATTGCATGAATGGCGCCGCCCTCACATTCACCCCCAATAAGGCATAGGACATGAACCTTCCGAATATCAGGCCGCCAAAAGCGGAGAAGCGCCCGCGTGTTGAGACCTGGCACGGCTACCAGAGGCACGACGACTACCACTGGCTGAAGGCGGAGAACTGGCAGGAGGTGATGCATGACCCAGCGCTACTGCCGCAGGAGATCCGCGCCGTGCTGGAAGGCGAGAATGCTTATCATGAGGCGGTGATGGCCGATACGGCGGCGCTGCAGGACGCGCTGTTTGCCGAAATGAAGGGCCGCATCAAGGAAGACGACTCCTCGGTGCCCGCCCCCGATGGGGCCTATGCCTATTACACCTCCTATATCACCGGCGGGCAGCAGCCGCGCTATGCCCGCAAGCGCCGCGACATGACGGGGCCGGAGCAGATCCTGCTCGACGGCAATGAACTGTCCAAGGGCGCGGCGTACTTCCGCTTCGGCGGCATTTCGATTTCGCCGGACCAGACCCTTGCCGCCTGGAGCTTCGACAACAAGGGTTCGGAGTTCTACGAGTTCCGGGTGCGCGATCTCGCCAGCGGCAAGGACCAGGACGACGCGCTGCACGACACGGCGGGCGAAGCGGCATGGGCTGCCGACGGCAAGAGCTATTTCTACACCATGCAGGATGAGCACCACCGCCCGCTGAAGACTTACCACCACATCCTCGGCCAGGCCCAGGCGGAAGACCGGCTGGTTTACGAGGAAAAGGACACGGGGCTTTTCTCCGGCGTCGGCAAGACCAACTCGGAGCGCTACATCGTGATCGGCAGCCATGATCACGACACCAGCGAAAACTGGCTCATCGACGCGGAACGCCCGCTTGATGCGCCCAAGCTGATCGCGGCGCGCGAACGCGGCATCGAATATGAGATCGAGCACCGGAACGACCAGCTCATCATCAAAACCAACCGCGGCGGGGCGGAAGACTACAAGATCGTGACCGCTCCCGTGGCCAGTCCCGGCGTGGAAAACTGGGTGGATCTCATTCCGCACCGGCAGGGCTGCTTCATCGTCGGCATGGTCGTGCTGAAGAACTGGCTCGTCCGCATGGAGCGCGAGAATGCCTTGCCGCGCATCGTGGTGCGCGACATGGAAAGCGGCGAGGAGCACAGCATCGGTTTTGCCGAGGAGGCCTATTCCCTGGGCTTCGGCGAGATGCGCGAATTCGACACCGACACTTTGCGCTTCACCTATTCGTCGATGACCACGCCCTCCCAGGTTTACGACTACAACATGCGCGAGCGCAGCCGCGTGTTGCGCAAGACCCAGGAAGTGCCGAGCGGGCATGAGCCTTCAAATTATGTGACGCGGCGCATCCTGGCGCCCGCCCATGATGGCGAACAGATTCCCGTCACCCTGCTCTACCGCAAGACCACGGCGCTCGATGGCACGGCGCCGCTCTGGCTTTACGGCTATGGCTCCTACGGAATCAGCATTCCGGCGGGCTTCAACACCAACATCCTGTCGCTCGTCGACCGCGGCTTCATCTATGCCATCGCCCCTGTTCGCGGCGGCCAGGAGAAGGGCCGGCGCTGGTACAAGACCGGCAAGCTGGAGCACAAGGCCAACAGCTTCCGGGATTTCATTTCCTGCGCCGAGCACTTGATCAAATCCGGCTTCACGCGCAAGGGCCAGATCGT
>SXGU01159477.1_pt1 | contig 16416 bp, 13 predicted proteins | sample 3174531 | NCBI WGS metagenome assembly SXGU01 (sample SAMN11356863, study PRJNA531348) | freshwater metagenome | isolation source: freshwater sample F1-140 | place: China: Fuxian Lake, Yuxi | collected 2017-12-25 | reverse complement strand
GCAGTGGGCAGTGGGCACTCGCCATCTGCCGTTCGCCTGCAAGCGGCCAGGATGGCCGCTCTACTTCGCCACTCACTGCACAGGTGCAATCCATCCCGTTTTGCCGCGTTCCCGTAGCCAGCGTTCCTGGAAGACCCGCCGGGCGGCAATCCCGGCCTCGCGGATGAACAACTGGTTGAAGCGGGCATTGAGAACCATACCCAGGCCCGGTATCAGGCTGGTCAGTTCCGATCCCAGCAAAACGCGCTGCAGGGCGGTCAGGGTCGATTCGCTGATGGCCTGCCGTAACAGGCTGGCCTCTATCAGGTGATGGTAATCGTCCAGTACTCGCCTGCGTTCATCCGGGTCGATGGCCGTAGACAGGGCCAGGATATGCAGCATCAGCATTCGGTCTTGATGAGTCTCACTGTTGTGACCGTATGCCTGTGATATCCGGTGTATGACCCGCAGGGCACCTCCCAGCAACAACGGGGTTCCGGCCAGAGCGGCCACGGGGCCGCCGGTTCCGGTAACAGCCCCCATACCAAGGGCAATCCGTTCGGCATCCAGGAGTATCCGGTTTGCCAGTGCGTCGGCTACTTCCAGTGGTTGAGCGGCCAGATCACGCAGCGTGTCGATCTGTCGCTCCCGCAACCACGGATCATCCAGTATGCTGTCATCCTCCGCCAACTGGGCCGCCATTCGGTTGAGGGCCTGCATGAGGGTGGGGACGGTATCGGTCGGCAACAGTTTGCCCAGTGCCCGACTGGCCTGCTCCGAGAGTTGCTGCAAAGCTCGCCGACCTGGATCCGGTTGGGGGGATTTCCAGGCGGCGATGGCTGCAACCTGTTCCTGTTCGTAAGGCGTCAACGGGTTTTGCTATTGGCGGGATAACGGCGTTCGATGTCATCCAGATAACGATCTACCTGGCGCAGGGCCGCGTTTACGAAACGGGAGCGGTGATTCCTGCGCCATTTATCCAGCAGTTTCTGGCTACCCGGCCATAACACGAGGCTGCCCAAAATCACGAACGGCGTTCCGATGACCCCCGGAATCACAATCCCGACCAGTCCTGCCGATATCAGTACCCACCCCATATTGCGGTTGAGGTGCTTGACCCTGTCAACCACGGCATTTTCACTGGAGCCAGGGTGGATATCCTCGTCAGAAACCGGGTTATGGGGGGTATCTGCCCAGTCTTCCCGGCTGATGAATTCACCCACCAGCGGTGGCGGTGTACTGCTGAGTTCGGCTTCAGCGGTCTGGGCCGTGACCGGATCCGGCTCGGGGCTATGGGTTACCGTCAGGTCAGGTTCAGGGGGCGAGTCTGGATTTGCTGTTACGGCATCCATAATTTTGGTCTGAATGGCACTGCTGGTATTGCCAACATTCGGTGTGGCCGATGCTGGCGTGCCGGAACGTTTGCGGCGTGGCGTGCTGGTCTTTTTGGGAGGAGTCGTCATGAGGCAAGTCTCTTGTAGTTTAGGGGATGCTGCATGTTACGGAGTGTGCTGCTGGATTGCCGGTACACCCGGTCGACGCCCATGTTGGCGACGATGCCCGAGGTGATGCCATTGAGGACGCCGACGTAGCTTCCTGCAACACAAAGGGCGTTGGGTATCCAGGATTTGCGGCAGGCTGATTCGATCCGTTCCTTTTGGGTGCGGGTCAGGTTGACTGTCTGGGCAAAACCGTCGAGTCGATCACCCGGTATGACCAGATCGGTGTGGGCGTGCTGGAGTGCTTCGGTGCCGCCCAGCGAAACCGTGACGTGGGCTTCACTGGCCAGTTCGGGGGCAATTTGGCCGTTGCCGATGTACGTTACCAGAACACCCCGTTTTTTCATGCCCTGCAGGAAACGGATTTTCTCTTCCGGCGAAAAATCACCGCCGTGCAGGCCAATGCCCATGGTCTGGGCCAGTTTTTCGGTATCGCTGGCCGGGCGGCTGGACAGCAGGAAAACCTGCATTCCCAACTGGTGTAAATGTTGTACTTCGCTGGCGACCCGGGAGATTGGAGACAGGCGGAAATCCAGTTTGGCAATCTGTTCGCCATCAATCTCGACCTGGAGACCGCGAATCATTTTTTTGCGGCTGGTTTTGGGATCGTCCCGGAGTATCAGGGTATGGCTACCCTGGCGTACCACAACATGATCCCGCTCCAGGGTAACCAGGGGCGGTTGCCGCACAATCAGGCCTTTGGCCTGGCACACATCAATCAGGGCACCCGCCCGCTCATCGCCCAGATACAGGGCGGCACCTGCCGCCAGTTTGAGCAGGTTGTCGGTTTCGGATTCAGCCAGACGGGAGCTGAGTTCGGCCAGTTCCATGCGGGTGACCGACCAGGCCGGATGATCGTCCAGTACCACAAAGCCGCTTTCACCCAGCCGACTGAGTGCGCCGGGTGTCTGGGTGATGACCCCACGATCCAGGGCATAGCCCATGTCATGCAGTGTTTCCATGGGAACCGCGAGGTTGGCACCGGAGGCATGATCCTGATGCAGTACCGCACCGACCGTGAGCAGGCCGCCCACGAAATAGCCGGCACCGGCCAGTGCCAGGCTGGGAACCACCGCACGATCAGCGATGGCCCGCGAATGACCGTGAAGCTGCGGGTCATGGCTGAACTGACTGGCAGTCTGGAAGATGCTTTGGGCAATGCGGGCGGCCTGGCGTTCCAGACCGATCCGGGTGACTTCAACCTCAACCTTGCCCGCTACCAGGGTGCTGCCTGCCAGTATTTCATCACCGACCGTCAGTCGTTTCATGGTATTGCTCGCGGAAACGGCCCGCTGTTCGACCAGGCCGCTGCCTGAGACGACCCGGCCATCCACCGGCACGGCGGTGGGAGCCTCAATACGGATGCGATCGCCCGGTTGCAGGGACTCCGTAGTGACGACCGCATCGACGGTTTCAGAGCGTATCAGGTAAGTGTGAGTCGGGATGGGCAGGCTGGTTTCCACCATGCTGCGGCAGTTTTCAGCCATGAATTTGCTGGAACGGCGTGCCCAGAAACTGAACGACCAGTCCATCAGGGCATGGGCGATGACCTGGCCGGTAGCGATTGAGCAGGCCAAAAGCCCGGTATACAACACCGGCATGCCTATCTTGCCCTTGCCGAGTTCGCGGGCGGCATCCTTGAGGGTGCCCAGATTCGATACTACCAGCATGCCAATGCAAATGGGTAACAGGGCCGGAACGGCGAGTTCGCCCAACAGCGAAAGCCCCAGGGTGGTATTGGCCAGCGCCATTCTGGGTGGCGTCATGTTGAGGGTAGCCAGGGCGGTGCCGGATGTGCCGAGTTGAATTTCGGCCATGCGAACCACCTGAACCAGGTCGATCCGTTCCGGTTCAAAAACCACCCACAGGCGTCCGGTTGAGGCCGTGGTAGTGGCTTTTTTGACCCCGGCCAGGGTTTTTACCGCATCTTCCAGTCGTTTACGCAGGGCCGCATCGCGACGGATGGCCGAATGGCGCAACAGCAGGCGACCGGGTCCGGTCTGGGCCACTTCAAACTGCGAGACCAGTTCACCAAACCGGTGCAGGGAGAGCGCGTGACCGGGTGTCCAGTAGCTCAACTGCTGGTCGTCCAGTCCTTCCGACTGACCGCCCAGGGTATCGGCCAGTTTTTGCAGAAAGGGTTTGCGGGTCTGCTCATCGACCTGATAGTGGATAATCGCCTTGCCTGCGTCCGGTTCGATGCTGATGGAGCGTACCTCTACAAAGGCAAAGACCCGCCTGACAAAACGACGGCACTGGATGCTGCCCTCGGCTCCAAACAGGGTAGGGTAGGCGATGTGTAATTCGTCCTGGCCGAATTGCAGGGTGGGGGCCAACATTGCAGTGCTCATGGGGTTACGGTTGTGGTAGTAGTTGGTTCAGGGGAGGCCGCATGTCGCGGAGCGCACTGCTGGATTGGTAGTACACCCGACCGACGCCGACGTTGGCGATGGTGCCCGAGAGGATGCCGTTGAGGACACCGGCATAACCACCGGCGATACAGAGCAAACTGGACAGGCGGGATTTACGGCAGGCCGCTTCGATTCTGTCCTTGTGGGTGCGGGTCAGTTCGACCGTCCAGGCGAAACCGTCAAGTCGATCACCCGGTATGATCAGGTCGGTGTGGGCGTGCTGGAGTGCTTCGGTACTGCCCAGCGAAACCGTGACGTGGGCTTCACGGGCCAGCTCGGGGGCAATTTGGCCGTTGCCGATATACGTCACCCGAACGCCCCGTTTTTTCATGCCCTGCAGAAAACGGATTTTCTCTTCCGGCGAAAAATCACCGCCGTGCAGGCCAATGCCCATGGTTTGGGCCAGTTTTTCGGTATCGCTGGCCGGGCGACTGGACAACAGGAAAACCTGCATCCCCAACTGGTGCAAATGTTGTATTTCGCTGGCGACCCGGGAGACCGGAGACTGGCGGAAATCCAGTTTCGCAATGTGTTCGCCGTCGATCTCGACCCGGAGGCCGCGAATCATTTTTTTGCGGCTGGTTTCGGGATCATCCCGGAGTATCAGGGTATGGCTGCCCTGGCGCACCACAATATGATCCCGCTCCAGGGCGACCAGCGGCGGTTGCTGCACGGTCAGGCCTTTGGCCCGGCAGACATCCATCAGGGCACTGGTTCGTTCATCACCCAGATACAGGGCGGCACCTGCCACCAGTTTAAGCAGGTTGTCGGTTTCGGATTCGGTCAGACGGGAGTCGAGTTCGGCCAGCTCCGTGCGGGTGAGCGACCAGGCCGGATGATCGTCCAGTACCACGAAGCCGCTTTCGCCCAGTCGGTTGAGTGAGCCGGGAGTTCGGGTGATGACCCCGCGTTCCAGGGCATACCCCATGTCATGCAGAGTCTGCATGGGAATGGCGAGGTTGGCACCGGTACATGATCCCGAGTGTAGTACGGCACCGACCGTGAGCAGGCCACCTACCAGGTAACCGGCTCCGGCCAATGCGAGGGTAGGGTAGGTCTTGCGGTCAGCAATGGCCCGATAGTGGTTGCGGATATCCGGGTCATGACCAAACTGGCTGGCGGTATGGAAAATGGTCCGGGCAATTTGGGCGGCCTGGCGTTCCAGACCGATCCGGGTGACTTCAACCTCGATCTTGCCCGCTACCAGCGTGCTGCCTGCCAGTATTTCGTCACCGGCTATCAGCCGTTTTGGTGTGCTGCCTGCACAAACTGCCCGCTGTTCAACCAGGCCGCTGCCTGAAACGACCCGGCCATCCGCCGGTACGGCGGCAGGGGCCTCGATGCGGATGCGATCACCCACTTGCAGGGATTCAGTGGTGACGACCGCATCGACGGTTTCGGAGCGCACCAGGTAGGTGTGGGTCGGGATGGGCAGGCTGGTTTCCACCAGGGTGCGGCAACTCTCGGCCATGGCCTTGTTGGAGCGTCGTACCCAGAATCGGAACAACCACAGCATCATGGCATTGGCGATCACCTGACCGGTGGCGATCGAGCAGGCCAAAATCCCGGTATACAACACCGGCAGGCCCAGCTTGCCCTTGCCCAGTTCGCGGGCGGCATCCTTGAGATTGGCCAGGCTGGATACCACCAGCAGGCCGAAGCACAGCGGCAGCAGGGCCGGTACGGCCAGTTCGGCCAGCAGCGCGAAGCCGAGGGTGGTGTTGGCCAGAACCATTTTTGGCTGAGTGATGTTGAGGGTGGCCAACGCCGTGCTGGCGGTGCCGAGCTGAATCTCGGCCATGCGAACCACCTGGGTCAGATCAATCCGTTCCGGTTCAAAAACCACCCAGAGGCGTCCGGTTGATGCCGTGGCGGTGGCTTTTTTGACCCCGGTCAGGGTTTTTACCGCATCCTCCAGCCGTTTACGCAAGGCTGCATCGTGACTGATGGCAGAATGACGCAACAGCAGGCGACCCGGGCCGGTCTGGGCCACTTCAAACCGGGAGACCAGTTCGCCAAACCGGTACAGGGAGAGTGCGTGACCCGGCATCCAGTAGCCCAGTTGCCGATCATCGAGTCCTTCCGACTGACCACCCAGGGCATCAGCCAGTTTTTGCAAAAAGGGTCTGCGAGCCTGCTCATCGACCTGATACCGGATGACGGCGTTGCCTGCGTCCGGTTCGATGCTGACGGAGCCTACCTCTACAAAGGCAAAGACTCGCCGGACAAAACGACGGCACTGGGTGCTGCCTTCGGCTCCGAACAGGGCAGGGTAGATGATACGCAATTCGTCCCGGCCGAATTGCAGGGTAGGTGCCAGTATTGCGGTAGTCATAGTGTTGGGGGCTGGCTTGCGACACGCAGCAAGAAACCCGTACCCCGGGTTATCGGGGTATGGGTTTCAGCCTGCAGGTCAGAATGAGATCGTTCAGGCGTTTGCCGTTGACGACTGGGCCTGTTGATCCATGTTGTCTTCCGTGATGCCGGCATGGTGCAGTTCCAGTTCAAGGCGTTTTCTGCGTTCGGCCTCCAGTTGGGAAACCTTGCGCATGGGCCAGACGCCGTTGGCGAGTGCGCCCAGTGAGGCAATGTTGTTGGTGACCACCGAAGCCGCCACACCAAAGCCCAGGGTGAATACACCGGCGATACAGGCGAGGTTGGGGATCAGGATCATCGTCCAACTGTTGTTGACGTTGCGTTCCATTGCCTTGGCCATGTCACGCAGTTCGCACAATTTGCCCAGTCCCTGTTCCATGAAGACGATCTGGGCCGTATCAGTGGCGATGGATGTGGCACCGCGCAGCGAAATCGACACATTGGCCTGCTTGAGTGCAATGGAATCGTTGATGCCATCGCCCACGAAGCAGACCTTTTTGCCTTCCTGCTGCAGTTTTTGCACATAGTCCGCCTTGTCAGCCGGCAGTACCTGGGCGAAGTAGCGATCCATGCCCAGATCCTGGGCCAGTTTGCGAGTGGGAGCCTCATGGTCACCGGAGATGATGGCCAGGTGCTTGATGCCGCGTTTGCGTAGCCCCTCGACGATATCCCGCACTTCCGGACGTACGGCAGCCTGGAGTTCAATGGCCCCGCCAATTTTGTCATCGACCCCCACCATGACCATGGTGTTGCCCTCCAGGTGGGCTTCGTCGAGGGCGGCTTCAATTTCCGGAGTGAGTGCGATGCCTTCCATGTCCATGTAGCGTTTGCTGCCGACCTTGATGGTGTGACCGTCGATGCCAACGCTGATGCCGTAACCGACCTTGTATTCGGTTTCCTCGGTTTTGGCCAGTACGACTCCCATTTCTTCGGCCTTGTGCAGGATGGCGAGGGCGATGGGATGATGGAATTTTTGCTCTGCCGTGGCGGCATAACGCATGATTCCCGCTTCATCGTAACCGTTACCGGTAATGATGCGGCCTACTTCGGGCCGTTCACGGGTGAGGGTACCGGTTTTGTCGAACAGCACGGTGTCGATTTCACCCATGAGTTCGAGGGCGCGACCGTCCTTGACCAGGATACCCTTCTGGGCGCACAGGGCCAGAGTCGACAACATGGCCAGTGGTGCCGCCATGCGGATGCCGGTACCCAGATCACTGTTCAGTACTGCGATGGCTCCGGGGGGGCCCAGGGTGGCGAGTGCTACGCCGCTCAGAGCCAGGGTGGGAATCACGATGGTGTCAGCCAGGCGTTCGCCCTTGTTTTGTGAGGTGAGTTTGTACCCGGCGGTGTCGTCCAGAATCTGGCTTATCTTGGCTGAGGCGGTTTCGCTGCCGGCTTTTTCCACCGAGATGAAAATTTTGCCGGCCACCATGATGGTGGAGGCAAATACCCGATCACCCACGCCTTTTTCAGCCGGGGTTGATTCACCGGTCAGGGCTTGCTGGTCAATCATCGCCATGCCGTCAACCACGTGGCCATCAACCGGTACCATGTCACCGGTATGGGCTACCACGGTGTCGCCTGCCTTGATTTTGTCAAGCGAAACCTCAATCTCAACGCCATCCTGATACAGCCAGACGAACCGGGGTTGCTTGCCGAAGGCACTCAGCAACATTTTCTTGGAGTTGTCCTCGGTTTTTTTGACCAGCATCCGTCCAAACGCAAGACAGATACACATGACCGCACCGGCGAAAATTTCCAGGGTGGCCAGACAGCCCAGCACAACGATGGCGTCCAGTACGTCTACGCCCAGACGTTTCTCCTTGGTGACGACCTCGTAGGCTCCGACGAAACTGGGAATGGCGGTATAGGCAAACAGGATTGCGGCAGCCGGCATCAGTACCGGGGCGGCAAACTGGGCGACACCGGCCAGGGCCAGTGAGCCGACGTTGATGGCCAGGTCCAGATCCAGTTTGTCGAGTTCGTTCTGGTGTTCTGCATTCGCCAGGGCAGAATCCAGAATTTCGATGACCTGGTAACGGGTCAGACGGCGCGGATCGTATTCAATCTGCACCGTGGAGCGCAGCGGGTTGGTGCTGTAGCGATCCACCCCCAGGATGCTCATCAGTTCGCGTTCCAGAATCTGGCAGAGATGGCCCTTGCGGTACAGCACCGGGTTTTTCAGTTTCATGAAGCCCACCCGCTCCCTGACGATCTGGAAACCGGTGATGACATGACCGTAGCGATGGTACTGGGCTACACCGTGGCGATCCCGTGCCGTAACGGGATCGGCCACACTGGGCGAGAGGATCAGGCTTTGCCCGGCCGGAGGCGGCGCGGTGTCGGCGGGTTTATCGGGAGCGGTGAGGCATTCGGCCAGGGCGGCCAGGGTATCCCTGAGGCTGTGCTTCAGTGAATCAAACCGAAGTTCGGCAACCGGTTTGCCGTCACGGTTGAGGGTTGCCCCCGTAATCTGGGACAGTGAAAAGACGCGAGTCAGGAAGCGCGGGCACTGCGGGTTGGAGGGTTCGGCAAACAGGGTACGGCTTTGAACGGCGATTATGCCGGTTGCGGGGAACGAGAGGGTGACATTGGGCCGGTTGGGCTGGTGGCCGGGAGAATTTTTGCCGGTCGGGCGATTTGCAAAATTTGCATCATCAAACATGGGGGAGCCTATTATTCTATTCAGCGTTTACTAAGCGTTAAAACCAGTTGGCTTCAGGTTGGGTCAGGTGAGGCGTAACGCTACTCACGCAAAAGCCAGACGGAATCCGATGGAGGTTTCCGTCTGGACGGATACGGGATGTGGGAGTCAGACCCGTGTTCAGGCGGCGGGCTTGATGCCCTTGGCTTCATTGACCGCATCGACCGCGGCCTTGCCACCGTCGATCAGGCCTTTGACAATCGCGTTGTCCTGCGGGATGGATTTGGCGACGAACACGGTGGCGTATACCACACCGTAAGACACCATGTAGGAGGTGGTATAGGTGAAACGGGACACCGAGTTGCCAACGTCCGTGCCTACCTGACTCATGCGTTCGCGGGTACGGCTCGCATCTTCAGTGGCCTGATTCAGGGCATCCTTCATGGCATCGGCAATTGAACCCAACGGGTCGGTGTTTTCTACGCTGGAAGCTTGGGCATTCATTGTGTTGACTCGTGATTTTGCATGTTGTTTGGATGTAGGCTGGATGTCATGCGTTCTGCTGCTGCCCTTTGACCGGGAGTGGATCTCGAAGCATGACCATTCGTACGACACTTCAATACGTAGCAATGCTAACGGGAAAATTGACTGATTGGAAGAATCCGGGATTGAAATTTGTGTGTCAGATTGATCCGGTGGAGGCTCTGGAGCGGACTCTGCCCCAATAGGGTCCGGGAAGGTCTGCGGGCGTTTGCTTTGCCGCCAGGGGGAATTTTTACTTATTTTTTGTGTGGTATTTTATCAGGCGAGAAATACTGCGCGTCTGAGGGCAGTTCAGGTCGGTTTTTCGTCGGATCCGGCAGTGTGGCGGGTATCGGCATACAGATTATGCAGCAGCGTGGCCTCAGACAGGGAAAGGCCGTAATCGGCTACCACCTGTTGGGCACTGGCTCCCTTTTTGATTCGATCAATGGCGGTGTAGTAAGGAGACCCCGCCGAATCCCCTGCACTGCCACATTCAATCTTTTCGATGATTTCCCGCAGGCGTTTTTCCTGTTCCATCAGACGTTTGTCAACCTGCACGGCAGCCGAACCCAGACCATATTGCTCACGGCGATATTTATCAAGCGTGTCCTGCAGGGACTGATGCCGCTGTTCAAGGGTTTTGCACCGCCCATGCAGGCGAACCAGCAGAATACCCATTACCACGATCAGGGCTGAGAGGGTAATATCAAAAGCGAGGCCTTGGAGCGTCATGGTGCGGTAGGTTGAGGTTGGCGGTGGCTGATACCATGCAAAACTAAAAAAGCTCCAGTTCTGCTTTTTCCTCGTCACTCAAAAACCGGTTCAGATCGACCAGTATCAGGAGTTCTCCATTGCGACTGGTGACTCCCTGAATATAGCGACTGCTTTCCTCATTGCCCACGTTAGGGGCGGATTCTATTTCAGAGGCTCTTAGTTCAACGACTTCAGCAACGCTGTCAACCAGTATGCCAATGACCTGGTCATCGGCCTCTATGATGACGATGCGCGACGAGTCGTCGGAATCCTTTGGATAAAGGCCAAACCGCTTGCGGGTATCAATGACCGTGACGACATTGCCCCTGAGATTGATGATGCCCACGACATAGTCGGGAGAGCCTGGTACCGGGGCAATTTCGGTTATTCTCAATACCTCTTGTACCTGCATGACATTGACGCCATAGGTTTCCTCTCCAAGACGGAAGGTGACCCATTGATTGACAGGGTCAGTACGTTTTTCCAGGGATCCGGTCATAAGCCTCTCTCGTGTGTCATTGTATGGAGTATTTTTTTGTGATGGGTGGTTTGGTCAATCCCAGGGTCAGGTCTGGGGTTTTTTAATTGTTCCGACTGCAAGCGGATAGGTATCCGGCAATAATTTTTCAATGTCAATAACCGTGCATAATCGCTCACGGTGTATCCCGGCCAGCCAGGGTCTTTTATGGCGATTTTGATACCAGTAGACGGTTGCAGGATCCAGTTTACACATGTCAACGAAATCGTGGCACAGAAAGCCGATACCGGGGCGATCCGTCAACAAAATATAGCGATGGCACCGGCTGTCGGCCTCATGGCGACTGCTCATGAGCAAATTGCCGGGATCGACCAGATTGATGATTTCGCCGCGATGATCCATGATGCCCCGTGACCAGGGCGGTTGTCCCGGCAAATTTTTGGTGATGGCCGGATCATGTTTAACCACTTCACGCAAAGTAATCAGCGGGGCAGCAAGCAGCATTTTTCCCACCCTGAAAAACATGCACTGAAAGGGCGTCGTTGACCACAGTGGCGGCGGAACAACCGGTTGTTTGGCAACGGTTTGTACCTCGACAGGCGGAGCGACAACGGCTTCCCTGGGGGCGTAGGAAAAAGTCAGCAGCCCCTTGAGATAGGTGTCCCAGACCCGATCCCGGGTGATGGAGGATTCCTTCACTTCATAGTCGAGGGTATTCAAATAATTTTACCGGGCTTCAGTCGGGGGAGGCCTCATGTTGCAGAAGCCGGTCGAGTAGTGCCGAGTAGGCTTGCACTGCCCGTGAGGCAGGTGCGTAGTGCGATGGCGGCAACCCCGCCTGACTGGCCTCGCGCAGCCGGGTGTCGACAGGAATTTCCTGATCCCAAACCCGGGAGCCATAACGTAATTTGAGTTTTTCCAGGGTTTCCTGCGAGGCGCGGGTTCGCCGATCAAACAGGGTAGGTACGATAGTGCAGGGGATGGATACCTTGCGGGAGCGGGCTATCATCTCCAGGGTGTTCAGCATCCTGTCCAGCCCTTGTACGGCCAGAAATTCAGACAGCACAGGCACCACGAGCTGGGTACAGGCCGCCAGAGCATTAACCATCAGGGCACCCAGCATGGGTGGGCTATCAAGTACAACGTAATCATATTGATCCCTGAGCAGTGCCAGGCTGTTGGCCATGACCAGGCCCATGCCTCCAACCCCTGCCAGTCGCTCAATCGTGGCCAGGGCGGTAGAGGATGGCAGCAGTGCCATCCCTTCACAGGTGGTGTTCACCACGTATGCTTCCGGTCGCAACATCCGTCCGGCGACCCTGTCCTGAAACAGATTATAGACACTGAAACTGATTTCGTCCGGATTAAGGCCAAGGTAACTGGTCAGGGAGCCATGGGGGTCCATGTCCACCATCAGAACCCGAACCTGCCGGCTGGCGAGGATCCCGCCAAGGGTAATGGCCGTTGTGGTTTTGCCGACGCCCCCCTTCTGGTTCGAGATGGCCCATATTTTCACCGATTGAATCCTTCCTGTGAGTTACCGGAGGTCAGGTTGTAGCGGGACGCCTGTTTTGACATCACAATGATGGCAACCCGCCGATTGCGATTACGGCCTTCTTCCCGTGAGTTTTCTGCAATCGGGTGATATTCGCCGTACCCGAGAGCGACCATTCGTTCCGGTGATACCCCGTAATCAACCAGTTGTTTGACAACGCTGGCAGCCCGGGCAGAAGACAGGGCCCAGTTTGATGGAAATTCAAAGGTGGCGATCGGTACGTTGTCAGTGTGTCCTTCCACGTGAATGATATTGTCAATGCCGTTAAAAATTTGTGATAAACGGTAAAGCATGGCTTCCGAGCCTTTGGCCAGTCCGGCACTGCCACTCGCAAACAGCAGACCGCTCTTGATTTCAAGTTCTACCCAGAGTTCGGTGCGTTTGACGGCGACCAGATCATCCTGCAGGTAGGGAGCCAGTACCGCTTCCATTTGATGGACGATTCGATCCATCCGGGCTTGCTCGGATTCCTGAGCCTCTCCCTGTGCGGGCGGATTGGGTGGCACTTCCGGCAACAGGTTGACCAATTCGCTGCCCTGATCCGGAGACATGTTAATAAGGGTGGATTGCGGATTCCCGGTCGGGGAAGAAGTGTCAGTGGAAAAAACGGTTGATAAAGTTTTGGACAGAACCCGATACTTGGCTTCGTTCAGCGATGAAATGGAATACATTACTACAAAAAAGGCAAATAGCAGGGTAATGAAATCGGCGTATGAAACCAGCCAGCGTTCCAGGTTTTCATGCTCATCTTCTGTGTGCTTGCGTCTGGGCATGGGTCTACTCGTAGAGGAATCCGGTCAGTTTCATTTCTATATTTTTCGGGTTGGTACCCTCGCCAATGGAAATCAGGCCTTCCAGTATTAGCTCACGGGATTGATGCTGGAGTTGTGTGCGGATTTTCAATTTGTTGGCGATGGGAATGAACAGCAGATTGGCCAGACCCACTCCATAGATTGTGGCGACAAAAGCGGTAGCGATACCACTGCCCAGTTTGGCGGGATCCGACAGGTTTTCCATCACATGGATCAAACCCATCACTGCTCCGATGATGCCGATGGTCGGAGAATACCCTCCCATTGCATCATACATTTTTGCTGCACTCATCTCGCGCTGTTGCCGGGTATAAAGCTCAACTTCCAGACTGTCACGGATGATTGCGGGTTCATTACCATCTATCAGTAACTGCAGACCCTTGCGGGTAAATGGATCGGGTTCCTTGTCGATCTCTGCTTCCAGACCCAATAGTCCTTCCCGCCGTGACAGGGTACTCCAGTTGACTATTTTTGCTATGCTCTGCCTGTGACTCAGGGTGTTTGGCAGAAACACCCACTTGAGCATTCTGAGTGCCTGCACAAAAATTTCGAGGGGGGTTTGCAGTAAAACAGCCCCCACAGTGCCACCCAAAACAATGATGATGGCAGGTCCATTCAGTAGTGAACCGATGTGGCCACCCTCCAGGAGGTTGCCGCCAATAATGGCGGTGAGACCCAGCAGGATACCTGCGATGCTCAAGATATCCATGGTCAGGCATCAGGGGGCGTAGCGTTTCATGAGGCCTGGCACGTCCAGAATCAGGGCGATTTTCCCGTCGCCGGTAATCGTGGCACCTGCCATGCCGGCTACCCCCTGCAATTTGACCCCCAGTGGTTTTATGACGACTTCCTCCTGCCCAACCAGGTGATCCACCACGAACCCCACCTGTCTGCCGCCAGTGTTTACTACCACGACGTGGCCTATGAGTTCATCGCCTTTCTTTTCATGATAAAAACCGGGAACCAGCCACTCCTTGAGATAAAACAGGGGAAGAGCCCTCTGCCGAACCATCACGACCAATTGCCCGTCAACTACGTTGGTTTTGTTAAGATCCAGATCAAGAATCTCCACCACACTGGCCAGGGGCAGGGCAAACGGTTGCTCGTTGAGTTTAACCATGAGGGTGGGCATGATGGCCAGGGTCAGTGGCAATTTGATGGTGATTTTGCTGCCCTTTCCGCGTACGGAGTCAATCGCAACCGAACCATTCATCTGGGAAATGCGGGTTTTGACCACATCCATTCCCACACCCCGCCCGGATACATCGGAAATCTCGGTTTTGGTCGAGAAACCCGGCATGAAGATCAGATTGAAGGCCTCCTTGTCGTCCAGTCGATTGGCACCGTCCTGATCCATCAAGCCTTTTTCCACTGCCTTGCGTCGGAGTACAGCCGGATCCATGCCACGTCCGTCGTCTTCAATGGTCAATTCGATATGGTTGCCTTCCTGGGCAGCAGTGAGTATGACCAGTCCCTGTCGGGGCTTGCCATAGTTCAGGCGTTCGTCGGGTGTTTCCACACCGTGGTCGACGGCGTTTCTCACCAGATGCACCAGAGGATCTGCCAGGGCTTCCACCAGATTTTTATCCAGATCGGTATCTTCTCCGCGCAGTTCCAGTTGTACCTCCTTGCTGAGACTGCGGGCCAGATCCCTGACCACCCGGGGAAATCGCCCGAATACCTTCTTGATGGGCTGCATCCGGGTTTTCATGACGGAGATTTGCAGGTCAGAGGTCACAACATCCAGGTTGGCCACTGCTTTGGCAATGTCTTCATCATTGAGGGCAATTCTGAGGGTCTGAAAACGGTTTCTGACCAGCACCAGTTCGCCCACCAGGTTCATGATTTCATCGAGACGCTGGGTGTCAACCCTGACAGTAGTTTCGGCTGCCGGGTTGGAGCCTTGGCGGGTCAGTGTACCGGATGACTCGCGGGGGAGAGCCTCACCACTGCTTTTGCTGGCAGGCGGTGACGGTGGCGACTGCGGTGCGGGATTTTTACGTCGAATTGATTTGGGTAATTCAGTGATGTCAGGCTCAAGTGGCCTGGCCAGTGAGGGAATTCCTCCGTGCTTACCTTTGCCGTGCAGGGAATCAAGCAGGCTTTCAAATTCATCTTCGGAAATATCGCCCGCCGGATTCGGCGATTTGGTCGGCGGGGCCGGATCGGCGGGGGCAATGGATTTTGAGTCTGGTTGTGGCTCAACCGGGCGATGTTTGCCTTTGCCGTGCAGGGCATCCAGAAGGCTTTCAAATTCCTCTTCGGTAATGTCATCGGATGGATTGGTGGCGGCGACGGCCACAGGATGAACCGGCATATCGCCAAAACTGGAACCCGGATTGCCGGTATGTTTGCCTTCACCGTGCAGTTCGTCCAGGAGTCGTTCAAACTCCTCCTCGGTGATCTCGTTGCCGGTTGCGACCGAACCGACCGGCTTGTGATCAGGGTGGGGCTCCGGCTCTACTGCCTCCAGCATGGTGGTGAATACATCCTCCACGACGGTTCGGCCCAGGGGCTGAGCCACGGGATCGCCTGCTTCTGCTTCTGGCACGTACGAAGACCCGTCAGGTATTTCCAGTTCTGCCTCCCCGGGGATATCCGAATACTCTTCATCTGTTGGTGCCGACTCGGACGTCAAGGCTTCGAGTCTGGCCAGCAAGGCTGATTCGGCAGGCATGGCATCCCTGCCGGAAGCGATTTCCCTGAACATCTGGTTGACGACATCAAGCACTTCCAGAATGGTGTCCATTAAAATGCTGTCAACCCGCCGGGTTCCCTGCCGCAGGGCATTGAATACATCTTCAGCGCGGTGACAAATATCAATCAGTGCGGTCAGGTTAAGAAAGCCAGCCCCGCCCTTGATGGTATGAAAACCGCGAAAAATGGCATTGAGCAAATCATAATCATCAGGCATTTGCTCAAGTTCCACGAGTTGTCCATTCAGCTTTTCCAGTATCTCACCGGCTTCAACCAGAAAATCCTGAACAATTTCGTCATCCAGATCAATTGCCATACGGGCCTCAAAAACCCAAACTTGATAGTAGTGAATCTACATCATCCTGATTATTGACTGTACCCTTGTCGAGTCCCGGAACGGCAGGGCCATGCCCTCGAAGTAAAAGGTCGTTGGCGGACTCCTGCTGTCGTTGTGAGGCATTGCCTGACAGGCGTATCATGTCAACCATGCTGGCTTCCAGGTCTTTTACCAGGGTAATGACCCGGCGTATTATCTGACCGGTGAGATCCTGAAAATCCTGTGCCATCAAAACCTGTGTCAGGCGTTCGTGTACCTGCTCCAGTTGATTTTCGGACTCATCGAAATGCAGGGCAATGGTATGACTCAGTTCGCGAAATTCATCCACCGACATTTCGCGCACACGG